>Ga0163148_10000969_pt1 | contig 38390 bp, 32 predicted proteins | sample OliLakLV19MP7P2_FD_148606 | JGI IMG/M metagenome (GOLD analysis project Ga0163148, IMG submission 148606) | Freshwater microbial mat bacterial communities from Lake Vanda, McMurdo Dry Valleys, Antarctica- Oligotrophic Lake LV.19.MP7.P2 | ecosystem: Environmental > Aquatic > Freshwater > Lake >... | reverse complement strand
GACATGCGCCGGGTACGCCGCGCCCCACGACTCGAGGGCATCCTTATAAGCGGCTTCAGGTCCGAACGGGCCCAGCCGGACCCCCCGTCCTCCGTAGAAAGGACGAGTGGTGGGTGAAGGAGTGGTAAAGTGAAGTTCACGTTTAGGTCATGCGGAAGCCTAACGCGCCAGTGAGACTGCACCTGATTCATGCGCCGGGCGGCGAACTGTGCAGGAGTGCGGTAGATGTCAACGCTTCATCAGCCGGTCTGGCTTGACGCCAGCCCCCAGGGAGCGGCGCCCCTCGCCGCGGATGCCGAGTGCGATGTATGCATCGTGGGCGCGGGGATTGCTGGTCTGCTGATCGCGGAGCAACTGTCATCCCAGGGGCGGCGGGTCATCGTGCTCGATTCGGGCTTGGTCGCGCGCGGCGAAACCAGTCGGACGACCGCGCATGTGGTGAACGCGCTCGACGATCGCTACACGGAACTGGAACGCCTGCACGGCAAGGACGGGGCGCGGCTGGCGGCGGAGAGCCACAGCGCGGCGATCCGGCACATCGAGGCTGTGGTAACGAAGCGCGGCATCGAATGCGGGTGGAAGCGGCTGGACGGCTACCTGGTGGTGAACGAGCGGCACAGCGCGAAACGGGAGGAGTTGCTTGAAGAGGAGAATGCGGCCGCCCGGCGGGCAGGAGTTGAGACGCAGCGCGTGGCTGCGCTGCCGGCGCTGTGGCCGGGGGGGATGTGGCAGGGGGGCGTGCTTCGGTTCCCCGAGCAGGCCCAGATGCATCCGCTCCGGCTCCTGAGCGGGATAGCGGAGCAGATCGCGCGCGAGGGTGTGCGGATACATTCGCACACGCACGTCAAGGACATCAAGGGCGGAGCGGAGGCAATCGTGCAGACATCGGGCGGCCCCGTGGTCCGGTGCCAGCATGTGGTAGTGGCGACGAACACACCGATGAACACCACGCTCGCCATGCACACGAAGCAGAGCGGGTACCAGACCTATGTGCTCGCCCTTGCGGTCGAGCGGGGCGTGCTGCCGCCGATCCTGCTGTGGGACGGACCGTGGGAGGATGACGAGTTTTACAACTACATCCGCCTGGTCCCCGCGGAGGAGCGTGGATCGAACGCGGGCTCGTCCCCGCAAGACCTCCTGCTTCTTGGGGGGGAGGATCACAAGACCGGGCAGGGTCCCGATGGGGATGGACCCTTTGTGCGTCTGGAAGCGTGGGCGAGGAAGCACCTTCCGATGTGCCGCGAGGTGGTGAATCGGTGGTCGGGCGAGGTGATGGAGCCCGCCGATGGTCTTGGCTATATCGGGCACAGCCCGGTGGGTCCCAGGAATGTGTACATGGTGACAGGTGACTCGGGGAACGGGATGACGCACAGCGCGATCGGCGCGATGCTGATCCCCGACCTGATCGCGGGCCGGACCAACCCGTGGGCGGACCTGTATGACCCCGCGCGCAAGATTGGTATGCACGCGCTGGGCGCATACGCGGGTGAGAACCTGAACGCAGTCGCGCAGTATCGCGACTGGCTGCGCCGCGGTGATGTGCGCTCGGAGGCGGAGATTGCGCCGGGCACCGGGGCGATCGTGGCGAGCGGCGTGAACCACCTGGCGGTGTACAAGAATGAGTCGGGCCAATGCACCCGCCTGTCTGCCGTGTGCCCGCATCTGGGCGGGCTTGTCAGGTGGAACAGCGTCGAAAAGACATGGGACTGCCCGTGCCACGCATCTCGGTTCGAGCGAACCGGCAAACTTCTGCACGGGCCCGCAAATGAGGACTTGAGGAGCGCTGATTGAAGAAGCCCGGCTTTCACTCAAAGATCGCCTGCTCCTCGCGGGTCACGCGATAACTGAGCGAGCCGGCATTCACATTTGCGGCGTGGGTGAAGCGGTGCTCGACTGGATCGAAGCCGGGCCGGAGGTGGATCATTCTCCAGTGGGCGACCTTGAGCGCATCGGCGATCAGGCCCAGGTGACATTCGTCCAAGACGCCTCAGCACACATCATGGCCGTACGAGCCTGCTTGGCTCGTGCGATGAGGCGGGAGAGGGCGCGGGCAAACTCGGGCCTCTCCATGTGGTCGGCGTAGCCTCGAAACGCGGCGTTCTTCCAGGCGTCGTTGCGGGAGGCATGACGCGGCTCGCGCAGTCCGTCGAGTTCCGGGAAGTGGAGATACTCGATGCCCTCGGCGCGAAGCCTCGCGGCGAGGGGCGCGCCATTGAACTGCGATGCGCACCGGTCGGCCTGTCAATCGGTCCTCCGGCGCGGGCGACATGCGCGCAGGACACCCCGATTACTACCCGCCGCGCTGACTCGCCGCGCTGACTCACCGCCTCCGGCGCATCCCTCCGAATGCCCCGCCGATCGCCAGCAGCGCGACGGCCGATGGCCCAGGGACCTGAACGACACGAAACCCGAAGTCGTTCCAGTTGTCGAACGTCTGGTCGCTGTTGCCGCGGTAGTAGGCCGCTAGTTCGTTGGCCAGGATAGATATGGTTTCGAACGACCCGCCCCGAAGGCCGCGGTTGGAACCGCTGATGATCGCCTCGTTCCACTCGGACAGGTTCCCGCCCATGTCGAAGGTGCCGTAGAAGTTCGCGGCGTACGAGCCCACGGGCGTGGTGTTACCACCGATGAAGTTGTCATAGTTCGCCTGGGCGGTGGTGATGGTGTTGCTCGACGTCGGGTAGAGCCAGTAGTTGTCGGCGTCGCCGCCCTGGCTCGCGGGCTGGTGATACGCGGCTTTGTGCCACTCGTTCTCGCTGGTCACGGCCCACTGCCAGCCCGCGTTGCGGGTGATGGTGTTGGCCGAGATGCCGCCGGGGGTGAGCGTGTACGCGCCGTCCTCGGTGGTGGTGTTGTTCTGCGGGCCGGTGGGCTGGCCGTTGTGCAGCCAGTTGGCGAAGCGCGTCGAATCCCAGAAGCTCACGAAGTTGACGGGGTTGTTCGCGCGGCCTGGAACGGTCGCATAGGTGAAGGCGCCGATGAATCCTGAGCGGGTAATGCCGCCGAAGGAGCCAGCCATATTCGCGTTGTACAGGCTGTTGGTGTCGTCGTACGCGACGGCATTGAGGAACTCGGCGTACTGCGCGTTGGTCACCTCGGTGGACCCGATGTTGTACGCATAGGCCACCGAGCCGAACGGGCCGTTCGGCGTGGAGTCCGCCGCGTTGCCGACGTTGCCGATGGGCACAGTGGGGATAACGACGGCCATCGCAGGCGACGCCGCAAGCCCCCCCACGGTGACGGCCGCGAACGCGGCCACGGTGATGAACTGCTTCATGGTCATGTCTCTCTCCTCGTGGCTTTCGCGTGGGAACGGCGATACTCGGTTCGTCCCGGATGGGTTATCTTATACAAAGGCGTTTGATCAGTTCCGCCGCCGCCGCCCGGCCATCACGCCACCGATCGCCAGCCCCCCCAGCGCGACCGTTGACGGACCGGGGACCTGCGACACACGAAACCCGACCTGCTCGCGCTCTGTCAAAGGCGGAGGGGCGTACGCGTTCGCGGGCGTGAGCCAGCCGGCGACGTTGTCGAATGCTCCGCCCCAAAGCGGCCCGCGCACCGGAGGCGCGAGGATGGTGTCGCTCCACTCGTACACGTTCCCGGCCATGTCGAACGCGCCGTAGAAGTTGGCCGCGTACGAGGCGACAGCCGTGGTGTCCCCGATCGCGGCGGGAACGTAGTTCGCCTGCGCCCCGGTGGGGGCCGTATTGCTCGAAGTCGGATAGAGCCAATAGTTGTCGCTGTCGCCGCCCTGCGCTGCGGGCTGGTGATACGCCGCCTTGAACCACTCGTTCGAGCTGGTCACGGCCCACTGCCAACCCGCGTTGCGCGTCACGGTGTTCGCGGCGATGCCGCCCGCCGTCAACATATACGCGCCGTCCTCGGTCGTGCCGTTGCTCTGCGGGCCCGTGGGCTGGCCGTTGTGGAGCCAGTTGGCGAAGCGGGCCGAATCCCAGAAACTCACAAAGTTCACGGGGTTGTTCTGGCGGCCCGGAACGGTCGCATAGGTGAATGCGCCGATGAATCCCGAGCGGGTGATGCCGCCGAAGCCGCCGGCCATGCCCGTGCTGTACAGGCTGTTGGTGTCGTCGTACGCGACGGCATTGAGGAACTCGGCGTACTGCGCGTTCGTCACCTCGGTGGACCCGATGTTGTACGCATAGGCCACCGAGCCGAACGGGCCGTTCGGCGTGGAGTCCGCCGCGTTGCCGGCGTTGCCGACAGGCACGGTCGGGATGGTGATGGTGCCGAGGGCCGTCGAGGCACCAGCGGCTGCGAAGGCTGCAAGCGCGGCCACAACTCGGACATACTCGCTCGACAAGGTCTCTCTCCTCTGCGGGCTTTCGCCCGCGGTTCGCACAGCGTCACTTGGAGTGCCACGCTGCTTGTTTACCAAGGTACCTCAACCGCCAGGATTGTCAATGCCGAGTTCGGGGAAACCCATCTGAGTGAAGATGGGGAGTTCAAGACCCAGGCAAAGGCGAGTTGAGAGACGTCGCGTCCCTATCGGGACCCGGGGGTTGGTGGCGCGTCTCACCGATCCACCCAGCATGCACGCATGTCGGCGAGGGATCACCATTTCGCTTACCGCTTCCTGTTGCTCCGCGAAAAGGGTGAATTGCAGAGCCCGGCCGCCTCGGCTCGGCGGTTCATCGCGCCCGCCATCGCCGCGGTCGCGCTGGCTATGTGTGGAATGGGAGGCCTCACCGGCTGTGAAACAAACTCACACGCTCACCGCGGCGGCTTCGAGGCCGGGATCGTAGGGCTTTCGACTGCCCGGCCGGGGCCTGTGGCGGCGCGGGACGGGGCGACATGCTGAGCAGTCGCCCAGACCTGTTTCCCCGCTGAAGAAGTTGTGACCCGGAGTGTCGCACGCCCTGTCGCTGTAAGGCCTTGCCATCGGTCACGCGCAGCGTGGCCAGAAATCGTGCGACTGTGGAAGCGGAGCCGCAGTGTCCTCAGGTGCCGGCCCGGCTTGAAGGCAAAGCCAGAAACAGAATGCTGTGGCCGTCGGAATCCCCCGGGCAAGCCAGGAGGCAAGCGGCCTGGGCATGCTCCGCAGGCTTGGGATCACGGGCAGGATGCCGTGGTACAAAGCACCACGAATCGGTCGCTCCGCGCCTCATCGTGGGCGTGAGGATCGGCGCGGTCATGCGCGTGCCAGAGCGCCTCACTCCGCGGCGAACGTGTCGCCCTGGCGGACATCGCCGGTTTCAAGGCCGCGCCGGAACCACCGGGCCCGCTGCTCGGCGGTGCCGTGCGTGAACGACTCGGGCACGACATAGCCGCGCGAGCGCATCTGGAGACGGTCATCCCCGAGCGCTGCCGCCGCGCGCAGGGCCTCCTCGACATCGCCGGACTCGAGCACGCTCCGCTGCTTGTTGGCATGATGTACCCACACACCCGCGTAGAAATCGGCCTGGAGTTCCAGTTTCACGAGCAGCGCGTTGGCATCGGCCTCGCGCATCCGGGCGCGGCTCGCCTGCACCTGGTCGGAGGTTCCCAGCAGGTTCTGAACATGGTGGCCGATCTCGTGCGCGACCACGTAGGCCTGCGCCGCATCGCCCGCGGCCTGGTAGCGGCTGCTGAGCTCCTCGTAGAATGCAAGGTCGATGTACACCGTCGAGTCCGCCGGGCAGTAGAACGGGCCGACGGCCGAGGAGGCCGTTCCGCACGCGGAATCCACACCATCGCTGAAGAGCACGAGCCGCGGTGGGTCGTAGGTCTGGCCCATCTGCCGGAAGAGCGCGGTCCATACATCTTCCGTGTCGCCCAGGACGCGTGCGATATTGTCCGCCGCGGGGTCCTGGCCCTGCACCAGCGGCGCGCCCTGCTGACCACCGCCGCCGCCCCCGCCGGAAATGACGCCGGAGTTGAGAAGTGTTTGAGGATTTCCGCCCAGAACGAGATACAGCACCACCAGCACAAGCCCGCCCATTCCCAGACCACCACCCACGAGGGTTCGCCCGCCGATGCCGCGCCGGTCCTCAACATTCCCGCTCTGCCGCATGTTGCCAAACCGCATCGCGGGTCTCCTCAAAATGGTGGGCCGGGGCGCTGCCGCAGGAGCATACAGCGGATTCTCGCAGCGCGCGTGAAACAAACCCGGGCTTGCGCGTGAAAGGATGCTCACGGGCGATTACGCTCCCGCGTGTGCCGCAGGGGCTCGCAACGCCAGTACGCGAGATAGTCTTCTGATTCGGAGTGCATGCATGTCCACGTTCGCAAGCCTCAGTGTGCAGGGATTCCTCAATGAACTCGGCGCAAAGACCCCTGCGCCCGGGGGCGGCGCGGCGGCGTGCATGACGGGCGCGACCGCCGCGGCCCTCGCGCACATGGTTGTTGAATACTCGCTCGGCAAGAAGAACCTCGCGGAGCATCAGGCGGAACTGGCGCACGCCTCAGCGACGTTGGCGCGGGCGCGGAAGGTCATGTTGCAACTCGCGGATGAGGACGCCGCGGCGTACGCGCTCGTGAACGAGTTGCGGAAGTTGCCGGAGACGGATGCACGCCGGATCGCGGAGTTTCCAGACGCTGCGGGGGCGGCTATCGCCGCGCCGCGGGCGACGCTGGCGCTGTGCATCGACCTGCTGCGCCTGATCGAGTCATTGTGCGGGCGCACCAACCGGCACCTCCGGTCGGACCTGGCCATCGCCGCGGTGCTGGGGGAGGCGGCCGCGCGGAGCGCGTGGTGGAACGTCTCGGTCAACCTGTCGATGGTGGCCGATGAGGCCGAGCGGGGGCGGCTCGCGGCGGAGGGGAACCGGGCGTGCGTGACCGCGGCGGCGATCCGTGAAATGGTCGAGCGGGAGTGCGCGGCGGAGTGAGCCGCAAGGGCCGTGGGGCCACCAACCTACACTTCCGCGTGCCCCTGCCCCCCGAGAGCATCGCCCCTCAGAGCCTGCGCATCGCGATCCTCCTGGAGATGCTCGAGGAGGTCAGCCGCGCCACGGAGCCCGAACACGCGGTGCAGGCTTACGTCGCGAGGATCGGCAAGTTGCGCCCCGTGGACGGCATGGTCGCGGCATCGGTGCGGAACATGCCGCCGGGTCAGTACAAACTGACGCGGCGCGGCCGGACCACCGAGCCGGGCGGCCCCTTCAAGCACCAGATCGTCGATCCGTGGAAGAACTGGAACAGGCTCCGGGCCTGCTCGGGCGGTTTTCTGGGCGCGATCATCGCCGCGGAGGAGCCGCGGTTGCTTACGAATATCGATCTGTCAGACGACCCGGTGCTGGGCGAGGAGTTCGCGGATATGCGGTCGTGCCTTGCCATCCCCATCTTCGATGGGGGAAAGGTGCTCAACTGGGTCTTCCAGTTCAAGGTCGATCCCGACGGCTTTCGGGAAGACGATCTGGAACAGCAGTTGCTGTCGGTGAACCTGTTCGGCTCCATGACCAAGAATCTGGTGTCGATCGACCAGATCCGGAAACTCAACGATCGACTCAACGCGCAGTTCGAGGAGGTCGCGCGGGTGCAGCAGGCGCTGCTGCCCAAGGCCAACCCGCTGATTCCCGGGCTGGCCTTCGCGACCAGTTACCTCACCAGCGAGCAGGCGGGCGGCGACTACTACGACTTCTTCGAGTTGCCCGGCGACAGGTGGGGCATTCTGATCGCGGATGTCGCCGGGCACGGTCCGGGCGCGGCGACTGTTATGGCGATGCTCCACGCGATCCTGCACGCGCACGGGGGCATTGACGATGGCCCGGCGCGGGTGCTCGATTACGCCAACACGCGCCTGTGCGCAGCGCAGATGGAGCGCTCGTTCGTGACGGCGATCTTCGCGGTGTACGACCCCTCGGCCCTGACGCTGACCTATGCGCGCGCCGGGCATCCGCCGCCACGCCTGAAGGACACGCGAACGGGTGAGGTAAGCGTGCTCGATGGCGATGCGGGCGTGCCGCTGGGCATTCTGGAGAGCGACCGGTTCGAGCAGCACGAGGTCCGGCTGGAGCCGGGCCAGACCGTGGTGCTCTACACAGACGGCATCACCGAGGCGTTCAACGAGCGGCGCGAGATGTTCGGCACTGACGGGCTCGACCGCGCGCTGCGGAAGTGCTCGGGCGAGCCCGACTGCATCGTGGACAGCGTTCACGCGGCCCTCTTTGCGCACACCGGCAGCCGGATGCGCGATGACGACCAGACGCTGGTGATCTTCAAAGTCCAGCCGGTCGCGGGAACAGGGGCCGTTCGATGAGCCCGCCCCTTGGCAAAGGTTCGGCAACCCCGGAGTGGTTTGCTATCGCGGATCGTGAGACCGGGCGCGACGGCACGGGCCTGAGGTTCGGCTGCACGATGTGCGGCAACTGCTGCTCAGGCCCCGAGGGATATGTGCTGGTGACGGACGACGAGATCGCCGCTCTGGCGCGCCGCCTCGGCATGTCGGTCGCGGACTTCACCAAGAAACACACGAACGTGACCAGCGAGGGCCGGTCCCTCAACGAGAAGCGCAGCCCGCAGGGGCTCGACTGCGAGTTCCTCGACCGTCAGAAGATTCCCGGCAAGGCGGTGTGCGGCGTCTACGAGGATCGTCCGCTCCAATGCCGCACCTGGCCGTTCTGGCCCAGCGTCATCAAGACCCGGGACACATGGGAGCGGGCCAAACGCACGTGCCCGGGGATCGATCAGGGGAAGAAGCACGCGCTGGTGCAGGTCCGCGTGCAGCGGGACGCCTGCGAGATCTGATATGCAAAGCGCGCAAGAGGATCAGCGGCTGGCGCGGGCGTGGCTAAAGGCGGTGGCTGGCGCGGGCGTGCGCGCCGACCTTGAGTCCGTGTACGCCGCGGCGTCGGAGGCCATCGCCGCCCGCGGCCCCGCGTGCTGGGCCTCGGGGCGATGTTGCAACTTCGAGCAGTCCGGTCACCTGCTGTATGTAACCGGGCTGGAGACGGCGTACACCGTGTGGATGGGGCGCGAGAGGCAGCGAGCGGAGGCCCAGACACATGCTTGGGACTTCGACGAACCACTCCGAAAAAGCGCAGTCTTGCGCCTGCCCCTCTACACAGCCACGGGCGCCTGCCCGTTCCAAGTGAACAACCTGTGCGGTGTGCATGAGATCAAGCCCCTGGGCTGCCGCGTCTACTTCTGCGACAAGTCGGCGCAGGAGTGGCAGCACGAACTCAGCGAACGTCTGCTGGCGGACATCCGCGCGATCCACCAGCGGCATGAGATCGAGTACCGCTATGGCGAGTGGAGAGGGATGCTGAGGATGCTGAGGTGATGAGGTGATGAGGTGAGTTGAACTCCGGACCTCGGACCCTGCTCCTCTGCTCTCTCCCTACTGCCGCATCAACCGCTTCACAAACACATACCCGCCCTGGGTCGGGCCCCAGACCTGGTTGCCCGCGCTGTCATAGCCGCGGTCCCACGCGATGATGCCGAATGGGCTGATGCTCGCCTCGCTGCTGGCGTACGCCGCGCCCTGCAAGGAACTCTCGCAGCCGGTGCCGGTCGTCGCGCCTGTGAAGATCGCCCCGCACTGGTGCCAGGTGAGGGTGATCGAGCAGCCGTCCTTCAGCGTGAGTTGCTCGGGCGTGAGCGTGCCGAGTTTGGCTGGGTTGTTCCAGACACCGGCGTACCCCAGCGCGGGCTCCGGCAGCGTGTACACCTCCGAACGGAAGGTGTGGTCCGGGTTCTCGCTCAGGCGGTACACGCGCTGGCGATAGGGCTTCTCGATCGCGCTCGACACCGCCTGCTCGATATACAGCCACGTCCCGTCCGTGCGGTCGGGCCAGACCTGCACCATCTCGAGGCGGATATCGCGGAAGTCGGCAGGGTCTGCGGCGGCCTGCTTCTCGCTGGAGAACGAGCCGACCATGTAGTCGCGGAGCGTGTCCAGGCTCCCTCCCGCGTGCTCATCGTGGGAGGCGCAGCCGCCCGTCATGCAGGCCGCAAGAAGCACCAGAGCGCCAAGAACGATGGACGAGAGTTTCATGGGCGGATTGTTGCGCGCCAGAAACGCGAGGGCTACCACGCGCTGCCCAGGCGCGACATGCCGCGCCGGAGCGCGCCGGCCACGCGGACGCTCAGCCCGCGTGCAATGCCGCCGCGCGATGCCTCGGTCAGCCGGCTTCGCGTGGCCTCGTCCGGCTCGGTCTCCCAATCCATTGCGATGAGTGAGCTCAGAACAGACGGGTCAAACTCTGTTCCGGCCTTCTGCGCTGGCAGTCGGATTGCGCCGATGTTGGGGAGGCTGCCGCCGCCGATGAGTTTCTCCAGCGGCCAAAGGTCAAAGAGCATCTTCGCCCCGCGTTCGCCCCAGTGGACTTTCTCGCCGGATTGTGATTCGTAAGCCGCGGCCCGAGCGGGAAGATTGATGTCGTGCAGGATGACCCACGCGCCCACGTCGAGCGCTGGCAGCAGACCCAGCAGGTCGCCTACGGGGTAGGGGTGCTTGTGGCAGGCGTCGATGAAGATGAGCGGTAAGGACGAGCCATCCTTGCCGCCCGGCGCAAAGTCGCGCGCGATGTCGCTCGCTGTACCGGGCGCATGGATTGTCGCGCGGGCAGCGAGTTCCGGCACCATCTGCCCGACCGCGTAGCCGATCGGCACCGAGGCATCCCAATAACAGTGCGTCAGCAGGTCGTACGACTGGACGGACCAGTTCCCCTCGCGTCCGTGTGCTGCGGCCATCGCCTTCAGAAGAACGGCCGTCGAGACGCCGCTGGCGGTGCCCAGTTCGACCATCGTCGTTGGGCGCAGGCACTGGATCATGTCAAAGAGGAAGAGCGCGTCATCGAGAAGGACCGCGCCGCGAGCATCATTTGGGGGTGTGTACCACGCCGCGAAGCGTGCCAGTCCATTTGGATCGGGTGCCGGTCCACCCAAGCGAGCGCGGATCCGCCCGTGCGCGGGCAGATAGTCGGCGAGTGTCCGCTCGCGCTGCGCCTGGTCGGGGCTGCCGTTGAGCGGGCTTGTGGAGGCGGGGACAGGATTGCTCATGGTGTGCCGGGCCAGTTATAGGAGGAACGACCATGATAGCGGAAGGCCCCCGCCGTCCCCTACTCTTGGCCCGTGACGGCTGTTTCCATCGAGACTGTGAGCGTGCGGGCAGTTCCCGGGAGCGGGGGAGGAAACTCCGTGCGCGGCGGGATTGCGGGTCTGTCGCCCGACCGACCGCTGGAAGTGCGGATCAACCAACCTTCGCCGGTTCACTTGGTGCGCATCGCGGCGGTCGTCCCGTGCTTCAACCGGCGGACGGATGCCGAGGCGGTGCTGGAGGACCTTGCACGCGTGGACCTCGCGGGGCCGGACTGGCATGTCGAACTCCGTGTCCTGCTGGTGGACAATGCCTCGGATGTCCCGCTCTCGGGGGTGACAGGGTCGTGGACGGGCAAGCGTCCCGGCGAGGGCGGGCTGCGGCTCGAGCACCTGCGATCAGAAACCAACACGGGCGGGAGCGGCGGGTACAACCTGGGGATAGCACGGGCGCTCTCATCCTGGGAGCATGATGACGGGGTGGGAGCGGCGGGGTGGGACCCGGAGTACATCTGGCTGGTGGACAGCGATGCGCGCGTCGCGCCTTCCACGCTCGCACATTTGCTGGAAGTGATGGAGCGCGACGACACCATCGTTGGTGCGGGGAGCGTCATCTGCGACCCGCTCACAAGCCAGGCCTTCGAGTTGGGGGGCAATCAGAACCCGCGAACGGGGCACTTCGAGCCGATGGTGCTCGGACAGGTGGGCGTCGTCGGGAGCGCGGACGGTCTGGTGGACTGTGACTATGTTGCCGCGTGCTGTGCGCTGGTGCGCACCGACGCGATCCGCGCGACGGGGCTCTTTCCGGATCGGTTCCTGAACGCCGACGATGTCGAATGGTTCATCCGCATGAAGCAGCGGACGGGCGGGCGCATCGTCGGCGTGCCGGCATCGGTGGCGATGCACCCGCGCTTCGACCGGTTCCCGACGTGGACCCGCTACTACATGTGCCGCAACGCCTTGGGACCGCTCGAGGCGGTGGGGGGCGGGGCACGCGCCCGCGCGGTGCGTGCCAAACAGGAGATCCTCCGCGCTGTCCAGCAGGCGGTGATGGGGCGGATGGACCTGGCGAACCTGCACATCCGCGCGCTGAAGGACGCCGCGGCGCACAACACGGTGGGAATGGCGGCGCCGGGCGTCATCAAGGTCGAGCCGGTGCGGCCCTGGAGCAAACTGCGGTCTGACCTGGAGCGAGAGTTGGGCGCATCGGCAAAGGGGGCAAGTGCGTGGGTGCTCAACGACCTTCAACTCGATGGCGCTGCGCATCGCGACATGAACGCACAACTGGATGCGCTCAGTGCTGAGCGCCCGTGGAAGACACCAAAGCGGGAGGACGGCCTCGCACGCTCGCTCGTTGGCGCTATGGGAAGGCTGATCTTCGGCCCGCGGGCGGACATCGCTGTCGTGCCCGCTCGCGGCCGACCGGCCGCTTGGCTTTCGGGCCGCGTGATCGTGCAGGCAACACCGCAGGGGTATGTGCTCAGGCGGTTCGGGCGTACGTCCTGCGTCTTCAATGCGCTGCGAACGCTCATCGCGGGGGCCTGGCACGGCGCACGGTGCGTGGTGCGCGAGCCGGAGTTCCGCGAGTTGCCCGGCGCGCCGCGCGGGCCGGCTGTGCCCGACGCGACCGACGTGCCAATCGCCTACACCGAAGCGGCAAAGCCGCGAGTCCTTTCGCTCACCGTGGTCGTGCTGAGCCACAACCGGTGGGACTCGCTCGCCTCGACGCTCCGGTCGCTCCTCGCCGATCCGACCGTCGTGAACTCCGGTGCGGACTGCGGCGGGGGCAGCGCAGGTTCAATCGTCGTTGTCGATAACTGCTCGACCGACGGAACCCCCGAGAAGTTGGCCTCGGAGTTCCCCGGCGTCGAGACGATCGCGCTGGATCAGAACCTCGGGGTCGAAGCGTTCAACATCGCCGTCGGCAGCGTACGGAGCGAACTGGTCCTGATCCTCGATGACGATGCTCGGGTTGAAAGGCGGGCTCTCCGCGACGCGGTCGAGCGCATGACGGCTCGGCCCGAACTCGGGGCGGTCGCGTTTCTGCCGCGGCACCCGGGCACGGGGCGCGCGGAGTGGTCGTTCGGCGAGCGCGATGACGCCGCCCACTGGACGAGCGACCGTTGGCCGGTGATGGGTTGCGCCAACCTTGTCCGGCAGTCCGATTGGATCGCCGCGGGCGGGTACGAGCCGTCGTTCTTTCTCTACCGCAACGACACGGACTTGGCGTTGAAACTCCTGGCGATGGGGCGGTGCGTCCACTTCGACTCGACGTGGATCGCCCTGCACGACACGCCCGCGGGCGCGGGCTCGCGCAAGAGCGTCCGCTGGCACCACCTGGCGACACGGAACTGGATGTGGGTGTGCCGGCGGCACGGGCGCGGGCTGTCCGGCGCGGGGGCGATGGCCGCGGGGTTGGTGTGGTCGCACAAACTCGCGGGGCCGAGCATCACGCGCCAGGCGGCGACGCTGCGGGGCGCGGTTACGGGACTCTTGTCGCGTGCGCCGGGCTTGTCGCTGCGTGCCCATGGCATCGCGCCCGACGGGTCCCACCTTGCGCAACTCGTTTCGCTGCGTCTCAACGCCCGGAAGCACCGCCGCCTCCTCTGACCTTGCGGGTCGTGCGGGCCGCTTCGCGCTGGCCTGAGCGGCTGTGCGGGCGACGCGGTCTGGCCCTCACTTTGAGGCAGCCGGCGGCGAGCCGTGGTTCAAGCCAATGACCGCAGAGGGCGATCCTCCTGAATGGGCGAGACCCTCGGGAACGGGAGGATCATGGCAACGTGGACAGTCGGTCGCGGCCCGGCACGCGGCATCCAAGGAACACCGTTACGCGCTGCGCGCACGCTCCGGCTGTGCGGCGGCGGGGGGCAGGGGCTTGAGTCCCTGGAGGCCCGCACGCTCCTGTTCGCGTGGAGCGCGGAGGAGGTGTACCTGTCGGAGTTGGTGAATCGCGCGCGGGCGAACCCCGCCGCGGAGGGCGCACGTCTGGGGATCAACCTGGGCGCGGGGCTGAATAGCGACGAACTCGCGCGGCTTGTGAACCAGGAGCCGCTCGCGCTGAACCCCGCGCTGACGCTCGCCGCCCGGGTACACAGCCTCGATATGGGCACGCGCAACTTCTTCAGCCACACCTCGCCCTCGCCCGACTACACCACCCCGACCTCCCGGGCGCAGAGTTTCGGCTATTCGGGCACGGTGGGCGAGAATATCGCCGCGGGCTACACCTCCGTGGACGCGGTGCATCGCGCGTGGCTCGAATCACTCGGCCACCGCAAGAACGTCCTGTCGCTGCACGCGACCTTCGACGAGGATTTCCATTACGACGAACTGGGCGCGGGCCTCGCCTTCGATATCGGCGGGAACTACAACCACTACTTCACCCAGAACTTCGGCTACCAGGGGGCGGTCCCGCTGCTGTATGTGCTGGGTGTCGTGTTCAACGACAACAACAACAACGATTTCTACGGTATCGGCGAGGGTGCGGCCAATATCCGCGTCGATATCCGCTCGGGCGGCGCTGTCATCGGGACGTACACGACCGACAGCGCCGGCAACTACCAGATCGCGGCCGCTCCGGGCTCGTACACCCTGCGGTTCACCAGCCTGGCCACCGGAAACACGATCGACCGCGCCCTGACGATCACGGATGTCAACGTGAAGGTCGATGCCGAACGCGGCGAGATCGATCCTCCCCCCGTCGCAGACGACCACGCCGACAGCGACGGCTGGGGGCACGCGACGGTGGTACCGATCGACCCAGCCACCGGCAACGGGACGCACCTCGGGAGGTTCGAGTCAGCCGATGACACGGACCTGTTCCGCTTCACCGCCAGCGTGACAGGCCTCTATCAGATCACGGTGAACGCGCTGAGCATCAACAGCCATGTCCTGTCGATCTTCAACAACGCGCAGCAACTTGTGGTCACCACAGCGACCGGGCAGTCGAGCGCGACCTACGACCTGACCGCCGTCGCCGGTGAGACGTTCTACCTGCGCGTCTCGGGGAACATCATCCAGATCAACGGGAACTATGTGCTGTTGCTGGAAGGACCGGGACCGGTCGTTGACCCCGACCCGGACCCCGACCCGGACCCCGACCCCGATCCGGATCCCGACCCCAATCAGCGCCACCTGTCCGAACCCTCGGTGCCCTTGGGCAGCGCGGTCATGATCGATGGCCGTCTGGCGTTGACCTACCTGAGCGCGGACCATCGCCCGATGTTCGCGATTCGCAGCGGCGACGGAACGTGGGCTCGGATAGACCTGCTCAACGAGGCGGGCGGCCCCGGCATCGCGGGCAGGCTGGTGGCGTGGTCCGATGATCGCGACGGCTCAACCTACGCCGCGGCGAGGTCGGACGCCGGCCTCATTCTCTTTGAGCGCGGCAGCGACGGAGAGTGGAGCGTCCGGAACCTGAGCACCGAACTGAGCAGGCCGCGGATCGACGGCGAACTGACCGTGTACATCGAGAACAGCGGGCGGGCACACATCACGGGCCTGACGGCGACCGGCCGCCTGATCGACTACAAGATGATGGGTACGCGCAACGATGCGAGCGCGTGGAACTGGTCGTTCTTGAACGTCAGCAGCGCCCACCTCGACGCCCGTGGTCGTGCGATGCCGGCCATGGCCGGACCGCTGACGTCCTTCGTCACGCCCCGCGGCAGTTGGAACGTCACCGGGCTCGACGCGGCCGGGGACATACAACTGTTCTTCAAGGAGCGCAACCGGCGGTGGGACGTTGTGAACCTGTCGGAGTTCGCGGGAACACCCACACTGTCGGGTTCCCTCTCCGTGTTCCAGGGCGAGGACCGCGCAGTGAGCATCGCGGGCATCGCGCCGAGCGGGAACGTTTGGATCACCGAGTTCAAAGAGGCGGACGGTTGGACCGTTCGCAACGCCTCGGAGGGCAAGATCGCGACGCGGAGGATGCGCGGCGGCGGGCTGACATCCATCGTGACAGATGCAGACGCGACCTACATCGCCGGCCTGAACGCCGCGGGGCGCGTGGTGATGTATACCTACAACCCCGCGACCGACCGCTGGGGCGCCAGTATGCCCACCAACCTCGTCCCCGGGGGGGACGGTCCCCTTCTCGCGGGCTCTCTTGCTGTGGCGATGGCGTCCGATGGCACGGGCATCAGCATCGTCGGCCAGACCGCAACGGGCCGTATCTTCCGGTATTCCTGGAGCCCCGGGGGCGGGTGGGAAGGCGAGGATGTGTCTGAGAGGTTGGCGGGATGAGCGGGTGATGAGGTCAGAGTCAGGCACTCTCCCCCGTCCCCGACGGGGAGATGTCACGCGCTGCGTGACAGAGGGGGGTTACAAAGTCTTCGATTTCGATTCAGGCCCCCACTGCCCCGTCGGGGACGGGTGAGACCGCAAGCCCGGAACTCACCTCGTCCATTTCTACCATGGCTGGTCGCCCGCACACTCCAGTCAAACTAGTCCACAGCATTCGGCGCCCGCTCTCGGGCAAGTATCGCCGAAGCATTTGCGCACACCATCGCCGTCATCTGCTCGCGGTAGCGTCGCTCCCCCGAGCCGATGTGTGGCGTGAAAACTACGTTCTCGCAGGTCAGCAGTGATGCGTTGACCCTGGGCTCGAACTCAAAGACGTCCAGGCCCGCGCCGAATATCGTTCCGGCGTGGAGAGCATCGGCCAGGGCTTGCTCGTGGACGATGGGACCCCGCGCGGTGTTCACGATGACCGCCGTGGGCTTCATCAGCGCCAGCCGACGGGCATCGATGAGGTGGCGGGTCTCGGCCGTCAACGGGGTATGGATGCTGACAAAATCGGCACGCCGTAAGCCCTCATCGAGTTCGATGCGCTCGGCGCTCAGCGGGGCCTGCTCGAAGTCCGCATGGGCCGAACGGGCGACATACAAAATCCGCATCCCGAAGCCCAGCGCACGCAGCGCCACTGCACGCCCGATGCGGCCCGCCCCGACAATCAGGAGCGTCTGACCCGTAAGGTGAACGCCCAGCCAGCCGGTGGGGAAGATGTTGCCCTGCGTCTCGAAACGCCCCGCGCGCACGAACCGGTCCCCCTCGCCGACCCGCCGCGCAACGGCGAGCAGGAGCGCAAAGGCGATGTTGGCCGTGCCCTCCGTGACCGCGTCGGGCGTGTTCGTCACAACAACTTTCCGCTCGCGGCAGGCGTTGAGGTCGAGGTTGTCGATGCCGACGGCGTAGTTGCAGACTCCCAGCAGTTGCGGTCCCGCGGCTGCGAGGAACTCCTGATCAACCTTATCGTGGAACATCGAAACGATGACGCTGCTGCCGCAGATGTAGGCGAGGAGGTCGGCGCGCGACATCTGTGGCTCGGCGGGGGCAACGCGGACGGTTGCGCCCGGGATGGAGACTTCGCCGGGCACAGCGCGGGTGATGGAAACTGTTGGGGGGGAGGGGGGCATTGGGTTCTTCGACTTTGGATTGCGGACTTTGGGTCGTGGATTGCGGAGGGGGAGCTCACCCCCATCGCTGGCTAGGTAACGCAGAACGCCGCATTGGCTTCTGCCTCTGTGATCCGCTGCTCCCAGCCTATCGCCTGGGACGCCGGAGCACTTTCACGACGGCGATCAACCGCCGCCCGGATGCTGTCCTCGTGGTCGGCCCGCACGATCGGGACATCGCTGCCGAACCACAAGTCGCGCCCCGGTGCAAGACCGGAGTCGATCAACTCTCGCAAGGGCAGCACGCGTCCGAGCCGATGCGGCTGGTAGCGGTGCAGGGCCTCCACATCCGACAGTAAATGACAGGGCTGCGCACTGCACACGACGCCCATAGAGGCGAACCGTGGCACATCCGCCTCGTCGATGAGTTCGCAGTGCTCCATGCGATGTCGCTCCCCAAAGGTGCGCGAAGCCGATCGCGGCCGCGACCGGGCGACGTCCTCTATGGCATCGAGCACGAAGCGCACCGCGCCATCGCCGATCGCGTGGACGGCTAGGTGCAGGCCGAGTTGCTCGGCGGTCGTGAGGTGATCTCGCAGGATCGCGCCATCGACCATGATCCGGCCGCGGGGCAGGCCCGGCATCGGCTCGCGATAGTCGGTCAGAACCGCCGCGGTGCGGCTGTTGAGCGTTCCATCGGCAAAGACCTTCCCCCCCGCGAGTCGCACCCTCGGTGACTCCCACGCCTTGCGCGAAGCGTGCTCAGCCCGCAGGCGATCCGCGGGCGGGTAGAGCCACACACTCAGGCTGAGACCGCCGGCGCGTTCCAGCGCTGCCAGGCACGGCCCCAGCCATTCCTGGCTGTGCAGGTCATGTACTTCGGTGAACCCGAGTTCATGCAGGTGCGCAAGCGCAGCCGCGATGAAGCCGGCGCGCTCCGCGATGGGCGGCTCGGGCGCGGACTTCCACACGCGGTAGGCCGCGCCTTCAAGCAGCAGCCCGGTTGCGCGGCCGAAGTTATCCACAACGACCGTGCCGTGAGGCTCGATCACCCGGCCTGGCGTTACGCATGCACGAGCGAGAGCCGCGGAGTTGGCCGCCGCGGCGTGATGATCGAATGACATCAGCACGCACGGACTTGCGGGCGATGCGGTGTCGAGTTCAGCAATGCTCGGCCAGCGTGCTTCGGGCCATGATTCGATCCGTGCGCTGTGGAGGCGGACCCAGGCACCCGGTGTCACCATGGTCGCGGCGGCGCTGCGCACCCCATGCAGACACTCGGCGAGGCCTTTGCAGCCCTCAAGGCTCGGTATGGTGAGCGACTCGCCCAGCGCGGCAAGATGGGCGTGCGCCTCTCTCACACGCTCTCCCCGCTGTTGAGCAGGTTGGTCAGCATGAGTTCAGCAGTGGGAACATCGACCGCGGCGTAGGGGAACTCGAGTCGCACAATGCCGAACGGCGCGCGAACATCGAGCCCGTCGGGATCTACGCCGATGCACCTCGCATCGGGGATATCAATTGACGCGATCACGCTGCTCGCTGCGATCAGGCGCTGGCGATCGGCGTTGGCGCGCCGGATCAGCGCGAACTCCGACACTCCGAGCGTGTTGGGGACGGTGAGGGTCGCCTCATCGAAGATGGAATCCGCGGCATCGACCATGCTCTTGAGGCCGAGTACGCGGCTCGCAGTCCACACCGCGGAAGTTGGCGGTTCGCCGTGATAAACGGACCATCGATCGACGGCCTCCGAGCCTTCTGGGCGATCGATTCTGGCGGGCGCGAGCATCACGCTGGCGTCGCAGTCGCTCTCGGACGGGAGAAACAGCGTGAACTCGGAGTGGCGGCCGGCCTCGGTCTCGACGGGCATCACGATCCGGCCGTTCGTGCGGTCGATAACGAACCGCGCGGCAGCACGCCGATCGCCAAAGGAGAGCGTTGCCTCGCGAAAGCGGCGCAGCAGCCGGAGGCACCAGGCGGATGGGTCGTTCTCGCTCATGGATTGATTGTGGACGGTCTGGGAGTGGCATTCCAGCGGGGTTGTGGCGAGAGCAAGAACTTCAAAACGAGCACGGGGCCGACCCAAAGGCCGGCCCCGATGTGCATCGAGTGGTGCTTCAAGGGGGCAGGGCTACACAGCCCGAATGCCCCGTTCCGCGATTCTTTGTGCCGCTTACGCGACGGTTGAAAACGAATAGGTTGGGTAGAGAGATGTAGGGTTCTGAAACTGGGGGCGGGACTGGAGGCCGGTCACATCTTGCGACGGGACTTCTTCGCAGCCTTCTTCTTACCGGCCTTCTTCGCAGCCTTCTTCTTTGCCTTCTTAGCCATGATGAAACTCCTCGGGCTCCGTGCGGAGCGTTGAATGACTCAGCGGCTCTGAAGCACCACTTTGCTGTCGTGCGCCGCTTACTCGGACAGCCGTCTATCGGAATGAACAAGCACAGTGCTTGAGCAATCCTTGCGCACCATACACTGCATCCTCAGGAGAAAGCAAGTCGATGGTCAAGTCATCCACATCGCTGATCGTTCACGGCGCGACCGGTCGGATGGGCTCGCGCATCCTCGCGCTGGCCTCGCTCGACCCGAGTGTGCGCATCGCCGGCGCGCTCACGCACGCGACCTCCGCGCGCATTGGCGCCGAGTCCGCCGCGACGGGCGTGCGCGTGTCGAGCGTTGCCGACGTTTCGGATATGCATGATTTCAAGGGAGTTTTGCTCGATGTTTCCAGCCGTGAGGGCGCACTGAGCGCCGCAACGCTCGCGCGATCCGCACGCTGCGCGCTGCTTGTGTGTACAACGGGCCTCAACAAATCCGACCTCGACGCTCTCCGGAGCGCAGCGGGAGTCTGCCCCGTGCTCGTCGCACCGAACACTTCATTGGGCGTCTCGATCGTCGCAAAAATAATTTCTGAAATTTCGCGCGCTCTCGGACCTGACTTCGATTGTTCCATCGTCGAGTCGCACCACAACCGCAAGAAAGATGCGCCCTCGGGCACCGCTCTGCGCCTCGCAAGGGCCGTGCGCGACAGCGGCCACGCGCTCCGCGACGACCAGATCCTCGCGATCCGCGGCGGCGATGTCATCGGTGAGCACACCGTGCGCTTCGCCGGACCCGGCGAGTACATCGAGTTGACGCACCGCGCGACCAGTCGCGACGTGTTCGCGCTGGGCGCGATCCGCGCGGCGAAGTGGTTATCCGCGCGCGCCCCAGGCTGGTACAGCATCGAGGACACACTCGGGATCGCGTCGTGATCGTGAGGAGATCGCGAAAGATCGCCACATGTTCGCAGCGCATTGCGGCGCGACGAACGATGACCACGCTACTTCCACATGCTCGTTTGTTTCCTGGCGGCTGCTGTCGATAGCCACGCCAGCAGCATCAATGGCAGCAACGCTTCCCACGCAAGCGCGGCCAGCGCCACCACTGCCGCGCTCTCATCTGTCGATGCCGGGGGAGCGTTGCGCTTGGCCGCCGCGTACACCAGCGCGCCCGCGAGGCACGCGAAGACCAGTTTGCTCATGCCCCACCGGCGTGCAAGCCGAACGCCCCACGCCCGCTGCATCATGAACCCGATGCCGGCGATAATCAGGAGCACGCCGAAGAAAAACGCGATCGCCGTCCCTCCCCATGCCAAAGTTATCCACAATGGGCTCGCGCCCGCGCCGGGGACCGGAGACTGGGAGAGGAAGTTCGTTCGCGGTCGTGCTACAAGGCCGATCATCGCGACCGGGCCGACGACCGCCTGAAGCGCGCCCGCGCCGGTCATGATCAGGCCCGTCACCACCGGCCACACCGGATAATCCGGGTCCTGCGGTCCGAAAAGCACCGGGCACGGGCCGCTGACTTCCTGCACCGTGGGTGCCTCCACGCGTGCGGGTTCCGATGTGGCCTTGACCGCAAGGTCCGAATCCTCGCGCCGTTTCTGCTCGGCAATCACCGTGAGACGGTCGTAGTACGTCTGCCCGGGCGTCATGGGCGGTGCGCCCTCGGGCGCGGGACCGGAGCCGTGCGCGCCCGCGGTGGACGCCGTGTTCTGCGACCGCAGGACACGGTCAAAGAGGGCTTGACGGCCACGGGGAACCATCGCGCTGCCGCCGCACGGCCCCTCGAGCGCGGCGAGCAGGTGCGCGGGCGTCTTGTGACGGAATAGCGGCGACTTGTTCAGGGCGCGCTCGACCGCCTCCGCGAGCGCGGGACTCGCCCCTTTCGCCAGCAGTTTCTCGATCGGCGGCGCATCGGCGGTGTGATGGCTGCGGATTTCTTCCAGCGACCCGTGGAACGGTGTTTCGCCGACGAGCAACTCGAAAGCGGTCACGCCGAGGGCGTAGACGTCGGACTTCGCCGAGATCTGGCCCTCGAACATCTCCGGAGCCATGTATGCGGGCGTTCCCGCGACGGCCGCGCCGCCCTCCCGCAGCACGCCGCGCCGCGCGGAGAGTTCCCGCGACAGCCCGAAGTCCGTGACGAACGCTGTCCCTTCCGCATCGATGAGCACGTTGGAGGGCTTGATGTCCCGATGCACCCGCTGCTGCTCGTGCAGATGGCCGACGGCGTTGCAGGTGTCGGTCATCACCGCCAGCAACTCCGCCGGCGTGAGTGGGTCGGACTTGCGGATCAGCGCTGAAAGCGATGGCCCGTCCACATACTCCATGACCAGGTAGGGCACGTTCTCCACAGTGGCGGCGTGGAGGATGTTGGTCAGGTTGCTGTGCCGGACCGCCGCGGCAGCGCGCGCGCCCTCCAGGAACGCCAGAAGACGCGGGTCTTCCGGTCCCTGCACGACCGAGAGAAGGAACTTCACCGCCACCCGTCGCTGCAGCAACTCATCGGTGCCCAGCCAGACCACGCCCATCGCGCCCTGGCCGATCTGTCGCTCGAGCCGGACCGAGCCGACCTGGCGCGGGACTGTCACCATCTGCCCTGGCTCGCCGAAGGCGAGGTCGGTGGTGCGGGTGAGGGAGATGGTGTCGTCAGAGCCCATGCAGAGTTTGCCCACGGATGCACACGGATCGAGACTGATCGGCGGAAACACGATCGGGTGACCTCTGCACCCGTGCTTCCCGTTGAGTTTACGCGCCCGCGATCCAGCGGTTTTGCGCCCCGGCCTACGCTCCGCCCGTGGCGACACCCAAGATAGCGACACGCCGCGTGCCGGACGCCGGGCTCTCGCCCGCGATGGGTGTCCTGACCATCCTTCTGACGCTCCTGGGCTGGTCCAGCGTCCCGCTGTTCATCCGCCACTTTGCCGATTCCATCGACATCTGGACGTCCAACGGCTGGCGCTACGGCTTCTCCGCGTTTCTGTGGATGCCCGTCGTGCTCTACGGGCTTTTCCGCTCCGGACTCCCGGCGGGAATCTGGAGGAAGTCCATCGTCCCGTCGGCGATGAACGCCATCGGCCAGGTCGCCTTCGCGTGGTCGTTCTACAAGATCGACCCCGCCACGGCCACCTTCGGCCTGCGGACGCAGATCATCTTCGTGGCGGTGGGGGCGTACATCCTGTTCCCGTCGGAGCGGAGGCTGCTGCGCGACCCGCGCATTTGGCTGGGCATGGCGATGGTGGGCCTGGGCGTCGGCGGAACGATCTACTTTGGGCACGGCCTGCCCCGCGGCGATCAGGCCCTCGGCGTTTCGCTGGCGATCGGCAGCGGCTTCTTCTTCGCGGCCTACGGCCTGTCGGTGCGCCACTACATGCACGGCTTCCACCCCGTCACGGCCTTCGCGGTCATCTCGCAGTACACCGCCGCGGCGATGGTGGTGCTGATGCTCGCTCTCGGCGAGCGGCGGGGCATGACGGTGGTCGATCTGCCGACCGGCCAGATCGCGCTGCTCCTGCTGTCATCCGTCATCGGTATCGCGCTGGGGCATGTGTTCTACTACATCTCGATCGCGCGCCTGGGCGTGGCGGTCTCGAGCGGGGTGATCCAACTCCAGCCCTTCATTGTGAGCATCGGGCAGACGGCCCTGGGGTGGCAATCGCTCTCGATGCTCCAATGGGGCAGCGGGCTGGTGGCCGTGAGCGGGGCGATCACGATGCTCGCGGTGCAGTACCTGCTGACGCGCGGCGATGCGAGGCGGGCGCGGGTAGGTGCGCCGGAGGGAGCGACAGAAATCGTGGTTCCCGAGGAGACACGGCCGGTGATCGAGACGGGGGATATGGATGCGATGCCCGCGGTCGTGGTCGAGAGCAGCAGAGTAGCGAACCGGCCCGCGGGCAGTTGAAGCCCCTCAATGGACATCCCCAGTTTGCTGCTTTGCGGCTTTGCTGATTTGCTGCTCTCGCCGCTACGCTTGCCCTATGGACATGACCCCGCAGCGATGGATCAACACCAACGCCTACCTGCGCGAGGTGTTCGGCGCTCAGGACGATGTGCTCGAATCGCTGATGCCCGAGGCCATCAAGGCGGGCATCCCGGCCATCGCGGTCTCGGCGGATGTCGGACGCCTGCTCAACATCCTCGTGCGCATGGCCACGACCAGGCCGGGTGCGACCCGGCGCGTGGTCGAACTCGGGACGCTCGCCGGATACTCCGGAATCTGGCTGGCACGCGCCCTGCCCCACAATGGCAAACTCCTGACCGTCGAGCCGGAGGCCCGGCACGCCGACTTTGCTCAGCGGATGTTCGCCGATGCGGGGGTTGCCGACCGTATCGAGATCCGCCGGACCACCGGCATCAAGGCACTGACCCAACTCTCGCGCGAACTCGGACCCGAGAGCCTGGACGTGGTGTTCCTCGATGCGATCAAAACCGAATACCCGGAGTACTTCCGTCTGGCCAAGCCGCTCATCGGTCGAGGCGGTCTTTTGCTGGCCGACAACGTGCTCGGGTCGAACTTCTGGATTGATGATGCCCCGGGCTCGAGCGAGACCGGCGACGCCGTGGACCGCTTCAACCGGCTTGTCGCCGCGGACCCGGACTTCGACACTGTGGCGGTGCCGGCGCGCGAGGGTGTGATGATCGCAAGGCGGAAGTAGAGTGGTGAGGTTGCCCTGTGGTGGCACTGGCTTGGGTGGCACCGCTCTCCAAAGCGGTGCATGAGATCGAAGCAGGGAACACCGGTCTGAAGACCGATGCCACAAAACGCTGAGGTGCCACGGAGTTCCTATGGCCCGCGCATCTGACCCAGTTCTGGCAAGGCAGGCCGCGGCCGGCATCGTGCAGCGCCTCCGCGCGGCGGGCCACGTCGCTTACTTCGCGGGCGGGTGCGTGCGCGACGAGTTGCTGGGCCTGCGACCCACCGACTTTGATGTCGCCACCGATGCTTCACCCCCGCGAGTCCGCGATCTCTTCGCCCGCACCGCCGAAGTCGGCGCTGCGTTCGGCGTGGTCCTCGTTCACGAAGGTCCCGGACTGGCAGTCGAGGTCGCCACCTTCCGGTCCGATGGCCCGTATACCGATGCCCGCAGGCCCGACAGTGTCCGGTTCTCCTCGCCCGAGGAAGACGCCAGGCGGCGCGACTTCACCATCAACGCGCTCTTCCTCGATCCCGCGCTCGCCCCGGGTGCGCCCGGTCGCATCATCGACTTCGTGGGCGGCCAAGCCGACCTGTCCGCGAGAATCGTCCGCGCGGTCGGCGATCCTGATGCCCGCCTCGCCGAGGACCATCTGCGCGCCCTCCGCGCTGTCCGCTTCGCGGCCCGCCTGAACTTTGAGATCGAGCCGCGCACCGCCGCGGCGATCACCCGCCACGCCTCCGAACTCCGGGGCGTGTCGCGCGAGCGCATCGGCGATGAAGTACGCCGGATGCTCGCGCACGAATCGCGCGCGGACGTAATCCGGCTGATCGAGCACCTCGGGCTGGACGGACCTGTTCTCAATGAACCTCCGCGAGGTCCAAGCGGGGGCGGATCGGCCATGGTGGCCTTGCTCCCTGCAAGACCCCTTCAACTGGGGACTGTTCTGAGCGCGTGGTGTATAAAGAGGATGGACGTTGCCGATTCCGGATTATTTGCACCCAAAATCAGGGATATTCGGTCCAAATGGCGGGCCGCGCTGTGCCTCAGCAACGATGAGGCAACGGAGTTCTCGGACGTTCTCGAGATCCACGCGGGGCTCGTCCAGAAATGGGAAGGCATGGGGGTCGCCCAGCGGAAGCGTCTGGGAGCACGGGCGATGTTTGCCGAAACGCTCGTGCTGCTGGAGGCCGCCAGTTCCGAACTTGCAGAGCGTATCACTCGTGATATCAAAGAGTTAGAGTCCGACGGCATCGGCATCCGCCCGGCGCCCCTAGTGACCGGAGAGGACTTGATTGCGATAGGCCTCCTGCCCGGACCCCAGTTCAAGAGGATTCTCGAGCAAGTCACCGATGCACAGCTGGAGGGTCGGGTGCGGGACAAGGCCCAGGCGATGGAACTTGCCCTCAGCCTGAGCGTCTAAACTGGCACGCGATGGTGGTTGGGGGGTGGGGTGGGAACCGGCGGTTCCGTCGGCCCTTGGAACGGTAAGTCAATCGGCAACCTAGTGGAGTGCGACGAATGAAGATGAAGCACAGATGGATGTTCGCGGCGGCGACCGGGCTTCTGGCATTGGCGACGGGTGCGCCCGCGCTGCTCGCCCAGTCCACGCCCGCCAAGACCGGGGAGAAGGCGGAGGCCGCCAAGGCCGCGGCCAAGGACGTGATCATCTTCAAGAACGGCAACCGCATCGAGTGCCAGATCGTCGAGGAGACGGACACAACGGTGAAGGCGAAGATCTCGCACGCGGGAATGAACGCGGAGACCGTGTACCAGAAGAGCGACATCCTGGCTATCCAGAGGGGCGGGGGCGCGGCGATGGACGGCAGCGGCAAGGACGCGGCCAAGCCTGAGGCGAAGAAGGACGGAAAGAAGGTTGACCCGAAGGACGTGAAGCACGAGGACGGCGCGCCGACTGTGTACATCGTGAAGTGCGCCGGCGAGTTCGGGCGCAACGTGTCCGCAACCTCGATGGAGAACGTGGTCGCCGACATCAAGAAGCACCAGCCCGATGTGCTGGTGCTGGAGTTCGACCACACGTCCTCGCAGTACGGCGAGGAGACACCGGAGTTCTGGTACAATCCCGGCTCCTTCGACCAACTCGAGACTGCCCGCCAGATCAGCACGCTCATCACCGACCGTGTTCGCGATGACGCGGAATGGATCAAGAAGCCGCGGCTGGTGGGGTACATCAAGAAGGCTCTCGGTCCCGCGGCGTTCCTGCCGTTCGTGTGCCCCGAGTTGTACTTCGCCAACGACGGCCTCCTGGGCGGCGTCGGCGGGCTGGAGCACATGTTCGACGGCGTGGGCGACAAGGTGGCGCAGGAGAAGCAGTACTCGCTCCGGCAGAAGCGTGCAGAGGGCATCGCGGAGAAGGGCGGGCACGATCCGCGCATCGTGCGAGCCATGGCCCGAACCGATTATGTTCTTTCCTACCGCATGGTCGGGGGCAGGGCGGAGTTTCTGGAGCGGATGCCCGAGGCCGCCGACGAGTTCACGCTCACCGATGACGGCAAGGAGGAGCGAGCCGACGGTGTCAACGACGTCATCCGCTACAAGGGCAACGATGTTCTGACTCTGGACGCGGTGAAGGCGGAGACCATCGGCTTCTCGAAGGGCACCGTGGCGGATATCAAGGAGTTGATGTACGCGATGGGGTTCACGCGCGACTATGTGGAGGTGAAGGGACGGGCCAGCGAGATCATCAAGACGTGGGGCGCGGATGTCGACAAGGCCGAGAGCAATCTGCTTCGGTTGCTTGCGCAGAACCGTGCGGTCGAGGTGCGTGACCCCGGCCAGTTTCGCGAGCGCACCGCCGCGAGGACGCAGCGCAAGAGCATCCTGCGAGAAATGCGCGGGCTCTACAGCCGCTACAAGGAGTCGTTGAACCCACGCCGATTCCCCGCCGATGCCGCGCTGAACCAGATCGACACGGCGATCGATCAGATCGACCAGCAGCAGCGGCTCGATGGTCCTCCCTGAGTTCGTCGATCCTTTGCAGCCTCGCACATCGTCCGCACCGCAAATAAGTCTTAGTTCCGCACAGCGAGAAACCCATGCTTCGGATCCGTAACGCATTCAAGTCCATGACCCTCGCCCTCGCGGGCGCGTGTGTGCTTCTGGCAACTGCCACCAGCGCCTTTGCCGACAAACTCCACCTTAAGGACGGGCGCGTTCTGGAGGGCGAGATCGTCCGCGAGGGCGACGGTTTTATTTACTTCAAGGTCAAGGTCGGCTCCATCGAGCAGGAGCAGTTCTTCACCTCCGAGCAGATCATGAAGGTCGAGAAGGACTCGGACTCCAAGCCGGTAGTCGCGGGGGAGAAGCCCAAGGACGGTGACCCAACCCCGCCCAAGGCCGCGAGCGGGGTGCGCCGCATCGCCCTCATGAACTTTGGTCCTCCCAGTTCATGGCAGAACGAGATCGATACGACCGTCGGCATCCAGATCAGCGCGGACGCCTGGAAGAAGGCCGTGCCGATGCTCGAGAAGGACGGCGTGACCGATGTCGTCGTCCGCATCAACTCCGGCGGCGGTCTGCTGCTTGAACTCCAGAAGTTCATGGACCTCTACGAAAAGGAATACAAGCCCAAGTTCCGCACGGTGGCATGGATCGAGTCGGCGATCTCCGCCGCGGCGATGAGCCCGTGGGTCCTCGAAGAGTTCTACTTCATGCCTGAGGGGAACATCGGCGCGTGTACGGGCTTCTCGGGTCGGTTGAACGCGATCAAGGGCGTGCAACTGGAGATGGTTCTCCTGCAGATGGAGGAGGCGTCAAAGCACGGCAAGAGAGACCCCAAGATCATGCGATCGATGCAGATCCAGGAGCCGCTGAGCGCAACCGTCGATGAGCGCACGGGCCAGGTCTCGTGGTTCCAGGACGCGACCAGCGGCCAGTACGTCGTCAACCCCGTCGGCGAGGTGCTAACGATCACAGCAAACGAGGCGATGAAACTCAAACTCGGCAGGGGCATCGCGGCTACTCCCGATGAACTGGCCAAGGCGATGGGGTATCAGGAATACGAATGGGCCGGCAAGCAGGCCGTCGATTTCATCGACAAGAACATGCGCGACAACGACAAGGCCGACAAGCAATGGCAGGTCGTCGCCGAGAAGTACGAGCGCACCGTGAACGTCGCGGGCGGCATCCAGGATCGCCAGCAGCGCGGGGCGGAAGTAGGCATCGCCCGCCGCCACCTCGCGGAACTGAAGCGTCTGTTCAGTGGGAACCCCAACTTCGCCCTGATGTACGGGACGGATGACGCGTGGTTCCGGGAGCAGGACGAACTGCTCAAGCGATTGATGCGCTGACTCCGCCGAACTTCCATTTGCCAATCAATCCAAGGGCCTCGCCACACGGCGGGGCCCTTTTCTTTTGCTGCAACGGGCCGATGGCGACTGGCCGCGGCGGGCCCGCCGCAGTACGCTCCGCCCATGAAGACCGCCGAGAAGTTTGTGCCGCGATCGTTCAATGGGACCATGTGGGAGAAGGAGGGGGGTGGGGGAATCGCGCCTCTGGTCGCGGAGTTGCTCGCGCGCCCGGTCGCCTCTTGCCCCGAACTGGAGCGGTGGGCGCTGGACCGGTCGGAACTCGATGCCGCGTGTGCTGAGGCGCGCGCGGAGTTGTACATCGCGACCTCCTGCGACACCGAGAACAAGCAGGTCGAGGCCGAGTACAACCTCTACCTGGAAGAGGTCGCGCCCAAACTCCAGCAGTCGGAGTTTGACCTTGACCGGCGGCTCGTCTCGCTGGCCGACAAGTTCCCGCTCGACCACCAGCGCTACGACGTGATGCTGCGGACCAAGCGGACGCAGGTGGCGATCTTCCGCGAGGAGAACGTCCCGCTGAACACCGAACTCTCCAAACTCTCGCAGCAGTTCGGCAAGGTCGCCGGTGCGCAGACCGTGCAGTTTGATGGCCGCGAGCGCACGATCCCGCAGATGAAGGAGTTCGAGTTGTCGGCGGACCGCGCTCTGCGTGAGCGGGCATGGCGGGCGACGATCGAGCGGCGCCTGCGGGACAAGGAAACGCTCGACGAACTCTACGACAAGATGGTGGGCCTGCGCGACCGGGTGGCCCGCAACGCGGGCTTTGCGACCGATGCCGACTCGGGCGCGTATGTGAAGTTCGCCTTCAGCGAGAAGAGCCGGTTTGACTACACCCCCGCGGACTGCCGCGCCTTCTGGACGGCGGTGGAGCGGCGGGTGGTGCCCTTCAACCGCAAGCGGAGCGAGGAGCGACGGCGCGCACTGGGAGTTCAGACTCTGCGCCCCTGGGACCTGGCGGTCGATGTCAAGGGCCGCGAGCGGCTGCGGCCGTTCGATGGCGGCGGCGAACTGGTGGCCAAGTCGCTGGCGACGGTGAAGTCGCTCGACCCGCGCCTGGCGGAGATGCTCGGGCGGATGACGGGAGGAAGCGGCGGCGGGGCAAAGGCGAGTGCGGGCGCGACCTGCAAAACCGAGTTCCTGGACCTCGATTCCCGGCGCGGCAAGCGGCCCGGCGGGTACCAGTACATGCGGGACCGGACGCGCCGGCCGTTCATCTTCATGAACGCCGCGGGCCTGCACGACGATGCGATGACGATGCTGCACGAGGCGGGGCACGCGTTCCACTCGATGCTGTGCGCCGATGAGCCGCTGCTGGACTACCGGCACTCGCCGATCGAGTTTGCGGAGGTGGCGAGCATGTCGATGGAGCACCTGAGCATGCCGCACTGGGGCGCGCCGGGCGCGTTCTACACCAGCCCCGAGGATCTTCGGCGTGCGCGTCACGAGCACATCGAGAACTCCGTCACGCTTCTGGCGTGGATCGCCACGATCGACGCGTTCCAGCACTGGGTGTACGCCAACCCCGGGCACACGCACGAGCAGCGGTGCGCGCACTGGCTGGAACTGGACGCACGATTCGGGCGCGGCGCCTCGTGGGAGGGCCTGGAGACCGAGCGCGCGTGGTGGTGGCAACGGCAGAGCCACCTGTACAGCCACCCGATGTACTACATCGAGTACGGCATCGCGCAACTCGGCGCGCTGCAAATGTGGCAGGCGTCCAAGGTTCGCGGCGAGAAGGCGGCGGTGGACGCGTATGTGCGGGCGCTGAGCCTGGGCGGCAGCAGGCCGCTGCCGGAGTTGTTCAAGGCCGCGGACCTGAGTTTTGATTTCGGGGATGAGACGGTCGCGCGGGTGGTGGAGGCGGCGGAGCGGGAACTGGCCAACTGAGGCGGATGGAACTCAGAAAGAGCAGAGCAAGCAGAGTTCAGCCGAGAAAATACTTTCCATAAGCAGGAGCCCTTGTTCGGCCCGACTTTCAAGCCGACGGCGACACGAGACCGCCACACACTCAAGCCTTCTTCCTACCTCTGCTTCCCTCTGCTTGCTCTGCTCCCTCTGTGTTCCTTCTTTGCCGTTTCTCTTTGCAAACAAAAAAAGCCCGGCGCGGGCCGGGCTTGTGGAGTGCGTTGCGAGGGATCGAGTGGAGCGGGTCCGATCAGCCCTTCTTGGACTTCTTGGATTCCTTCTTCGAGTCCTGCTTCTGGTCGTGCTTGTGCTCCTTCTTGGAGGCCTTCTTGGCCGGCTCGGCGGGCGCGCCATCCGCGGCGGGCGCATCGCCCTGGCCCGCGGCGGCATCCTCGGGCTTGGCGCGCGGCGCCCAACCCGTCTTGGGCTTCTCGAGCAGGTCCACCTTCGGGGCGCGCTCGCGGGCCGGACGCTCGGGCCGCTCCGACTTGGGCCTGGACTTGTCGACGAGTTCGCCGTCCTCGTCGATCTCCTGCTCGACGCGGTCGTCGACATCCAGTTTGCGGTCGGCCATGACCCACAACTTGATGTCGGTCTCGAGTTCGGACTCGAACTTGACATGGACGGTGTAGGTGTCCACGCGTTTGATCGCCTCGTGGATTCGGATGTCGCGGACGCGCACGTTCTTGAAGCCCGCGGCGTTGAGGGCCGCGGCGATCTCCTGCTGCGTGACGCCGGCGTAGAGGATGCCCTGGTCGTTGCAGGCGCGCTCGATGTGGAGTTCGTAGCCGCTGAGTTTCTCGATGGTGTCGGCGCGCTGCTGGCGCTGCGCGGCGACCTCCTGCTCGGCCTGTGCGCGCTTGGCCTGGAGGCTCTTGATCAGTTCGTCGCTGGGCTCGGTGGCCAGTTCACGCGGGAGCAGGAAGTTGCGGGCGTAGCCGAGGCGGACCTTGACGACATCGCCGACGATGCCCAGGTTCTCGACGTTGTCGGTGAGGAGGAGTTCGATGCTGCGTGCCATGATGCGCTGTCCTTTCCCGGCGATTGTGGTTCGCCGGTGGAAGTTGAGGAGCGAGGGTTCGGGTCACACGACCGGAACGGAACGCCCCAGCGGGGGGGGAGGGGTGATTTTGGATTGCGGAATGCAGAGAAGGATGGAACTCTGGTTTCTGCTTTCTAGTGCCTAGTGCCTAGTGCCTGCTTCAGAACGGAATATCGTCCTCCTGGATGGGCTCGTAGCCGGAGTTGGCCGGCGGCGCTGCGGCGGTCTGTGCCCTTTCCCCGCCTCCACCACCCGCGCTACGCGGCGCGCCGGAAGAGCGCGGCGCGCTGCTGTCGTCGTAGTTGCCGCCTCCCCCCGCACCACCACCGCCGCCCTTGGATTCAATGAACTGGAAGGTGTCGACGATCACCTTGAGTTTGGAGCGGTTGGTACCGTCGGTCTTGTCCTTCCACTGGTCGAGTTTCAGGCGCCCCTCGATGAAGATCGGCTTGCCCTTGCTGAAGAACTTGGCGATGTTCTCGGCGGTCTTGCCGAAGGCCTCGCAGTCGACGAAGGTGACCTCCTCGCGCATCTCGCCGCTGGTGGCATCGCGCCACTTGCGGTTGACAGCGATGCCGATCTGGGCGACGGACATCTGCGAGGGGAGCGCTCGCACCTCGACATCGCGGGTGAGGTTGCCCATCAGCAGGACCTTGTTGTAACTGCCCATTGCCGGGTCTCCATGTGTGAGGGATCAAGTGGGGCGAGGGGGGCAGGCGTCCGTGCCAGACGTTTGGGTTATTTTCGCATACCTGATGCCTCAGGTCAAATCTCGTCATCGGCGTCCACGGGGACGGTCGGCACCTCGGTGACCACGGCGGGGATGGCCGAGGGCTGGGTGGCGCGGAGTTTGGCCTCGGCCTCGAGGTCCTTCAGGGCGTCGGCAGCGCGCATCTCGTCCTCGGAGAGGTGGTCGGCCTTGGTGATGAGCACGCGCATGATCTGCTCGGAGAGGTTGGTGCCGCGCTCGATCTGGACGATGTTGACCGTGGGCGCGGAGAAGTAGGCCAGGATGTAGAGGGCGCGCTTCTGCTTGTCGATCTCGAAGGCGAGGCGACGCTCGTCCCACTTCTTCATGGAGATGAGCCGGCCGCCGGCGCGCTCGATCATCTGGCGGATTGAGGCGATGACCTCCGTGAGTTGTGAGCCGGCGCCTTGGCCGATGAGGAACATGGCCTCGTAGTTGCCGATGCGCTGATCCATGGTGGGAAGGGTTGTTGCCATTGGTGTGATGCCTTTCGTCTGGTGTCGCCCATCGGGGCGGGGGAGTTCGGTGCGTGTGTGCCGCGCCTCAGGTGGCGCGTGCGGCGGGAGGGGTTGCGGCCGGAGGGGTTGCGGAAGGAGTTGCGGGGGAGGTTGCCGGCGGAGCCGGGGGCAAGGGGTCCTTGGTGTTGAAGCGGTTCATCGCCGCGGCGAGCCCGGAGGTGATAAACGCTTCGGCGGCGTCCGCGGCCTTGTCGAGCGCGGGTTCGAGCAGGGCGGCCTGCTCGCTGGTGAAGCGGCCCAGCACATAGTCCTCGAGTTTCATCATGGGCGGGCACGCGTCGATGCCGACGCGCAGGCGCGGATAGTCGGGCGTGCCCAAGGCCCGCTGCACATCGCTCAGGCCGTTGTGCCCGCCCGAGCCGCCGCTGGCACGCAGACGGATCGCGCCCGTGGGGAGTGCGACATCGTCCACGATAACCAGCAGGTCGGCGACCGGATCGAGTTTGAAGAAGCCGAGCGCCTGAGCGACGCTGCGGCCGGAGAGGTTCATGTAGGTGATGGGCCTGAGCAGCAGGCACCGCTCGGACTTGACCGTGGCCTCCACGCACAGGGCATCGAAGCGCGCCCGCGGGGTTTCCGCGGGCGCGTGTCGCCTGTGCAGCCGGTCGACCGCCAGGAAGCCCGCGTTGTGACGCGTCTTCTCGTAGGCCGATCCGGGGTTGCCGAGTCCGACGATGAGTTTCATGCTGCGAGGACCTGCGTGATGAATCCGATTGAGGAGTGGGGTATGGGTTACTTCTTGGGAGCGCCCTTGGCGGGCGCTGCGCCCTTGGCGGGTGCGGCACCCTTGGCCGGGGTCGCGCCCTTCGCCGGCGCTGCGCCCTTGGCAGCCGGGGCACCGCCCTTGGCCGGTGCGGCGCCGGGCTTGGCGGCATCGTCCTTCTTGCCGGTAAGAACCTCGGGGGCCGCGGCATCGGCGGCGACGGTGGTGGCCTCGGCCACCTTGAGTTCCACGCCCATGACGATCTGCGCGACCACGCCGTGCGAGTCGGTGATGAGTTTCATGTCCTCCTTGGGCAACTTCACGTCTCCCGCGGAGATGACGTGCCCGAGCTCGAGCGCCGAGATATCGACATCGAGGTGATCGGGGATGTCCGCGACGCGGCACTCGATCTCGATCTCCTGCACGGGGTGCATGAGCAGGTTGCCGGCGGTCTTGAGACCGATGGCGTCGCCCACGAGCGAGATGTGGACGCGGGTGTGGATGCGCTCGTTGAGGTCAACTCGCGCAAAGTCGCAGTGAACCACGCGTGTGCCCATGTAGTCGAACTGCACGTCCTTGAGCAGGACCATCTGCTTCTCGTCCGCGCCGGTGTGACCGGGGAAGTCGAGGCGGAAGACCTTCTCGCCCTTGTGGATCAGGCCGAGCGTGGTGTGCGAGTCGACGACGATCGGGAGCGGGTCGCGCCCGTGGCCGTAGACGATCGCGGGGAGTTTGCCGCCCTTGCGGTAGCGCTCGGCGTAGCGGGAGCCGGTTCGTTCGCGCTTCTCGGCATTCAACAGTGGAGACTTGTCTTGCATGGTGGATATCCCTGATGGGTGAGGGTGTGCGTGGTGAAAGAGCGGACAGTCAGCGCTTCGCCCCCGCGGTGTTGCGGAAGAGCGCGCTGATGGACATGTTGTGGTGGATGCGGTGGATCGCCTCGCCGAGCAGTTCCGAGACGCAGAGTTCCACGAAGCGGTCACGGATGGGGTCGATGCGGTCCCCGCTGGGGATGGTGTTGGTGCAGACGAGGCGGGTGATCGGGCTGGCCGCGATGCGCTGCATGGCGAGGCCGACGAGTACGGCGTGGGTGGCCGCGGCGATGACCTTCTTCGCGCCCTGATCCAGCACGACTCTCGCGGCCTCGCAGATGGTGCCGGCGGTGGTGATCATGTCGTCGTACATCAGGACGGTCTTTCCCTTGACCGTGCCGATGAGGTGGCCCGTGGTGACATCCGACCCGCTGACGCGGCGCTTGTTGATGATCGCCAGGTCGCCGCCGAGCAGGTTCGCGAAGGCCTCGGCGACCTTGACGTTGCCGACGTCCGGGCTGACGAGGCACAGGTCGCCCAGTTCCTCGCGGATCGACATGAAGTACTCGTGGAAGACCTTGGTCGCCGAGAGGTGATCGACGGGGATATCGAAGAACCCCTGGATCTGCGCGGCGTGGAGGTCCATCGCCAGGACACGTTCCGCGCCCGCCGCGGTGATGAGATTGGCGACGAGTTTGGCGGTGATGGGGACGCGACCCTCATCCTTGCGATCCTGTCGCGCGTAGCCGAAGTAGGGCGTGACGACGGTGATGCGCCTGGCCGAGGCGCGGCGCAGACAGTCGATGAAGACCAGCAGTTCCATCAGGTTGTCGTTGACGGGCGCGCCGGTGGAGAGAACAACGAAGCAGTCGCGTCCGCGCACATCCTCATCGAGTTTGACGATGAGTTCGCCATCGGGGAAGGCCTCGGTGCGGGCAGCGCCCAGCGGCAGGTCGAGGTGCTGGCAGATGCCCGTCGCCAGGCCCTTGCTGTTGCGCCCGGCGAAGATCTTGAGCGTGTTGGCGTCGGACTTGCTCAAGCGAGTGTACTCCTGGCGGCCCTGGCCATGCCGGCCCGCTCATCAGAGCGCGAGCGGTAGATGCGGTCCACCTCGGCGAGTTGCTCGGGCGTATTGATGCTCAGGACATCCTCGGCGGGGACGGCGGGGATGACCTCGACGCGCTTCGCCTTGGCGAGCAGAGTCGCGGGGACATCGGTGATGAAGTACTCGCCGCTGCGGGCGTTGGGCCGGAGCGACGCGAGTTCGGCGAACAGCGACTGGACATCGAACACCGCGTAACTCGGGTAGACCTCGCGGATCGCGAGTTGCGCGGGCGTGCAGTCCTTGTGCTCGACGATCGCGTTGAAGTTGCCATTGGAATCGCGGACGATCCGGCCGTAGCCGGTGGGGTCGTCGATGACGCTGCTCGCGAGCGTCGCCAGCGCGCCCGAGGCCGTGTGCCTGTCGAGCATCGCGCCCAGAGTGCCCGCGCGGATCAGCGGCCCGTCCCCGGCGAGAACGAAAACTGGGTTGCTGGCCTCACGCTTCTCGATTGCGAAGAGGCCCTCAGCACACTTTGTGGCGTGACCGGTGCCCAGTTGCTTGTCTTGCACGGCGAACTCGATGTCCTCCTGGCCCTCGAACACCGCGCGCACGAGTTCCTGCTTGTGGCCGACGACAAGCACGATCCGCTTGCAGCCCGCCTCGCGGCAGGCATCGACCACCGCGCACACCATCGGCAGGCCGCCGACAGGGTGCAGCACTTTGGGAAGATCGGAGTTCATCCGCTTGCCCAGGCCCGCGGCCAGAATGATCGCGCCAGGCGCGCGGCCGGATGGACGTTGGCCCGAAGGCGGGGGGGGATTGAAAGGGGGAGCGGTCATGGCGGTTGAGTTTGCGTCCGAGCGCCGACGGTTCCCGCCTCCACCACCTTCACCGCCGCGGAAAGCGGCGGAGCCGAAACTGGGCGACCAGGATTCGAACCTGGACAGGCAGAACCAAAATCTGCCGTGCTGCCGTTACACCATCGCCCAATGCAATGAGGGGGCAAGTGCGGGGAAGCGATCGGCGCTGTGAGGGCGGGGGGCGGGGTTCCTTCCTTCTCATGGCGAGCCGCGCACCGGGGGGTGCGGGTTCGCTGGACCAACGGACCAGTCTCCCACCTCCCTCAGCGGGCTGCGGAGACACAACGCGGTCCATCGTGAGAGCCCCAAAGGGACTCGCCAGAAGGCCGCGGCACGCACCCGGCGGCTGTTTCAGAGACACCGCTCTGGAGAGCGGTGGCACCAAGCAGGCCCGGGCTGGAACTCGGACGCTCCGTGGCCGCGGTGCGGTCCCTGATGATGGGAGGCACGAGGCGGAGCGCCCCTGGCGCGCCTCGGCAGGGCTTGTGAGCCTTGCCTTGTCGCGGCCGGTTCCGGGGGAGGTCATGGTAGAGTGGAGGGTGAGGGGAGGCAAACCGCACTCTCACCCCACCACGCCCCGCTTCCGCAGTTCCTCCAGAACCAGTTTCGCCACATCGGCATCGCTGCGCACGACCAGGTGCGTCATGCCTCGGCTCGCGGCGAACTGCGCGAGCGCCCCCTGATAGGCCTCCAGCCGCGATACATAGCGTTTCACAAGGTCGGGCGTGACCGTCACCTCCGCGACGCGACCCGTCTCGACATCAGTGAGCCGAAGGTCTCCGAGCACGATCTTGCCGCCGTGCCCATCAGTTTCTGAGAGGGGGTCAATCTCGCCCGGCGAGAGCACCTGCAGCAGAACAACATCCCAAGGACTTGATCCGTCCCCCGCGAGCAGCGTCAAGCCTTCTGAATACCCGCCCGGGATGAGCAGGTCCGAGAGCACCACCACCACGCCGCGCCCGGTGCGCGAGCGGGCGATCGAGCGCAGAGCCGTTGTGAACTCGCCCGCCGCGAGTTGATCGGGCGCGGCCCCGCTTCCTCCAACAAGCAAGCCCTCGCGTGCGGGCATCGCGGGCCACGTCTGATCGAGGATGAACCGCCCGAGTTGCTGCGTGGCCCGCTTGCCGCGAACCGGCTGCATGATGCGCAGACCCGCCGAAGCCCCGTTCATCCCGCCGCCGAACACCCACGCGCCGACGCGGTTGTTCCCCGCGAGCGCGGCGTACCCCAGTGCCATCGCGGCCCTCTGCGCGAAGAGCAGTTTGTTGGGGTTGCCCGCGTCCATAGACGCCGAGGCGTCGAGTACGAGGTGGACCGCGAGGTCCTGCTCTTCCTGAAAGACCTTGATGAAGAATCGGTCGAGGCGCGCAAATACGTTCCAGTCGATGTGGCGGAGGTCGTCGCCGGCGACGTACGGCCGGAAGTCCTCGAACTCGACGCTGCGCCCGCGTGCCTTGGAGCGACGCTCGCCCTGCAACTTTCCGGGAAAGATGCGGCGCGAGGCGATATCGACCGAGTCCAAGGCCGCCGCGAGTTGCGCGGAGATCAACTCATCGATGGTGGTTGGCCGGTGCGTGGCGGGCGAGGCGAGCACGCGGGGATGATAGAGGTCTTATAGGTCGCATAGGACCTAGTTGACCGATCGGGGGCAACGCGGTGTAAGCGAGATTCAGTTCCGCGAATCACGGATCGCTCGGAAGTCGCACGCGGGCTTGCCATCGGCGTATTCCCACACGACCACATCCAGGATTTGCGTGCCCCATTTGCGGGCCTGCGCGTGCGTGGGATACAGCACATCGAGGCGGCGGCCCTTGATCGCCCCGCCGCGATCCAGCACGGGCACGATCTGCGCCCCGTCATAGCCGGGCACCGAGACCATCGAGCCTAGCGGCAGCACTCGCGAGTCCGCGGCGACCAACTTCGAGGCGTTCGTCCACACGCTGTGCAGCGACGACGTGATGCCATCGGCTGAGTCCCCGCACGACTCCTCATCGGGCGAGTACGCGGTGACCTTCATGCGGATGGTGCGCGCCGGGCGAACCGGGCGGCCGTTGAAGAAGCGGATCGACGTGTCGAGGATCGCGCCCTCGGGAATGGCG
>Ga0163148_10000968_pt1 | contig 38394 bp, 39 predicted proteins | sample OliLakLV19MP7P2_FD_148606 | JGI IMG/M metagenome (GOLD analysis project Ga0163148, IMG submission 148606) | Freshwater microbial mat bacterial communities from Lake Vanda, McMurdo Dry Valleys, Antarctica- Oligotrophic Lake LV.19.MP7.P2 | ecosystem: Environmental > Aquatic > Freshwater > Lake >... | reverse complement strand
CAATAAATGAATATATTAAAAATTTTTCCTTTCATAAAACTTGAAATATTTAATAAAGAACCATGTTTTATTGTAAAAACAAATCTTTTAGATAAAGCCTTATTTTTAATGAAAAATCATTTTAAATATCAATTTAAAATGTTAACTTGTATTTCTGGAGTTGATTATCCTAATAACACATATCGATTTCAAGTTGTATACGAACTTCTAAGTTTAAGATTTAATTCACGAACTCGTGTAAAATGTTTTGTTAATGAAATTATCCCGGTAAACTCTGTTGAAAATATTTTTCTAGGAGCTAGTTGGTGGGAATGCGAAGTTTGGGATATGTTCGGAATATTCTTTAACGATCATTCAAATTTAGTCAGAATTTTAACTGATTACGGGTTTGAAGGTTATCCGTTACGAAAAGATTTTCCTTTAAGCGGATTTTATGAATCAAGATATCACCATACTAAGCATCGAGTTGTTTATGGAGAAATTGAACTTTGTCAAGAATATCGGACGTTTGATTATCCTTCCCCATGGGAGACTTCTAAATAATGAAAAAATTATTAGAAAAAGACAAAAAAGTTAGAAAAAAAATAAAAAAATTTGAAAAAAAAAAGTTTATATTAAAAACGATATCTAATAACTTAAATTTGCCAGATTTGGTAAGATTTAATGCATTCAATAACTTGAATGAAATGCCTAAGAACACTTCGAAAACTTTTATTTCAAACAGATGTGTTAATACTATAAACAAAAAAAAATTTAATAAATTAACAAATTATTCTAGAATTATTTTTTTAAAACTAGCTCGACATAAAAGCATCTACGGTTTAAATAAATCGAGCTGGTAACTAAAAATTTACTAAAAAAATTATGCAAGCAAATACACAATCTTCTAGTTTTTACTCTTTTATCGCTCGTTGGATTTTTTCAACAAATCATAAAGACATAGGAACACTATACTTAATTTTTGGTGCTATTTCAGGAGTTGCTGGAACAGCACTTTCTTTATATATTCGATTTACTTTAGCTCAACCAAATTCTAGTTTTTTAGAATATAATCATCATTTATATAATGTTATCGTTACAGGACACGCTATTTTAATGGTATTTTTTGTTGTAATGCCAATTTTAATTGGAGGATTTGGAAATTGGTTTGTGCCATTAATGATTGGTGCACCAGATATGGCTTTCCCACGGATGAATAATATTAGTTTTTGGTTACTACCACCATCTATTTTATTATTAGTGGAATCAATTCTTTGTGAAGCTGGAGTTGGTACAGGATGGACAGTCGGAGGTAAAAATAGGCTGTCAAAGATTAGTTCATTTGTTTGTGAAATGAATAAATCTATTAAACACTACTCGATGCGGGAAACTCCTCAACTCGGAAATGAATACTCGTTCTTTGATTTTCAATAATTGCTTGAATGATGTAAAAATGTCATTAACACGGGGACAATCCGCCTGGGTTAAAAGCCCATCAGAGACTAAACGTAGTGCATTTTCAAGTGGTAATGTGTTGTCAAATAGCACAAGTTTTTATAATTGGTTGGTAGGTTTTGCTGACGGAGACGGAACTTTTTACTTTGCTCAAACTAAAAAAAACGTATGGTCTTTTTCTTTTCAAATAGCACAAAGCTCTTATAATTTACGTGTCTTATATTTTATAAAATCCGAGCTTAGATTTGGACTTATAAACGTAGATGAAAAGAATAAAATGGCTGTTTTCCGAATTCGCAATAAATCTCACCTTGTAAACCAAATTATACCTATTTTTGACAAACATCCACTTCTTACAAGTAAACATTTTAAATATGAGTGTTTTAAAGAAGCTCTTTTAATTTCTCAAAACCCAGAGTTATCCTTAGAAGAGAAAAATTCTTTAATTTCAACTATTAAAACAAAATCAATGTCCATACCTGAAACTTATAAAAGCCCGGTTTGGGAATCTTTAAAAAGCCCACTTAGTATTAAAGATAAAAAAGATTTATCAGAAATTATGACTAAATCCTGGATCGTTGGTTTTACGGAAGCAGAAGGGAGTTTTTACATAGTGAAAAAAGGACAAAATCGATTAGTACATGCTTTTGAAATTACTCAAAAATTAGATTTAATTGTGTTAGAAGCCATTGCGTTATCTTTTAATTTGAAAGTAACAAAAAAAAAGACTTATCTTACTGTAGTTACAACTAACGGTAACGCTATTAAAACTATAGCAGATTATTTTTTTAAAACCATGAAAGGTATGAAAGCTTTAGAATATAGAATATGGGCAAGATCTTTTAATAAAAAACATAAAGATTTTGAATCACTTTTAAAAATTAGAAATCAAATGAGAAACATTCGAAGCATAAGATTGGATAAAAACTTTAATAGATTTAAATAGTTTTGTAATTGTAAGAGAAAATGAAGGTATAGTCCAATCCAATATGAGAATATTGGTTAATAAAATTAAATTTGTTTATTATGCTATCCTCCTTTATCTAGTATCACAGCTCACTCAGGAGGGTCTGTAGATCTAGCAATCTTCAGTTTACATCTTTCAGGAGCATCTTCTATTTTAGGAGCTATCAACTTTATTTGTACCATAACAAATATGCGAACAAAAAATCTTGCTTTTCATAGATTACCTCTATTTGCATGGGCTATTTTTATTACTGCATTTTTATTATTACTTTCTTTACCAGTACTAGCAGGAGCTATTACAATGTTATTAACTGATCGTAATTTTAACACAACCTTTTTTGACCCAGCAGGTGGAGGAGATCCTGTGTTATATCAGCATTTATTTTGGTTCTTCGGCCATCCAGAAGTTTATGTGTTAATTCTACCAGGATTTGGTATTATTAGTCATATTGTAGTAAGTGCTTCTAGAAAACCAATTTTTGGTTATTTAGGAATGGTTTATGCAATGTTCTCTATTGGAATTTTAGGCTTTATTGTTTGGGCTCATCATATGTATACAGTAGGATTAGATATTGATACTCGAGCTTACTTTACAGCAGCAACAATGATTATTGCTGTTCCAACAGGAATTAAAGTTTTTAGTTGGTTAGCAACTTTATGGGGAAGCTCTTTAAAGTTAAGAGCACCATTACTTTTTGCATTAGGTTTTATTTTCCTATTTACTGTAGGAGGAGTTACTGGAGTAGTTCTAGCGAATTCTGGTATCGATGTTGCGCTGCATGATACTTATTATGTTGTGGCACATTTTCATTATGTACTAAGTATGGGAGCAGTTTTCTCTATCTTCGGGGGGATTTACTATTGGTTCAATAAAATAACCGGAGTAGAATACTCTGAAGTATTAGCTCAAATTCATTTCTGGGTATTTTTCATTGGAGTAAATGTTACATTCTTTCCAATGCATTGGTTAGGTGTTGCAGGTATGCCACGAAGAATTCCAGATTACCCTGATGCTTTCTATACTTTCAATAAGATTGCTTCTTGGGGTGCTGAAATCTCAGCGTTTTCTCTTGTAATCTTCTTAGGATTATTAATTGAAGCTTTTTATACTCAAAAAAAAGCCTAAATTGGTCTTATAAAAAATATGTTAATATTATCACCTTTAGAACAATTTCAAATTTTATCACTAATAACCATAGAACTTTTTGGTTTTGATTTCTCAATCACTAACGCATTACTAGTAAATATTCTTGCTTTATTGTGTTTCAGTGGTACTATATACTTTTTCAGTTCTAACAGTAACTGTTTTAATAAATCTTCTTTTTTTTTCATTCCTAACCCGTGGCAAGTTATTTTTGAATCTATATACGAAGTTGTTTCGCAATTAGTATTTGATCTTGTAAGCACTGGAAGTGAAAAGTATTTTCCTTTTATTACAATAATTTTTTCTTTCATTTTATTTAATAATTTAATCGGTTTAGTTCCTTATAGTTTTACCATTACAAGTCATTTAATTATAACTTTTACTTTATCGTTTGCTATTTTTATTGGGTTAAATATTATTTGTTACCAAAGACATGGTTTACATATATTCTCTCTATTTTTACCTGCAAATACAACCTTTTTTCTTGCACTACTTTTAGTTCCTATTGAGTTTGTTTCGTATATAGCTAAACCTATTAGTTTAGGAGTTCGGCTTTTTATTAATTTAATGGCAGGACATAGTTTATTAAAAGTAATTGTAGGATTTGCGTGGAGTATGATGTTATTAGATGGATTATCGTCACTAAGCTTCTTAGTGCCATTATTCGTTTTAACATTATTAATGGGATTAGAGCTAGGGGTAGCATTAATTCAAACTTATGTTTTCATAACATTAACTTGTATTTATTTAAACGAAGCTGAAGTATTACACTAAGCTACACTTTTCAATTATCTTAAAAAAAATTAACACAAAATCTTAAATGATAAAATACGATTTAATACTTTATTCGAAAACTCAAAATTCCTTAAATTATTTTTTAGAATTTATACAGTACAATAATAAATCAAAAAACTTTCACGTACTTAAAAATTTATCAAAAAAGAAAAAAACCAGAAAAAAAATAAGTGTATTAAAATCTCCTCATGTAAATAAAACAGCTCAAGAACAATTTGAGTACGTTTATTATTCTTTAAAAATATCGCTTTATACGTGGAAAATCAAAAAATACTTAATATTTTTAAAAAAAATAAAAAATCAATTATTTCCTGATTTAAAAATAAAAATTAAAGCTCAATTTTCAAAAAAAAAACAAACTACGAAAAATAAACTACTGCAGATAGATCAGGTATCATTTCATTATCCAAAATTATATGACTATCACATAAATAAAAAAATTAAAACCATAACATCTATGCAATTTTTTAAAACAAGTGGTCAGCTAAAGAATACATTACTTTACTTAAAAACCTTAGATTGTAATGGTAATATTGAACTAAATGCTTAAAAGTTTAGATAGCTCAGTTGGTAGAGCAAAGGACTGAAAATCCTTGTGTCGGCAGTTCAATCCTGTCTCTAAACAAATAAAAATTATGAAAAATCACTTTTGGAACATGTTTACAAACATACGAAATGGACAACTTGCAAAACGAAGTTTTGTTTATCAACGAAAAAAAAAATTATGTGAAGCTTTTCTGAAAATTCTTTGGAATGAAGGATTTATTATTGGATATCGAACATCAAAAAAAAATGACGACTTTATAAAAATATTTTTAAAATATACTAATAATGGTAAACCTGCAATAAATAACATAAAATTAATAAGTAAACCTGGAAGAAGAATATTTTATTCGATAAAACAGATTTGGAAAATTGACGCAAGCAAAAATTTTATCATCTTTTCTACTAGCAAAGGTATTAAAACTATTAATAGTTGTAAAAAACTACAAATAGGAGGTGAGCCCTTTATAATAATAAACTAAAAATGAGTAATCAAATAGATAAATATAATATTAAAATACCTAAGGACGTTTCAGTGATTTATAGCGAAAAAAAAAAACTATTGACATTTTCAGGCCCTTTGAAGACAAAATCTATGAAACTAAAAATAAAAGTTTATATAGATCAATTAAAAAATAGTATCAGTGTAAGTCCATTAACATTTTATCAAATATCTAATAAAGAAAAAAAAAAGATAAAAGCTCTTAGAAATACTACGGTTGCTCAGATTGAGCATATGTTAATAGAAAGCTCAATTTTATTATACCAAAAATTAAAAATAAATGGAGTAGGTTATAGAGCAGAGATGGGTGAAAACTTCGCTAAAAGACTGCTTACCTTGAAACTTGGTTACAGTCATTTAGTATACATAAAAACACCTAAAGATTTAACAATGGATTGTTTCACTAAAACAAAACTTTGTATTTTTGGCAATTCATATAACAACATCTCTTCTTTGGCGGCACTAATTAGAGCAAATAAAACACCAGAACCTTACAAAGGGAAGGGAATTCTTTACGAGGACGAGATCATCACATTAAAAGAAGGCAAAAAAATTTAAACTATGAAACTAAAAAAAATCAAAAAGTATAAAAATAAGCTAATAAAGCTACAAATTATAAAACTACATTATAAAAAACAGTCTGTAAACTTCGAAAATAATTTAAAACAAATAGAAGTTTTTTTAAACAAAATGTCAAATATTATTTATAGATATCATATAACAAATCGAAAAATTCTCTTCTTGGGATTTCCTGATAGCTTTATGAAAACTATAAAAGGTACTAAGCATATATTAATCCCAGAATTTGTTTGGTTTAATGGTATGTTAAGCAACCGTGTAAGTGATACAAAAAATTTACCATTAAGTACTTTTAAACTAATAACAGACTTAAAAAAGAAAGTGGATTTAATTGTTGTTTGTAACTTAAATCAACGAACAACCGTTATTGAAGAAAGCTATGTTGCAAGAATACCTGTTATTAGTGTAAGTAATAATTTAAATATTTTAAATTTTAAAACGACTTACAAGTTAATTGGAAATTATAACATGATCAACGAAAAAATGGAAAATAATAATCTTTTTTCTTCGTTGATTAGTACGACTCTAAGTCGAGCAAAAAAAGCAAAAAAGGTTAATGTTTATAAAAACCTTAAAATGCTAAAAAACAATTATAAAAAGAAGCAGACCTACAGAAAATTTAGAAATATTCCAAAAAAATAACGCAATATTTTATCTAAGATGGTACAAGTAAGAAAAAGACATAAACCTTTATATAAAAAATTTTTAAGATTAAGAGTTAATCCCTTAAATAATAACAAATTTTTAAAATTAAAAGTTACAAAAACTCAAAATAATACCACTAAAAAATTTTTACAAATTGAAAAATTCAAAAAGCAAAAATGGACGCAATTTCTAACTTTTCTTAAAAGAAAAAATAAGTTTTATAAAAGACTGAAACCTTATACCTTTTATTCTTACACTACTTCTAAATTTGCAAGTACGGGAAATTCTTTTAAAAGAAAATTTAGAAATGATCTTTTAGCTAAAAAAACTTTTAATTATTTACACGGTGGTTTACCTAAAAAGTATTTAAAAAAACACATGGCTAAAATCTACAAATCGAGAAAACTTAAAAGCCCGATAAAAACTTGTGTTGAATTCTTTGAAAGTAGGTTAGACGTCGTAATTTATAGATCAAATTTCAGCTATAGTATAAAAAATGCTGGACAACTTATAGCACACAAACACGTAAAAGTAAATAACCGGATTGAAAAAAACAAATCGTATATTTTAAAACAAGGTGACTTAATAACTATTAGCCCAAAATCTGTAGATGTTATTAAAGAAAACTTTAGAAAACAATTTGTTGAAAAACTTGATTTGATAACGTGGCCGATACCGCCAAGCTACCTAAATATAAATTATAATACATTAGAAATCATTTTTGGAGATGTTGAAAATTTTAACTTTACAACCTCTTTTAATCTAAAAATAGACACTAACTCTGTAGTAACTAATTACTATAGACACTAAAAAATAAAAGTAACTTTTATTTTAGTGTATGATTTGGAGAAAATCGGACTCGAACCGACAACTTTATGCTTGCAAAGCATACACTCTACCAATTGAGTTATTTCCCCTATTATAAAAATTATTTAAAAATACTTTTATACAAATCCTTTGAAATATTTAAAATCTAAGATAGAAGTATAAGAACCTAAACTAACTATATTTTTTACATTGTTTAATTCTGAAGAAATTTTTTTTCTGAATTTTTTTGTTTCTACATAGCTAGGAATAACTTCTGTAATATTATAAGCGTAATAAATGTATAATACAAGCAATAAATTAAAAATTAAAGAAAAACTAATCATAACGTCAAACTGTGCCATATACTGAATTTTAAAAAAGAAAATTTACTTGTTTGGTGGAATTGGTAGACACGTCAGACTTAAAATCTGATTTCAATAATTGAAGTATCGGTTCAAGTCCGGTAACAAGTAACAAAATATTGATAATTGCCAAAATGATGGAATTGGTAGACATGCTAGGTTTAGGTTCTAGTTCTGAAAAGAGTAGGGGTTCAAGTCCCTTTTTTGGTAAAAAACATTTTCAAATAACAACGAATATGCCTACTTACAACCAACTTTGTAATAAAAAACGAATCAAAAAGAAAAAGAAAAAAAAAACTCCTGCGCTAGACAGCTCACCTCAGAAAAAAGGTATTTGTACAAAACTTGTGTTACGAACGCCTAAAAAACCCAACTCAGCTTTAAGAAAACTTGCTAGATTAAAATTATCTAACAAAAAAAGAGTTTACGCTTATATTCCTGGAGAAGGCGAACATACTTTGCAAGAATACTCAAATGTTCTTATTAGAGGAGGTCGAGTAAAAGACTTACCTGGTATTAAATATCATTTAGTTCGAGGAAAGTTAGATTTTGCAGGACTCACCAAACGTAAAACTTCTAGATCCAAGTATGGAACTAAAAGTTTAAAAAAATATCTATAAATCTATGAATAATCAAGAAAAAATAAAAAAAAAACTACTAAAACATATTTTAAAAAATGGTAAAAAACTCGTAAGCGAAAAAATTCTTACTAAAAGTTTAAAATCCATTCAAAAATCTCAAAAAAAACCTCACAACGAAATAGTAAAACTTGCAGTAATCAATTCAACACCAATGTTTAGAGTTATAAAACTAAAAAATAAAAGACGAAAAAAAAAGTCGATAAAAGAAATTCCTGCATTTCTTTCAACTTATTTATATCGTACTTCATGGAGCTTAAAGTATTTAAGTAAAACTTTAAGTTCTAAAATAGACACAGGATTTTCAAATAAATTAACCCATGAAATTTTATCAAGTGCTAAACATGAAAGCAGCACAATCACACTTAAAAATGAACTTCAAAATAAAGCTTTCGAAAAAAAGAAATATTTTAGACATTATCGTTGGTAATTTAAAACAATTCCTAACCTTCATAATTACGTTTGACAGGAGTTGAACCTGTAACCTTCGGGACCGAAATCCAACGCTCTATCCAATTGAGCTACAAACGCAAAAATAAAAAAATATGATTCAACAAGAAACAATTTTGCAAGTCGCCGATAACTCAGGCGCAAAAACTGTAAAATGTATAAAAGTTTTAGGAGGATATAAAAAAAAATATGCAAAACTAGGTGACATCATTGTTATCTCTGTACAAGAACTAAGAAATAAAGCGCGAATAACATCTAAAGTTAAAAAAGGTGAAATATACAAAGCTTTAGTTATTAGAACTAAAAAAAGTATTAAAAAAAAAGATGGTACGACCTTATATTCCAGTAAAAAAACAAAAAACAATAATGCAGTTACTTTAATCAATAAGAAAGGAAATCCTATAGCAACTCGAGTAACTGAACCTATTCCTTTTAAATTAAAAAAAAAGCAATTCATAAAATTCGTTAATCTTTCTACAGGACTGATATAAAACAATCGCAAATGCATTTTTCAGAAATTTCTAATAAAAAAATCATAAAACATGATCTACTAAACAAGTTTCATTACAATAACATTAAAGATTTACCAGAATTAAAACAAGTTACCTTAAACTTTGGGTGTAAAAGTTTCAACGCTCAGAAATTTGCTACGACTTTGCTAGCTTTAGAAATTCTTGCTTCCAAGAAAGGATCAATAACTACTGCAAAAAAAGCAAATCTCCTATTAAAAATTCAAAAAGGACAACCTGCTGGATGCAAAGTAATCTTAAAAAAAAAAGAAATGTATACTTTTATAAATAAAATATTAATAGAAATTTTACCTAGAATCAAAAACTTTACAGGCTTCAAAGTTCAAACTCAGACTTCTACGCTTTCTTTTCAACTTCCAAGTAACGAAATAGTACTGGAAGAATTTGAAAACGTATACCCTTTATTTTCTAATCTGCCACATTTAGATATTAGTATTTTAACGACTGCGAAAAATCGAAAAGAACTTATGTTTTTGATACAGTCTCTAAAAATCCCTGTTTACAAAGGAGAATCTTCAAACGAAGTTCAAGGATAAGTGGTCGAGTGGTTTAAGGCGTTAGTTTTGAAAACTATTGTATTTTAAAAAATACCGTGGGTTCGAATCCCACCTTATCTTATCAAAAATTATTTTTTTAAGGCTAAATAACATAACTGGCTAATGTGTTAGATTGCAAATCTTAAAATACTGGTTCAAGTCCAGTTTTAGCTTATATAAAGTTTTAATGTTAAAAACTATAATAATTATAATCAAAGTTCTTGCCATCATTGTACCAGTACTTATTGCAGTAGCATTTTTCACAGTTGCAGAAAGAAAAATAATGGGAGCTATTCAAAGAAGAAGAGGTCCTAACGTTATAGGTTTTATGGGTTTACTACAAGCTCTTGCTGATGGTTTAAAGTTATTCGTTAAAGAAACCACTTTACCAAGTAATTCTAATCTTACTGTGTTTATATTAGCACCTATGTTATCTTTTATACTAAGTTTGATTAGCTGGTCAGTAATTCCTTTTTCCAATAAAATAGTAGCAGCAGATATAAACTTAGGAATTTTATATTTATTTTCAATATCATCTTTAAGCGTTTACGGTATACTTTTAGCGGGTTGGTCAAGTAATTCTAAATATGCTTATCTAGGAGCTTTACGATCAGCTGCTCAAATGATTTCTTATGAAATTTCAATTGGTTTTATAGTATTAACGACAGTAATTTGTGCAGGATCTTTTAATCTAAGTACTATCGTACTTGCACAAACTAAAACTTATTACATTATACCCTTATTCCCTATGTTTATCATATTCTATATCTCTATGCTTGCTGAAACTAACAGACACCCGTTCGATCTACCAGAAGCTGAAGCAGAGTTGGTATCAGGATATAACGTAGAATATTCAGCTATGACTTTCGCTTTATTCTTCTTAGCAGAGTACTCTAATATGCTTTTAATGAGTTCATTCGCAGCGATTTTATTTTTAGGTGGATGGTTACCTATTTTTAATGTAATACCACTTTCATTACTTCCTGGAAGTTTCTGGTTTAGTTTAAAAATCGCATTAGGGGTTGTTTTTTTCATTGTAACACGAGCCACTTTACCTAGATACCGATACGATCAACTTATGCAATTAGGTTGGAAATCATTTTTACCACTTTCTTTAAGCTTTTTAATTCTAACTTCAAGTATTTTAATAAGTTTTAATTGGTTACCTAACTAAAACTTTTTAAGCAATTTTTTAAATATAGAATAAAAAACTAAAATCTCATAACCAACAGCGATACTCATGCTTAAAATAAGCTGGCTAGAAACATCCGGAGGAGTCACCAGCGTCGAAAAAATGACAAAAAAATAATATAAAAATTTTCTAAAACGTTTTATTATCAATAACTCATTCTTTAAATAATCGAAAATCAAAACTAATACTACAAAAATTTGAAAGTATAGAACACAAATGTAATAAAACGTTATATAGAACGTTAAGTACTCAATTAACTTTGCCTCAAAGTGTAATGTTAACGATTTCAAGATTGCAAAATTCTGAAAACTTAAAAAAAATTCCCAACTGAATGGAAACAGAACCTTATTAAATAGTATAATTGAAAAAAAAAACATAACTACGCTTGTTTTAAAAGTAAGAACTAAATAGTTATATTCAGATCCATATAAGCCCAAAGCGATAAAAGTTAGCAAGTGATAAAAAGAATAAAAAAAAAAAATTTGTGTGCCAATAAACAAAATTAATTTCATGTAAACATAAAAAACTTCAGTAACATCTGTAAATATGAAATAAAACGTTTCATCGGCACTCATCAAGTTAACATTTTGTTTAGTCACAATAAATAACAAAACTTCTTTAAAGACATAACTGACTAAAATAGCTGAAACCCATGCCAGCCCTAGTAATAACAATCTATTTTTTATTTCTAAATAATAACTACGGATATTCATACAAATAATAAGACTCGTTTTTAACAAAACGATATAGGAGAATAGTTCAGAAGGTAGAACAGTGGTTTCCAAAACCAAAGGTCAGGGGTTCAACTCCCTTTTTTCCTGTGATTTTTTATGAAATAGTTATTAACCTGTCTACCCATATCAATTAATTTTTTCTTTAAACTAGAAAAATCCCCAAACAACAAAAAACATAATAACAATAAAACTAAAATTTGACCAAGTCCAATATTTCTCATTTTTTCTTTAAAAACTTTATATAATAATAACTAATAATATAACTCAATACTAGGCTTATAATTCAGTGGTAGAATATGCCGCTCATAACGGCACAGTCGCAGGTTCAAACCCTGCTGAGCCTATTTATATAACATTAAAATGCAATTAAATGTAAAAAATTATCAAACTTCTAAAACAAAAGACTACTTAAGAAAAAACAACTTTTTATTATTTTCAATAAGTGCAAACCAAAACTCACAAAATTGGTTAACGATTGAACAAGGACTAAACAAATTAAAATTAGGCTACTACAAAGTTTACAACAATAATACAAGAAAAATACTAAAAACCTCTATTTTTACCAATTTAACCCCTTTAATAAATAGTACGTTTTTTGTTCTAAAACCTAATGAAAAAAGCAAGACTTTAACTAAGCATAATCTGATAAGTATACTGAATTCTTTATCCTTTACAATTTTAGCAATAAAGTTAAATAAAAAAATATATTCTCTTCCTCAAGCAAAGAATATTAGTTCTTTAGATTATAAAAAGAATATATCAGTAATGTATCAGTTTTTGTTAACTAATTTAAAAACCACTCATCAAATTGCTAAAAAAAATTAACAAAATTTATTATCGAAACAATGTGATTTGAACACATGGCCTTCTAGTCCCAAACTAGACGCGCTACCAGACTACGCTATGTCTCGAATTTGTGTAGAAAAAATCTGCTTTTGAAGAGAGCAGGATTCGAACCTACGATGAGATACCTCAACAGATTTACAATCTGCCGCTTTAAACCACTCAGCCATCTCTCCATTTAATTATTGGTTTAATAAAAAAATTATCTTTTTCTTAATCGTTTCTTTTTTCGGCAACCGTTAAAAGCATACTGTTGATAACTTTTAATGATTCTGACAAAAAAATCTTTTTTTATGTTTTTAATAATTAGATATTTATAAAAACCTACGTTATTGAGATGTAAAGCTATAGGTTTGTTTTTTAGAAAACTTATTTTTAACTTTCTTAACTCTCGAAAAAAACGATTTAAAACCTGTAATCTACTTTTTTTTTGTTTTCCTTTTAGTTCTACTAAACCAGCCGAATATCGGAACTTTAAATTTCCTAAGGCATCAGTTATATATAAAAAAGTGTTTACTGGTGAGAAAGAGAAATGCATAGTAAAAACAACAACAGAACCTAATTTTTTAGCGTCATAGGGAGATTTAGATAGTTTCATTAAAGAATTTATTTTTTTATGTTGCTGTTTATCGAGTAACAAGTTTTTTAACTTTTCGATTGAATTATTTGTTTCTTTAGAAATAAGACTCTTTTTTTTTAAACTTACATTACTTAATAATATATTTTTTTTTACATGATTTTTCATAGAATTTTAATTTATAATATTTAATATATGGTACTAAAACACTTAAAACCAACAACTCCGTCACAACGACACTTAGTAAAATTAAACAGAAAGCACCTATGTAAAAAACCAATTATTAAAACTGATATAATTGGATCAAAAAACTCATCTGGTAGAAACTTTTCGGGGAAAATAACCGTGAGACATAAAGGAAACGGTCATAAGAAAAAATATAGAAAAATTGATTTTTCTAGAACTACAAAATCGACTGGGATCGTTATCAGTATCGAGTACGATCCAAATAGAAATTCTAATATTGCTGCTATTTATGATTTCACAAAAAATTTTTTTTTTTATATACTGGCGCCAAAAAATCTTAATGTTGGAAACATTGTAGAATCTGGGATAGAAGCTGAACTGAATACTGGCAATGCTATGCCGATTTTTAGGATACCTGAAGGCAGCTTTATCCATAGCATTAGCCAAGACGTGAAAAAACAAAAAACTCAATTGACACGAGCAGCTGGTACTTTCGCAATATTGAAAGAAAAAACGTCAAATTACGCAAGAATAAAACTTAGCTCAAAACAAGAAAAGCTTATACCTATAGAATGTTATGCAACTTTAGGAGTTGTTTCCAACGAATCTTATTTTTTAACCAAACTTGGAAAAGCTGGTCAATCTCGATGGTTGAATAAAAGACCTTCTGTTCGAGGTGTAGCGATGAACCCAGTAGATCACCCTCACGGAGGGGGAGAAGGTAAAAAATCCGGAAAAGGATTTTCACCTTGGGGAAAACCCAACAAAAGCTCAAAAAAATAAATAATAAATTATGAAACGTTCCAAATGGAAAGGGGTTTACTACGTTAAACCTGCTACTAGCTCTAAAGAAATACCTACTCAATCTAGAAATTCTTCAATAATACCTAAATTTATTGGACAAACTTTTAAAGTACATACAGGAAAAAATTTTAAAGAAGTTACAGTTGTAAAAGAAATGCTAGGACATAAATTTGGCGAGTTTTCTAAGACACGAGCCACATTTGAATATAAAAAAAAAAAGAAGAAGAAGAAAAAATAAAAGAATATGAATAATTATTGGAGACATAAATATTTTGAAAAAAACTCAAGTGAACTACATTCAAATATTTTTAGAAGTTTAGAAATAGAACAATACCTTCAAAAAATTCTTAAAGATAAAAGTTTCAATTTACATAAACACAAGCTTAATTTCTCTGGTTTTGTTTTAAATGTTTTCCTGTCTATATACAAAACAGAAAAAAAAACTATTAAAAATGAGAAAATTCAAGTAACAAATAAAGAAAACTTAATTAGACTTAACAAAAAAATAAAAAGCTATTATAAAAAAAAATCTCAAGAAAACTTTTCAACCAAAACAAAGTATGTAAAAACTCTGAACCTTTACAAGACTGGTTTGTCAAAACTTCAAAAACCGAATAAATTAGAAACAATAAAACTAAACAACCTTCCTAAGGAAATATTGGAAAGTTTAAACATATTCACTGAAAATAAATACAATATAATTTTAACAATGCAAGAAATCAATTTTGTAAATAGAAATCCAAAAACGGAACAGATCTTAATGAATTTTCGTAAGTTTGAGAAAGCTCCTTTTTTCACAGAAGGAAAAACATTACTAACACCAATGGTAACCCAGAAAAATGCATCAAAACTATTGAGTAACTTTATTGCGTCTCAATTGAAAACAAAAAGACACAATTTTTTTTTTAACTACTTAAAAGAAAATTTAAATTTCATAGTCGCTCAAAAATTTTCTAAAATAGAAGGGATAAAAATTATAATAAAAGGAAGACTAAACAACGCCGCTAGATCACAACAACGCGTAATCAATATAGGTAAGATATCTTTGATAACAATAAAATCAAAAGTAAATTACTCTGAGTCAACAGCGTTTACTTCTAACGGAACGTTAGGGGTAAAAGTTTGGATTTCTGAAAAAACATAAAACTGAATAAATGTTCTTACAACCAAAAAAAACTAAATACAAAAAAATAAAAAAAGGAAAACTTTTTAAACTAGACTTTAAAAAAAACAAACTTCAATTTGGAACTGTAGGCTTAAAAGCTGTAAACTCAGCGATAATAAGCGCTAGACAAATAGAAGCTTCTAGACAAGCTATTTCACGAAAAATAAAAAAAAAAGGAAAACTGTGGATAAGAATTTTCCCGGATCTACCTATTACAGCAAAGTCCATTTCATCACGAATGGGAAAAGGTAAGGGCGCTTTATCACATTGGGGAGTTAGAGTCAAAGGAGGTACCATACTGTTCGAAATCTGCGGTATCAAAGACCCAAAAGTTATAGAAACCGCTTTAAGAACTGGAAGTGCCAAATTACCACTAAAAACTAAAATATCTAAATATTAATATATTAAAAAACAATTTTTTAGACACATCACTCTTATATGATTAAGAACGATAACAAAATAGAATGGTTAACTTAAACAAAAAGCTGCTGCTTTGTGACTTTCCGAAAAATGCCTTAAACCAAAAATTTATTTAGGTTTTTATGGAATTACAAGCAGCAAAATATATTGGAGCAGGATTAGCAACAATTGGTCTAGCAGGAGCTGGAGTTGGAATTGGAACAGTATTCGGCGCATTAGTAATCGGTATCTCTCGAAATCCATCATTAAAAGATGAACTTTTTAAGATGGCTATTTTAGGATTTGCGTTAACTGAAGCAATTGCTCTATTCGCACTTATGATTGTTTTCTTATTCCTTTTTGCACTATAATTTATTATAGTAAAAAAAGATTAATAACAATATAAAATGAGTACATAGCTCAGTAGGTAGAGCGTCGGGCTTTTAACCTGCAGGTCCTGGGTTCAAGTCCCAGTGTACTCAATTAAAAGTTTTTATAAATTTTAATAACTATATTTATATTATGTTAACTTTAAACTTAGGTTATGTTTTAAAATTAACTACACTTATTTTTTGTGCGGGAGCACTTGGGTTAGTTTTAAATAGAAAAAATATTTTAGTTGCTATTATGTGTATTGAGTTGTTGTTACTAGCAGTAAATTTTAATTTTATAGCTTTCTCTATTTATCTAGATGATATATTTGGTTCTGTTTTCGTTTTATTTGTTTTGACGATCGCTGCTTCTGAATCAGCTTTAGGATTAGCAATTTTAACTGTTTACTATAAGTTGAAAAACTCGATATTATTGGAGCCTATTAAAAATAATAAATTTAAAATTTAAATTTATCTTTTATTTGTTCGAAAAAGACGGGACTTGAACCCGCAGTCTCCAACGTGACAGGTTGGCGCTTTAACCAAATTAAGCTACATTTTCATTATATATAACAAGAAATTAAAATTATTACATTTTAGAAATACGAAATTAAAAAATGAATTTAGCCAGTGAGGTGTAACGGTTCACACGTCAGACTCATAATCTGAAGAAAGTAGGTTCGATTCCTATCACTGGTATATAAAAAGAATTAAATTATTAAATAAGTTTTACTAGAGCATTGTCTTTTATAGTATTAAAAACTAAGTCTTTACCAAAAATTGTATAAATAGCGTTTTCTTATGTTTTAACGTAACAGGTCATCGCAAACCACTCCCCCAGACTCCTGTGGTGGCAAATTTTGTTGTGATTTCATTAACGAATGAGCTTCAAACAGTTTAATAAGATTTTTTTTTTAACTTAAAATTATTTATTATTTAAAGTTTCTAACATTTTTAACATGTTTTTGCTATAAAAATCTCGAAGAATAGTTATTTATAGAAAGTTCTGAAAGATTGAGCTGTAGTAGATTTTACTAAAACATATGATTTATGGTATGAAAAAAGATGTGTTTTTGGAGCAATTTTGCTCCAAAAACACATCTTTTTTCATATCATCAAATCTGACTCTTTCCGATTTTTCTTAAAAATTAATTATATGTCTTTTTCCCCCTCTCCGAAGTCATCTATTCCCGTTGAACCTAATAGTTTTAAAGAAATTTTATTATAAGCATCGATTTTTTCTTTAGGACATTCTGTACCCAAATGTTGATTTTCAATATCTAAATTCTTAAAAATTTGTGAAACTAACTCGTTTATTATTTGACCACTATCCTTACCAGGACACTCGTATTGCTCTAGTTTTGTATTTTTGTCTAATCCAATGTTATATTTAAATAGTGCAAGTTTAGTCACTTTTTCAAATAGCTTGACCGTGTCTGAGTTCTGAAACTCAAAAACATTAATAAGTTCAAAACGTGCATAGGTTGAGCGATGGACACTAAGTCGAGAATCCAAGCTTTCAGTTCTCGGCTTTTCTTTTTCCCCAACGATACCTGCTTTTACTGCATTATCTATTTTTATTAGATAATAAGCAAAAGGAAAATTAAACTTATCCCATCCTATATGCTTATTAAATTTGATACCTAATTCTTTTAACTGCAAATTAGTTCGTTCTTGGATTTGCTTTTCAATTTCAGCTGGCCGAGCAACCAAATAAAATCGCAAAATGTCAATAAGTATATAATCATCTAAATAAGAAGCTGCTTCCACTGCGATTTCAGGGCTAACAAAAGTACCTTTTTCTGTTTCATGAATGACTTCGTTAGGTTCTGATTTATCCATTACACAAATTATCTTTGCCAAACGGCGAGTTCGGTCATTAGTTAAGAACCGCTTTAACGGGTTGAATCCTTGCTTTTTTTTAGCATCCCGAAACCACGGCGAAATATCTACGCGGTCCTTTTCATCTGTTCTTAGTTCTAAATTTGTTGATACAATTTTTAGATCTGAGGATTTACTCTTACTTAAAAAATACAATCCTATCCGATTAATAATGTCGTTCTTTTTTCGCTGGCTTTTGAGATTAATATTATGTTTTTTCGCCATCCCTCTTAATTGTTTAATTGTCAATTTTTCTAAATTTTCCGAATCTGAACTATTATCAACCTTAGACATACCTATAATGTCATTGGATGGCTCTGTCGTACTACTAAAATTACGTACCATAGCAGTATTAACATGTGTATAAAAAAAAACTATACCAACTTTCGTTACAGTTCGTATAGTTTTTTTTAATTTTATTGCTTTTTTTTTTACTTTTTCAAATTTATCGTTAAATTTCATATTTTAAGCTTAAGTAGATTTGAACTACTGTCCTTACGCTTATCAGGCGTACGCTCTAACCAACTGAGCTATAAGCTTTTTAATAACTAATTAGAATGACTTTCTAAATTAGTCATAATTAAATAATGATATTGACTTGTTGGCAGTGTTAAAATAACAATAGGCATGAATCCATGGTTTACTCCACAAATTTCACTACATTGACCAAAAAATACTCCAAATCTTTTAATAAATAAATTTACTTGATTTAATCTTCCTGGACATGCATCAATTTTTAAACCAAAAGATGGAATAGTCCAACTATGTAGTACATCGATAGCACTAACAAGAAGACGCATATGAGTGTTTGTAGGTAATATTACTCTTTTGTTAGTTTCTAAATTTCTAAAAAACCCTTTACAGTTATGTAACTCTTCATTACTTAACATATAACAAGCATATTTCAATGTTTTAGTTTCTAAACAAGATCGAAAATCTGAGATTTCATAAGTCCAATACCACTGGTGGCCTAAAACTTTAATTGAAAAATCTGGAATAGAAATCTCATCCATCGAATATAGTAAACTAAAAGAAGGAGATGCTAGTGTTAATAACGTTAACGCTGGTAACGAAGTCCAAACAATTTCTAATTCATTTGAGTGGAAAAAATTAGCAGGCTTACTATTATTAAATTCATCATAACTATAAATTGTATTGAATAATAACCAACCAGTTAAGATTACAATCATAACAATAATAAAAAGTAAATGTTTGTTAAATAATAGAATTCCTTCCATAATAGAACTTGCAGGATCTTGCAGTCTTAATTGCCAAAAATCAGGAGCATCACAAATTAAAAGAAAAGAAGATGAAAGATTAAAATAATTTAAAACTTTAGTTGAGAAGTTAGCATTTATATTTGTTTTCACAAAGTTAATTTTTTAAAAAGTTTTTTTTAAATTACAATTACCACTCTAAAGCGTTCATTTTCCAGACATAAATAAAACCAATACCTAATTCTAAAAGAAAATCAATCATAGACCAAAATCCTAGAAGGTTTAATTGTGATAAACTTACCGACCAAGGTAATATAAATACTACCTCAATATCGAATAAAATAAATAATATTGCTACTAGACAAAATTTTACATCAAATCTATGCTTTGTATCTTCATAGGGCTCGAAGCCACACTCATAAGAAGACAACTTTTCCGATTCCGGTTTTTGACTTACAAACGTATATGACAAAACAGCAATCACTAAAGCTAATACAATTGCTACAATTAAAAATATAAAAATTACTGAATATTCTTCTTTAAAAACTGATACATTAAAAGAAAATTGTTCTACATATGCTTTAATTAAATTTGTTATCATATTTTATGTTAATTTATTTGTTACTCCACCAATAAACATTAATGAATAGAAATAACCAAACAACATCAACAAAATGCCAATACCAGATAGCCGATTCAAAACCAAAATGATGAGTATTAGTGAAATGGTTAAAAACAATTCGAACAAATGATACGAATAAGGCGATAGTTCCTACAAATACATGAAAACCATGAAAACCTGTAGCCATATAGAAACAAGATCCATAGATTCCATCACTAATGTTAAACGAAGCTTCTACATACTCAAGACCTTGAAGACTAGTAAATAAAATTGCAAGAATTAAGGTAAATAGTAATGCTAATAAAGTTTGCTTCTTAGCTCTTGCAACTAAGGCATGGTGTGCCCAGGTCACTGTAGCTCCTGAAGTTAGTAAAAAAAAGGTATTTGTTAAAGGAATAGTATAAGTATCCATAGGAGTTATAGCTTTAGGCGGCCAAACTCCACCAATATTATAAACTGGAGCAAGACTTGAATGAAAGAATCCCCAAAAAAATGCAAAAAAAAACATTATTTCTGAAACAATAAATAAAATCATTCCAAGTCGTAAACCTTTTTGAACAGCAACTGTATGCTGCTCTTCTAAGGTTGCTTCTCGCACAACATCACGCCACCAAGTATACATTACATAAAAAGTTAGTAAAAACCCTGATTGAACTAGAGTCCAACCACCAACAAATTTATGCATATATAAAACAAGACCTGAAGTAATCATAAATCCTCCTAATGCTGCAACAGCAGGCCATGGGCTATTATCAACAAGGTGAAAAGAATGACCAGTTTTTAAGTATTTAAATTGTTCTTTAAACAATAAAGCATTTTTAGTTTTATTGCTTGTTTCGCTTTTTTCAATTTTTTGATATAAACCGTTGTTAGAAAAATTCATCATATTTTCTATAAAAACATTTTAATTTTTGATAGAAATGGTAATTTTGTTATCTGATTCGTTTAGATGTCTTTGCATTAGTATGCGTACGTTGACCTCTCACAGGTAAACCTTGTTTTCTTCTAAGCCCTCTGTAAGATTTAATAGACACTAACTTTTGTTTAGTTAATAATTCAGATCTTTTTAAATCGTTTGCAAGTACAAAATTTAAAGATTCTACAAGCTTTAGTATCTGATTTACTTGACTTGAAGATAGATTTTTAACTTTTATGTTATATGAAAAACCTAATTTTTTACAAATTAAAAAAGCTCTATTTTTACCGATACCATAAATATGTTTCAGCGCAAAATAGATTGATTTTGTTTCTGGTAGTTTGGACTCAAATAGATATATCATAATTAAAAATATATGAATTCAACAAGATGATTCACACTAATATGAAGAGAATTTAAAACAATATTAGGGCAAATACCTAGTAAAAGAGTTCCTATAATTAAAGGTAAAAAACAGATGAATTCTCTTTTATTTAAATCTAAATACTTTCCAAGATATTGTACTTTCATGTTTCCAAAAGCAATTCGATTTAATAACCAAAGTGAATAAGCACCACTAAGAATAACACCAGTTGCTCCTAAAAAAGCTACACTAGTATTAGATTTAAAAGAACCTGTTAAAATTAAGAATTCTCCAATAAAACTACTAGTTCCAGGAAAAGCGATATTAGCCATAGTAAAAAATACGAAAACCGTTATATAAATCGGCATAACCATAGCTAAACCACTATAGTATTTAACAATTCTAGTATGGTATCGATCATATACAATACCAATAACTAAGAAAAGAGCACTTGCAACAAATCCGTGACTTAAACTCTGAAATATTGCTCCTTCAATTCCAATACTATTAAAACTAAAAATACCAATCATTACTAAATTCATATGTGCAATCGAAGTGTAAGCAATAATTCGTTTAAAATCACTTTGTCTAATAGCCGTAAAAGATGTATAAATAACTCCAATTACAGAAATTGTATAAACAAGTGGTGTAAAAAAAAATGACGCATTAGGAAATAAAGGAATTTGATACCGAATAAATCCATACGTTCCTAGCTTTAGCAATACTCCTGCTAAAATTACAGAACCTGCAGTCGGTGCCTCTACGTGAGCTTCAGGCAACCAAAGATGAACTGGCACCATTGGAACTTTACCTGCAAAAGCTAAAAAAAAAGCAAACCATAAAAATTTTTGTTCTAATTCTGAAAATGAAAATGCTAATAGCATCTCATAATCTGTAGTTCCAACTTGATAATAGATATACAAAATTGCTAATAACATTACGACAGAACCTAATAAAGTATATAAAAAAAAATAATAAGAAGCAAGAATTTTTCTTTCTCTAGAACCCCATATACCTACAATTAAAAACATTGGTATTAAAACACTTTCAAAGAAAATATAAAATAGCAAAAGATCTAAAATACAAAAAACGCCAATTAGAAAAAATTCTAATAAAAGAAAAGCTATTAAATATTCTTTTAAATCTTTTTTTACACTACCCCAACTAAGCAATATACAAATTGGAATCAGCATAGTGGTTAATAGTAAAAAAAATAAAGAAATCCCATCGATACCTAACGTTATATTTAAATTTAAATTGGATAACCAATAAATTTTAGTTACAAACTGAAATTGTCCTATAGACTGTTTAAAATAAGCCCAAACTAATAAGGAACCTAAAAACGGTAAACTTGAAAAATTTAAAGCAGTTATTTTTAATAGTTTAGAATTACTTGACGGTATAAATACTAACAGAATTGAACCTATAAGAGGCAATACTGAAATATAAATTAATAAATTTTCAAACATATTTTTTATAATTTTTATTTTATACGAAATTTTAAACTCAATATAAAATTTATATCATAGAATTAGACTTTTTACTTTAACTAGAAAATTTGTTATTAAAATTAAAAGAACCTACTGGGCATAAATCAATAACATTACCGGACAATTCAGACAAAAATACTTTATCGACATATGTACCGATTTCACTAGTAACTCCTCGGCTAAAAACACCCAAATCTTCAACTCCAGCAATTTCAGAAGCAAATCTAACACATCTAGTACAATGAATACATCTAGTCATAACTGTCTTAACTATAGGACCTAAATCTTTGTCAACAACAGCTCGTTTAAATTTGTAAAATCGCTTTTTCGTAAAACCAAAGAATAAAGACTGTTCTTGTAAATCACACTCTCCTCCTTGATCACAAATCGGGCAATCCACTGGATGATTCAACAAAAGAAATTCTAATATATTTTCTCGGGCTTTTTTTAGTAACACACTATCATAATATACTTTATTATTCATCAAACAAGATTTTGCATTTAAACCACACGAAACTACTGGTTTCGGCGAGTTTTCTAGCTCTACTAGACAAGCTCGGCAATTTCCTGCAATTGATAAATCATTATGATAACAAAAGTAAGGTATAGTAATTCCTTTATTTATTAAATAATTAATTAAAGTTAGTTTATTATCAAGATTTTTCACTTGACTATCGTTATTTATATTTATTTTCATAATTTTAATTTAAAAATTTATTTTTATTAGTAAAAAGACTTATTTAAAAACAAAGTTATTTTGTAAGAATAAAGATATAAAAACATAGGACTAATAAATAAAAAAACTAGAAAAAAAGTTAATAAGTTTATTATAAATGTTTTTCTAGTATTCATAGTCTCATATAAATTTCCTACTAAAATATTTTCAAAGAATATTATTTTAATAATTCTTAAATAATAAAACGTTGCAATTACACTAAAAAGAATATTTACAACTGAAAAAAAGTATATAGACACTCCTGTTAAAGCTTTAAATACTCCCATTTTAGCAAGGAAGCCTACCATTGGTGGAAGTCCTGCTAAAGTAAATAAAGTAGCACCTAAACTTTGAGCAACTACAGGATTTGATTCTTGCATTAAAGCTAAATCTCCTAAATCTCTGTTCTGTTTTTCAGAATAAAATTTCTTTTTTAACTTTAAATTTAGAATAATTGACCAAATACATAAACTTGAAATCATATAAACAATTAAGTAATAGAATGTTACTTGAACTCCTTCAAAACCTCCTACACTAAAAGCTAACAAAACAAAACCCATGTTGTTAATAGAACTATACGTTAATAAACTTTTTAATCGACGTTGTTTTAAACCACCAACCGCACCAACAAAAATACTAATAGTAGCTACTAGTAAAGAATAAAATTGCCAATAAGAAATAAAACTATAAAAACTTAAATAACAAATTCTTAACAAAAACACAAAGATACTAAGTTTTGAAATTACCATGAAAAAGAAAGTTGAACTTGTAGGTGAACCCTCATAAACGTCTGGAGCCCAAAGATGAAACGGAGCTAATGCTAATTTAAAAAATAAAGCCAAAATAATAATTATCATACCAGAAACAGCAAAACTAAAATCGAACATTAGCTGATAATCTGCATTACTCGAATTAGAAAATTCTGAAAGAAAACTATTCATATTAATAATATTGAAAATAGAAAATAAATATGACTTCGAGTCATCTATTTCCAAGTTTTGTTCAGCAAAACATAAAGTTTCATAGTTTCGCATAAAATTTAAATAAGAGTCGGTACTAATACTGTTATCTAATTGAGAAAGATAGTAAGATGATTTTTCTACTGACGCAACTTTACCTAATTCAGCAATCTCGTAAAAATTAGCCTCTAATAAACTATTTTTTAAATCTATAAAACTTTCATACTTACTTAATTGATTTTCTGGAGTTAAATAGATTAAATCAACTAAAGCATTTTCAACGAAACTTTCAGTTAAAAAATCATTATTAAATGACGCAGCCAAAATACCAGTTTTTAAAAAATCTTTATCAACAATATTTTCTTTAAGATCTTGATACCCTAAAACAGACGTTGAATCTACTAAACTATAAGTTTCACTCATTTTAGCTGAAACATTTTTAAAAAGTTCGATCTGGTTAAAATTAACGGTTTGTTTTGAACTCAAATCATTAAAAATAGGTTTTATAAAGTCAGTTTCAACAGCTAAAAAATGAGCTTTTTTTTTCAGTAAATCTAATTTGTCTGACATAACTTGTAACTTTGACGCGTCAAAATTGTCTGTTCCATCAGTTTTTTCTTGAAAAATTTCTAAAGCTTTATAGATCGAATCAAAAGATAAAAAAAAACTATTGGCTGAGAAAACCCAAATAAAAAAATCTTTAAAATCAGTTAGAATTACACTTCCACTCAGACCGTAAATAAAGGTAACACCTAATAAAAACAAAGCTGTAGATAAAGATCCCAAAACAAAATATTTTACACCACTTTCAATAGAAAAATTTGATGATTTTTTAAAAGATGCCAAAACATAAAATGCAAGACCTTGTAGTTCGATTGCTAAATAAGCAGTTATTAAATCGTTTGCACCACAAAGTAGAAAAAAACCAAAAATAGAAGTAAGTAATATAATATAATATTCAAAATTACTTAACTTTTGATCTTTTAAATATTGAGTAATGAAAATTAAGTATAAAATACTGGATACTCCGATAATTAATTTAGAAACCAAAGCTAACTGATCGTTATAAATTGTATCATTAAAACTAGTAAGTGCTAATAAAGACATATTCATTTGTTGATATACTAAAATTAAATAACAACTTAAAACGAAAATTAATAAAAAAATTAATTGGTTATTATATTGAAATTTAATTAAATAGTGTTCTTCATCAACTACCAGTTTTAAAGAAAATAAAGCAAACAAGGTTAAGCAAAATAGAGCTGTTATTAAAAAATATTCTGATAAGAATGTTAATTCTTGTACTTTTATATACTCAACAGATAACGACATCTGATTCAAAAAAAGTCCATCTAAATTAGATAAATCGACCATTGAAGTATTGTTTAACAAAAAACTAAAACTTAGTAAATTGTTAATATAAGTAAACAATTTTTTTACAACGCAAGAATAACGATACATAATAAACTGATAAATCATGGATAAAGAATTGAAAAAAATTTTAACTACTAACATAAATTCGTTTAACAAATTTAACATTATAGGACTGTTTTAGAAAAAACTCTCAGTACCCAAATTTTGACATACCTTAAATATTTACAAAGCTTTACAGTAATATTTGTTTAGAATTTTGTTCTAAATAGTTTCTAGAAAGCTGACAAAACGAAGTTTGACTTTTAAAACTTTTGTAAATAGGTTTTGTTGTTAAAAAAATAACTCCTACTAAAGCGAGAAATAAAATTAAACCAACAATTAGAACTTGTAATACGAATTGAGTATATAGAAGCTGTCCGTACACTTCTATATCTGTTAATGAATCCAGTACATTGTACCAATTTAAATAACTGTTGAATGAAAAACTATTTGAATAACTATTTTCATTAAAACTTCTAGAAATTAAATTTGCAAGTTCAAAGAAAAAAATTCCATTAATAAAAACACCAAAAGGAAAATAAAGAATAATGTCTTTAGATAAGTTTTTTAATTTTGTTTCTAACATCATTAAAACGAATAATAGTAAAACTGCAACCGCTCCAACATAAATAATGATAAGAAGTAATGCTAAAAATTCACACTCTAAAAAAAATAAAATAATAGCAGTCAATAAAAAGCTTAAAATTAGAAATAATAAAGCAAAAAAAGTATTCTGAAGTAAAACTACGCATAAAGAACTAACACATAACAAAGTGAAAAAAAAATACGACAATACATTTATCATTTTATTAATTTGAAAACACTAAAAAAAACGTTTAAATTCCCAGCTAAAACCAGTATTTATAATTTTTTTTAATATATAAAATTTACACTTGAGTTCGTAAATGGTTTCAGGTAAATTTACAATTTTCAAACATGAAAAAGGGAATTTAACCCTAAAATTTTCATGATATTCCAGCAACACGTTCCCGTACTGCTACCTTGTTACGACTTCATCCAAATTATTAATTTCTCAATGGACTCCACAATAAAATGCAAAATCTTCAAGTGAAACTAACTTTCTGCATGTGACGGGCGGTGTGTACAAGGCCAATTTACATGTTCACCGCAACATGCTGATTTGCGATTACTAGTGATTCCAACTTTATATAAACGAGTTTCAGTTTACAATCCGAACTGGGAAAATTTTTAAAGATTGACTAAATATTTTTGTAACCTTCTGTAATTTTCATTGTATCACGTGTATAGCCCAAATCTATAAGGGTCACATTGACTTGGCTTAGTTCTCACCTTCTTTCAATTTATCATTGACCGTATCTTTAAAGCAATTTTAAAAATAAGTAAATTTTTAAAAATCGTAAATTATTATATTAAAAGATAAGAGTTACGCTCGTTAAAGGACTTAACCAAAAATCTCACGACACGAGCTGACGACAGTCGTGCAACACCTGTGAAAAAAAAATACTTTATTTACTTTTTTATAAATAAAATAACAAAATTTCATGTCAAAGATTGGTAAGATTTTGCGCGGATTATCGCATTAAATCACATGATCCACCACTAGTGTTAGGCCCCCGTCAATTCCTTTGAGTTCCAACCTTGCGATCGTACTTCTCAGGCGGAATGCTTATCGCGTTAGCTTAAAAATCTAAAGTAATTTTTTACAAATTACCATTAAATTACAGCATTCATAATTTACAGTATGGACTACCAGGGTTTCTAATCCTGTTTGCTACCCATACTTTCGTTCCTCAACGTCAGTTTTTACTAGAGAATCGCCTTCGCTACTAGCATTCCTTTATTTATAGTTAGATTTTACCCTTACAAATAAAATTCTATTCTCCCGTATTAAAACTCGAGTAAAGCAGTATTTACAAGCTTTTTAAAAGTTAGGCTTTAATCTTTAACAAGAAACTTACTCTACCGTCTACGAACCCTTTACGCCCAGTCATGATGAATAACGCTCGTCCCCCTCGTTTTACCGCGGCTGCTGGCACGAGTATTAGCCGGGACTATTCTTTAAATAACATCATTATGATCTTTAAAGAAAGAATTTTACAACCAATATCAGTTGTCATCATTCATATAGTATTGCTGGATCAAACTTTCGTTCATTGTCCAATATTCCCTACTGCTGGCCTAAAAATAAGCCTGGACCTTATTTCAGTTCCAGTGTGGTTGTTCATTCTCATAAAATCAACTAAAGATCACAGGCTTGGTAAGCTATTACAATTACCAACAACCTAATCTTACACAGACCTATCTTTTAGCAGACAAATAACTAAATAGTTATTTGACTTTTATTAATTATCAAGAATTTACACTCAAAGAGTGGGTTGTTCTTGTCTAAAAGGTAACATTCTGCATATTACTCACCCGTACGCTACGAAAAACTAAATTTCCGTTCAACTTGCATGTATAAAGCATACTATTAGCGTTCATTCTGAGCCAGGATCAAACTCATAAAATTTTAATTAAACTTTACATAAAAACATTTAATTATTTTGAATTAAAATCTAAATTAATTATAAAATTATAAAATACAAAAAATGTTAAAAAACTTTCTTTCTAAATTATTTTTTAGTACTTATTTGCTAAAAATTTTACAATTCTTACACATTAAGCCTATCTATGTAATCATCTATTACATTTATTAAAAAACTAGTTTCAAGGTTAATTTCTCGCTTAGATGCATTCAGCGATTATTTATTACGAATGTAGCTACTCGACAATGTCAATGGTATAACAATCGATAAACCATGGATTCGCTTTTTCCGGTCCTCTCGTACTAAGGTCTACTCCTTTCAGTTTTCTACACCTACGACAGATAGGGACCAAACTGTTTCACAACGTTCTAAACTCAGATCATGTACCGCCTTTCTTGACGAACAGTCAAACCCTTGGAACCAGTTACAGCTCCAGGATGCGATAATCCAACATCGAGGTGCCAAACCACCCCGTCGATAAGGTCTCTAGGGGGTGATTAGCCTGTTATCCCCGGCGTACCTTTTATTCGTTGAGCGATGACCTTTTCCATTCAGAATCACCGGATCACTAGAACCGACTTTCGTCCCTGCTTGATTTGTCAATCTTACAGTCAGGCAAATATTTTACTCTTACGCGTACAGACTTATATTTTTCAGTCCAAATTCACCTTTTGTACGCCTCCGTTACTCTTTAGGAGGCGACCGCCCCAGTCAAACTAACAACTATACACTGTCTTTTTTTTTAAATAAGTACTAAAAACTCTTGAGAGTGGTATTTCACAGGGTGTTGGTAACAAAACCTGCTAGCGCAAGCTTGCTTTTTAATTTTACATAGTAAAAAAAATACAACTTTTCCACTTATGCTACACACAAAAATTTTTAGTACAATATATAGTTATAGTAAAGGTGCACGGGGTCTTTCCGTCTAATCGTAGGTATTCCGCATCTTCACGGAAAATTCAATTTCACTGAGTTTGTGCTGGAGACAGCGGGGCAGTCGTTACGCCATTCATGCAGGACACCAATTAAATGCCAAGGAATTTTGCTACCTTAGGACCGTCAAGGTTACAGCCGCCGTTTACTGGGGTTTAGGGAAAAAGCCAAAAACATTTTCCTTTAATCTTGCAGCACTGGGCAGGCGTCAGCCTCAATACATCTTCTTACGAATTAGCAGAGACCTGTGTTTTTAATAAACAGTCGCTGCCCCCGATTTTGTGACAACTCTACAAGGTTACCCTTATAAAGTCACTCCTTATTCCGAAGTTACGGAGTCATTTTGCCGAGTTCCTTCAACACAATTCTCTCAAGCACCTTAATTTACTAAACTAGTTCACCTGTGTCGGATTAGGTACGGTTTTTTAATTTTTCTAAGCTATTTCCTGAAAATACTATAAAACATCTATTTTTTCCATAAAATAAAAATGATATTCGTATTTTGTCACTTAAAAAATAAAAAAAGATTTTTAAATTTTTTCTCATCGAATTAAACTTTCGTTATCTTCTTAGAGACCGTTTATATCCAAAAAGGATTAGCCTTGTTTTGGAAACCTAGAACATAAGGTGACAATGTTTTACACATTGTTAATCGCTACTCATGCCAATATTGTCGCTTCTGATTTTTCCAATTTATGTAACCATAAATCTTCTTTAATATACAGAACGTTCTGCTACCATTTTCAAAAAGTAATTTTACTTCTTAAAAATCTATAGTTTCGGTAAGTAGTTTAAGTCCCTATACATTTACAATGCAAAAAAACTCTATCAATGAGCTGTTACGCTTTCTTTAAAGGATAGCTGCTTCTAAGCTTACCTGTTGATTGTTGGCATTTTTTTACATTTTTTACACTTAACTACTTTTGAGGACCTTAACTAATAGTCTGGGCTGTTTCCCTCTTAACTATGAATCTTAGCACTCATAGTTTGTCTATTTGAAATCCTTTTTTTGTATTCGAAGTTTCATTAAGTTCAGTAAGATTTTAATCCCCATTGCCTATTGAGTGCTCTACCCCAAAATAAAGTAAAATTTCAAACGCTCTACTGAAATAGATTTCGCAGAAAACCAGCTATCTCTAAGTTTGATTAGCCTTTCACTCCTAACCACAGATCATCCCAGTATTTTTCCACATACACGGGTTCGGTCCTCCATTAAGTCGAAACTTAAATTTCAACCTGTCCATGGTTAGATCACTTAGTTTCGGGTTTTATTTTAGAGACTAAAACGCATTATTTAGTACTTAACTTCTTTTTGCCTACGTAATTTGATATACTTAAGCTCGCCGCTAAAATAAACTTATTGGCCCATTATGCAAAAGGTACGTTATTACTTTTAAAAAGCTTTAACTGATTGTCAACATTAAATTTCAATACTTTTCAAATTACCTATTTCACCTTTCCCTCACGGTACTTATTCACTATCAATCATCAAAAGTTTTAGGCTTTGAGAATGGTCTCCCAATATTCAAACGATACGTGACTTGTAACGTTTTACTTGTATGAAAGTTTTTTGCTTTGTTATACAGGGCTACTTTTATCAAGTCTCCTTCTTTGGCTTCATATTTTATTCTAACGAAGCTTTAAAAACTTTCAGCCTTTTGCTAAATTCGCTCGCCACTACTATCAGCTTTCTCGGTTGATTTTATTCCTTAGTTACTTAGATGATTCAGTTCACTAAGTTTTTATATTTAAAAATTTAAATACACTTACTTAAATAAAGTTCAATTTCTTGATAACGGAAAATTAAATGTAAATTTAACAATTTCGTTTTTAAAACGTCCGTTTTATACTTTTGATGTTTAGGTATCCGTTTAATGTTTTAACAGGTTTTTTAACAAAAATAAAAAGGCGAATAACAGGACTTGAACCTGCAACTTTTAGAACCACAACCTAACACTCTAACCAACTGAGTTATACTCGCCATTATATTAACTTTAAATTTTTCATAAACAATAATGGACTCGAACCATTAACTTTCTCGTTGTAAGCGAGACACTCTACCAATTGAGTTAATTGTTTTTATTAAAACTTTGGATAAAAATTTAGTTTTAAATAACACCATGACCAGTTTACTTTAAAAAAAATTAGTAGTTTGTAATTTATAATTCATTGAACAACGGGTAAGAGTTAACGAATCCTGACACAAAGTATCTTTTCCACCCGTATAAAAGTCATCTAACCAATATTTTAACTTTACATCAAATGATTTTACTGAACTACTTTTAAAAGTATTAAATTTTTTATAAATTACAAATTTTTCATTACTACTATTTAAATAGAAATTTAAGTTAGTTAAAGTTTGAGTTGCATTGTAATGAAAATTTATAAAATTTTTAAAGTTAAACAAGACTTTACTATTATAAGAAATTATAGAGTTATTTTTGATATCACTTATAGTCATAGTTGATTGGAAATTTTTAACAAATTTTCTCAACAATTGCCAATCATTTTTTACGGTTTTTCTAGAAATAAGTTTTGCAGTTCTTTTTATAAGACCCTCCGTATTAATAAATGTTTCATTATTTTCAAAAAAAATATTGTTAGGTAAATACAAATACTTTTTAAACTCTACAAAATTTGAAAATTTAGATGATGAAATATTAAAATTTTGATTCATAAACAACTTTTCATTACCTAATTTACTTGAACTTTTATAGTTCATAAGTCTAGATTCTGTTATTTTTTTTAAATTTGAAACATTATCTAAATTTACATTTATCATGTAAAGAGAACTGAAAGAAAGTAAATCTTTAAAAGTAAGAGAAGAAAACTTCCCTAAATGATGAACTCCTGTTTCATATAATGACGGATTTAAAACATTATAACCATTCCAAACCTTGTTTATAATATTCCCGTAATTTAAAAACTCCTGTGAATTCTTATGCTTTAGAGTTTCCGTGTTTGTTATCAATATAGGATTACTAGATTTTACAATGTCTTGGCAATACATCTGATTTCCTTCTGTAATAGTTTTTAAAACAGACATACTTGATCCAAGAAAAGAAACAGGGAAAGTTAAGTCTAACAATGATCCTATTGAAAGAATTTTAAAATTACCTTTGAAATATCTTTGACGTAATTTTAAGTTTAAAAAAGAACCTTCGTATCTAGGATTTGTTCCAACTAACAAACACAAAGAAGAAGCAGAAAGTTTTGAAATTGAAGTTGCAGAATCTACCTGAAAATTAGACTCAAGATCTGCGTTTAATTTCAGCTTTTCCGCTCGTCTTACTTTTATAAACGGATGAGCTTGTGATATTAAAGATAAAAAATTTAGAATTTCAACACTAACATTTTCAAAAACTATAATAAAAAAAAATCTTTCAGCATTTTTAAACTGACAAATGTCAAAAAGATAAAAATTCTTATTTATATTTCTAAACAGAATTTCCCATTGTTTAGTAGTTTTTACAGGCAAACTATCTAATTGAGTATTTTTTTCAGACGCTTTACCAAAAATACTGTCAAAAAATTGTCGACCTTTATCTGTCAACCACGGGCTAAGAGTATTATTAGTAAACTGTGGTTCTATTTTAATAACTTGATTTTTCTGTATATATACTTTAGTTTCTTGACCAAAAGAATCTGTAGGATCAATTGAATCATAACTTCTCACATTCCAACTTCGAAGAACAAAAGGAAAACTTTTTAGAGTAAGAGCTCCCATTAAAAATTAATACAACACTTTAACTTTAAAACTCTAGAATTTTAGAGTTTTAAAAATCAAATTTTTTTTCTAATTGATAATAAAATAATAAAATTTTATGACTATTCTACATATTTTACAGGATTCGAACCTGTGACCTGCAGTTTAGAAAACTGTTGCTCTATCCAAACTGAGCTAAAAATATATAATTAATATTTACCAGAGGCAGGAATCGAACCTACTAACTTCAGATTATGAGACTGACATGTTAACCATTACACTTCTCTGATAATTTGTTACACTAAATTATGAGTCTTTAGAAAAGTTTTTAAGAAAAAAAACTGTAACAAAAAATAAAAAAATAATTCTGTAATCTAAGTTAAAATTAAAAAATAACCAAAGTTCTCTAAGAACCAATAAAGACGTTAAACTAACAAGTATACTATAAGTATAATGATATAAATAACCAGTTTGTAATCTGTAAAGCTCAGATGCTGTTTTTGTTATTGAAAAAGACAACCCTGTAGGACCTAATAGCTCAAAAATACCTCGATCAACAAATTTATAACTAACAGAATAACCAAATCTAAAAAAAAACTGCCCAAAGTATTCATTATAAATTTTATCAAAAAACCATTTTCGATTAAAAAAATTATAAATTTTTTTACCTATAAACGAAGTTTTTATCGAAAATAATAATTTGTATTGAAAAGTGTATAAAATGAATGATAAAGTGGCACCAAATAGACTTAAACAAACAGGTAATAATTTATAAAAATGGTCAATAAATTCTGCATCAAAAATATTAGTATTTTCGAAAGGAATATAAATCGCAGTTCCAAAAAACTCAGTTCCCATACCAACAATCATATCTTTACTATAAAAACCTATAAAAATACTTGGAATCGCTAAAACCGCTAGAGCAAAAGTAATAGCATTCGGAACGTCCGCTGCAAAAGGTACTACATGTTTATGACCTGACGGTTGAGTTAAAAATGTCAAACAAAGTAATCTTGTTGAATAAAAAGCGGTAAAAAAAGCTCCAAAGGTACCCAAAAAATAACTAAAATACCCAAAAGATGAAAATTTACTAAATGCTAATTCTAGTATTAAATCTTTAGAATAAAAACCCGTTAAAAATGGAAAACCTATTAATGCTAAAGAACCTATAACAACCATAGTGTAAGTAAACGGAAGTAAGTTTTTCAATCCTCCCATTTTCCGCATATCTTGCTCGTCATTCACAGCATGAATTATTGACCCAGCACTTAAAAACAATAACGCTTTGAAAAAAGCATGATTTGACAAATGAAAAACACCTACAGAATAATTAGATAAACCACAAGCAAACACCATATAACCTAACTGACTACACGTTGAATATGCAATAACTCGTTTTAGATCATTTTGAACTAAACCAATCGTTGACGCACAAAATGCCGTAAGAGCTCCTATTATAGAAATATACCCTAACACGTTATAGGAATACTCGTAAATGAAAGAACTTCGAGCAAGTAAAAAAACTCCTGCTGTAACCATAGTAGCAGCATGAATAAGAGCCGACACTGGCGTTGGACCCTCCATTGCGTCAGGAAGCCAAGTATGTAATCCAAGCTGAGCTGATTTACCTACAGCTCCGATAAATAAAAAGATACCAACAACTGTAAGTAAACTAACATTTAAATTTAAAAAATTAATGATATCTGTTTTCAAAAAAGGAGTAAGGGCTGCTACAGTAGCATAATCAACAGATTTATAATAAATAAAAATAATAATAATTCCAATAATTAAACTAAAATCACCAATTCTATTCATGATCATAGCTTTAATAGCTGCTTTATTAGCTTGAATTCGTGTAAACCAAAAATTAATCAATAAATACGAACATAAACCAACACCTTCCCATCCAACAAACATTTGAATAAAATTATCAGCCGTTACTAAAATAAGCATAAAAAAAGTAAATAAAGATAAATATGACATAAATCTAGGTAAATGAGGATCATGTGACATATATTCAGTTGAGTATAAATGAACCAAACAAGAAATGAAAGTAACAACGCAACACATTACAGCCGTTAAGCTATCAAACATAAAACCCCAATCTACGTTTAAAGTTTCTGAACTCATCCAAGGAATAAGTTTAATATAAGAAAAACAACCAACAAAAGCAACTTCATAAAATATAAAAACCGAGACTAAAAATGCTAGAATCAAACAACTAGTTGCTAACATAGCTGAACCATAAAAACCAAAAAATCGACCAAAAAAACCAACAGTCAAAGAACTTATCAAAGTTAAAAATATGATGACTAGATACATTTTAAATATAAAATTTTTTTCTAAAAATAGATTTTAACCATTTTTAAAATAACTTACATCGTTTTACTTTGCTTCGTAATGTGCAAGCGCTGATTCAATTTTACCTACTAAAGGCACTAATACAATAAAAAATGCATAGTAATAAACAGTACAGATTTGACCAACAAAAGCAAAAATATCTTCTACAGGACACTGACCAATCCAAGTTAGTATAATCCAAGAAGCTATTAGAACCCAATAACATACTTTAAATATTGGTCTGTAAGTAGTATTTCTTACATCAGAAGTGTTGTTAAATGGGATTACGAATAAAACTGCAATAGCACCACCCATTGCAATAATACCTCCAGCTTTATTAGGAATTGCCCGTAAGATAGCATAAAATGGTAAAAAATACCATTCCGGCACTACGTGCGCAGGAGTTTCCATTGGGTCTGCTGGTAAACAATTATCAGGATGGTTTAAAACGTTTGGAAAATAAAAAACAAAGATACCAAAAAAGAACAAGAAGCAAAAAAATGCAAACATATCTTTTGATACAAAATATGGGTAAAATGGAACATCATCGATCCCTGCATCAGAACCAATAGGATTATTTGAACCATCTTTATGTAAGAATGCTAGGTGAATTAAAGTAACACCTGCAATTAAGAAAGGCAAAAGAAAGTGAATACTGAAAAATCGATTTAATGTAGGGTTGTTAACAGTAAAACCTCCCCATAACCATTCAACAATAACTTTTCCAGCTATAGGAATCACTGTAAACATACTTGTAATAACTGTAGCTCCCCAAAAGCTCATCTGACCCCATGGAAGAACATAACCAGTAAAAGCAGTAGCCATCATTAAAACGAATAGAACCACTCCAGAACACCATAAGATTTCTCGTGGCTTCATATAAGATCCATAGTATAAACCTCTAAAAATATGAGAGTATACTACTATGAAAAACATAGATGCTCCATTTGCATGAACATATCGAAGGAACCATCCATTTGGAACATCACGCATAATGTATTCTACACTACTGAAAGCTAAATCTACGTGCGGTGTATAATGCATCGCTAAAAAAATTCCTGAAATCATTTGAGTCAATAAACACATACCAGCTAAGAATCCAAAACTCCACGCATATGTTAAACTAATAGGAGTAGGATAATAGATTAAATGATTTGCTACAAAAGCAAATAAATAGTTATTATTGGAACGTTTCATATTTAAGGGCGATAAACGTTTTACACTAGAAAGAACACTATTGTCTATTTTATTTAAAGAATTTAACATTTTATCCTTAATGGGATTCGAACCCATGTTACCGTCGTGAAAGGACGGGGTCCTAACCACTAGACGATAAGGACTTCTAATCTTACTGCGTATAACAATACTAATAATTAAGCTAGAAGAAGAGGGATTCGAACCCTCGATATAGATTTTTCTATATAAAGATTTAGCAGATCTCCGCTTTAAGCCGCTCAGCCATTCTTCTTAATAATTTGATACTTAAAAACTTCACCATATAACAAATTTTAACATAAATTAAAAAGACTTTTTAATTTATAAAATACTTTTAAACATAAGCCTTAAATTATTTAGCGAGATAGCTAGAAAACACAGAAATTATTTGTATTTTTTATTTTGTAAGATTTATTGAGAACAAAGTTTAAAAAACTTTTATCGTAATTTCTATGCTTATTTTCACTTTGAGCAGGACTTGAACCTGCGACCTGATGGTTAACAGCCATTCGCTCTACCTACTGAGCTATCAAAGTATTTTATTATATCAACATTACTTTGCTTAATTGACAGATAATTGAAAAAAAATAGTAAATGGAGTTTTACGTTTTAAAATCCTTACATAATAAAATATATTGGAATAATAGGATTCGAACCTATGAATGGTCGCACCAAAAGCGACTGCCTTACCAGATTTGGCTATATTCCATATTCTTGTAAAACTTAAACATACTTTTTCAATATTCTTTTAAAGTTTACAAAAAATTATAATCTGATTTTTATCTATATAGGGTTAAAAATTTCGTTTTCATCAAATATTCATTCGTTATAGAATTCAATTGATTCTTTTTCTATGTTTTAATTCTTCTTCAATTCTCTTCCTATATAGGGTTAAAAATTTCGTTTGATAAATTTTTAAACACAGAAAAAAAAATAAGTGGTCGATGCTAAAAAACCTGGGGGGAACAACTAAACATATACCTCATTTGCTAAATCACCCACAACAAAATTTGTAACCCTATGTACTGAAAACTACAAAAACTAAGGTTCGTTCAGTAATTCTAGTACTCATTTGCTGATTTACGAATGATGGTTGCTAAAAAAACTAGGGTGGAACACGAACTAGCAGCTTTATTTGACGAATCTACGCTCAAGAAAATTTCCAACTTTCTCTACGAAATCCTACAAAACCGGTAAAACTCTGGTTTTCTGGTACGCATTTGCTATTTTACGAATGATGGTCGCTAAAAAAACTAGGGTGGAACACGAACTAGCAGTCTTATTTGGCGAATTCACGCCCAACAAAATTTCCAACTTTCTTTACGAAACCCCACAAAACGGATAAAACTCAAGGTTTCTAGTACTCATTAGCTATTTTACGAATGATGATTGCTAAAAAAACTAGGGTGGAACACGAACTAGCAGTCTTATTAGGCGAATTCACGCTCAACAAAATTCCCAACTTTCTCTACAAACCCCTGCAAAACCGACAAAACTCAAGGTTTCTAGTACTCATTAGCTATTTTACGAATGATGATTGCTAAAAAAACTAGGGTGGAACACGAACTAGTAGCCTTATTTGGCGAATCCACGCACAAGAAAATTTCCAACTTTCTCTACGAAATCCTACAAAACCGACAAAACTCTGGTTTTCTGGTACGCATTTGCTATTTTACGAATGATGGTCGCTAAAAAAACTAGGGTGGAACACGAACTAGCAGTCTTATTAGGCGAATTCACGCTCAACAAAATTCCCAACTTTCTTTACGAAACCCCACAAAACGGACAAAACTCAAGGTTTCTAGTACTCATTAGCTATTTTACGAATGATGATTGCTAAAAAAACTAGGGTGGAACACGAACTAGCAGTCTTATTAGGCGAATTCACGCTCAACAAAATTCCCAACTTTCTCT
>Ga0163148_10000960_pt1 | contig 38469 bp, 26 predicted proteins | sample OliLakLV19MP7P2_FD_148606 | JGI IMG/M metagenome (GOLD analysis project Ga0163148, IMG submission 148606) | Freshwater microbial mat bacterial communities from Lake Vanda, McMurdo Dry Valleys, Antarctica- Oligotrophic Lake LV.19.MP7.P2 | ecosystem: Environmental > Aquatic > Freshwater > Lake >... | reverse complement strand
GAACCGGAAACGCGGGTCGCGTCGTCTTCCTCGACGATGAGTCGGAGCGTCGCTTCATCGACGACGGCGGTTTCGTCCGTCGCTGACGACGTGGACGTGGATGGCGCGTCCGATGCAACGGACGCGACGGACTCTTCGCGCATCGAGTCGCCCGATGTCGCCCGCCTGGCCAGCCCGAAGTCCAACACCTTCGCGTGCGACTCGGGCGTGATCATGATGTTGAGCGGCTTGAGATCGCGATGGATGACGCCGGCCCCGTGCGCCGCCTCCAGCGCGCGCGCGATCTGTCGGCCGATGGCGAGAGCATCCGGCAACTCGAGCGAGTTCGAACGGATCATCGCCTCGAGGCTCTGACCCGGGATCAACTCCATCGTGAGGTACTCGAGCTCACCGTCGCGCTCGAGCGAATGGATCGTCGCAATGTTGGGATGGTTGAGCGATGCGAGCAGCCTCGCTTCTCGTGTGAAGCGGGCATTCCAATCGGCGTTGCTGGAGAGCGCCGCCGAGAGCGCCTTGATCGCGACCGGCCGCTCGAGCCGAGGATCGCGCGCCAGATAGACGACGCCCATGCCGCCGCGCCCGAGTTCGCGCTCGATGTGGTAAGGACCGATACGCGCGGGCGCCGCGTCCGATCGATCTCCGTTCGTCATCTTCGTGGTCGGCCCCCTCGGTAACGCGGGCGATGATACCCCTCGACCTACGATGGCGACGGCCGGAGGCGGGCCGAGGACTCTCGACGAGCGGGGTTGACGGCTGGTGACGCCGGATGCATACTTAGTATGCATTCAACGTCAACTTCGGCAGGTTGTTGTCAATGAACACGTTAGCGCGCACAGACCGGGCCGCGCCGATCCTCCGCTTCGAGAACGTGCGCCGGATCCACGGCGCCGGACCTCACGCCGTGAGCGCGCTGGGGCCCCTCTCGCTGCGCATCGAGCCCGGCGAATTCGTCGCCATCATGGGCCCGTCGGGGTCCGGGAAATCAACGCTGCTGACACTGGCCGGCGCGCTCGATCGTCCGACCGAAGGGCGGGTCTGGGTGCAAGGACGCGACCTCGCGACGCTCTCACCCTCGGCACACTCCGAGCTCCGCCGCCGCGTGATCGGCTTCGTCTTCCAAGATCTGAATCTGCTGCCCGGACTGACCGCGCTGGAGAACATCTCGCTCCCGCTCGAGCTCGATGGCGTCTCGCTGCGAGAGTCCCGCGACCTCGCGATCTCCGCGCTCAGGGAGATGAGCATGGAGTCGTTCGCCGAGCGCTTCCCCGATGACCTCTCGGGAGGAGAACGTCAACGCGTCGCCATCGCACGCGCTTTCGTCGGGCCGCGGTCGCTCCTGCTGGCGGATGAACCGACCGGTGCGCTCGATTCGGTCACCGGCGAGCGCATCTTGCGGCTGCTGCGGAATCAGTGCGATGCCGGTCGCACGGTCGTCTTGGTCACCCACGACTCTTCGCACGCGGCCTGGGCCGACCGCGTCGTCTTCCTGCGAGACGGACAGATCGTCGACGAGTCGAGAGCGACGCGCGCGGCGGCCCCCACCCTCGTGGTCCCGGAGCCGTGACGCTGGCGCCCGCGTTCCGCCGACTCCGCGCCTGGCGGGCGCTGCTCCGCGTCGAGCTGCGACAGCTCCGCGCTCACCCCTGGCGCTCGCTGCTCGTGGCGCTCTTGGTGGCGGTGCCTGTCGCCGCGGTCGTGGGCGGCGCGACGCTGGCCGGCATCACGACGAAGACTCCCGAGGAGCGAGTTCTGGGTGCGATGGGCGGCGCCGCGTTTCGAGTGGTCGCCCGGTTGGACACGACCGACGCGCGTCGACTCCGCGGTCTACTGCCTCACGATGCACGGGTCGCCGAGGTCTTCCAGGGACAAGAGAAGGTCGCGGTTCCCGGACGGAGCCTCCGATCGGAGTGCCTCGCTCTCGGACGCGATTCGCTCGCCTCGGGGATGTTCCGCCTCATCGAGGGACGGCTTCCGAGGAATTCCGGTGAGGTCGCGCTCTCCTCTGTTCTGCTCGATGGACTCGGGCGCGCGGTCGGCGAATCCGTAGCTCTCTCGTATGGTCCCGAGCGAGTCATCACGGGCGTCGTGACCGACCCGGAGAACCTCGACACTCCGCTCGTCGTCCGCACCGCCGCGGCGGCGGAACACAACGGCGTCCGGTACTTGCTCGTCGATCTCGCACCCGATCGATCCCTCACGGTCGCCGATGCCTTGACCGCCGCTGGCTTCACGGTCACGACGGCTCGAGCGGTGGCGGCGCGGAGCGAGAGCACGACAGAGGTCGTCTTCGCGCTCGGCGGCATCGGCTTTCTCGAAGCCGCGCTCGTCATCGCTTCCGCCTTCGCGGTCGGTCTGCAGCGAAGGAGGTACGAGTTCGGTCTGCTCGGTTCGACGGGAGCCTCGCCGTCGGCCATCTTCGCGAGTTTGGTCGCGTCCGCCATGGCGATCGCTGCAGTCGGCGGTGCGCTCGGCGCCACCGTCGGCGTCACCGCCGCCGCCTTGGTCCATCCACATCTGGACGAATGGAACCGACGCCTCAACGGCCCCTTCGAAGTGGCGCCCGCGCACGTCATCGGCGCGATCGCGCTGGGCCTGCTGACGGCGATGATCGCATCCGCGCTCCCCTCCGCGCAGGTTGCGCGTCTGCCGATCCGTGAAGCGCTCAGCGGCCGCCGTCCCCTGCGCACGCGTTCGATCGGTTGGCTCCTCTTCGGCCTCGCCTCGGTCGGCTCCAGTCTCGTGCTCCTCTGGTTCGGTCCCCGCAACATGGCGGCCCTCGGCGCGATCAGCTTGGTGGGAGGCTCGATCCTCGGCGTGCTCGGCTTCGGCGCGTGCAGTCCTTGGTTGCTCGACGGACTGGCGCGTTCGGCGGGGCCGTTGCCTCTCGCCTGGCGGCTCGCCGTGCGCGATGCCGGACGGTTCGGCGCCCGCAACGGCCCGGTCGTCACGGCGGTGCTGGCCGCCATGTCGATGACGGTCACGATCTCGGTTCTCGTCGCGAGCATCGAAGCCGCCGTCGGCGCCCTGCCCGCGCCGATGCGCGACGATCAACTCTTCGTCGAGGGTCCTGACGCCGAGAAGGTGGCGGAGCAACTCGCGGCCGAGTTCCCGAGCATCGCCGCGGCGCCGCTGACCGCGGCCTACTTCCAGGGACAGCCGGTGCGGGCGCGGATCGGCGCGGCGCAAGCGAGTGACGCCCCCAACGGCTCGATCACCGTGGGCGGACCCGATCTCCTGCGCGTCTTGGCCGCCGAGACCGCAGGCGATGCCCTCCGCGGCGGCCGGTTGGTGCAGCTCACACCATCCGCCACTTCCGACGAACCGCCGGAGGCCATGCTCTCCACCTGGACCGATGGACGCACGCTCGATCGCGTCGTCGTCGATGTGGTCTTGGTCGATCAGCACGTCGGGGGACCGAGGTTCCTGCTCGACCCGGCCGAACTGGAGCGTCGAGGGATGGAAGCCGGACCCCAACTGGGCCGCGCGCTGACTCCCTGGATGATCCGCCTGCGGACGCCGGTCACCTCCGAGATGATCGAGCGCGCCGGGATCATCGCCGCGTCGTCGATCGGAACCACCGTCGACGCGAGTCTCCTGCACCGTCAGCCCGGGCGCGGCTTCTATCACGCCGTCCTCTGGATCTGCATCGCCACGAGTCTGATCGTCGTCTTGGTGGCGACGGCGCTCTCCGCGGCGGAGTCGGCGCAGGATCAGCGCGTGCTCCTCTCGGTCGGCGCCTCGTCGAACGTGCTGCGCGCTCACAACGCCGCGCGCACGGGCTACCTCGCGCTCCTCGGCTGTCTGCTGGCCGTGCCGGCGGGACTCATCCCGGCCATCGGCCTGTACGAGTCGGCCAATCTGCCCCTTCCGTTCGTCGCTCCGTGGCGAGATCTGGCCGTGATCCTCTTGGCGCTGCCGTCCGTGGCCTACGCCGTGTCGTGGCTGTTCACTCGCCCGACCCTCTCGCTCGCAGATTCGAAGCCGGCTGCACTGCTGCTCGTGTTGCTCCTGTTGCTCCCGCTGGTGTTCTCCCCCGCGCGCGCCGAATCTCCGAAGCCGCAGATCGACTGGACGCCCTATACAGGCAAGGATTTCTACGGCGCGCCGCTCTCGGGCGAGCTCGGCCGCATTCGCGTGCCCGAGAATCGCGCACGGCAAAACGGACGAGCGAACGGGCGCGAGATCGAGCTGGCCTTCGTCCGCTACCGCACGACCAACCCTCGTCCCGGACCGCCGATCTTCTTCCTCGCCGGCGGACCGGGGGCGCCCGGGGTTGAGTTGTGCGGACCGACCGCCACCCATCCGCAGATGCGGTTGCTCGAGCAACGAGACGTCATCGGACTCGATCAGCGAGGAACCGGGCTCAGCGCGCCCGATCTCGCCGCCCCAACTTCCATCGTCGACAGTCTCCCTCTCGATCGCGCCATCGATCGCGAAGATGCCATCGCCGCGTTCGATCGCGCCGCGCATCGTTGCGTCGCTTCGTGGCGAGAGAGCGGGATCGACGTCGCCGCGTACACCACCGTCGAGAGCGCCGACGACATCGACGCTGTGCGCGAGGCGCTGGGTGCAGAGCGCCTGCTGCTCTTCGGCTCGAGCTACGGCTCACATCTCGGCCTGGCTTATCTCCGCCGCCATCCCGAGAGGGTCGAGCGCGCGTTCTTCAGCAAAGTCGAGGGACCGGACCACACCTGGAAGCTCCCGAGCAGCGTGCAGCGTCATCTCGAAGCGGTGCATGTCGCCGCCGCCGCGGATTCAGCCGTCGCCGCAAGAATCCCCGACCTGCTCGCGCTAGTTCGATCGCTCCTCCGTCGCCTCGAGGCCGCTCCGATCGAAACTGTGGTTCGCAGGGAGACAGGAGACTCGGTCAGCATCATCGTCAGTGCGCACGACCTCCGCGCCCTGCTCGCCTCTTCGCTCTCCTCCTCCAAGGGGATCGCCGGAGTCCCGCGGCTGCTCCATGCCTGTTCACTCGGCGACTGGACGCGGTTGGGCGAGAGCGCGCTCGAGATCCGCGAGGTCCAAGTCGACGCGATGCCGGTCTTGATGGACTGCGCTTCCGGCGCGACGCAGGCGCGAAGAGAACGAATCGAGCGAGAGGCGATGGACCGCGAGAATCTCCTCGGCGACGCCATCTTCTCGCCGTTCTATCCGAGCGCCTGCCGGGCGTGCCGCGCGCCCGACCTCGGCGACGGGTTCCGCGCGCCGTTCTCGTGCGCGGTCCCGGTGATGTTCACCAGCGGAACCCTCGATGTCCGCACGCCGCCGGAGAACGTGAACGATCTTCTCCCGCACTTCACGAACGCCGCGCACATCGTGGTCGAGAACACGGGTCACGATTCGCGCGAGCTCATGTCCGAGGAGTACCGAGACCTGATGCAGGCCTTCCTGCGCGGCGAAACGATCGCGAGCTGCGCCATCCCGCTTCCCCGCGTGCGCTTCGAGCCGATCGACTAGCCCGCCGGCGCCAACGACCCTGGCCGGAGCTACTCCGTCGGTCTACTCGCGCCCGTCGTCGACGCGAGGTCTTGTTCCAGGTGCGCCTTGCGCTCGCTCCGCTGGAGCGCCTGGAACTCCTTGTGTAGCCGCTCCAGATCCGCGTCGGAGAGATCCTCGAGGTCGACCAGGCTCGTGCGCGCGTCGGTCACCGCCCGGATCAGCTCGTCGAGCTTGAGCTGCATCGCCCGCGAGTCGCGGTTCTGCGTGTTCTGGATCAGGAAGACGACCAGGAACGTGACGATCGTCGTGCCGGTGTTGATCACCAGTTGCCAGGTGTCGGAGAAGCCGAAGAGCGGACCAGTCGCGGCCCAACTGACGATGATGACGGCCGCGATCAGAAAGGCGGACGGCGATCCGACCGCCCCGGCGGTCGTGTGGGCGAATCTACGAAAGAGCTCGTTCATCGGAACGGTCGCCTCCTCGCCTCGGGCCTTGCCTGGTCGCCAATCGAGTCCGACTCGCGCCTGGATTCGCCCGAGGTCAGCTCGCCGACACTATCCTGCTCGCGCCGCCTGGAGTCCACGATGTCCGATCTGCGCGGATTCGCATGTCGGTGAACTGTTTCATCTCTTGCCGGGCGAAACGGCGGCGAAGAGTTCGTGTCGCGCTGCGTCGGAGATCGCGACGACGGCCGGATGCCTGAGGCGGCGTTCGACCGAGATCGCATAGAAACGCTCGCGGACCTCTTCGACCCGGCCGAGGAGCTGGACGCCGTATTGGGCGGCGACCTCTTTCTCGACCACGCTCGGGGCCGCGAAGAGTCCGAGTCCGTCGCCGCCGAACACCTTCAGGAGCGCACTGTCCTCGAACTCCGCCACCACCTGCGGCCTCAGGTCGTGCCGATCGAACCACTGGTCGAGCGAGCGCCGCAGCGTGAGGTGCTCCAGGGGCAGAAGCACCGGAGCGTCATTCAGCGACTTCGGGAAACCCCGCTTGTACTTCTTCACCAGCGCCTTCGACCCGAAGAAGGAGACGCCGGTCTCTCCGAGCAGATGATTGAAGGCGTGGACGGCGCCGCCAGACGGAACCGGAGCGTCCGAGATCACGAGGTCGAGCGAGTGTCGGGCCAGGTCCGCCAAGAGACTCTCGAAGGTGTTCTCGCGGCAGACGAGCCTCAGCGGCGACGGCCAGCCCAGAGCGGGTTCCAGCAACCTCCGGACGACCAGCTTGGGCACGACATCCGCGACCCCCACGTTCAGCCGCAGCGGTCGCGTCGTCTCACGTCCTCCCACGGTGTCGACCATCTGGCGACCGAGGGTGAAGATCTCGTCCGCGAAGCCGTAGACGACGTGCCCCATCTCGGTCAGCGTCAGCTTGCGACCGACTCTGACGAAGAGCTTCTCGCCGAGGCTGTCCTCCAGCGCGTGGATCTGAGCGCTGAGAGTCGGGTGGGAGAGCCGAAGCACGCGCCCCGCAGGGAGTAGGCCCCCCTCCCGCGCGACTACCCAGAAGTATCTCAGGTGGTGATAATTCAGCCGTTCCATGCTCGGGAGACTATGTCGGTTTACTCGACATGTCATGTCCACATTTCGTTCTCACCTACACAAGTGGATGAACCGTGAGAATGGCAAACGCCAGAGCAGTCCAGACAAGAGAAGAACAAAGGAGATCGACGTCGTGCCATTCGAGACCGTGGGATCACCGGCGATGTGGGCGGGCTTCATCCTCTTCGTCCTGGCCATGCTGGCCGTGGATCTGGGGATCTTCCACCGGAAGGCGCACGAGATCCGTTTGCGTGAGGCCGCCGCCTGGAGCGCGGTCTGGGTGGCGCTCGCGATCGTCTTCAACATCGGAGTGCATGCTCTCTTCGGACCGGAGCGCGCGCTCGAGTTCACCGCCGGCTACCTGATCGAGAAGGCGCTCGCCGTCGACAACATCTTCGTCTTCGTCGTCATCTTCGCTGCCTTCCGCGTGCCGGCGATCTACCAACACCGCGTCCTCTTCTGGGGAGTGCTCGGCGCCCTCGTCATGCGCGCGGCCTTCATCCTGGCGGGTGGCGCCTTCCTGCAGCGCTTTCACTGGGCGATCTACGTCTTCGGCGGCATCCTTGCGCTGACCGGCATCAAGCTGCTCCTCCAGCGCAACCACGAGATGCACCCCGAGCGCAATCCGCTGGTGAAGGCTTTCCAGAAGATCTTCCCGGTGACGCCGGATTTTGTCGGCGACAAGTTCACGGTCGTGCGTAACGGCCGCCGCTTCGCCACGCCGCTCCTGCTGGCGCTGGTCGCGGTCGAGGTGACTGATCTCATCTTCGCCGTCGACTCGATCCCCGCGATCTTCGCGATCACGACCGACCCCTTCATCGTCTTCACGTCGAACATCTTCGCCATCCTCGGCCTCCGGTCGCTCTATTTCCTGCTCGCCGGGGTCATCGAGAAGTTCGTCTACCTGAAGGTCGGTCTCTCCTTCGTGCTCATCTTCGTCGGCGCCAAGATGCTGCTGATGGATGTCTACAAGATCCCCATCGGCGCCTCCTTGGCGGTCATCGCCTCCATCCTCGGCCTCTCCATCGCGGCGTCGTTCTTGAAGCGACCCGGCGCCTCTCTCCCCCCGGCGGTGAAGGAGTGAGTGCGCACTCGGGATCGCTACTCTTGCTTATCCGCCCACGACCGCCGTGCGGCAAACCACACCAGGGCCGCGCCCGCCAAACAGGCGCCGGCGTAGACGAACGCCTTGCCCGCTGCGATCGCGAGGGTCACTCGGGTGAGATAGAAGACGAGCGTGAACCAGTGCACGGTGCTCGCGCTGAGCTCGGCGCGTGGCTTGTCGTGCACGAGCGCCCAGAGGTCGATCTCGCCCCCCCATCGTCGCAGGGCGGCGCCGCAGAGGACGAGGAGGACGGCAATCCCGATCAGTCCCCAGGTCGCGGCCCTCGCTCGGCCCGGACGACCCGTCGAGCGAACGAGAACGAAGGCGAGCGTCGCCGCGACGAGGAGCGCGAGGAAAGGCCACGAACCGGAATGGGCGAACCCGCGCGCGAACGTCATCGAGCGCCGGAACTGCGTGTAGTCGGTCTGATTCTTCTTCGGAAACGCCGAAACAAACTCAGATCCGGACTTCTTCTCCTCTTCGATCGATTGCTCGAGCTTCATCAGCAGCTTCTTCTCGAGGCTCTCCGGAGGACGGCACCGCGGCAGGCCCTTGGCGAACGATTCGGACGACTCGAGACCCGTTCCCGCCAGCAACGCGCCGAACCCGATCTCTGCGAGTTGGAACGGCGAACAAGACGGAAGCGACTGGATCCTCTGCCGCCAGTGGTTCAACAGTCGATCGAGCAGTACGGGCCTCTCCCGTTCGAGCGAGACGAGGAAGAAGAGCGTATCGGGCGGCGGGAAGTTCAGCGTGTATCGGACCAACGACGCATGCGTGTCGCGCGCTCTGCGCGAGAAATACTCGGCGTCATACGCGCCGGTCACGACTTCCCGTGTGTCTTTCGCCGACATCTCGAAGAGTCCGCCCTCCAGCGCCTCGATCAAATCGTCGCGCTGCAGCTCGTAGACGATGGCGGGAATGCTGATCGCGTAGATGCTGTCGGGGTCGGTCGCGTGGTGGATCGCGTTCGAGTCGCGAGCGCTCGAGGACAGCACGTGCGAGAGCATCCCGACGCCGAGGAGCAGGAAGAAGAAAATGCGGAACAGTCGGACGACGATGCGCGGCATGTGGATCCTCAGTGCGTTCTGCCGTCGGGACAGAGGGCCTCGGCCTGGGCGACCGGAATGCCGTCAGCGCGCCAGACCCGGCGGCGGCACGATCAGCCCGTTGTCGAACGAGCCGTTTACGATCACCAGCGTGCCGGTCGCCGTCCCGAATGGCGACGCCTCCAGGCTCGCTTCGAACGTCCCTCGGATGCGCGTCGAGGTGATGCTCGTGATGGTGACGGAGCCGGTCGCCGGTGGGGTCGGCCCCCAGCAGCAGACGAGCGGATCGACGCCGTCACCGATCGCAGTGATGGAGCGGAGCGGCAGAGTCTGCGAGATGGCATAGACGCCCGGGCCGTCCACCTCCGCCAGCGTCATCGTGATCGTCCGCGTATTGGTGAAGGCGACGATCGAGAGGGTGGGCGTCGAGAACTGCGTCGCGATGCCGGCGGCGCTCCAGGGACTCCCCGCGACCGTCGCGCGCACCTCGCTCCAGGCATTGTCCGGGACCGGCCCGATGGCCCCGATGGTGGTGACCGGAAGCCGGAATTCGCCATCCGTCACGTTCTTCGTACCGGCGGGTGTCCCGCCGACGGCGTCGGCCGCGAAGCTGAAGGTCCCGACCAGCAGCGTGTCGCTCACCTGCGCGAGCGTGATACTTCCCGCCGCTCCGGAGTTCGGCGCCACCCAGGTGGAAGGATTCAACGAGAGAGTGGCGCTACCGCCGCGCAGATTCGCGCCGACTCCGATCGCATAGGTACCGGGACCGGTGATGCTGCTGAGGACCATCTGGATCCGATGACCGCCCGTCGGCTGCGCGATCACCACATACAACCCCGCCGATGTGTGCGACGCCGCGAAGGCGAGGTCGGTGGTCGAGACCGACCAGGAGGCCCCGTCGATCTTCGCGCGCATGAAGTACGTCTCATTGCCCGGCGGGTTCGGATCGGTCGGACCCTTGTCGTCGTCTCCGCAGGCCAGGCCGAAGAGCGAGAGCATCAGGATGAACAAGGGATAAAGACTGCGGATTCGCACTTCGTAGCTCCTGTCAAAGAGACGGTGGCCCCGCGATGCGGATGTCACCGTCCGGAAGGAGAGCGAGTTGTGACCGCATGCCTCGAGAGACTAGAACAAACGGACGAGAAGTAGGCAGTTGTAACTGAGATCCGCGCGCGCAACGTGCGCGAACCAGGCTCGCGATCGGAACTACCGCACCGGCTTCAACGGCTGCCAGTTCGCGTCGGTCGCCGTCCGCGGATCGAACGAAGGACTCGGATCTCCGACGATCTGCCCGGTGGTGGGGTTGACCCAGTAGACCGTGTTCGAACTGGGGAGATCGATCGGGCGACTGTCGTAGGGATTGTCGTATCGCTTCACACCGTCCAGAGCTTCGCGGAAGTCGGCGTTGTTGCGGTCCTGTGAGTCACCGCGCTGCCGTGTGACATCGGCCTACTGCTGCTGAGAGTGCTCGCGATTACGGCGCGCCTGCTCCCCGAGCGCGATCGAGTTCTGCAGGTTCTGCTGCGCGATGCCGGACGCGCCGAACGCCGCCGAGTTGGTGACCTCGACCTGTCCGGCCACCTGCGGAAGCCACGACGCGTAGTTCGGCCACTGCGATGCCTCCGACGCGGCCCAGGTCATCACCATCGTGCAGAAGTCATAGTTCGGCGCGACACTGCACTTCGCCACGCCCCGACAAACGATCCCGCCGACTACGTAGTCGACGTCGAACTCCCAGGCAGAGGGAAACCCGAAGACCGGCGGCGCGGGTCGTCCCTGACCGAAGCGGAGACTCCCCAGCCCGGCCTGCGAGAGCTTGTCCGAGACGTACTGCGCCGGGTTGTAGTTGGTCGGCAGCCCCGCGTTGCCGACCATCGTCGTGATCGCGCGTTGGTCCGGCGCCATCAAGACGACGGCGAACTGCCCATCCTCGACGACTCGCCAGCCCGCGGGAACCGTGTAACGGAAGCACTGCCCCTGTGTAGTCGCCGAACCCGCAGGGTTCGCCGACTCCGTGCTCGCCCCTTCACGACCCACGTTGGGCTCCCTCACCGCATACGAGTCAAACGCCGGCTTCGTCACGACATCAACGTCCGCCGCCTCGTCCGACTCGAGCTCCGGCGCGGTCTCCGCCGTCTGCAACCAAGCCAACCCGACTCCCATCACCGCCAACGCCCCTACGATCCAGATCATCGCGCGCAGTCTTCTGCCGGTGGGCCAGATCATCCGCCGTCCTTCCGCCTCGTAGGTCCCATTCACAGCCGCCGCGTCGGAAGCCTACGGAATCTCCCCGTTTTTGTCGTGGAAGATGACCTCCATCAGGGAAGGGACCACGTCGCCGTCCCATTCTGGAGGCCCGTGAGACCAGAGCGACCCCCGACCGGGGCCCCCGGCCCACAGGATGAGGAGGGAGCCAATGAAAGTGCGCGACGTCATGACGGTAAATCCGAAGTCGTGCGAGGCCGGCGCCAACCTGGCGCAGGCGGCGGCGATGATGTGGGAAGGCATTCCGGTAGGGAGCATCGGCCCGACTCGCGCCCGTTGCATCGAGAAGGCGCGACGCATCTTCGAGGATCAAGGCTGGGTGTGACGTCGGCGATGTATCTGGACAAGGGTTCGGGCGACCCCTCAATGGACGGTGGGATCCGAGCGGCGCGAACGGCGGCCGCCCGGCGAGGAGGTCGGCGACGAGCCGCCCGGCGAAAAGGGAGATGAGCATGGCCGATCACTCCAGTCCCGAAGCCCTGGTCCGCTGGGTCGAGGCAGAGCAACAAGGCGCGCCGATCGAACCGGTTGATCGCCGCCATATCGACGACGATGGTTGCGCTCTCTGTCGGGATCGACTCGCGGCCACGCGGGTGGTGTACCTCGCATTCCAGGCAGCGCCCCTCACGTCGCCGCCTCCAGCTTGGTCGGAGCGGGCGCTGGAGAGGTTGCGTGCGTCCGGTGAGCGCGCTCCCGCTAGGTCCCGTCTCGTGCGGGCGGTCAAACAAGCGGTCGAGGAAATCGCGGCGGCGCTCAGGCTCGATACACACGCCGGAACGCTGCTGCCCGGGATCCGAGGAGCGATGACCGTCGGCGCGCGACAGATGTTGTTCGAAGCGAAGGAAGCTCGGATCCACCTCAGAATCGTCGAAGTAAGTGCGCGTCGCTTCCAGATCGAGGGACAGGTCGTGCCGGAGCCCGGACTCGCCGAACTCGAAACTGGACTCGCTCTCCTCCGCTCCGGAAAGAAGACGTTGCGCTCTCCGCTGTCGATTCACGGCGAGTTCGCGTTCCAGGAAGTCCCCGCGGGAATCGTGTCGCTCCGCATCGAGTGCGGGGCTCGCGCCCTGCTGGTCGAGTCCTTCACCCTGGCGGGGCCGGAGAGCTGAGACCGAAGTCGCACCGTGACGACACTTCTTCCCACAGTCGAGGAGACCTCGATCGCGCGAGTCGCGGACGGCTGGACGCCCGTGCGGTTGATCGAAGGCGCCGCGAGCAATCTCCCGCGGGCGGCTTCCGAGTGTTCGACGGCGGAAGCCATCGCGCTCGCCGCCGGAATGCGGGAGGAGGCCAGCCGACACTATTCCAGCGACGCACAGAAGGCGCGACGCATCGGCCGACGCGCGATCGAGTGGGGACACGCGGTCGACCATCCCGTGGCGGTGGCGTGGGGGCTGCGAACCGCCGCCGAGGCGAACGTAGTCTCCGGGAGGATCCGAGAGGCTGCGGAGTCGTACGCGCTCGCGGTGCGGGTGCTGAGCCGGTCTCGGGCGCCCCAACTCCTCGGTCAACTCCTCGTCGGTCGCCTCCACGTTCTCGCGCTGCTCGGCCGGCATCGGGAGGCCGAACGCACGGCTCAGCGAGCGCGAGGATTGCTGGAGAGCGTCGGAGATCACGCCTACCTCGCGAAGTTGGCGATGAATCGTGGGAACGCATTCTTCCAGCGGGACCAGCACGCGAAGGCGCTGGCTGAGTGGAACCGCGCCGCCGCTCTCTTCCGTGAACTGGGCGTCAGGGACGAGGCGGTGCTGGGACTCGAAACGAACCGCGCGGTCGCGCTGACCCAGCTCGACCGACACGATGAAGCCGTGGCGCTCTTCCACGACCTGGAAGCCGAATGCGCGAGTCGACATTTGGAGCTGCTCCTGGCGCAGGTGCGAATGAACGCCGCCTATGTCCACTTGCTGCGCGCCGAGTTCGACCTGGCGCTGCGGCTCCTCGCCGGGGCGACGACCTACTTCCGCTCGACTCGGCATCCCGCGTTCCTGGCCTCGAGCCTGCTCAATCGCGGCGAGATCTACCAGCAGCTCAATCTCCATCGCGAGGCGGCGGAACTGGCGGACGAGGCCGCGCCGAGTTTCCGCGCGGAGGGAATGCGCTATGACGAGGCGCTTGCGCTCGGACAGATCGCGCATGCCTGGCTGCTCCTGGGGGACGTCGCCGCCGCGGGGCGGGCGGTGCGTCGCGCGCGCACGCTCTTCGAGCGGGAGGAGAATGCGCCGCGCGTTGCCTTGATGCAGTTGTCGGGCGCAGCGGTCCTGGCGCGCGCGGGCCGAACCGCCGCGGCCGTTTCCGAGGCGAAGATCGGAGCGGCGAGCTTCCGTCGGCTCGGACTCGTCCGTTGGGAGGCCGCCGCCGAGGTTCTCTTGGCCCAACTCGACCCTGCCCGAGGACGAGCGGGGCGACTGAAGCGACTGCTGGCCCGGATGCCGCGGCACATCTACCCGATCTCACGCTACCGCGTGTCCGCAGCCCTCGGCGCCGCGCTGGAGGAAGAGCACAGCGATGGGGCTGCGGCGCGGGCGTATCGCCGCGCGATCGACGAGCTGGAGTCGATGCGGGCGCGCATCCCGACGGAGGACTCGAAGATCGCGTTCCTCGGGGACAAGGCGGAACTCTACGACCGAGTGCTGCGGATCGAACTCTCACGGGTGAAGCCGTCGACCGAGCGGCTCTTCGATTGGATGGAGCGGGCGCGCGCGCAGAGTCTGTGGGACCGGATGCGCGACCCGGCGACCAGGGCTCTCCCGACTGATTTGGCGGTGCTGACGCCGGAGGCCGAACGCTCGAGGCGCCATCTTGCCTGGCTGCACGCTCGACTCTCGCGCGCGGAGCTGGGAGGCGCTGCCGAGCAGGCCAACGTGCATCGCTTGCGACGTTCTCTCGGCGCGTCCGAGGCGCGATGGGACCGAATGCTCAGAGACCGGGAGGAAGCATGCCCGACCGGAGCTGGTCGGAAGCGCACCGCCGGCGTCTCGGGCTCTATCTCGATCGATACCGTCGCTCGATCCCTACCGTCGGGCTGGGGGTACGTCTCGTTCCATCTGGCCCGACAGGCGGCGTTGGCGATCGCGGTCACATCGTCAGGCGCGGTCTGTCGGCGGCTCGACCCGCGCACTGCCGAAACCGTGTCTCGTTTGGCGGATCGCCTGGACTTCCAATGGGGCGCGGCGGCCCTGTCCAGCGCCCGCGGTCAGAGCGGCGGGCTCGATCGGTTGCGCGACTCAGCCGACGACCTCCTTCGCCAGCTCGACGCGGTGCTCTGGCAACCGCTGGTGGACGCGGGACTCCCGCCGGGTCACGACTGGATCGTTTCGCCCCACGGCCCTGCTCATCGGGTGCCATTTCCGGCCTTGTTGGGGCCTCGCGGGTATAGGGCCGAGGAGAGCGCATTCTCCGTTGCCCCGAGCGCCCGCATCTGGAGAACCCTGCCGAGTCTCCGGCGAGATCGGCGGGCTTGGCTCGGAGGCCTCCGGTCCGAGGCGCTGCCCCAAGTCCCCGAAGAGATCGCGCGGATCGGCCGTCACCTGGCAAGTTGGGATGTGACGAGCGATCATTCTCCTGTTCGCAGTGCGTTCCTCGGCGCGGCGCGCGACGCTTCGATCATCCATCTCGCAGCTCACGGTGTGCTTCGCCCCGACAACCCGTACTATTCCTTTATCGAGTTGGCTGACGGACCGCTCTTCGTCCACGACCTGGCGGGGCTCGAACTTTCGGGGGCAGCCGTGGTCCTGACCGCTTGCTCGTCCGGCCGAGGCGCCGCGCCGGCCGGCGACGAGTGGATCGGGCTGGCGCGCGGTTTCCTCCAAGCGGGGGCGAGCGCGGTGATCGCCAGTCTGTGGCCGATCGCGGAAGAACCGACGCTCGCGTTGATGGACACGTTCTACGATGCGATCGCTGGCGGCGAGTCGGCGCCGCGCGCACTCGCCAGCGCGATGCGCGCGGTTCGGGGCTCGCACTCGCACCCCTGGCAATGGGCCTCGTTCGCCTGTCTGGGTGGGACGCCGGCCCAGCCGCCGGAACGGGCAGATGCACGCAGTTGACAGACACCGAGGGCGTTGGGCGCCCGCGCACCCGCGAGGAGTTTCACTCATGGCCCGCTTCGACCTAGCCCACGCTCCCCGGGCTCGAACCGCCCCGCTCATCGCATGCTGCTCGCTCCTCCTCGGGGCGCACGCAGCGCGGGCCGACTACGAGAGCGGCGAACTGCAGCTCATCCTCGCGCCGGGGGTCGAGATCGAGACGATCCATCAGCGGTATGGCACGACCACTCTGGAGGCCCTGCCTCCCCTTTACCTGGTCTCGCTGCCGGAAGGGACCACTGAGGACGCCCTGGAGCCGATCTTCGACTCCGACCCCGACATCATCGAAGCGGAGTTCGCGTTCAGGGACGAGACGCCCGAGGCCATCCGGCAGATGGTGGTCGCCGCGCTCGGCGGGACCCTTGATGACTATGTCGACCAGCGACTCGTCTCGCGACTCCACCTGGCCGATGCTCATGCGCACTCGATCGGAGAGAACGTGGTCGTGGCCGTGCTCGACTCCGGCGTGCTTGCGTCACACCCGGCGCTCGCCGGATTCATCGAACCCGGCGGGTGGGATTTCATCGACGGGGACGCCGATCCGACCGACTCGACGAACGGGATCGACGACGATGGCGACGGCCAGACTGACGAAGGCGCGGGGCACGGCACGATGGTGGCGGGCATCGTCCACCTGGTGGCGCCGGGCGCTCGCATCCTCCCGATCCGCGTGCTCGACGACGAGGGACGCGGCGACTCGTTCCATGTGGCGGCGGGGATCCGATGGGCCGTCGATCACGGCGCCGACGTGATCAATCTGAGCCTGGGTCTGGAGGAATCGTCTTCGATCATCAATCATGAGATGAGCGCCGCCGCGCTCCTCCAGATTCCCCTCGTCTCCGCCGCGGGGAACGACGCTCAGGAGGGGACCCTCTATCCGTCACGCGACAGCGACGTCATCGGTGTGACCGCCCTCGATTCCTCGGATGTGAAGGCTGATTTTTCGAACTACGACGGAGACGTCGATTTGGCCGCCCCTGGCGTCGGCATCATCGCGCCTTTCTTCGATGGCGAGTACGCCATCGGCGCAGGCACCTCGTTCGCCGCCCCGTTCGTGGCGGGACAGTGCGCGCTGATCCTCTCGCTCAATCCCGACCTCACCAAGGAGCAGGTCGAGGCGACCGCCGAGCTGGGCGTCGCCGGCATCTACAATCTTCCCGGCAACGAACCCTACGAGGACGAGCTCGGCAGCGGCAGATTCGATGCGTTGCAGACCTTGTTGTCCACCCCGATAGCGGCCGACGCGCCCGGGGGCGCCTGGCCCGGCCGACCGACCTTGGTCCAGATCCTGCCGAATCCGTCCTCGCCCGGGACCGAGGTGCAGATCTCGATGTCCACGGGCGGTTCTTCCCCCGTCGAATGGTCCATCTTCGATGCGACCGGGAGGACCCTTCGTACGTTGTCCTCCGACTCCCCTGGAGTCACCTGGGACGGACGGGACGCCCGCGGACGACTGGCGCCCGCCGGGGCGTACTTCCTCGGCGCTCGAGGGTTTCTGTTGTCGGCTCGACTGATCCGAACTCGCTGACCGATCCGCCTTCGCGGAACCCTGACAAGACCTGTATCAGATCCACGAGGTCGCCGACTCCTTCTCGTCTCGACGAGGAGGGTGCATGTCGCCGACCGCCACAGTTCGCATCTTGATGTATTCGCACGACACGTACGGCTTGGGCCACCTGAGCCGCACGCTGCGTATCGCCCGCGCGATTCGTGCTCGTTTCGAGCGCGCCTCGATCTTGGTGCTCTCGGGCTCGCCGGTGGCGCCCTATGTGCCTTTGCCGCCCGGCGCCGACCTGATCAAGTTCCCGTCGGTCGAGAAGGCGGGTGACGACCGGTATCGATCGCGGGATCTCGAGGTGGAGTTCGCTCAGATCCGCCTCATGCGCCGCGAGCTGATCCGGAGCACCGCCGAGACCTTCCAACCGCACCTCGTCCTCGTCGACAACGTCCCCTTGGGGATGAAAGGCGAACTCGTCCCGGCGCTGGACCAGCTGCGCGCGGCAAGTCCGCAGGCGAAGATCGTCCTCGACCTGCGCGACGTCCTCGACGCCCCGGCGTCGATCCGCGCCGCCTGGGAGCGAGACGGGATCGACGATGCACTCCTGCGCTACTACGACCGCATCTTCATCTTCGGCGATCCCACCGTCTTCGATGCGATTGCCGCCTACAGACTCCCCCCCGATCGCACCCGACACCTCGGATACCTCTCCCCGCGCGAGCCCCGGCGAGGGAGTACAGAGCGGAACGAGGTCCGCCCGATGGAGAATGGAACGAATGGGGCCGGCCCCTGCGAGCCGCCCCCGCACCGTATCCTCGTGACCGCTGGAGGCGGCGGCGATGGGTTCTCGTTCCTCGACGAAACGCTGCGAGGTTTGTCGCTCCTGCAGCGCTGGCGCGGCGAGCGAGGCGACGCCCGGCGGATCCAGGTCGAGATCGTGACCGGGCCGCTCATGGACGCCGACGAACGCCGCGTCCTCGCTGCGCACGCGGGGACGGTGGGCGCCCAAGTGAGCGAGTTCATCGCCGATCTGCCGGATCGGATGGCGGCGGCGGATCTCGTCATCGCGATGGCTGGCTACAACACCTGCTGCGAACTGTTGTCGCACGCTCGCGCCGCGTTGCTCCTTCCGCGCGTTGCTCCTCGACGCGAGCAGATCCTAAGGGCCGAGGCCTTGGCGGCCCGTGGGATCTGGACCGTCCTGTCGCCGGAAGATGCGAGCCCGCGTTCGATCGCCGAAGCGGTCGAGCAGCTCCTCGGCCCGAACGGCGCCCGGATCGCCGAGGGAACTCTCCCCGACATGGGCGGGCTGGCGCGGCTGACCGAAGAGTTGGCCGAGTTGTGCCCCGAACTCCTCGGAGCTGACACTCCTCCAGACCTCGAAGCCTCCATCGTCGATCGACCGGAGCCCGCGCCAGCGGCTCGTGACAGTTCCTTCCTCATGCGCGCAGTCGACGCCATCGGTCTCCCCCCGGCGCTGGTCCCCGCCTTCCATTGGCCGGGCACCGCGTTCTCCGCACTGCTCCTGACCGTCGGGGCCGGGCTCTGTAGCGGCGCGACCCTCCGACCCGACAGCTTCGGCGGATCCTTCGTAGTCGGACGAGACGCGAACGTCCTCTCGTCCTCCGACGCCGAGAAGCGGGCGTTCGAGTCGAACAGCCCCAACGCCTGGTTCGAGGTCGACCGCCTCGACGATACGCAGGGGCGACTCGCGCTCTGGTCGCGCTGGAAGCTTCCGTCGTTCTACAAGACGGCCCGCGTCGGACTGGACTACCGCAGGAGCGAATACAGACACGCCGAGATCCTCGGGCGCGATCGCTTCGCCTTCGATGTGAAACAGAAGTTACCTGGCGAGAGCGTGCTCGACTTCGAGGCGAGCTACGAACCACAGGTCTACATGCGTCATCGGGTCGACAAGGATGCGCCCGCGGGCGCGCCCCGCTTCCGCCCCGAAGCGTACCGCGTCCTCTCTTTCGGCCTCTCGCACACGAGGCCGCTCGCCACGGAACTCGCCTTCACGATCGGCTTCGACCGAGAGCTCGAGCGGGCGACGAGGTGGTTCCGAGAACGAGAGCGCGCGCGAAACGAGGGCTACCTCAGACTAACCACCCTGATGACGACGGGCCTCGGGCTGCGCTCCAAGTACGGCTACGCGGCCGCGAATTCGCGCAATCGCCCCGACCTGGGATCGGATCTGGGCTACCACGAGCACGTCCTCGGCCTCGGGTTGGATGCGGAGACCTTGCGCTGGGGCGGCCCCTGGCAAGTGGCGCTCGACGCCACCCTGAAGCTCCGTCACTACACGACCGGCGATCGGAGCGACACCTCGCGATTCGATCGCGACGACCGCACCCATGCACTCAGCGCCCGCCTGACCTGGGCGCGCCGCGCAGTAGCGCCGTTCTTGTTGATCGAAGGTGGAGGCAGGCGGATCGATCTCCCGCCCGGAGCGACCGCGGACAGCGACGAGTCCGAGTACGACGATTCTTTCATGGCCAGCGGAATCGCCTGGCAGTTCTAGATCCCGCGCGCGGACTTCCGCGCGCCCGCAACCAATCGGAGGATGGGAATGCAGATGAAGCCGACCGACTGTTGGCCCGCACGCGATCGCGTCGCGCGTTGGATCATCCCGCCGCTTGCTCTTCTCGCGGCGAGCTCCGTGGGCGGGTGGAGCGCGCCGGCGCAGGCGACGGGATTGAATTCCGGTCCCTGGCCGATGTTCCACCGTTCGGCGACGCATGACGCCCGCACCACCGGCGTCTTCCCCGCGACCGCCGCGATCGCCTGGACGAACGCGACAGGCGACACGATCGAGTACTCGTCTCCGGTCATCGCGAGTGACGGCACGATCTATGTCGGGAACAAGGACAACGAACTCGTCGCGCTCACGCCAGGCGGAAGCGTGAAGTGGGTCTATGGGACCAACGGGAACATCCGCTACTCGACGCCGGCCATCGCCGATGACGGCACGGTCTATGTGGGCTCGGCCGACGGCAAACTCTACGCGATCCGCTCGAACGGAACGCTGCGCTGGGCCACGCCGACCGGCGGCGCGGTCAAGACCTCCCCCGCGATCGCCCCCGATGGCACGATCTACGCTGGCAGCGACGACAAGAAGCTCTGGGCCTTCCGAGCCGATGGAACCGTCAAGTGGAGCTTCGCGACCGGCGACACGATCCGTTCCTCGCCCACGATCGGGGCGGACGGCGCCATCTACTTCGGGAGCAATGACAGGAAGATCTACGCCGTGGAGCCGACCGGAGTGCTGCGTTGGGCCGCGACGACGGGAGGCCCGGTCAAGGCGTCGCCCGCCATCGGCCAGGGCGCCGACGTCATCGTCGGCTCGTACGACGGATTCCTCTACTCGATCTCTGCGGGCGGAACGCTCCAATGGGTCACGTTCCTCGCGGACGAGATCCGTTCCTCGGCAGCGATCGGGATCCAGGGAAAGATCTATCTCTCGCTCGGAACCAAGCTCACCGTGGTCGGCAACGACGGTGATCTCGCCTGGGACCGCGAGCTAGGCAGTGTGATCAACTCGACTCCCGCCGTGCACACTCGACTCTCCGACTCGCTCGAGACGGTTGTTGTCGGCGCTGAGAACGGTCGCTTCTACGCGGTGGAGCGCAACGCCGGCATCGTCTGGCAGGCGCTGCTCGGAAGCCCGATCCGTTCGTCGGCCGCGATCGCCAACGGCCGCGTCTACGTCTGCACTCTCGCCGGCTCGGTCGTCTGTTTCGGCGCGCCGGTGACGACCGATGTCGAGGCTGGGCCACTCGTGAGCGCCGGGCTGGTCGTGAGCCCGAACCCATTCATGAGCGGCGAGCGAGTGACGCTGCGCTACGCGGGCGGCATGTCCGCGCCAGCGCCTGACGGCGGGAGAATCCTCGTCACCGATGTGACCGGACGACTCGTGCGAACGCTCGCTCTCTCGGGCGAGTCTCCCGCAGTCTGGGATGGGGCAGACGCGCACGATCGTCCCGTCGCCGCGGGCGTCTATCTCTACCGCTGGGAACTGGGGGACGACTCGGGCTCCGGCCGCGTCGTCAGCCTGCGATGAACTCCGCGGCGAGACTGATACTGGTCCTGGCAGCGCTCGCCGCAGGTTGTTCGCCCGATCTGCGCGAGGCGACGGGACCTCTCATTCCCACGCCGAATGTTTCGGGCCACGTCCTGCGCGGCGATCTACCGGTGTCGGATCAGAAAGTGAAGCTCGAGCGCGCCGATTCGACCTGGGCCGAGGACCGAACGGATATCGGGGGAGCGTTCGGATTCGTCGTCGGCGACAGCGGCGTCTGGACGCTTCGTGTCGATTCGACGCAACCCGACGACTTCGCGCGGGTCAGCTACGAGTTCTCGTTGGCCTCGCCCGACGCGAAGCCCCAGATCCCAACCCTCGATCTCTCCCGTCACGGTCTCGCGCCTCGCGAACCAAGCGCCGGTGAGGGCCATCCTGTGCCGTCCCTCTTCGAGCCGCTTCGCTTTCGGTGGGACCAGAGTGAGCCCCCAGCGCGGCTCGAGGTGCGCGTCTACACGGAGGCGTTCGAGCCGGTCTGGTTCTCGACTCAGCTCCAAGACGATCGAATGGAGTGGAACGGCCTCGGCAATCAGGGCCGATTCCGGGGCCGTTTCGCCGAAGCCGGCGCCTACCGGTGGCGCATCGTCGTGGACGGCGCCGGCGCCCTCCGCATGACGACGGGCTGGAACGAACTGATCCTGCAGCAGGGCGGCGTTCGGTGAGCGCGGCCGAACCCGGGCCGATCGCCTATGTCGTCAAGATGTTCCCGCGACTTTCGGAGACCTTCATCACGAACGAGATCACGGAACTGAGACGTCGTGGCGTCCCCATCCGAATCGTCTCGCTCCTGCCGGCGGCTCAGGCGGTCGACTGGCCGAATGCCCGCGCGCTCGGCGACTCGGCCTTCGTGCTGCCCGATCCCGATACTCGCGAAGGCGCCGCGGCGTGCCGAGCCGCGCACGCGCGTCTCTTCCGGCGTCATCCTGGACGTTGGCTCAGCATCGCCGTTCGGGCCGGCCGACATCTCTCTTCTCGAACTTGGAAACGCTTCCTGCAGGCCGGTCCGCTCTCTGTGCTCTCTCTGGACGAGAACATCCCGCACTTCCACGCAGGGTTCGCGCACGCGCCGGCGAGCGTCGTCCTCTGGGCGAGTCGTCTGACCGGTCGGAGCTGGAGTCTGGCGGCGCATGCGAAAGATCTCTATCTCTCCGAGCCAGCCTCGCTGCGACGCAAGCTTGGCGCCGCTCGGTTCGTCTGGACCTGCACGGAAACGAACGGTGCTCACCTGCGCGAGCTGTCCGGCGAGACGCCGGTGCACGTCGGCTATCACGGTGTCGACCTCGCCTTCTGGTCGGCGCCGAGCATCTCCCGTCTTCCGGATCGCATCCTCGCCGTGGGCCGCCTCGTCCCGAAGAAGGGTTTCGATGACCTCCTCCGAGCTGCGGCCAAGCTCGCGGCAAGGGGCGTCCCGTTCACTCTGGACCTGGTCGGCGACGGCCCAGAGCGGGCGCGTTTAGAGTCGCTCGCGAACGAACTCGGGCTGAACGAACGCGTGATGTTCAAGGGAGCGATGCCCGCCGACGCCCTGCGTGCGCTCTACGCACGCGCGGCCGTCTTCGCGCTGCCGTGCGTGCAACTCCCCAACGGCGATCGCGACGGCATTCCGAATGTCCTGGTCGAGGCGATGGCGGCCGGAACGCCCGTCGTGGCCACGCGCGTCTCGGGCATCCCGGAGCTGATCGCGCACGAGCGCACGGGGCTCTTGGCGCCAGCGAGAGACCCGGCAGCGCTGGCCGATGCGATCGGCGAGGTCCTCTCGCATCCGCAGGCCGCGACCCGACGGGCTATCGCGGCTCGGGCCGACGTGGAGGTGCGGTTCGATCTGAGCAAGAACGCCGCAAGACTGGCTGAGCTGCTGCAACGACACCGGCGCCCCAACCGCGCGCTCTATGTGACGCTCGATCGGGGCATCCCGGTGCGTGGGCACAAGGGCGCCTCGGCGCATGTGCGACAGATCGCGTCCCGACTCGCCGACGCCGGATGCGATGTGCGCGTGCTCGCCACCAACGCTGGCGACGGCCCCGCCGCCACTTCGTTCTCGCTTCCGGTGCAGATCGTGCCCGCGCCCGCGTGGTCGGATCGCCTGCTCGCGCGGCTGCCGGGCAGATCGCACCCCGGTTTCCGAGGGTCGCAGGTCCGGCCGTTCGTCGAAGAGACGCGACGTCTCCTCACCAATCTCTCGGCTGCACCCCGGCTTCTCGAAATCCTCCGCTCCTGGCGGCCCGACTTCGTCTATGAACGGTACTCACTCGTTTCGGTCGCGATCGGATGGCTCTGCCTCCGCAGAGGCGTTCCCTGGATCGTGGAGGTGAACGCACCTCTGGCCGACGAGGAGAAGAGGTATCGCACGCTCCGGTTGGAACGGATCACGCGGTGGGCCGAGCGCTGGGTGATCCGCCGCGCCGATCACCTCTTCGTCGTCTCGCCCGCCCTCCGTCGCTGGGCGCTCGGGCTGGGCGCTCACCCCGACCGGGTGAGCGTGCTGCCGAACGGCGTCGACACTCGTCGTTTCCACACCGGCGTCGACGGCCACGCGGTTCGCGCGGCCTGGGGATTTCGCCCCGACGATGTGGTCGTCGCCTTTGCCGGCTCGCTCAAGCCGTGGCACGGCTGCACGCTCTTGCTCGAGTCCTTCGTGCGGGCGCGTCAGCGGATTCCCGGACTTCGCCTCGTCTACATCGGCGACGGACCGGAGCGGAAGTCGTTGGAGAGACTCGTGCGTCGATCTGGCCTCGAGGATGAAGTGCGACTCACCGGAGCGCTCCCGCAGGACGCCGTGCCGGCCGCCCTTCGCGCCGCCGACATCCTGGCCGCGCCGTATCTGTCGCAGGCCGACTTCTACTTCTCCCCTCTCAAGGTGCTCGAGTACATGGCGGTCGGCCGCGCGATCATCGCGTCGCGGTTGGGTGAGATGGTCGATCTGCTCTCCGGGGAGGGGGACGACATCGCGGGCGAGCTCCTCCCGCCCGGCAGCGTCGCCGCTTGGGCCGATGCGATCGTCGCTTTGGCCGAGCACCCGGACCGACGCCGCGCCCTCGGCGCAGTCGGCGCGAGCCGCGCGCACCAGCACGATTGGTCGACGAGAGCCGCGCAGATCCGCCGCCGCGCCGAAACGATTCGAGGACTTCGATCGAGCGAGCCGTCCCTTCGCATCGGCTACGTCCTCAAGATGTTTCCGCGCTTCTCCGAGACCTTCGTCGTCAACGAGATCGTCGAGCTGGAGCGCCAGGGCGTAGACGTGCGCGTCTTCTCGATGAAGCGCCCTTCCGGCCCGCGGCAAGAAGCGAGCGATTCGGTCTGGGCGCAGGTCACCGTGCTGGCGCCGCGAGGGGTTCGGTCGGTTCTGGCCGCCGCGGCCGCGCACCTCCGCTGTCTCGCTCGGTCACCGCGACGGTATGGCGCCGCCCTCGGCTTCGCGCTGGGGCGTCGAGACCTGCGCGCGATGACGAAGTTCGCGCAGGCCGGCGTGATCGCAGACGCCTGCGCGCTCTCACGCATCGACCACCTCCACGCGCACTTCGCGAGCGGCCCGGCGCGCGTGGCCAAGTTCGCGTCGATGATCTCCAGTCTACCGTTCTCGTTCACCGCCCACGCCAAGGATCTCTACTGGGGCGGGCACCACCACGATGAGAGCCACAAATTGAAGAAGCGGGTGCGCCTCGCTCGCTTCGTCGTCACCGTCTCGCGCGAGAACCAGCGATTCGTCGAGAGCCTGGGTTTCCGCGTGAAGGTGGGACGGATCCGACCGATCTACATCGGACTGCGCCTCGGCGACTTCCCGTTCACGCCGCCGTCATTGCGACCCCGTTCCCCCCGGCCCCTCGTCCTGGCGGTCGGTCGCCTGATCGAGAAGAAGGGATTCCATCATCTGATCGAAGCGTTGGCGCAACTACGCGCGGAGGGAATCCCGTTCCGTTGTGCCATCGCGGGGGAGGGCCCGGAGCAAACGCGGCTGCGGGCGCTGATCGACGCGCGCGGCCTCCGCGGGACCGTTCATCTCTTGGGCGCGGTTCCGCTCACGCGGCTCCGCTTGCGGTACTACTCCCGCGCTCGAGTTCTCGCGCAACCCTGCGTGGTCGCCACGGATGGGGATCGAGACGGAATTCCAACCGTCCTGCTGGAAGCGATGGCGCTCGGCGTCCCGGTCATCAGCACGTCGGTCTCCGGCATCCCTGAGGCGATCGAGGACGGAGTCGACGGCTTCCTGGTCCCTCCCGGCGACGTCGAGGCGCTCGCCACTCGACTGCGGACGCTGCTCCTCGAATCCGCCGTCGCGGAGCGGTTCGCGCTCGCGGGTCGTACCCGCGTCGGCTTGCAATTCGACCAGCGACAAAACGCGGGGATCCTCCGCAAGTTGTTCGAGCGTTCGCGCCGTGGCTGGCCCGCGCTGGAGGCGACGATGCCGACGACTGAATCTGCAACAGATTGGCCGGGCTCGGAGATGGATGGAGCGATTGCGGCCCGCTCCACGCCCCATTCGAGTCCGGCCGCGAGTTACGTGCGATGAAGCGCCGCCCCGGGTTGATGCTGCGACGACTGGCGCGCACTCTCACCCTCGGCGGCAGCCTCCGCCCCTATCTCGCGCCCCATCGAAAGGCCCTGATCGGAACCGGCTTCATCTCGCTCCTCGGCGCCCTGCTGCGCCTCTTGGAGCCGTGGCCGCTCCAGATCGCGTTCGACTACGCGATCCTGGGGCGACCGGTCGTCGCCCCGCTCACCGGCGTCCACGCCGGCGCCATCGCGCAGCTCCTCTCCGGCCAGAGCAGAGAGGCGCTCCTCCTCGGGAGCGGCGTCGCTCTGGTCGGAATCTCCGTCGTCATCGGCGCGCTGGCGTACTTGCAGTCGCTCACCCTCGCCCGCACCGGTCTCGCGGTCATGCAGGAGTTGCGCATCGATCTGTTCCACCAGATGCAGCGCCTCTCGCTCCCTTTCCATCGACGGACCCCCGGGGGTGATCTGCTCCTCCGACTGACCGGCGATCTGAACCTCGTGCGCGAGACTCTCACGGCCACTTTGGTGAGCGCGGTCAGCCAACTCGCACTGCTGATCGCCGTCCTCGTCGTCATGGCCCTCTTGAGTTGGAAGCTCGCCCTCGTCTCCGTGGTGCTCGCTCCCGCCCTCACGCTCTTCTTCCGTTCCTTCCGAGGAAGGATGACCGAGACCGCCCGCAAGCAGCGAAAGCGCGAAGGACGCCTGGCCGGTTCGATCGAGGAAGTCCTCCTGGCGATTCCGATGATCCAGGCCTACTCGGCCGAAGCACGAGAGGATGAACGCTTCCGCTCCCTGGCCAAACGCAGCCAACGCGCCGGGCTCCGCGCCGCCAAGTTGGAAGCGGGATTCACTCGCATCGTCGAACTCCTCCTGGCGGTCGGCATGGCGGTTGTCCTCTGGTTCGGCGCCCGTGAGGTCATCGACGGCGCCCTCACGCCGGGCGTCTTCCTCGTCTTCTTGGCCTATCTGCGCATGCTCTACAAGCCGGTGCGCGGCCTGGCCAAGGTCGCACAACGCAGCGCGCGCGCCTCGGCCGCGATGGAGCGAGTGCTGGAGGTGTTGCGGGCGCCGCGCGAGATCAAGTCCTCCAAGGGCGCCGTTACAGCCCCTCGATTCTCGGGCGCGCTGGAGTTCGCGGAGGTCTCTTTCTCGCATCCCGACGGAACCGAAGTGCTCAGTCACCTGGATCTGTCGATTGCAGCAGGGGAGCAGGTCGCGATCCTCGGGTCGAGCGGTGCGGGCAAGTCGACGATCCTCTCGCTCGTCCCGCGCTTCCTCTCGCCGACAACGGGCAAGGTGAAGATCGACGGGAGGAGCATCAAGGAGTTCACGCTCCCGTCACTCCGGCGACAGATCGTCTTCCTGACGCAAGAGCCGTACATCCTGGGAACGACCGTCCGCGACAACCTGCTCTACGGTCGCCCCGATGCCACCGATGACGAACTGTGGGCCGCGCTCGCGGCCTCCGAGCTGGAGTCTCGCGTGCGCGAGATGCCGGGCGGGCTCGACACCCCATTGGCCTCGCGGGGCGAGTCCCTCTCCGGCGGGGAGCGGCAACGCCTCGCGATCGCGAGGGCGCTACTCCGCGATGCTCCGATCGTCCTGTTGGATGAGCCGACGACGGGCCTCGACGCCCCGACAGCGGCGGCGGTCGTCCGCAGCCTCGCGCGACTCCGCGAGGGGCGCACCACACTGGTGGTTGCCCACGATCCGTCGGCGCTGGGTCGCGTCGATCGGACCTTCGAGTTCGTCGACGGAAGGCTGGTCGAGCGCGATCGATCGGCTGCCATCGGTCTGAGCGAAGAGAGCGGCCTCGGCTCTGACGCACCGTTGATACCCGGACTCTTGCCCGACCCCGCTGTGAAGGGAATCGCGCGCCTGCTCGCGCCCGGCGGGCCGGCCCGCCTGAGCCGCGAACTCGAGGCGCTCGGCCTCCCGTCCGGGCTCCGCTTCATCTACCGCAAACAGCGCGTCGGGCAGCGCGCACTCCTCGTCGCCGAGGCCGGCGCGGCGCGCTGGTATGTGAAGCTGACGCGCTCCGCCGCGAACGAAACCCGTCTGAACTGCGCGCAAGAGGTGCACGCGCAGGCGGCGCGCATCGGCGTCCACGCGCCCCGTCCGCTCGGCTGGATCTCACGCTTCCGGGCTTCGCTCTGGGAGGAAGTACCGGGCGACCCGCTCCTCGAGACGCGCGACTCCGATGTCTGGCGCGCCCTCGGACGGTCGCTCGCGCGCTTGCACGACACACTCTCACTCCCCGCGCGAACGGTCACGCGACACGACGAACTGGATCGCGTCCAGCTCGTTCGTCAGCACTTGGTCTCCCACCGCGGCGAGCTGATTTCTCGTTTCGATGCGGAAGTCGAAGAGTGGCGAGACGCGTTGACCGCGATTCCCGACCCGGCCCGCCACGTCGCCATCCATGGAGACCTCCACCCCGGGCAGATCATGTGGACGCGCGACAGGATAGACACCGAAGTTTCGATTGGCCTGATCGACTGGGACGAACACGCCAGCGGCGAGCCGGAGCGAGACCTCGGCAATCTCCTCGCCCATCTCGATCTCGAGTGGGTCCGCGGGACTCTCGACGCGCGGGAGGCAACCGTCCTCGCCAACGCCTTCCTCGATGGCTATCGAGACGCGCGAGCCTGCGATGAGGCGCTGGTGGCGTGGTATCGCTGGGGCGCACGCCTCCGACTCTCAGCGCTCCACTCCTGGCCTGGATTCGGTCGGCAGCCTCCGAATCCCCCCGGACTCTGTGATCGCCTCATTCGCGGCGTCGCGAAGCGCGGTTCGGAGATCTCGTACGATCGCGCCGTGCTCTAGCACGTTCGCCAGCGGATCGCCCGGCGGCTCTCCCACCGGAGAAGTGCCTTCGAGCCGCGTCCGCCGGGGAGCCGGCCCGAGTCTCGGTGCGGAACCGAGAAAGAGAACTCGCTCGATCTACCCGACGTCAGGGACGCATCGCCGCCGTGGTTGACCTCGGTTCCAGCGGGCCCCATTCTCGGCCGCGCTGGCGATCGTTTCGAGTCGACATCAGGAAGGCGTCGCGTGAGCTCCAGGGAAGGTGCGCCCACAGACGTCGGACGTGTGAACCGAAGCTCGCTGACGCCGGCCCTCGTCTTCGCCGCACTCCTCTTCCTCGGTCTCGGGCTGCGAACCGCCGCCCTCCTGAACGAACGCAATCTCTGGTTCGATGAGTCGAGGCTCGCCTTGAATCTCGTCGAACGAACGCCGGCGCAGTTGCTGGAGCCGCTCGACCGGAATCAAGCGGCGCCCATCGGCTTCTTGCTCCTGACCAAGGCGGCGATCCAGCATGTGGGCGCCTCGGCGGTGGGGTTCCGGCTCGTGTCGTATCTCGGCTCGCTCCTGGGCCTGTTCGCGTTCCTGTGGCTGGCCCGGCGGCTGTTCTCGGAAACGACGGCATTCCTCGCGGTGGCGCTCTTCGCGGTCGCACCCGGCTTGATCAGCTACGCCGCCGAGTGCAAACAGTACGCACTCGACGCCGCCTGCACGGTGGCGCTGTTCTCGGTTGCGGTCAAACTGTTGGAGGGTCGCGGCGGTGTGCGCGCATGGATGGGGCTCGCGCTGGCGGGGGCGATCGCCGTCTGGACTTCGCACTCCGCTGTCTTCGTGCTCGGCGGGATCGGCGCCGTGTTGCTGGCCGAGTCGGTGCGGAATCGCGATCGCGCCCGCTTCCTCGGCGCTGCGGCGACAGTCGGATGCTGGCTCGCGAGCTTCGTCGCATCCTTTCTACTCTTCAACGTACATTCCGCCGGCAATCCCCATCTGCGCGCCTACTGGGGGGAACACTTCCTCCCGATGCCGCCTCGGTCCCCGGGCGACCTGTTGTGGCTGCCCGAGCACTACTTCACTCTGTTCGACAACCCGGCGGGTCTCGATGGAACCGAAGTCAGAGCAGGCGGCATCGCCGCGGTGCTGTTCCTGGTTGGATTCTGGGAAATGTGGAAGCAGCGCCGGCCGCTCGCGCTCGCCATCGCCCTGACGGCGCTCCTTGCGCTCGGCGCCTCTGCGTTACAGAGATATCCATTCGCCGCACGGTTGCTGTTGTTTCTCGTACCCCTGGTGATCCTGGGCGTGGCGCGGGGGGCCGGCCTCCTGTTCACCGCGTTGCGACCGACGCAACCGTTCGCGGCATTCACCTTCCTGACCGTCCTGATCGCGGCGCCCTGCCTCGAGTCGTTCGAACGGATCGGTCGGCCCGCCCGCCTCGAGCAGCTCGAACCTGTGATCGCCCGAGTCCGCACACAATTCGAATCCGGCGATCGCCTCTATGTCTACTACGGCGCAGCGCCCGCCTTCACCTTCTATACTCGCGAGAATCCGTTCCCGCCGGGCGCCGTGCTGATCGAGACAGAGGCCTACACCGAGCGCGCCGCCTATCGCTCCCAGTTGGCCGCGTTGCGGGGCGCTCGCCGGGTCTGGTTGCTCTTCAGTCACGCGTACGAGGACGATGCCGCGATCATCACGGTATACGCCGAGGAGTTGGGCCGCTGTGAACTGGTCGTCACCGCGCCGGGCGCCGCCGCCTATCTCCTCGAATTCGACTGACGCGGCCAGAGGATCTCGAGCACGTCGGAGTCGCTCTCCCCGGCGACCGAGCCGCCACCCGCGACATAGATCATCCCGGCATCCGCGAGTGGGAAGATCCCACGGCGCGCGGTGGGAAGCTCAGGTCCCGCGCGCCACGAGTTCGCGACGGGGTCGAAGATGTCGACACGCGCGCAGGTCCCGGACTTGGGTGCGCCCGGCCCGTCCTCGGTCTCGCCTCCGATGATCCAGAACTCGCCGTCGAGCCAGACCGCCTTCCCCATTCCTCCGCGCGCTCGCGGCAGCGGCGCCGGAGCCGAGGGACTCGCATCGCTCACGCGCCAGGTGTCGCTCGCGGGGTCATAGATCTGGACATCGTCGAACCCGTTCATCACGCCGGTGTCGTCGCCGCTCCCCGGCCCGCGGCCGCCGAACACGAATAGGCGCTTGCCATCGGTGGCGCTGGCGGCTTGGCTCCTGGGTCGCGGCATCGGCGCGATCGAGGTCCACTGCATCATCGCGGGATCGAGCACCGCCGCATCCCCCACGGTCGTCTGCGCGACGATCCCGCCTGCGACATAGATCTTCCCGTCGATGACCGCCGAGGCGTTCGAACCGGCGGCGAACGGCATGGCAGGGCCGAGTCTCCATTCGTCGAGCTTCGGATCGTAGATCTGCACGACTCCCGGCGAAGATCGTCCGATCCCTCCGAGGAGGAAGAGTCTGCCGCCGACGACCTCGGCGGCGTGGTGGTGTCCGGCGGCGGGACGATTCTGGATCTCTCCCGGTTCACCCCATCTGCCGGTCGCCAGGTCATGCGCCAGCGTCCATCGAGGGCCCTGGCCCACCAGGTAGAGTTTGCCGTCGATGATGCCGCCGGCCACCTCCCCGAGTGGAACAGGCATCGCGTCCGCTCTCCGCCAGGTGTCGCGCAGCGTCGTCCGCCAGAGGAGCAGGTTCTTGGGATCGGATCCGTTGGCCGCGCCGAGCCCGGCGAAGAGGGTGTCTCCGAGCGTCACGCCGACGGCGCCGAGCACCGGCTCGGGTACACGACCGAGATGCAGCCAACGCTCGAGCGCCGCGTCGAACAGCACAACGTCATCGACCACTTCGCGTCCGCCTCCCCGCGACCGGCCGCCAAGCAGGAGAATCCGACCGTCGTAGAGCATCGTGGCAGGCTCGGCATGCGAAAGCACGAAGGGCAAGCACGCCGCCTCTTCCCACCGGCCGGTCGTGGGATCGAAACGGTGGACCGCGTCGACGTCGACGGGCAACGGGTCGTGCCCGATGGCGCCTCCCAGCGCGTAGATCTTCCCGTCGAGCAACCCACTGCTCAGATGTCCGCGCGGCATCGGCAGTGGAGGCGCCGTCCGCCACCCATCGTCGCCCACCACCAACGTCCAATGGTCCGGAGAGTCGGTGTTCCGATCGGGCAACCAGCCGCCGAAGTAGTGCAGTGTGTCTCCGTGCGCCACGAGCCCCCCGCCGCCGCGCGGCGCCGGGAGCGGCGGTCCGGTCGACCAGCGGTCGCGCTCCAGGTCATAGAGCCACACTCGAGACGTCGCCGGTCCGGGGTGATTCCCTTCGAAGCCTCCCGCGAACCAGACCGTATCGCCGAGGATCACCGGCGCTGCATGCGTCAGGGGTTGCGGCATGTCTTGCTTCCGCGTCCAGACACCGGTGTCGAGATCGAGCACTTCCACGCGGGCAGCGGCCAGTTGTCGGTTGGTGGTGAATCCGCTGAACAGGTAGAGCGACGTTCCACGAAGCACACGCGCCAGCTCGTAGCGCGGTAGATCCGTGGTCGCAAACTCCGCCCAGTCGTTCGACGGCTCGCCGAACAACTTCGTCTGCAATCGTTCGAGGCGCTCGAACGGCCAGCGTCGACCAACGGCGAATCCGCCCAGCGTTGCGACCGTCGCGAGCAGAACCAGCCCACCGGCAACCAGCAGCCATCGCCGCTTTCCGTGCGACACGATCACAGACGCTCCTCCGCGCGTCGCGGGCGAGGCAGGACGAACGCCTGCAACCTCGCGCCGGCGCCCTTGCCAGTGGCGACCACCACGTATTGACGACCATCGCGCGCTCGATAGGTCATCGGATTGCTGTAGCCGATGGCCCCGAGGTCGCTGGACCATCGCACGGCGCCGTCGCGCTGATCCACGGCGTACAGCACCTTGCCGCCCCCGGTGATGAAGATCAGTCCCCCCTGGGTCGCCACGCCTCCGGGCGCCCCCGGGACGCCGAGGGGCGGCAGACGCAGCGCGCGCAACCACGGATGCGAGCGCACTTCCGGGATATCCCCGAGCGGGACCTGCCAGAGCCGCTTCCCGCTGGAGAGTTCGTACGCGCTGAGCGTGCCGTAGGGCGGCTTCGACAGCGGAAGCATCGTTTCCTGCGACTTCCCGATCCACCACGATCGCCACGACGGAAGGAGGAGAGTGATCGGCTTGTCGATCGAGCCCGATGCCGTGTCCCGCCGGTATCCAACAGGCTCGTCCGCCTTGACCAATCGTGCAAGCGACGGCTTGTTCGTGGCCTTGATGAATGCCACGCCGCGGATCGGATCGACGGTCAACGCGCCCCAACCGGCGCCGCCGATCCACCCCGGCATCACCACCGTGCCTTCGAGCGAGGGAGGCGTGAACATCGGGCCGAGTCGCCGTCCCTGGAGCAGCTCGCGGGCCATCTCACGGATCTTCGGAGTGAAGTCGACGATGTCCGACTCCGTGAATCCCTGCTGCGCGAACGGCTCGGGCCAGCTTGGAGTTGGCTGGGTCGCCGACGCTACTTCGCCCGGAACATCGCTGCCGGGGACAGCTCGCTCCTCGATCGGCCAGAGCGGTTCGCCGGTGACACGATCGAAGCCGTAGAGGAACCCGGTCTTGCCAGCCACCAGGACGGCATCGATGTCAGCGCCGTCGCGTGGCGCCGTCACGAGCGCCGGCGGCGAAGAGAGGTCGTAGTCCCACAATCCGTGATGCACGAGTTGACGAGCCCAGACCTGGCGACCTGTTCGCGCATCGAGGCAGACGATCGACTCCGCCCAGAGGTTGTCCCCGGGCCTGCGACCTCCATACCAATCGTTGCTCGGAGTGCTGACCGGCAGATAGACCAGCCCGCGCACTTCATCCAGCGAGAACGGCGCCCAGACGTTCGCATGCCCCGTCAGCTCCGCAGACTGCCCACCCCAGGACGATCGCGCGGGGTCGTCGACACCGGGCACGGGGTCCCAACGCCACAGCCGCTTTCCGCTCCGCGCATCGAAGGCCTGCACGTCTCCCGGCGGATCGCGCTCGTAAACCAATGCGTCGCCGATGGAACTGCCGACGATCACGATGTCCCGCCAGACTACGGGCGGCGATGTCTGCCCGAAGTGCTGCCGGTTCACCGGCCAACGCAGGCCGCGCGTGAGATCCACGGCGCCATTCTCGCCGAAGCTGCCGATCGGCATGCCGGTGCGAGCATCGAGCGCGAACAACTGCCAGCGAGCGTTGAGGAAGACGCGACGAGGCGTGAGGTTGCCGTCGCCATCTTCGCGGTCGCTGTCGCTCCCGGCGCCGCCCCAGAGCGCGACCCCGCGGTGGACGAATCCGGAGTGCTCGTTCCCGACCAATCCCGAACGCGTCACCTCGGGATCGAACGCCCACAGCTCCCGACCCGTCACCGCATCGAGCGCCACCGCGCGACTGAACGGCGTACTCAGGTAGAGCGTGTCCCCCACCATGAGCGGCGTCGCTTCGAAGAAGCCAGGCGCCAATCGATCCCCGGTGGTGGAATCGACGTGGACGATCTCGCCGGTGGCCCATGTCCAAGCGCGTTTCAGCCCGCGTACGTTGTCTGGCGTGATGTCCTCGGCGGGAGACCACCGCGTCGCGGCGAGATCGCAGCCATAGACCGGCCATTCGATCGCCGGCTCCCCAGAGTCGGGACTCCCCGGAGCGCACGCTGCCAGCACGGTAAGTGCGGTCAAGGCGGCTACGACCGGCAGGTCGCACGCGGCGAGGAAGCCCGCCCGCGGCGCGCGCGTCGAACTCTTGCTCTGGCTGCAATCGATCAGCTCGTGCTCCCACTGATCAACGGTCGTCCGAGTATCTCGGCGAAGACCTCTTGCGTCCAACCGCGCGCCTCCAGCTCATCTCGAATGAACTCTCCGGGCGGAAAGACTTCAGCAACCTTCCTCTCCTCCATAGCACTCCTCTCCTCGTTCAGTGGTAGTCCTCGATGCCGACGACCACGACGGGCAGTGCGCCCAGAACTGCGTAGGCCGACGGTGGCCGAGAATCTGGGTCCTGCTCCAGGGCATCGGAGGATGACGCGCTCGACCGCCGGGTCGAGGTCGCGCACCAGTTCCGACGGGGTGGTGAACGAGTCCGCCGCGTGCAACTGCTCGAGTTCGGCCATGCTCTTGGCCGCGAAGGCGCGCCTTCCGGTGAAGACCTCGTAGAGCACGAGGCCGAGGGCATAGATGTGGCTCCGCGCGGACGCCCGCCCGTCCGTGAGCTGCTCCGGCGCCATGTAGGCGGGAGTTTCCGCGATGCTCCCGTCCCGGGCCAGTTCGTCCGCAAGCCCCGCAAGGCCGAAGTCGGTGATGCGGACCCGGCCGCGCCCGTCGAGCATCACATTGGCCGGCTTCAGGTCTCGGTGGAGCATTCCCGCTTCGTGCGCGGCCGCGAGGTCGAGGCAGATCTGGCGGGCGATCTCGATCGACTTGTCTGCGGACGGACGTCCCATCCTCCGCAGGACGGAAGCGAGGTCCTCGCCGTCAATATACTCCATCGAGAGAAAGACGTGCCCGTCGGCCTCGCCGATATCGTAGACGCGGCAGACATTCGGATGCGCGATCTGGCGCGCGACCCGGACTTCGTTGCGAAAGCGAGCCAGCTCGACGGCGTTGGCGGACACGGCATCCGGAAGGAACTTGAGGGCGACAGACTGCCCCAGCTCGAGGTCGTCCGCGCGGTAGACCTCCCCCATTCCGCCCCGGCCGAGGAGGGCTACGATCCGGTAGCGCGTGCCGAGGCGCGTGCCCGGCTCGAACCTCCCGTGATCGCTCGCCAAGGACACCGCTCCCGGCGCCCCGGCGACTCCGGTCCCAGCGGCGTGTGAAACCGCCCGTGTCTGTTCCTGAAATGCCTCCGTCGGAGCGACCACGGCAACGGCTGCTCCGCAGGACGGACAGAATCGATCGTCTCTCTCGAGCTCGTGCGCGCACCGCGAACAGAACGACATACGTTTGGATCTTCCTCGCTTCGACCGATCATGAGGCGAATGGCCGCCCCAGGGCGTGCGCGACGCATACTAATACCGGAAGTACTCGCGGAGCACGCGGCGCTGCCGCTGGTCGAAGACGATCACGTGCTCACAACCCAAGCTCCGGGCCGAGCTCCTTCGTCACGAAGCGCTTTCCCGCGACTTCGGTCTCCACGATCTTGCGAACGCGCGCCTTCACCTCGACCACGCATCCCAGTCGCTCCGCGACCGCCAGCGTCGCGCGGTAGGCATCCCGAACATCGGCGCTCGTGATCTCGTAGCCGTACCCCTGCGTCAACCAGTGCAGCGCGATCAGTCCAGCGGAGAGGGCGAAAGCGGGCCGCTTCTCTGTGTAGTCGCGGGCGGCGCGAGAGAGTGTTCGGGGATCGCAAGGCGTTCGGCTCGCGAGGGCGAGCGCCTCGTCGTAGAGGCCCGCATCCTTTGCGGCGGCGAACCATTTGCCTTCGTCACCGGGCGTCGCATTCACGAGGTCGGCGAGGATCTGGGCGGCGGGCTTGTGAGGGTACTTCTTCGAGATGGCGCGGAAGGTCGCGGCGTAGGCGCCCCGCTGGTTGGCGCGCACGCCATAGCGCACATACGCCTCGTCGATCTTGCCGGTCGAGAGGAGGATCTCCTCGCAGGCTGCGGAACGTGTCAACGTGTTTGAGACACTCGTCGGTCAGGTTTAGTGAAGCACCTCTTCCGGTCCTGACGTGGCATCGGGAGCAGGAACTTCGCTGGGTCGGTTGATCCAGACCCTGTCCGGCGGGCTGTGGCTCCGTTCCACCCCGAGATCGGCCAGGAGCTGCGAGACCGTTTTCGAGCGCATGACCTGACCACGATCGGCATGGACGGTGAGCTGTCCGGGCACGATTCCTTCTTTCACGCACGTCTCGCGGATCAGTCGCTCGGCCAGCCGTTTCGCTTCGCGATAGGCCAACATCCAGCCCACGACGTAGCGACTGAAGATATCCAGGATCACGTAGAGGTAGTAGTAGGTCCACTTGCCCGGACCGAGCAGTTTGGTGATGTCCCACGACCAGACCTGGTTCGGCGCCGTCGCGAGCAGCTCTGGCTTGGAGTAGGCGGGATGACGGAGCTGGTCGCGGCGCTCGCGCACTTCGTCTTCGTCACCGAGCACGCGGTACATCGTGCGCACCGAGCAGTGATAGGCCTTTTCCTCCAGCAACGCGGCGTAGATCTCCGCCGGCGCTTGGTCGACGAACCGTTCCGATCGCATCAGTTCGAGCACGCCCGCGCGTTCTTCCAGCGTGAGCGCTCGCGGTTGCTTCGATCGTGCGCGAACCAGCGAACTCTCGGATGAACCCGAGACGGCCGAGGCCGCTGCCTTGCGATCGACGTGGCGATAGAACGTGGCTCGCGGCAGACGAAGAGCCGCGCAGGCTGGCGCCACGCTCACCGCCGGGACCGACTCTCGCACCGCACTCACCGCTCGTTCTCGTCGGGCTCGGCCTCGGAGAGGGGGATCCCCAGGGCGATCGAGAGTTTTTTTTGCAGCTCGATCACGAGCTGGGCCTTCTCCAGCGCGCGCTTCAGCCGCCGATTCTCGCGCTCCAGTTCCGAGGTCCGCGGATCCGGGCGGTTCGACTTCGGACCACGACGCCGACCTTCGCCGACCAGCGCGCCCGCCTCCCGTTGCTTGCGCCACGCGGCGAGAAGCGACGAGTAGATTCCTTCGCGACGAAGCAGGGCTCCGAGTTCTCCCGGCTTCCGACATGCGTCGGCTTGGAGAAGGACCGATCGTTTGTGCTCCGCCGTGAACCGACGACGCGTGGCTCGAGCCGAGACTTCGGGGTCGGGCGCCGGGCGGCTCGGCGCGTCGGTCAGACCCCCTTCGCTACGCTTCGGGGGATCGACCGAGGTAGTTCCGTTGCTTCGGACCATGGGGAGGTGCCTCCTTGCCCTCTACACTAAACTCCAGAGGTAAAGTGTCTCACGCGAGGTTGGCACAGAGGGCGTGTTCGACGCTCACCCCGATGTCGACCGCGAGGGGGCCGCTTCCGCCAGGTATGGCGTCCCAGTAATTGGCCGCAGCCGTCGCTGCTTGAAGTTCCTTCGCGTGGTGCTCGCGATCTCCAGGAGGCGAAGCAGCTTGGTTCCATCGATCGAGGTAAAACTCGAGTGATTGGTTTGGAATCTTTGCGGCGAGTTCAACTTGGTTCGTTTGCGATTTTGGATCGTCGCATGGACCCGATGTGAACGTGGAGCGGCAGAAAAACAAGGAAGAAATACACCCCTCATCGGCGCAGCCCGCGCGCGAGTCTGTGAGCGCCCCACCGTTGAAAGCGGCTAACCAGAGCCAGGCGGAAATCCGCAACCTGTTGACTGAACTGAGTCTCATGGGAAGGCGCTCCCTCTAGCTTTTGCTGTCTCGAACGGGATCCAAGACCCTTACTTCGGACCCTATCGCGTTTCGGCCCTGCCGTGGCTCCGTAGTCCGTCGCCCGGTTGTCCGCCCGCGCGGGCTCACTCGGTTTCGCGCTCAGCGATTGACCAGATTGCCACCGTTTCGGCTTCGGCAGCGCACCAGGTCCCTTTGAAGATTGTCGCAGTGGACGTTGAGTTGAGTCTGTGCGTCAGAGATAGAGCCGGGCGGGACATACGACTGTCAGGCAGGATGGGGATGACGATTCTATCGCCGACGTTGACTTGGGGCGCAAATCCGAACCCCCCGAGCGACGCGGGTCTGGTACCGCACCGAAGCACGAGCGTATCTGCGAGGGAGATGCTGCCTAGGTTCTTGATCGTGGCACTTCGCGCTACGGTGATTGAGCCCCCGAGAAGGAGCGATCTTCGTATTTTTAGATCGACGGCGACAACGTCGCCCGCTACAACGCAGTCGACGGTCTCTCCGGTGGCAGCGCTACTCGCGTCAGCAAGTGCCGCGTCCGCTGCGTTGATGTAGTCCTCGATTGGGATTGGCGGCTCACCGTAGCCTCTGAGCTTGCCCCGAAATAATGGACACATGGTTTAGTCACAATGCTCGGACTCGAACGTGACCGGACTCTTGTAGTCGAGGGTCGAATGCAGACGTCGCGAATTGTAGTACATCTCGATGTAGCTGAAGACCTCGGACATGGCCTCCGAGATCGT
>Ga0163148_10000955_pt1 | contig 38617 bp, 33 predicted proteins | sample OliLakLV19MP7P2_FD_148606 | JGI IMG/M metagenome (GOLD analysis project Ga0163148, IMG submission 148606) | Freshwater microbial mat bacterial communities from Lake Vanda, McMurdo Dry Valleys, Antarctica- Oligotrophic Lake LV.19.MP7.P2 | ecosystem: Environmental > Aquatic > Freshwater > Lake >... | reverse complement strand
AGCCCGCCCTCCGCAGAGAGACGGCGATGAAGCGGCAGGCCGAAGAGTGCGTCGATCAGAACGAACGATGATTTACAGAAAGAAACTTGCACTCCTGATTTTAGGATCCCTAATCCGCGTTCATCCGCGGCGGAAACAAGTCCGGCCATTTGCCCATTCCACCCGCCGCATGTATTTTACGCAGCGATTCGATCGGAAGCATGATTGCGAAGCGCGGAGCGCAGGACGCAATGTTGGCCGACGCACACCTTCGGAGATCTTTAGCGTGTTCATCAAGTCGCTGCTGGGTATGTTTTCAGTCGATATGGGTATCGACTTAGGCACGTGCAACACCCTGGTGTGCATCAAGGGTGAAGGCATCGTTCTAAACGAACCGAGCGTGGTCGCGGTGAAAAAAGGCACCAACCGCGTGCTGCAGAACGGCAACGCGGTGGGGTTGGTGGCCAAGGAGATGCTCGGGCGCACGCCGGGCAGCATCACCGCCATTCGTCCGCTTAAAGACGGGGTGATCAGCGATTTTGAGATCACCGAGGCGATGCTGCGTTATTTCATTCGCCGGGCGCACGGCAACAAAGGGTTTATTCGCCCACGCGTGGTCATCGCCATCCCTTCTGGGATCACCGCGGTGGAAAAACGCGCGGTGCTTGATTCGGCGGAGCGGGCCGGCGCGCGGCGGGTGTTCTTAGTCGAGGAACCCATGGCCGCGGCCATCGGCGCGGGCCTTCCGGTGACCGAACCCACCGCAAGCATGATCATCGATATCGGCGGCGGCACGACCGAAGTGGCCATCATCTCTTTGGCCGACGTAAGCGTGTGCGAAAGCGTGCGCGTCGCCGGCGACGATTTTGACGACGCCATCAAAAGCCACATGAAGCGCACGTATAACCTCAACGTCGGCGAGCAGATGGCCGAACGCATCAAAATCGAAATCGGCTCGGCGGCGCCGTTCCCCGACGGCAAAGAGCCGACCATGGAAGTCAAAGGCCAGGACATGATCAGCGGCCTGCCCCGGCGCGTGACCGTGGCCGCGGAAGAAATTCGGGAGGCGTTGCAGGAACCGGTCACGCAGATCATTCAGGCCGTCACGCGAACTTTGGAACAGTGCGAACCCGAACTGGCCGCCGACTTAGTCGACAACGGCATCACCATGGCCGGCGGCAGCAGCTTGCTGCGCGGGCTCACGACCGTCATCAGCAACGCCACGGGTTTGGATGTTCGCCTGGCCGAGGACCCGCTGACCTGCGTGGCGCGCGGCACGGCGGTCTACCTGGAAAACCTAGAGCTGTGGAAAGACACGCTGGAATCTGATGAGGACGGCGGGTGAGTGTAACACGGGCGTCTCGCCCGTGACGAAGTACGTGCTCGGGCAGGATGTCCGCCAGACGAGAGACGGTCAGGATGACCACAATCCGATCATATCAACTTTTTGCGTTCGGAATGCTGCTCGCGTTCATCGCCGCGTTCTTCCTGCCGAATCGTGTTTCCGATCGCGGGCGCGCGAACGTTCAGTCGCTGTTCGCGCCGGTCGCCGTCCCCACCCGATGGGCCGCCGGGCTTTTGCATGGTGCGGTGTGGCCGGCGCGGGCGACCGATCAGGCGTCGCCCGAGCAGCCGCGTGAGCTGGCTAATGTTTATCAAGAGAACGACGAACTTCGTGTGCTGCTGGCGAACGTCCGCGGGCAGTTGGAACACTACAAAGCCCGCGCCGCCGAGCGAGAAGAACTCGGGCAGGTGAGCGATCGCTGCTCGCGCTACACCGTCATGGGCGGCGACCCCGGCCCGCGCGATTCGCTGGCGATTATCGGTTTCAAGGCGGGCTCGCTGCAGACAAGGATGGTCGCGTTAACGCGCGACTGCATCATCGGCCGCATCGATCGTGTGGGCACCGGCGGCGCACAGGTGCTGCTGATGACCGACAAGCAATCGAAGTTCACCGGCACCTTCGGTCGTTACCAGCCCGATGCCGAAGGCAAGCCCGTATTCCGCCGGTTCGATCTGCCGCCGACGCTTGTGCAGGGCAGCGGCCAAAGCGTCATGCGATCGGAGCTGATGCAATGGAAAGACGTGGAATCCGCCGGCCTAAAAGAAAACGACTGGCTCGTGCTCGACGACACCGCCTGGCCCGACGCCCTGCGCTGGTACCGCGTGGGGCGCGTGGTTTCGGTCAAACAATCGCGGCAAAGTATTCTCTTCGCCGAAGTGCTCATCCGCCCGACAGTGGATGCGACACAACTTCGCGAGGTGATGGTGATGGATAAATAACTACTCCCTCGCCCGGTACCCCGGGAGAGGGAACAATAAGAGACATGCGTTTACTTCCCCACATCCTCCTGGCTTACCTCGCCGTCGGCTTGCAAGTCGGGCTGGGTGGTTACGTCCACCTCGGCGGGGCTGCGCCGAATCTGGTGCTGATCGTCGCGGTGTTTTTCGCGCTTTATGCGACACGCGATGTAGCGCTGCTCGCGTGCTTCGTGCTCGGGCTGATGCAGGATCTGCTCACTCAACAAACGCTGGGACTCTACGCGCTTTCATACGGGTCGATTGCGATGGCGATCTCAACCACATCGTCAATGCTCTACCGCGATCACCCGCTCACCCACGCCGCCGTCGCGTTGCTGGCTTCTTTGGGCACTTGGATACTGCTGTTGATTCATTCCTGGATCTTCGGGCCGGCGCTGAGCATTCGCGCGGCGTTCTTCAGCACACTGCTGACGGCCCTGATCGCCCCGGCGCTGATCTATTTTCTGCTGAAGCTGCGTCCGCTGCTGGGCATGCGCGTGCCGCGGCGGTGGACGTAATGTTTGAACGGCGACTCAAATCGATGGGCATCGTTCTGGCCGTAATGAGCATCATCCTGCTCGGCCGGTTAGTGCAGGTGCAGGTGCTGGCGCGCAGCTATTACACGGAGTTGGCGCAGAAGGCGATGACGCAGCAGCGGTCGATCCCGACGACGCGCGGGCCGATCCTCGACGTCCGCGGGCGCGTGCTGGCGCAGGACGAGGCGTGCATTGATGCCGCGGTCGACTTTCGAGCGGTGACGCGCGACAGCTCGCAAAAGGCGGTCAAGGCGTGGATCGCCAAGCTGGCGATTCAGCGGCTGCGCACCCGCGGCGACCCGGCGTATTTGAGCGCCGATGCTCCCGGCAAGCGCAAGTTTCGCGACGCCGAAGAAGTCGCCGTCACCGCCGACATTACCGCCATGTGGACCGCGCTGGCCGAAGCCGGCGGCGTGACGGTGGACGAGATCCAGGACACCCGCACGAACGTGGAAGTCGAGGTGCGCAAAAAGAAGAATTGGATCGTTCAAAGTCGGTTTCGTGCCGCGTTGGATGAGGCCGGATCGCGCGAGAAGCCCGCCTGGTACGCCCGCTGGCTCGCCGGCGGGGTGGAAGACACGCCCACCGAAGATGAGTTTGACAACGAGTTGATCTACGAGCAGCAGTCGGCGCACGTGATCGTCCGCGCGCTCACGCCGGCGGCGCAGAATGAGTTGGGCCGCAATCTTGATAAGTATCCCGGCCTCATGCTGCAGCCGAGCAAACACCGAGCGTATCCGTACGGCAATCAGGCTGCCCATGTGATTGGTTACCTGACGCGCGTGCAGCGTAAGCCGATGGCGATCGACCCGGATGCCAACAACGACCGGCGCGCGTATTTGCCCAACGATCTGGCCGGCCGCGACGGCATCGAGGCGCTCGCCGAGCGGCAGTTGCGCGGCTCGCGTGGGGCCGAGAGCCAGCTATCGGGCGATTGGGCCAGCGCCGCGCGCGTCGATCCGTCACCCGGTCAACCTGTAACGATGACCATCGACATCGAACTCCAGGCGCAGATTCGCGAGATGTTCACGCGTGTGAGAATCCCCAGCCCGGCGCTGGGCGACGGCGAGTATGAAGTTTCCCCCATGCACGGCTCGGCGGTGGTGATCGATCTGGCGAGTGGCGAAGTGCGAGCGATGGTGTCGTATCCCGATTACAATCTGAACACTTTTTCCGAGCAGTATTCGCAGTTGCGCGAGGATGAAGGCAACATTCCGCTGTTCCATCGCGCCCTGATGAGCCAGTACGAGCCGGGCAGCACGATCAAGCCGGTGGTGGGCCTCTCGGCGATGACCGCCGGCGTGGCGACGATTGACGACCGCATCGAGTGCAACGGATACCTGGTCATCCGCAACAAAAAGCAGGATCGCGGGCGTTGTTGGACGCTGAGCATCGACTCATTTCCGCATACGCATCGCGACGTGCCGTCGTCCGCGCCGCATCCTACGGGCCTGCTGAATTTTCACGACGCGATCGAGCGCAGTTGCAATGTCTACTTCGAAAACATGGCCGACCGCCTGGGCACCGAAGGCCTCAGCGCGTGGATGGAGCGATTCGGCCTCGGGCGCAATAGCGGTATCGGCCTGGCCGAAAAGCCCGGCCGGCTCCCCCGGCAATACCGCGGGGCGGCGGGCGTGTTTGCGACCTGGACGGCGGGCATCGGGCAGGTGAGCGTGCTCGCCACGCCCCTGCAGGTGGCCAACGCCACTGCAACCGTCGCGCGGCGCGGCATTTGGATGCGGCCGAAGCTGGTGCGCGACGGCAGTAATCTCACCCCCTGGCAACCAAGCGTCAACTTCACGCCGAGTCGTGCCGACGCGGATGTGATCGATCTGAAACTGAACCCCGAAGCAATCAACGTCGCCCACAAAGGGATGCGAGACGTTGTTGAAAGCGAAGCCGGATCGGGTCATTCGCTGCGCAAGGCAAACGTCAGCGTCGCGGCCAAAACCGGCACGGCGCAGGCGGCCAGGTTCCGATATTGGGCGACGGATGCCGACGGAAAGAAGCACCGCGTTACTCCGCAACCTGGCACATGGAACAACCCCAACCCCGAGTTTCCGTGGTATCGCGCCAGCGACAACGCGGGCACGCAGTTGCACCACGCGTGGATGACGGGCTTCGCGCCGGCGGAAAATCCGAAGATCGCCTTCGCCGTGCTGGTGGAATACGCCGGCGCCGGTGGCGGCGCGGCGGCGGGGCCGGTCGCGGCCGAACTGCTTGATGCCTGCGTCGAACACGGCTACGTTCCACGCCAGAAATGACTCCGTTGTAATGACAGCCGTCTCCCTCCAAAGCGTTTTGCCGTTCCGAGGCGTGTGGCGAAAGCTCTCCGCCGCCTCGAATTGGCCGATCCTCGTCGCCGTCGCCGTGCTGGCGACGCTGGGGGTCATTTCCATCTGGGCCGATACCCGCGCCGACGGCAGCAGCGAAGGTCCCAAACAACTCATCTTCGTCTTCATAGGCATCGCGGCGATGGTGGCGTTTCAGTGGGTGGACTATCGCAAGATCGGCCGCTTCAGTTGGGGGCTGTTCATCCTCGCCATCATCCTCACGGGCTACACCCTGCTCGGCCAGGTCATCAGCGTGCCCGGCGTGCGAGAGAAAAACGGCGCATTCAACTGGATCAACTTCGGCCCCGTGGGCCTTCAGCCGGCGGAACTGCTCAAGCTCGGTTTCGTGCTCGTGCTGGCGCGCTACCTGCGATTTCGATCGAACTATCGAACGCTCACCGGCTTGCTGCCGCCGTTTGCGCTGTGCCTGGTTCCCGTGGCGATGATCCTCAAGCAGCCCGATTTGGGAACTGCGCTAATCTTTATCCCCACGCTTTTCGCGCTACTGTTTATCGCCGGAGCGAAGGTGCGTCATTTGGCGGCCATCGTCGGCCTGGGATTGGCGGTCGCGCCAATTTTATGGTTCAGCGGGCATCACGCGCCGATCGACGAACAGACCGGCCAAAAAACGCTCTGCCGCACCTGCCCCAATATACCGGTGCTGCGGCACCTGCCGATGTTCGTGAAACACTACCAGCGGCAACGGGTATTCTCGATGTTCCAGGCCGATGATTCCGCCGGCGTCGCCACCGGAGTGGGAATGCAGCAGCAACTGGCACTGGTGGCGCTCGGTTCCGGGGGATTGACCGGAAAAGGCGCCGGCAATGTGCCGATCGGCCGCCGTGTGCCCGAGGGGCATAACGACATGATCTTCGCCCTCATCGGCGAACAATTCGGCTTCTTCGGCTCGGCGGTCGTCCTCATCGCCTATGTGGTGCTGTTCATCGCCGGCATCGAAATCGCCAGCGGCACCCGCGAGCCGTTCGGCCGGCTGGTGGCGATCGGCATCGTGGCGATGTTCGCTTCGCAGACATTTCTGAACCTGATGGTTGCGACAAAACTGATGCCCGTCACCGGCGTCACACTTCCCTTGGTGAGCTACGGCGGAAGCTCGCTGCTGGCGAGTTTCATGGCCGTCGGGTTGCTGCTGAATGTCGGACAAAACCGCCCGGTGGTGATGGCGAATGATCCGTTTGAATTTGAGTAACCACGGCGAAGTTTTGCCGGCCACCGAATATCGCCAGCGCTCTCGCCGCGAAGGCGCAAGCGGCTGCGGTTGCCATTTGGCGCGAGAGGTCGCTTGCGCCTTTGCGGTAGATTTGCGTTGAGTTAACGGTAGAATTCGACTCGTCTTTCTGCCAAAATCCTCTTTGAACAATGGAACCTGACGCCCCCGTAATCCTCGCCTCGCCGCCGCGCCCCATTACCGCGCGGGTACGGCGTCGCGCGTGGATGGAATCGGGCGTGCGGCTCTGGTGGGTGTGCGCCGTCGCCACATTTGTCGCTGCGGCGGCAGTTCTGACGATTGAGGTCGTCAATTGGATTGAACAGAAAAAACTATTTCAGAATAGCGTGCTGGTGGATGCGCAGGCTTATGAAACGAACGGCCTGCAGTTGGCGGGCCGAAACCTGTTGATCGAAGGGGCCGTCTTTGAAGTTCGATACACGCACCAGGGGAAACTTTATTCAGTTGAAGGCCCGCTGGAAGGTCTTTCGGGACATATTATTTCCGGCAAGGTGTTTCAAATCCGGATTGATCCCGATTCGCCCGAACGCTGGACCGCCCGCATCACCCCGCCGAGCTTTGCGCTGCGCTGGCTGGGGCCGGGCATCACGTTTCTTCCCGCGTTGCCGCTTCTGCTGATCGCCATGATCAAACGCAGCCGGGTCATTTCGCTGTTCCAGAACGGCCAGCAGCACACCGCCGCCGTCGTGAACACCGCCAACACGCCGCTTGCGCCGTTGTGCCACGTGGTGCGCTGCGCCCTGCTCGATAACGACGACCGCCGGGTGATTCAGGTGCTGCAGCCCACGCGCTACGGCAAGCCGGTTAAAGGCGACGAGATCGAACTGATCGTCGACCCGCAGAACATCGTGCGCGCCATCGCCGCCGCAGCATATGCAGGCTCGATGGAACGAGAAACGGGCCATTGACGGGTGCCCCGATTTGGCTCTCACGCCAAGTCGTGCGAAGTCAGACTGTGTCGATCGCGTGCGCCCCTTCCGCGCCCTCGCACGATGCACGGCCGAGGTGTACACTCCATGAACAATGCACTGGTTTGAGGTTGTTGAATCGGCGTTGCGGGGCTACAGCCGCATCGCCCCGACTGAGCGAGGGGGCTACCGACTGGCCCGTTTAGCGCGCAAGTTTCGCCCCACCGATCGCTGGGTGGATATCTACAAAACCCCGTTCGCCACCCGCCTGCGTTTGGACGCCGCCGTGTATCCCGATTGCGCGATGGCCCACGGGCTTTACGAGTTGGACACCGTCCGCGTGATCCGCAACCTGCTTCGTCCGGGCGATGTGTTCGTCGATGCCGGCGCGAACATCGGCTATATCACGCTGATCGCCGCAGCCCGAGTTGGCGCGGCGGGAAAGGTGTATGCGTTCGAGCCGCAGCCCGACAATTTTCGTCGGCTCAGTGAAAATCTGGCGATCAATGCCAATCCGCCGCAAGTTGAGGCGTACGCGATGGCGCTTTCCGATCGGGCGGGTGAGACCACGATCTATTACCCTGACGTTGATGCAGCGTCGGGCGACAACCACGGGACCAGTTCGGTGTTTCTGCGCGCTGATATAAAAACCAAATCATCAACCATCGCCACCCAACGGCTCGACGCCTTACTGCCCAACGTCACCCCGCGGCTGGTGAAGATTGATGTCGAAGGTGCGGAACCCCTGGTGATCGATGGAATGCACGGTCAGCTCACCCATGCGACTCCGCCGATGATCGTCATCGAGCACAACCCCACCACCGCTGCCAACGCAGGCTTTGCGGTTGAAGAGGCGATTCGGCGCGTCTTGCGTATCCAGCCGCGTTACGACGTGTGGAAAATTGGCTTGCGCCTTCGGCCGCTGCGCGACCCGCTGTCACAACTGCCACGCCTGGGCCAGTGCAATCTGCTGCTGCGGCCTCGCGTTGACACTGCCCGGAGCGCCGCCTAGATTCCTTTCATGCGAATCGGTCTGACCGTGTCTCTTTGCGCGGTGCTCATGAGTGGGTGTGGGTCGTTGGATTCGCCGGCAACGCCCACCCCCGCGGAGTTCGGTCCGGCGGGCATGCGTGTGCATCCGGTGTTCACACGTTTCAAAGACTGGACCAGCGACGGCGAGCCCGACGGCATCGAGGCCATGCTGGAATTTAAAGACAGCTTCGGCGACCCCACCAAGGCCAGCGGCCGAGTGTTGTTCGAACTCTACAGCTTCGTTCCCAACCAGCCCGACCCGCGCGGCCGCCGCGTGGCCAACCCGTGGATGGGCGCTTTGCAATCGACCGAAGACCAGCAAGACCGCTGGAACCGCGCCAGCCGGTCGTACACGTTCCCGCTCGAACTCCCGCGGCCTGATCCCTCGGTTGATTACGTACTCACCGCGCAATACGACAGCCCCGACGGCCGGCGCTATTTCGACCGCCTCATCCTCGAAGCCCGGCGCGACAACTTCCCCCGGCGGTCGGGCGCCACCCAGCCCACCACCCCGCCTACCACGAAGGAGTCGGCCCGTGTCCGCCAACGCCTCACCGATACCGCTTCTTGAACTCGACCCGGTTCCGACCTTGCTGAGCCGCATCCGCCGCGAGCCTGCTGCCGGCATTGATTTAAGCCAACCCGCGCGCGTCAGCCGCGCCCCCGGGCGGCTCGATGTGATGGGCGGGATCGCCGATTACACCGGCAGCTTGGTCTGCGAAATGCCCATCGACCGCGCCGCCGCCGTCGTGTTGCAGACTCGGACGGATGGGATTGTGCAGGTGTTTTCGTTCAATCTGCTTGATGACCATCGGCCGTTTACGTTCAGCATGCCTGTTGAATCGCTGGCGCGGCTTTCGATCGAGCAGTTGCGGGATGAGTTAAAGGAATACGGGCGGCGGTGGGCGGGGTACTTAATGGGTTGCCTGTTTGTTTTGCACGAGGCGAATTATGTTGATTTATTTCGCGACGCCGCAAGCGGGTTGAATCTGGCGCTGCTGAGTCATGTGCCGTTTGGCGCGGGCGTTTCAAGTTCTGCCGCGATCGAAGTGGCGACGATGATGAACCTCGTCGATCACTTTAACCTGCGCGAAAAAGTCGATGCGATGAAGCTGGCGGCGTTGTGTCAGCGCGTGGAGAACGCGGTGGTCGGCGCGCCCTGCGGCATCATGGATCAGGTGACCTGCTGCTACGGCCAGGCCGACGCCTTGCTCAAGCTGCACTGCCAGCCGCACGATGTGAAAGGCTTTGCAAAGCTGCCGCCGGGCGTGCGCGTCGTGGGGATCAACAGTAATGTGAAGCACAGCGTGGGCGGCGGGATGTACGGCAAAACCCGCTGCGCCGCCTTCATGGCCCACGCGATGATTTTGCAGAAGATGCGCGACATCGGCACAACCATCGGCCGAACGCTCGCCGGCGACCCGATGCGCGGCTACCTCGCAAACCTAAGCAGCGAAGACTACAAGAACCTCTTTCGCCCGCATTTGCCGGAATCCATTCGAGGTAGCGAATTCCTGAGCAAGTTCGGCAAGACGATCGACACAGCGACGACGGTCGATCCGACCATCGACTACCACGTTCAACCCGCCGCCGACCATCATGTGCTGGAAGCGATGCGGGTGAATCATTTTGTTGAATTACTTCAACAAGCCGAGGGCTTCAGCCCCGGATCGAATGCAGAATCGGCGCAAGATTCTAAGCAACAGGAAGACGCGCTCAACAAATGTGGACATTTAATGTACGCATCGCATCACTCATACACCAACAGAGCCCTGCTCGGCGCCGATGAGTGCGATCTTTTAGTCGACTTAATCCGCAGGAACGAACACCAAGGCCTGTACGGCGCCAAAATCACCGGCGCAGGCAGCGGCGGGACGGTGGCGGTGCTGTGCAAAGCCACCCCGACCGCCGACGCGGCGATCGAGAAGATTATGGCAGACTATCAGACCCACACCGGCCTGACCCCGGAAAAAATCGCCGGCAGCTCGCCGGGCGCGTGGTGGGCGGGTACGGCAGGGGTTAACCCAACAGGCCGGGTTAAGTGAAATAACGACAATCGCTATTCCACTTTATCAAAGTTAAGTGTTCGTATTGAATCGGAAAGAGTTTACAGATCGATCTCCCGGCGAACTGGTCAAGCGGCTCGATGGTGCACGGGCGTTTATTCCTGAGCAGCTACCGCCTGCGCAGTTGGATTGGAACCCGAACTTGCTGCAAGTGGGTACGACCGCAGAGCGCTTGCTTGGTCGGCTCGCCGGGCTTGGGGAGCGGGTTCGAAACCCTCAGCCATTGGTTCGATTTTTTCTGCGTCCCGAAGCGTAACTGTCCAGCCGAATCGAAGGAACCCACGCCGGCGCGCAAACACATGCACGCGTCAACGTGCAACGGCGATGATTCACTATCAATTCGAAGCGATTCATCCTTTCGCAGACGGCAACGGCCGTATCGGACGCGTGCTTATCTTGTTGTTTCTCTGTCATCAGGGCGTGCTACCGATGCCGCTGCTCAACCCCAGCGCGTACCTTGAGCGACAACGCGATCGGTACTATGACCACCTGCTGAATGTCAGCTAGCACGGGCGCTGGGAAAGCTGGATCGAGTTCTTCGCCAAAGGGTTGATCGACGAAGCCAACGATGCCATCAGTCGGCTGCAACGACTCGAATTTCTGCGCGACAGCTACCAGCAACAGGTGCGCACGCCGTGAGCCTCGGCGCTGCTGCCGAAGTTGATCGATCACCTCTTCGCCGAATCCGCCGTGACCGTTAACCGCGTCGCCGAAGTGCTTGATATCGGGTACACCTCGGCGATGAAGCTGGTCGAGAAACTCCTCAAGGCCAGGATCATTCGCAGAGTGACGGGGGCGGAACGCAATCGTGTCTTCCTCGCGCAGGGCTTGGTCGACTTGTTCGACTCGCCGCAGTCCACAGGGTAAGAAAGACCAGAGCATCAGCATTGAGCCTTGAACATAATCAAATCCTCTCCCACCTCACCGCCCTCCAGCGCGCCATCCGCCAGACGTTGCTCGCCGGCAGGGCCGGGCAGGACATTGGGCAGGAGATGCACGAAGTCAGCCACTCCACCGCCGCCGATACGATTTATAAGATTGATGCCGCGGTCGAGCCGATCATTGACGAATTCTGCGCCGAGTGGGCCAAAACCACGCCGCTCGTGCTCATTGCCGAAGGGATTGAAAACGAGCACGGCGAAGAAGGCTCGAAGATTTTCCCGCAGGGAAGTAACGAACAAGACGCGGTCATTCGCGTGATTATGGATCCCATCGACGGCACGCGCGGGATCATGTACGACAAGCGGCCGGCGTGGTCGCTGGCGGGGGTTGCGCCCAATAAAGGCCCGAACACGCGGCTGCGCGATATCGAAGTCGCGGTGATGACCGAACTGCCCACCAGCAAGATGGGTTATGCCGATGTGCTGTGGGCGATCAAAGGCCATGGAGCGCATGCTCAGCGCGTTGATCTGCGCAACGATGCCACTGCCCCGGTGCCGCTTGCACCTTCGCGGGCGGAACAAATCGATCACGGCTTCGCGATGATCAGCAACTTCTTCCCCGGCACCAAAGTGCTGGCGAGCGAGTTGATGGAGCACATCGTCAAAAACCTCATTGGCCCGGCGGACGTGACGCGCGCCACGGTCTTTGACGACCAATACATCTGCACCGGCGGGCAATGGTATGAACTCATCGTCGGCCACGATCGCTTCAACGCCGACCTTCGCCCGCTGTTTTATCAAATCCAGAACCAGCCCGAAGGCCTGAGTTGCCACCCGTACGATTGCGCCACGATGCTCATCGCCGAAGAAGCCGGCGCGGTGCTGACCGACGGCTTCGGCCGCCCGCTCGATGGCCCGCTGGATGTGACCACCGGCATCCACTGGGCCGGCTACGCGAACGCGGCGCTACGGCAGCGGATCGAGCCGCTCATTCAACAGTTTCTGCGCGATCGCGGGCTGACGATCGAACCTGGGTGAAACCAGCGCAATGCTCACCAAACCGAGCAGCCCGACCACGCTCAGCAGCAATCCAAAATCCCGACCGGGCGTGTGGTAGGTCAGTTCGATCACATGCGGCCCCGCCCCCACGCGCACCGCCATGAACATGAGATTCGCCGGCACGACCGCCGCCGGTTTGCCATTGATCGTCGCCTGCCAGCCGGGGTCGAAGGCTTCGAGAATTTCCAGCCAACCTTCCGCGGGCGCATTTACGTCGATCGAAATCGCGTCACTGCTGCGCCGCTCATAGTTCACATTGATTGGCCGGTCCTCTGAAGGCCGAGTCGCGGGAGGCGCGGAAGGGTCTTCAACAACGAGCGATCGCGTCGGATCGAATGATTTCTCGCGCAGCGCCCGCTCGGCATCCGCATCACTCCCGGCGGCGACGAGGCTAAGCGGGAACCAGTTGGCCCGCGGCGCGGCGCCTTCGATTTTGTAAACTTTCAGGGCATCAATCTGGTGCCACAACGGCAGCCGCGCGCGCTCGCCGAAAGTCATGAGCACGCCTGCACCGCATGTGCGAAGAATCCGCGCGTCCATCGCGAATGCGGGGATCGCCTGATTGTTGTATCCCGCCGGCGCGCCCTTCATGGCCATAATGCCGCGATAGCTGCGTGCCAGCATGATCGAATCAAAGAAACTCACGTCATCGAATTTGCGGTTGATTGAAACAGGAATGGTCAGATCGATCGCCACGCGCCCGGTGCCAACGCGTTCGACGATCTGTCGCTGCACGTCGGGCGGAATGTGCAACGGCTCGTCACTGGGAATGATAAAGTGTCGGTCGTGCCGCCCGAGATCGATCCCGTGCAGCAGAATGACCGCGGCAAGTGCAATCTTCCCACCGAGCCGATGGCCGGACTCTTGCGTCGCCCATCGCGCGAGCCTGCAAGCCGCCGCCCCGCCGGCCAGCGAAAGTCCCAGCACGGTGATGTAAACCAGCCGCGCCGGCGACCGCAGAAAGGTTCCCTGCGTTTCCGGCAACACGTCGCGTACCCACGGCAACGCCAGCGCCAACGCGGCCACGGAAATCGCTACCACAAACCAGGTTCGTCGATCGCCGCGTACCTTGCCCGCAATCCATAGCACCAGCAGCGAAAGCGTTGCAACCCAGGGCAGAAGCCCCATGTACCAAACCGTATCCCAGAAATAACCGGCATGCGGATAGTGTTTCAAAGGCTGCGACTCGACGTATGGACTGAAAAGCGGGAACCCGTCGCGCCACGGTGCAAACGCTGCCAGCAGCCGGCCGTACGGCATGGCCAGATCGTTGGTCGCCTGAACAAGCGGAAGCACGCGCGTGCTGCGGCCAATGAGCTGCGCCATCGGCCACAACGCAAACGAAGCACACCCCAACCCCGCGAGCAGCGCGCCGATCACCCAAATCGATCGTCGCCACCGGCACCGCACCACCGCGTACAAGATTGCGATACACAACGCGTACACCCAAAGCTGTGGATGACCCGCCAAACTCACGGCCGCCGTCGCAAGACCTAATGTGATCAGACGCGCGTCCAACCATCGGCGCGATGTCAAGGGTTCGGCGGCGCGGTCGACCAGCCACAGCAGCAACGGCAGCGCCGGATATGCTTCGAGCAACGGCAAATGTCCGGCGGCAATGCGTGAGGCGAAAAACCCGCTGGCGGCGAATGTCCACCCCGCCACCGCCGAGCCGACCGAACCCATGCCTAGTCGCCGAGCGAAGCAGAATGTGAACATCGCCGACAGCACCGCCGACACGATCACCGAGCCCGGAAACAAATTCGCCGGCGCGAGCCACAGCAGCGCCAGACGAGTGGGGATGAACGGAAAATTCTGCACGTTCGACCAGAACGGCGACCCGCAAAGCTCGCGTGAATACCACGCCGGCAGCGTGCCGTTTGCCAAACTGGATTGGGCAAAGTCGATCCGGTGCTGATGCAGCATCAGATAATCGGTGCCGAGCAATTCAAAACGCCCCGCAGCCGTTCCCGGCGGCAGATAGAGGGCGATGACGGCCATCAGCATCACCATCGGCGCGACAAATCGGCGGAAGTTTTCGTGAATCGGGGGCTCCAATACCGGCGAATCCTCACAATTCTGTTGCCGGCGGCAACTTTCCTGAAACAATTCGATCGTTCAATCGAAGATTGGTAATATCCGGCGCCGACCCTGCTGCGTAAACGGTGCCAGCGGCCCGGCGTGTGGGGTTGAAATTATTTTGGAGAGTCATCATGCAAAAGGTATTTCGTTTTCTCGTCCCCGCCATCGCCCTGGTCGGTGGCCTCATCGCGACGCGTTCACTGGCCGAACCCAAAGAAAACCCCGCCGCAGCCGATGTGGGAGAGAACGCCACGTCCCCCGTGCGCGTTCAGGACATGGGGGCAATCACATTCTTTCATACCACGGTCAAAACCACGTACGAGAAAATGGATATCGTCGGCCCGATCATTGAAGACCTGATGAAAGCCGTCAAAGAAAAAAACATCGATGCCGACGGCATGGTGGCGTTCATTTATCAGGGCGCTTCAATAGAACCGGGGAAGGAATTTGAACTCTCCATCGGCATGACGGTTTCCGCCGGCACCGAAGGATTTGATAAGTGGCAGGTGAAAGACCTGCCGGTGTTCAAGTGCGCCACCGTGATGCACAGCGGGCACCTGAAATCGATCGGCCTTGCTTACCAGAAACTCTTCCCCGAACTCTTCGCCAAAGGCCTGCAACCCACCGGCGAATCCCGCGAATTCTACATGTACTGGGAAGGCGAAGACTCGGACAACAACGTCATGCTGGTGCAGGTGGGGGTGAAATAGGACGCCACTTCGATCCTTACAGGGGTGCCACGACTTGGCGTGCCCCAATCAAACTTTGGCGAACCGGCGGCGCTCGCGCACGCCAAGTCGTGGCACCCCCCCAAACCCTCCCCAACGTTGCATCACACCCCGGTTCCGAATTACGTCTCACGCGTGAAATACTCCGCTTCCAGCGCCGCCAGCGTGCCGCGAAGTTCGTCGAACTGATCCTGCAGCTTGCGGGTCTTCGACGCGTCGCGCAACAGTGAAGGGTCGGAAAATTTCTCCTGTGCAACGGCGATCGCGCGCTCGGTTTCCTGCATTTTCTTTTCAACCTCCGGCGTCGATAGCCTGCCGAAAGGCCGCTTGTACGGGTTGTCCTTCGGCGGCTTGGAAACGGGCGATACCGATGCCGGCTTGGGTTGCGGCTTGGATTGGTTCGCCCTGGGCGACGATTTCGCTTTCGCCGCCGCCGCCTTGGCTTTGGCGTCGTCGCGTTGCTTTTGCAGGAAGGCGCTGATGCGACCGTCAAAATCAATCATGCTCGGCGGCGTGAGCACCAGCGTTCGGCTCGTCGATCGATCCAGAAAATAGCGGTCGTGGCTGACGCTCAGGATTGTTCCTTGAAAGTCCGCCAGCGCCTTTTCCAACGCATCGGCCGAGGCGATATCCAGGTGGTTCGTCGGCTCGTCCAGCAGCAGCACGTTCGGCTCATCCAGCAGCAGTTCGCAGAACGCCACCCGCGCCTTCTCGCCGCCGCTGAGCATGCGCATGGGTTTTTCGACCGTATCGCCGCTAAAGAGCATGATGCCCAGCAGGTCGCGGAGTTTTTGTTCTGGAATGGGCGGCCGGCCGGCGGCGAGTTCTTCGAGAATGCTGGCGTCGGGGTCGAAATCGTCCAACCGCTGATCGTAGTAGCCGATGTTGAGGTTCGAGCCCCACTTCACATGCCCGCCGGAAGCATCTTCTTCGCCCATCAGCACGCGCAGCAGCGTAGTTTTGCCGCTGCCGTTCGGACCGACGATGCCGATGCGCTCGCCGCGCGTCACGCGGAAGGATAAGTTTTTCCAGATTTCCAGCGGGCCGAACGACTTGCTTAAATCGCGCACGTTCAGCACCTGATCGCCGGCGCGCTGGTCGGTTTCCATGGAGAAGTGAATTTTCTTTTGCGCGGTGACCGATGCCACCATCGCATCGCTTTTCAGCAGTCGGTTGAGGACTTTTTCGCGCCCCTTGGCCTCCCGCGCCCGCTGGCCGGCGCCGAATCGGCGGACGAATTCCTTGGTTTTGTCGATGTGCGCCTGTTGCTGTTCAAAGGCGCGCTGTTGCGAAAGTTCCTGCAACTCCCGCTGCGCCGTGAAGGCGGTGTAGTTGCCGGGATAGCTCTTGAGTTTGGTCTGCGTGAGCCAGACGATGCGGGTGGCCAGCCGATCGAGCAGATAGCGATCGTGCGAAATCAGCAGCACCGCGCCGTTAAACTGCAACAGATAATCTTCCAGCCATTCGATGGCGGCCAGGTCCAGGTGATTCGTCGGTTCGTCGAGCAGCATGACGTCCGGCTCGGCGATCAAAATCTTGGCCAGACTCAGCCGCGAGCGCTGCCCACCGGAAAGATTTTCAACATTGGTCTCCCAAACCTCGCGCGTCAGCCCGACGCCCAGCAGGGTCCCTTCGAGCTTGTGCTGCCAGGCATATCCGCCGTCGGCTTCGAACTGGTGTTGAAGTTCCTCGTATTTTTTCAGCGTGCGATCGAGATCATCATCGGTGTGTTCGGCCATTTGATGCTCAAGCTCGCGCATGCGGTGCGCCAGCTCGTGCAGATGCGCAAACGCCAGCTCGGCTTCGTCGATGACGGTGTTGGCGGGATCAAAACTCGCCTGCTGCGTGAGGTGGCCGATCTTCAGGCCCTTGTTGATCGCGACGACGCCGACTTCCGGCTCCATCTCGCGCGTGATGATCTTGAACAGCGTGGTTTTCCCGCTGCCGTTATCGCCGATCAACCCGACGCGCTCGCCGCGATCGAGGAGGAGGTCGGCCTTATCGAGGATGATTCGATCGCCGAACGATTTTTCGAGGTTTTGGATGGTGAGAAGAGGCATAATTTTCCCCCTCCCAGTACCCTGGGAGCGGGTAGGGGGAGGGCAAACGGTTATTTATCGTATTCCAGAGGTCGCAGCGTCGAAAGCCCTCCCCCCGGCCCCCTCCCGGAGTACCAGGAGGGGGAGATTTTTCACCGGCCCCCGTCCTGGAGTACCAGGAGGGGGAGAAATCACACGATTTCCGGCCCCTCTTCTGCGGCGATGTCGGCCAGACGTTGTTCGAGTTCTTTCACGCGTTTTTGTAATTCCGGCAGTTCTGTGAAAATGCTGTAGACGCGCCGGGCGTGGGCGAACGGCATCGCGGGCGTACCGATGTAGATGCCAGGCTCTTCCAGGTCGTGCATCACGCCAGCTTGCGCGCCCACCACGATCTTATCGCCGATCGTGAGGTGCCCCGCCACCCCAACCTGTCCGGCCAGCGTGGTGTGATGGCCCACCGTGCTGCTCCCGGCGATCGCCACCTGCGCCACCAGCAAACAGTGCGGGCCGACTTTCACATTATGGCCCACGACCACCTGCTGATCGATCTTGGTGCCTTTGCAGATGGTGGTACTTTCCAGCGCCGCCCGGCTAATGGTGGTGTTTGGGCCAATTTCGACATCGTCTTCGATCACCACATTGCCGATCTGGGGAATTTTGTGGTGTTCGCCGTCGTTCAAGGCAAAACCGTAGCCGTCGGCCCCGATGATCGCGCCGGCGTGGATGATGCAGCGATCGCCGATGACGCAATCGTCATAAACCACCACGTTCGGATATAAGATGCTGTCATTGCCGATCTTAGCCCGCGCCCCCACATACACGCCGGGATAAATGATTGTGCCCTTGCCCACACTGGCCGTCGGCTCGATCGTGGCATGGGGGTGAATGCCGGCGAAGGGGTGTTTGCGGTAGCCGTGCAAGGCGACAATGGTCCGGCTGAACGCGTAATAGGGGTCGCGGGTGACCAGCAGCGGCACGCGGTCGACGCGCATGTTCTTCCCGACGATAACCGCCGCCGCCAACGTCGTTTCCAACTGCTTCATGTATTTGGCGTTGGCCAGAAAGCTGACTTGCCCGGGTTTGGCGCAATCCAGCGGGCCGACCGACGTGACTTCGATCGCTCCATCGCCAATCAACTCTGCGTCGATCCGGCCAGCCAATTCGCTGAGTTTCATAGGCCCGTTAATTTACTTGATCGGCGGGGGGAATTAAAACCAGTGGGGTGGGTTGTGAGTTGTAGGTTGTGGGTTGTAAGTTGGAAGTTGGTTCCCCAACCCACAACCCACAACCCACAACCTCCAACCCACAAACACCATGACCCTACTCGGCATCGACATCGGCACCAGCGGCACCAAGACCCTTCTGTGCGACACGGGTGGAAGAGTTCTCGCGACCGCGACGGCGGAACACGCGATTTCATCGCCCGAACCCGGCTGGAGCGAGCAAAACCCGCTCGATTGGTGGAACGCGGTCTGCAAAGCGACAAAAGCCGTCCTCACCAAGGCGAAAGTGAAGCCGGTGGACGTGAGCGGCATCGGCTTATCGGGGCAGATGCACGGCAGCGTGTTTTTGGACGGCCAATCGACCAAACCCCTTCGCCCGGCCATCCTCTGGAACGACCAGCGAACCGGCGAACAATGCATTGAAATCGAACGCGCCGCCGGCGGGCGCGCGGCGTTGATCGAGCTGGTTGCCAATCCTGTCCTCACCGGCTTCACGGCGCCCAAAATTTTATGGGTTCGTCGGCACGAGCCGCGTGTGTTCGATAGGACGCGCATCGTGCTGCTGCCGAAGGACTACATCCGCCTGCTGATGACCGGCGAATACGCGACTGAAGTAAGCGACGCCAGTGGCACGCTTCTGCTCGATGTGGCCAATCGCATGTGGTCGACGACGCTCATGAGCAAGCTTAAGCTCGATGTCTCTTTGATGCCGCGTCTGCACGAATCACACGAAATCACAGGAGAACTCACCCCCGCCGCCGCGAGAGCACTGGGGCTACGTCCCGGGACCCCTGTCGTCGCAGGCGCCGGCGACCAAGCCGCCGGCGCAATCGGCAACGGCATCGTAAGCAAAGGCATCGTCAGCGCAACGATCGGCACGAGCGGCGTGATGTTCGCCCACGCCGACAAACCCACCCGCGACCCGCTCGGCCGAGTTCACACCATGTGCCATGCGGTGCCCGGCAAGTGGTGCGTCTTCGGCTGCATGCTGTCGGCGGGCGGATCGCTGCAGTGGCTTCGGAACACGCTCGGGCAGGAGGAAGTAGCCCGCGCGAAGAAGCTGAAAGTTGATCCGTATGACCTTTTAATTACAGCCGCTGAAGCGGCCAGCCCGGGCGGGGAAGGGTTGTTTTTTCTTCCATACCTGACGGGTGAACGATGCCCGCATCCTGATCCCAACGCGCGCGGGGGATGGATCGGCATCACCGCGCGCACCACCCGCCCAATGCTCATTCGCGCGGTGCTCGAAGGCATCACCTTCGGCATGCGCGATGCGCTGGAAATCATGCGCGAGATGCGCATCGACGTGACCCAAGTCCGTGCCAGCGGCGGCGGGGCGCGGTCGGCATTCTGGCGCAGGCTGCAGGCCGACATCTACAACAAACCCGTCATCACCACCAACGCCGCCGAAGGCCCCGCGTACGGCGCGGCGCTGCTGGCAGGCGTGGGAACGGGCGTGTGGAACAGCGTCGAAGAAGCCTGCAAAGCCACCATCCGCCAGACCGCCGTGATCAAACCGAATACCAAGCGCGCGGCGGCTTACGGCAAGCATTACGCCGTCTATCGGCAGTTGTATGATGATCTGAAAATTCGCTTCGCGGAAATAGCGAAGCTGGTATAATCAGTAGTTATGAGCGCTGTACCTTCACAACTTGGATCGGCCCGACCATCGCTTTGCATGAGCGAGGAGGAGTTTGTTGATTGGGCCGACGAAGATACGCACGCGGAGTGGGTGAACGGGAAGGTTGAGCTTAAAATGCCGATTAGCGACGTGCACGACGACATCCAGTTCTGGTTACGCAGCTTGATTCAATCGTTCGTCGATCGGCGCAGTCTTGGCAAAGTACGAGGACCCCAATTCACCATTCGCCTGCCGCAAAAGCCCAGTCGCCGCGATCCTGACTTGATCTTTGTTTCGGCCGGCCGGCTCAGTTTGATGGGCAAAACGTTTATGGACGGCCCGGCTGACCTCGCCATTGAAGTCGTGTTGCCTGACAGCATCGCCCGCGATTACCGCGAAAAATACTTTGAATACGAAGCAGCCGGCGTGCGCGAATACTGGATCGTCGACCCGCTGTCACAAACAACCACGCTGCATGTTCTGGATAAGAACGGAAAATTTGAAGTGATTGCGGCGAAAGAGGGCAAGTTGCATTCCGTTGTACTCAACGGATTTTGGCTGCGAGAGGCCGACCCGTTTAAAAACCCTTTGCCGGATGTGCAGGAATTGCTCACCGAAATGCCTGTCTAGCGAGCCTGCGTTGCTCGGAGCTTTTGCGATTATTGATAGTGCAGCCTGCCGTGCAGGAAGTGTATTTGATCCTCGCGGATCAGGTACACAACGCGATGCTCATGAGTAAGTCGGCGCGACCATACATTCGGGCCAAGATGCCTGAGCGGCTCTGGTTTGCCGATGCCGCTAAACGGTTCTCGAGCAACAGCCTCGACCAGATCTAAAAGGCGAAGCGCCGTCCGCCGATCGGTTTCGACCCAGTAGTAAAGATCCTCCCGAAATTCCGCTTGAAAGATGATCGACCGTTCTTTGCGGGCCATTCGGCTACTCCCCCTTGGTTAAACCAAGCTGTCTGCGAAGTTTCTTAGTATCAACCGGCGATCCTTCACCTCGCCGCGCTCTAGCCAGGCTGGCAAGCAAGCGTTTTCGATTTGCGGGTGACGCCAGCAAATACGCGGTCGCGTTGGTGCGCTCCCACTCGTCCAGCGAAACCATCGCCACCCCTTTGCCGTTCCGCCGGCGGATAACAACGGTTTCTACGTCGTCTACCACTCGATCCATCAGTTTCGAAAGATTCGCACGGGCCGAACTGTAAGTCGTTTCAATTGCCATACCTGTACCATACTATAGTACAACTCGTCGTCAAGACGATTTTCGCCAGTTTATCATTTCGATCGCCATCTTCCCCACATTCATTGAAGCGCCGGGTTTGGAAATCGGCTCGATAATCTCCATCAGCTTCCGCCGCTGGTCCGCTAACTTTTGCGGGTGTTTCAACAGGTCGATGGCGCAATCGGCCACCGCATCGACCGGGCCGTACCAGGGGATGAACTCCGGCACCGCATCGGTCTGCCCGGCGAGGATGTTCACCATCGCGATCTTTCTCGTCTTCACGAACCACCGCCCCACGCCATGCCAGAGCAAACGGTTCACGCGATAGACGACAATCATCGGCACACCGTACGCGGCGACGTGCACCGTGCTCGTGCCGCTTTTGGTGAGGCAAAGATCGCACTGCGGCACGATCTGGTCGAACGCGTTCATCGTGGCACGGGCTTCCAGCCCGTGATGGCGTGCGTTAAGTATTGAGCAAACCATCGCATTGCTGAATGAAGTTGTCGGAATCAAAAATGAAGCCTGATCAAATTCCTGTTTGATCTGTTGCATCACTTCAATCAACGACGGTAAGTTCGCCTTCACTTCACTCTTGCGCGAGCCAGGAATAATCCCAATCACCGGCGGCCGATCCGGAAAACGCGGCTTGCCGCTTAGCTCTAAACGGTTCAGTGGAAGCGAATCGAACAGCGGATGCCCCACAAACTCCGCGTTCACCCCGCGCGCCCGATACCACTCGGCCTCAAACGGAAAAATGCTCGCCACCCGATCCACATACGCCCGCACCTGCTTGATTCGCCCCTCCCGGCTGGCCCACAGTTGCGGCGGAACGTAATACAACACCGGCACGCCAAACGATTTCGCGACTTTCGCAAAGTACAGATTAAATCCGGATGAGTCGACGCAGATATGCAGATCCGGCTTCGCCCGCGTGTACTCGGCCTTCATCCACTTCAGCCACCGCCACACCTCGCGCGCCCGGGCGACGGCGTGAAAGGTCATCGCCGCCGCCGCGGTGGTTTCAAAATGAATCGTCACCCCCGCCGCCGCCATTTTCGGGCCGCCTAATCCTTCGATCTGGATGGATGGATCAAGCTCCTTCAACGCGCGAGCGAGCAACGCGGCATTGTTGTCGCCGCTCACTTCCGCCACGGTGATGAAAACACGCTTGCTCATTCCGGAAAATCGCCCACGAATCTACACGACTGCACACGAATGATTGAGGAATTCAGCGATCCCCATCACGCCTGATTCGGTCCGCTGATTCGTGTTCCATTCGTGTCAATTCGTGGGAAACCTACTTTGACGACGGCGGGCGATCGGGCCAGTCTTCTGCATCCCGCAGCGCCTCGATTTGTTTTTGTGTGAATTTCCGCCCCTTGTTTAAACCCGGGCATTTCGTGCCGGCGCGGTTCCAACTTTTGGGAGCGATGAGGTTGCCGTCCCAGAACGGCCATGTGCGGCATTGCAGCGGGCGGACTTCATAAACAGTACACGTCCGGCGGCCATCCACTTCTTTTAAGAATATGCAGTCGTACTCGCCCTTGAGGCTCTTGCGTTCCCTCAGGCTGAACTTGCCGTCGATCTTGCGACAGTATTTCCTGACCAGTTCCTGCTCGGTCATCTTCAGATGCGCCGCCATCCGCGTGATTTCAATCTCGCTGATCCACACATACCCCGGCCCGCCGGTGCAGCAGTTGCCGCATTGCGTGCAGGTGAAGCTCAGCCCGTCGGCGTACCAAGGGCGTTCGGTTTTATTTTGCGTAACGGGAAGGCGCATCTCACGCGAGTATCGCAGAAATACAAGAGGATTTGAACCGCAGATTAACGCGGGCAGACAGAAGAGAGTTGGAACCGCAGATTAACGCAGATTAACGCAGATTGAAGAATTTCAACTGTGTTAGTGTGCGCAAAAGAATCTCCACTCGCCAAACCACAACAACCATACAGCGGGGAAGCAAGCTGAACGCCGAATTGCGCCGATTGATTTCTTAATCTGCGTGAATCGGCGTTAATCTGCGGACGAAATAACTCTGCGGATGAGGGTGTTCGACCGGAAATCAAAAGAACTCGGCGCCCACATCAAACCCGCCGTCGGTGCGTTCGCGGATGTTGACCACGCGCAGGCGGGTCGAAACGTGCAGGTTCTCGGCGGCGATGACGATCCAATGCGATGCGCCCATTTCCGGCTTTTCGCTGGCCACAAAGCCGCAGCCGTGCAGCGACATATCCGTCACGCTCACGCGCTGCTGTTGCGGCCGGCGCCCCCCGGATTGGTCGCTCAGCCACGCCGGCAGTTCCCGGTTCTGCCGTGCACTGCGCCGGCGGTCCTGCGGGCTGGGGGGTGCGTCGGTCTTCAGGTTGGATTTGGTCGTCGTGGCGCTCATGCTGGTTGCATCGGTTCCGCAACCGCGCGACTTTGCTGACTTTAACCCTTCGCACAATGAATCTGTCGCGGCCGATAATGTGTTTCGCTGCCCGCGTTGTGGGGTTAAAACATACCGGCATGAAACGCAATGCGCCAGTTGAAGGCTCCATGATGGTCGGTGGGGCAGACATTCCTTTCTGCCTGCCGCTTCCAGCGGCACCCGTCGCGGCGATCGGCTTGGAAAGCCAAGGCAGGCAGGAACGCCTGCCCCACCGTCCCCCCGGTGCTCGCTCGGCGCCAACTGTCATTCCGAAGCGTACGCGCCAGCGCACCGTTTACGCTCCGAAGGAGCGCGGGAGTGCAGCCACGGGTGCAACCCGTGGTGAAGATCGAACATACGCCTGCCCCGGAGGGCCACAGGAAGCGACGATTGCAGACCGCTGCGCGCCGAGTGCAACCCGTCATCCCGCGTTCCCTCTGCCCGCTTCGGGGCAGCACCACGCTCATTGCGCTCCACGGGTTGCGCCCGCGGCTACAAACCTGCGCCCGTCCGAGGCGAAGCCGGCCTTGAGCCGGTTGTTGTCGTTCGGGATGACAATCGCGGCGCTCATGGGCGTGCTGCTGACGATTGGTTGCTCATCGAAAAAATCCGGCTACACCGCCGCCAACACTTTCGAAGCCACCTTTCCCCTCGCCGCCGTCGCGGCCGATCATGTCATTGCCAGCGCCGCCGGCGCGGAGATTCTTGCTAAAGGGGGCAACGCGGTCGACGCCGCCGTCGCCACGAGTTTTACGTTGTCGGTCGTCCGCCCGATGAGCTGCGGCATGGGCGGCGGCGGGTTTATGGTGATCAAGTTTCATGACGACCCGAAACACGGCAACCTCGCCACCGCGCTCAACTACCGAGAAACCACGCCGGGTGCTGTGCATCCGGATTTCTACGAAAAGGATGCCGACAAAGAAGCCTCAACCGTCGGTGGCAAAGCCTGCGGCATCCCCGGAAGCGTGCATGGGCTGCTTTACGCGCTGGAAAAATACGGCACGCTCGACCGCGCCGCCGTGATGGCCCCCGCCATCCGCGCGGCGCGGGAAGGGTTCGTCGTCGATCAATATTACATCGATGGCGCCAAAGCACGCATCAAGTGGTTCAACGAGAACCAGAGTCGCAAAAGCCGGTTCGCGTTCGTGTGGAAACGGTTTCTGCGCGAAGGCAATGTGAAGATCGGCGACCGCATCACGCTGCGCGAACAGGCGAACGCACTCGAACTCATTGCGCGCGACGGGGCCGACGCGTTCTACAAAGGCCCGATCGCCTTAGCGATTGTAAAAACGATCGAGCAAGATGGCGGCGTTATGACGATGGACGACTTGGCGGGATACACGCTGCGCGAGGTCGCGCCGCTGAAGTACACCGCCTTCGGGCGCGCCGCGCTCACCATGCCGCCGCCGAGCAGCGGCGGGATTGCCATTGGCCAAGTAGCCCAATTACTGAACTCGCGCGGCGCGCTCACGTTTCCGCCGTTCGTCGGTCGTGATGAAGTGGCACGAAAGCGTTCCGAATGGTTTGATACTGCCGACGGGCGACACACATTCGTTGAGGCGGCGAAGCACGCATTTGCTGACCGGGCGCGTCATCTGGCCGACCCGGCGTTTTCCCCCGTACCGGTCGCCGAAATGCTCGATATGCATTATCTGCGCCAGCTTTCCATCGAACCGACAACGCGCCCCACAGCAGCCTACGGCGGCAATCCAGCCGCGCTAACTTCGCCGAGGCCCGATGACCACGGCACCAGCCACTTCAGCGTGATTGACGCGCGCGGCAACGCCGTCGCATGCACTGAAACGATCAACCTCGAATTCGGCAGCAAGCTGGCGGTCGCGGAATACGGGTTCTGTCTCAACAACGAGATGGACGATTTCACCACCCGCCGCGGGCAGGCGAATGCGTTCAAGCTGGTGCAATCCGACCGCAACCTCCCGGAGCCGGGCAAGCGGCCGTTGAGCAGCATGACGCCGACGATCGTGCTGGATGACAAGGGTGACGTTCTGATCATCGCCGGCGCATCGGGCGGGCCGCGGATTATCACGGGCACGCTGCAGGCGATTCTCAATGTGCTGTTGAAAGACAACACCGCCGGCGAAGCGGTGGCGGCGCCGAGGATTCATCACCAGTGGCAGCCGGATATTCTGTACGCGGAGAAGGGCGCGCTCACACCGGAGGCTGCAGAAGAATTGAAAAAGAAGGGCCACGTGATCGAACCGACTGGGGTGGTGGGCAACGTGCAACTGATCCGCAGAAGCAAAACCGGCAAGGGTTGGAACGCCGCTTGCGACCCGCGGAAAGGGGGAAGACCGGCGGGGTATTGAGTGTGAATAATCAGCGACGCAGCATCGACCTCATGCGCTCGTGCGATCCACGCAATATTTGTCGCGAAACCGCAAGCGACGCTGAACGCCAATCGGCGCAGGGCACGCTTGCGGTTTCGCGGAAGCAACCGCGCCGATTGCAAACCCACGCGCGCGGCTTGCACATCCGCACCTTCCCGTCCCCACCATGCCGCAATTTTCGCGCGTACGGGGCTTTGCTCCTTGTCCATCTTGCCACAGCGCGCAACGCCTGAAAATGGAAAAATCTGTCCATCGAACCTTCCTTTCATCGCAAAATCGCCCCTTTCGACGATGATGTTGCGCCAGCAAGCGCGCGCCAGCGCAGCGCGCCCGGATAAAGGAGAGGGCGCGTCGCTGCGCCGCCGACGAATGATCGACGCATGGATTCAACTTCGCCGCCCGTTGCCGATTGAGCGTCAATCCGGGCACGGCGGGGGTACGAATGGGGATCGAAATGGGGTTGAAAAGGGACCGCTTTGGGTACAAAAGGGGCACGGTTTGGCCACGGTTTGGGCACGGTTTGGACCCGGTTTGGACACGGTTTTTTTGAAGCGGGCAGAGGACACAAGCTTCGTAATTAGCTGGCAGACCATCACTTATGAAATTTCCGTCGCTTCCGGCCATGCCAAAACATCTTTTTTTGCTTCCGGGCGTCGATACATCTTCAGTCACTCCGGTCACACTTCCGGTCGATCTAACGATAAAACATCGGGTTGCGCAATGGCGCCCACGCCGCGCTGTGAGCCTCGGCGAACACGCGGGTCGAGGGGTCATAACGATTCGGAAATTAACGCAACGCGCGCCACCACCAACCCGCAACGCATGAAACCATGATTTCCATCGTCGTCCCCATCTTCAACGAGCAGGAGAACCTCCCCGAGCTGCGCCGCCGGATGACCGCGGCGCTGGATTCGACCGGCGACCCGTGGGAATTGATTCTGGTAAACGACGGCAGCCGCGACGATAGCGCGCTGCTGATGCGGCAGTTCAATTCTGAAGACGGGCGGATCAAGAATGTGATGCTCAGCCGCAACTTCGGGCATCAGCCCGCCGTCTCCGCGGGGATTCATCACGCGCGCGGCGACTGTGTCGTATTGATCGACGGCGACCTGCAGGACCCGCCGGAGGTGATTCCCGAGATGGTGAGTAAGTGGAAGGAAGGCAACAAAGTTGTCCTGGCCGAGCGCCGCACGCGCGGCGATTTGCACGGCCTGCGCGGCATGGGCTTCCGATTGTTCTACCCGATCCTCAAACGCGTCGCCGATCTTCCCCACGGCCCCGATGCCGGCATCTTTGGATTGATGGATCGCGTGCTGGTCGATCATTTCAACAAACTGCCGGAGCGCAACCGGTTCATCCCCGGCTTGCGAAGCTGGCTGGGTTTTTCATCGGCCACGGTGATCTACGACCGCAAAGACCGCGCCGCCGGCAAGCCGAAGCAGACGCTGCGCCGGCTCATTAAGTATGCGCTCGACGGCATGATCAGCTTCAGCACCAAGCCGCTGCGCTGGGTGACGTATTTCGGGTTCTTCGTGTCGTTTATTGCGTTTCTATTAATTCCAACCTACATCATCCTTGCTTTGGTGTACCCCAATCAGGTGGGCCGGGGGTTTTTCACCATCCTGCTCACGGTCCTGTTTTTAGGCGGGGTGCAACTGATCAGCGTGGGCATTCTGGGGGAATACATCGGACGGATTTACGACGAGATCAAGCAGCGCCCGCTGTACGTGGTGGCGGAAACGGTGGGGATTTGAGGACTTCACTTTTTTCCTCGCAGCGACCTACTGGCCAAGCTAGAATTGAAACATGATGGATCAACAACTCACTATCCCGATCCGACCGAGCAAACGCGGCGAGCGTCTGTGGGAGATCGTCGATCTTCTTCCAGCGCAAGGCGAATGGAGCGAGGAGGAATACCTTGCACTGAACACCAAGCAATTGGTGGAATTTACCGACGGAATGATTGAGGTGCTTCCGATGCCGACGGTTTTCCACCAGTTGATTGCGATGTGGCTCTGCAACTCATTGAACAATCATCGGATTAACGGCGGGCGAGCGGGCCTTTCAATCATCGCCACGTTCAAACTGAAAATTCGTGAACGTAAATACCGCGAACCGGATGTGCTGTTCATGAAGCGCGAGAACCTGCACCGCGTAAAAAACGAGATGTGGGACTACGCTGATTTTGTCATAGAAGTGGTCAGCGAAGGCGGCGAGCACCGCGACTATGTGGAGAAGGTGCAAGCCTACGCCGAAGCAGGTGTGCCGGAGTATTGGATCGCCGACCCGGCAACCCGGCGCGTTAAACAATTGGTATTAGAGGGTTTGCAGTATAAAGAGATTGGGGATTTTGAAGGGGCTTCTAAGGTGGTCTCGAAGACTGTCGACGGATTCGAAGTCGTCGCCGGCGAGCTGTTCGATCATGCCCAGCGCGAGATGACACTGCAGAACGAGTAACCGCGCATTCACCGCAGCATCAACCCAGTCAGCAGCACCAGCGTGCCATTGTTGAGGGCGTGCGCCGTGACGGATGCGACGATCGACCCGCGCCACTGCCGCAGCAGCGCCAGGTTCAACCCGATCATCGACAGCGCCGGAATGCCCGCCCAGCCTTGCGGGTGAATGGAGGCGAAGATCAGCGCGACGACCATCGCCGCGACGAACCACGGCAAGCGCGTGCGCAGGTGACCGAACAGCGCGCCGCGGAACATCAGCTCTTCGGTAATCGGCGCGAAGACCGCCGCCAGTACGGCCACGAGCACGAACTGCCACAGCGGACCGACGATAAGCTCGGTGATGGGGTGCGACGCATCGGTCCCCGTCACCCTCGACAGATAGGCGGTGATGGTGATGCCGACGACCATGAGCGGGAACAGCGCGATGTATCCGGCGACGCCAAAGAACGCTTCGACGAAGAACCCGCGGCCCGAGTGGAGGCCCATGGCTTGGCGGACGTCGCCGGGATTCAACGATGCGGCCCGTCGGATGAACGGCCAGGCAAGACCGACGGCGAACGAGCCGAATGCGAGCACGGTGCCGATGACGCGCCCGCCGGGAAGACCGAACGCGTTCCACAAGATGGAGGATGATATGAGCGCCAGATACAACGCGAACGCCTCCAGCAATGCCACGTCGCGGCCGACGGCGGATGTGGGCGTCGTGCGCATCGAGCCGATGGCGAACATGACGATGCCGGTGATGAACAGCGCCAGCCCCAGCAGTGCAACGACGGCCAGCACCGCGATGAATCCGAACAGGACGATCGAGGTCTGCTCGCCGTCGGCTAGCACGGCGCGCCGATCCGGATCGCCCGGCGGCAGGTCGAGCGTCAGCGCCAGCCGGCCGATCCAGCCGTGGCGATCGGTGAGCCGCACGCGCGCGTCGGCGTTCAGCGAGGCCGATCCATCGTTGAGAATCGCCAGCACGTCGGTTGCATCCCGCGCGGTTGCTTCGTCGGCGGATTTCGACAGCCCATCGAGCAGCGGCCGCGCGTCGTCCTTAGAATCCACGGCGGCGGTGATGATGGCGGCGTATAGCTTGTCGACGTCGGTCTTCGCGCCGTCGCGCGCCTGCCGCGCCAGTTGCCGGCCGGTGTCGGCGGAGGGGTTGCCGGTCATCGCGCGCGTGATCGACATCGTCCCCACCGCGTACCGTGCGCTGATCAAATGCTGGGCGGTCGGGCCTTTGAACTCTTTGGGCATCCCCTTGCGAACAATCGTCACCCCGATCATCAGCGCCACACAGCCGGCGATCACCAGCCAGCTCACGATCGCGCGCAGCGGCGATTGCGGCTCGACCAATTTAGCCGGTAACAAGACCGCGTCTGGCAGCGACGGTTGGAAAATGGGTTCACCAGACGACGGCGGCGGCGGGGTCGGGGGAGTCATTCGTGCGGATCATACGCGGCCGCGGGAGCGCGTGACCACGAACATCATCCTCACCGACGCCGATCGATGCTGTTCGTTATTCGAAATCAAGTCGAGCTTTGACAATCGACAGCGGAAGCGCCCCCACTACGTTGCGGGCTTTATGGGCAGCCTTGAGATCGACCGCGTCTTCAAGCCGACGAAGTTTTCCAGCTTGCTCACGAGCCGACCGCCTAACCTTCGCGCTGCCTCGCTTCTTGCCGAAAGATTCATCTGTTACGTTCACGGTCATGGCAAGAGAGTATTATCGCAAAAAAGGCTGACGAATCGACAAACAAAATCATGCGGATCCCGCATGATTCCCGCGTGCGCGGCGGCGATTGGGTGCCACTACTTGACTCTGAAGTCAAGTAGTGCGTGGAGGGTATCGCTTCGTTTAACGCAATCCGACTCCGCACGACTTGGCCTGAGAGCCCAATCGTGGCACCCGCCACTCTCGTTTTCGTCGCGATACCGCGCCTCGGCGTTCATTCGGCGCGTTGGTTTCCGCCCGGCAAAACTCGGGCATCCGTATCAAGTGCGAGGCGCATCACCCCGCCGCCGGCGGATCGGTCGGCGCGGAATCTGTGGGCGACGGATCGCTCGGTGGTGCGCCATCATCGGCCACCTCCGGCGGCACTTCATCCTCCGGCTCCACCCGCGCCATTGCCACCAGTTTGTCGCCGTCGTCGACTTTGATCAGCCGCACACCCGAGGCGATGCGGCCGGTTTCTCGGATCTCGGCAATCTTGGTGCGGATGAGAATGCCCTTCTCGGTGATCATCATGAGTTCGTCGGTTTGATGAACCAGCTTCATGCCCACCACTTCGCCATTGCGATCGGTGGCGTCAATGTTGATCACGCCTTGCGTGCCGCGGCCTTTGAGCGGGTAGTCTTCGAGGCTGGTGCGCTTGCCGAAGCCGTTCACGCAAGCGGTAAGCACTTGCCCGTTGTTCTGGCCGGACGGCACGACGATCATATCGACCACCGCATCGCCGTCGCGCTTGAACCGCACGCCGGTCACCCCGCCGGCGGGGCGGCCCATGGCGCGAACCTGATCTTCTTCAAACCGCACGGCCAGCCCGGTCTTGGTGCCGAGCATAATGTGATCCTTGCCGCTGGTGACGGCCACGCCAATCAGCGCATCGCCCTCTTCCAGGCCGATGGCGATGATGCCCGTCTGGCGGATGTTCTCGTACGCGCTCAGCGCTGTCTTCTTCACCACGCCTTTGGCGGTGGCGAACACGAGGAACTGCTCTTCCTTGGCAAAGTCTTTGATCGCCAGCACGTTGCGCACCTTCTCGCCAGTTTGAAGCGAAAGCAGGTTGGCCACACTGCGCCCCTGGCTGGTGCGGCTCATCTCCGGCACATCAAACACGCGCTTGTCGTACACGCGGCCGGTGTTGGTGAAGAACAGCAGGTGGTCGTGCGTGTTGGCGATAAACAGGCACTCGACAAAATCGCCCTCGCGCGATTCAGTCCCCTTGATCCCCCGGCCGCCTCTGCCCTGGCTGCGGTAGGTGCCGGTGGGCATGCGCTTCACATAGCCTTCGTGGCTGAAGGTGACGACGACGTCTTCGGGCGTGATCAGCGCCTCCATGTTCATATCGCCAACCGCGCCGGTGATTTCGGTTCGGCGGTCGTTGCCGTACTTCTCTTTGATCTCGAACGTGTCTTCTCGAATGATGTCTTCGACCAATTTCGGGTCGGCCAGAATCGCTTCGTATCCCTCAATTTCGCCAGTGACTTCGCGGTATTCCTTCACCAGACGATCAATCTCAAGCCCAACGAGCTGGATGAGCTGCAAGCGACCGATTGCCTCGGCCTGCACCTGCGTGAGCAGTATATCGCGCTGGGCGCGCTGCATGAGCGTTTCGGGAATCTGCGCCGCCGCCGGGTGGCTGGGGGCGATACGGAAGGCTCGCGTGCGCAATTTCTCGATCGCCTCGTCGCGCGTCTTGCTCGACCTTATCAGCTTCACCACTTCATCAATATCGCACACCGCGAAGATCAGGCCTTCGAGAATATGCCCGCGTTGCTGGGCCTTCTTGAGCAGGTGTTTCGTCCGCCGGGTGATGACCACTTTGCGGTGTTCGATGAAGTGCTGAATCAGTTCCTTCAGCCCCATGGTGCGCGGCTGGCGGTTCACCAGCGCGATGTTGATCATGCTCACCGTGATCTGCAGGCTGGTGAACTGGTACAACTGGTTGATGACGATATCCGGGTCGGCGTCGCGCTTCAGGTCAACCACCATCCGGCATTTGTGCTCACGGCCGGAGTGGTCGTTGGCGTCGCTCACGTCGCTGATGCGGTCGTCTTTCACGCCGTCGGAAATCTGCTGCAGAATGTCTTTGCGGATGACGTTGTAAGGCAGCTCGTCGACGATGATCGACTTGCGGCCGTTCTTGTTCTCTTCCACATGAATCTTGGCGCGCAGCGTCAACCGCCCGCGGCCGGCGGTGTAGGCTTCGATGATGCCGTCGCGCCCGCAAATGGTTCCGCCGGTGGGAAAGTCCGGCCCGGGCACAATTGTCAGCAATTCCGGCAGCGTGATCTCAGGTTTGTTGATGACCGCGACGATGGCATCGCAAATCTCGCGCAGGTTATGCGGCACGAGGTTGCACGCCATGCCGACGGCGATACCGGTCGAGCCGTTCACCAGCAAGTTGGGAAACTTCGATGGAAGAACCATCGGTTCCATCAGGCGTTCGTCATAGTTGGGCTGGAAATCGACAGTGTCCAAATCCATATCGGCCATCATGTCAACCGTGGGCGCGGTCATGCGCGCTTCGGTGTATCGCATGGCCGCCGGCGGGTCGTCGTCGGTGCTGCCGAAGTTGCCCTGTCCGTCGATCAACCGATGCCGCATGTTCCATTCCTGGGCCATGCGAACAAGCGTCGGATAAATCACCGCTTCACCGTGCGGGTGGTAGTTGCCGCTCGTATCGCCGGCGATCTTGGCACACTTGATGTGCTTGCGGCCGGGGGTGAGGTTGAGGTCATTCATCGCGACAAGAATGCGCCGCTGCGAAGGCTTGAGGCCGTCGCGCACGTCGGGCAGGGCACGATCCATGATCGTGCTCATCGCGTAGGTAAGGTAAGAATCCTGCAGTTCCTGTTCGATCTGCAGGTCTTCGATGCGTTCTATTATCGGGTTTTGTTCGGACATTATTTCCAGTTGAAAATGATAGGGCATTTTACTGGAAATGAGATGGAAAGGCGAACGTTCATCAAGTCAAATTCAACAAATGCGTCGGGGCTCGATACAATGCACGCCGTGATCAAATTGATCGAAGAAAATCACCTGCAGATTGCGGCCCTTTGTGCGAAATATCGCGCCCGCCGCCTCGCGCTGATCGGCTCGGCTGCACGAGACGACTTTGACGATAAAACCAGCGATCTGGATTTCGTCGTAGACTTCGACGATCTCACCATCGACGACGCGGCCGATCGTTATCTAGGTTTGCTGGTGGACTTAGAAGACCTGTTTGATCGCCACGTGGACGTTGTATCTTATCACGCCATTCGAAACCCGTATTTTCGACAGGTGGTTGATCGAACCCGCGTCGAACTTTATGCAGCCTGAAATCTTCAAACTTCTCTGGGATATGCGAAACGCCGCGCGAAAGATTCAGCGGTATGCACTCGATCGGACATTCGCCGATTTTCAGTCCGACGATTATTTCCGTTCAGCCGTAGAACGACAGTTCGAGGTTGTTGGCGCGTGACACCCTTTGACTTTAGTCTATTCCGCGCCGTGCTGCTCGACCTCGATGGCACGCTGGCCCAGGACGATCACGCCCTGCCCGGCGCCGCCGACCTGGTTCGCCGGCTTCAGGCGATGCACAAGATTGTCGGCGTGATCAGTAACTCCGGCGCCGGGCCGCTGCGCGTGCAGATGCGGCTGCATGGGATGGCCATCGAGGTCGACGCCGCACGCATCTACACCGCCGCCGCCCATGCCGCTGATCATGTGCTCGAACGGTTCTCGCCCGAAAAGCTCGGTCGGCGCGCTCGGGTGTTCAACCTCAGCACGCTGGCGATTCACGACATGCTCGACGGCCGGGTCGACTGGGTAAAAACCGGCGGCGAGCCGTGCGACGTGGTGGCCGTGGCCGCGCCCACCTCGCAGCACTACAGCGAAGACCGCGCCCGCATCGCGCTTGAACTGGCGCGCGGCGGCGCGGCGATCGTCGGGCTGTGCAGCGACCGCGTGTTCCCCAGCAGGCGCGGCATTGAGTTCGGTAGCGGCGCGCTGACGCAACTGCTCGCTTACGCCGCAAACGCTACGCCCAGTTATTGCGGCAAACCGCAGGCGGAATTCTTCACTGATTTCTGCAAGCATTTGGGGGTGAATACGAATGAGTGCGTGCTGATCGGCGACAACCTCGAAGCCGACATCGCCGGCGGGCTGAATGTGGGCATCTCAGGCATCCTCACCCTCACCGGCGTATCGCGCCGCCGCGACGTGATGATGGTGCCCGAGAACCTGAGGCCAATGGCGATCGTGGAGGACCTGACGCAGTTGTGAAAGGTCAACGGATGAAACTTGTTTGTAAATCCGAATGACGAAATCAGAAATCCGAATCAAATCCGAAGCACGAATGCCGAATGCAACCTTTGGTGGGGCAGACATTCTTATCTGCCCCACCTTCAGGCGGGGACCGCGTTCGTCATTCTGATTTACACCGGTTATGCTTGATCGTATTGGAGACAACAACATGGGCATTTGGGACAAACTCACCGGCGAACTGATCGACATCATCGAATGGCTGGACGACTCGCGCGATACGATGGTCTGGCGGTTCCCGCGGTATCAGAATGAAATCAAGAATGGCGCGAAGCTGATCGTCCGCGAGAGCCAGGCCGCGGCGTTTATTAACGAAGGCGCGATCGCGGACGTGTTTGAATTTCCGGGCACCTTTACGCTCGACACGAAGAACCTGCCGATCCTTTCTACGTTGCGCGGCTGGAAGTACGGCTTCAACTCGCCGTTCAAAGCCGAGGTGTATTTCGTCAGCATGCGCACGTTCACCGACCGCAAGTGGGGAACGAAAAACCCGATCATGATGCGCGACCCGGAATTCGGGCCGGTGCGGCTGCGCGCCTTCGGCACGTTTGCGGTGCGCGTGAATCAAATCGGCACGTTCCTGAAAACCGTCGTGGGCACCAACGCGCGGTTTACGATCGACCAAATCGGCGATCAGTTGCGCGACTTGATGGTTGCGCGCTTCGCCGACGCCGCCGCCGAGAGCAAAATTCCGGTTCTTGACATGGCCGCCAATCAGGACGAACTGGGCAAAGTGCTGCTGGGCCGGATCAATCCGGATTTCGCGCAATTTGGCTTGGAAGTCACGCAATTGGTCGTCGAAAACATCAGCCTCCCGCCGGAGGTGGAACAGGCGCTGGACAAGCGCACGAGCATGGGCGTGCTGGGCGACTTGAACAAGTACATGCAGTACCAAAGCGCCGAAGCGATTCGCGAAGCCGCGCAGAATCCCGGTGGAATAGCCGGGATCGGCGCCGGCATGGGCGCGGGCATGGCAATGGCCAACCAGATGGGCGCTGCACTGCAAACCAAGCCGGGCGCTTCAGCCCCGGATTCTTCGAGCGGTTCTTCAAGTGTTTCTTCAAAGGGCGCGCCCCCTCCCCTGCCATCACAAGGCGTGCAGTTTTTCGTCGCGATCGATAACCAGCAAACCGGCCCGTTCGACGCCGCCGCCGTTCAATCACAGATCGGCGCCGGCCGAATCACCCGGCAAACGCTCGTGTGGAAACACGGCATGACGAACTGGACGGCGGCGGAAACGATCGCGGAGTTGCAGCAGCTGTTCGGCCCCCCGGCGTTACCGTGACTCCCCCGCCCTGTACCCAGGGAGGGGGCCGGGGGGAGGGCTGTTCGGTCTTAGTTGGGTGAGCCTGCGCCATGCGATTTCAACGAAAGCCCAATCCAGAGTTACGCCGAGTGCTTCGCGACAACGCCCGTCAACTACGGCGCGCTTCGGCGCCGGCAGAGGTCAAGTTGTGGAGTCGGCTTCGCGCCGGTCAGATTGGCGGCAACCAATTTCGCAGGCAGCACCGCATCGGAAGTTTCATCGTTGACTTCTATTGTGCGGCGCACCATTTAGTTATCGAGCTGGATGGGTCATCACACGATGATCCAACACAGGTCGAAAAAGATGACCTGCGCGTCCAGGAGCCTGACTGGCGAGGACTGCGCGTGGTCCGATTCTCGAACGCACAGATTTATCATGACATTGAAAGAGTCGTTGACCATATTGCAGAGTTGTGTGGAGTCAAGTTCGGATGACCAGTGAGCACCACGACTCCTCCCTCCCCACAGCCCCCTCCCAGAGTACTGGGCGGGGGAGGCAATTCCCCTGCGGCCAATGCGGCGCGATGCTGGAGTTTGATCCGGGCACCACGTCGCTCAAGTGCGTCTACTGTGGCTGGCTCAACGAGATCGCTCCCAATGCCGCGGCGGCGATTGATGAACTGGATTTGCAGGAGCATCTTCGTCAGCTTCAATCCAATGCCAGCATGGTTGAAACGCTGCTGGTGCGTTGCGTCGGCTGTGGCGCCGAGCAGACCATGAAGGAAGGTGTGACGGCGGCGGAGTGTGTGTTCTGCGGCAAGGCGATTGTGGCGCAGGCGATCAGCAAGCGGTTGATCAAGCCGCAATCTTTGCTGCCGTTTCACATCACGCAACAGCAAGCGGCGGACAGCTTCAAGCGATGGATCCATTCACGGTGGTTCGCGCCCGGCGCACTCAAACGCAACGCCGAACAACAAAAAATCGGCGGAACCTACCTCCCGGCGTGGACGTTCGACAGCAACACCACAAGCCCCTATCGCGGCCAACGCGGCGAAAATTACTTCGAAACGCAAACTTACACCACGATTGAAAACGGCAAGAGTGTCACGCGCACGCGGCAAGTTCAGAAGATCCGCTGGTACCCGGCCAGCGGAACGATCCATCACTTCTTCAACGATGTGCTGGTCCTCGCCACCACGTCTCTTCCCAAAGGCTACGGCGAAGAACTCGAACCGTGGGATCTGGGCAATCTCCTTCCATTTGATGAACGGTACTTAAGTGGCTTCATCGCCGAGGCGTATCACGTCGATTTGCCGCAGGGTTGGCAGCGTGGCACGGTAATCATGGATGCCGCCGTACAGCAGATGATCCACCGCGACATCGGCGGCGATCATCAACGCATCGACTGGTATCAGACCGCCCACCGCGACATGGCATTCAAACACATCCTTCTACCGGTGTGGATCAGCGCCTACAATTATCACAACAAAGGCTACCTGTTCCTCGTCAACGGCCGAACCGGCGAAGTGCAGGGTCAGCGGCCGTACAGCGCAATGAAGATCACCGCATTCGTACTGATGATTTTGACGACTGTGGGAACGATCGTGTACTTCATGTCGCGTTAGCGTTTCCCCCTCCTTCTACTCCGGGAGGGGGCAGGGGGAGGGTCGAACGGCGAAATGTGTCGCTCTCGCATCGACCCTCCCCCCTAACCCCCTCACGGAGTACCAGGAGGGGGAACAAGACAATGACCACCATCGCCCACATTTCTGATCTGCACTTCGGTCGAATCGATTCGGCGGCGGTGGAGGCGTTGGTGGGGGATCTTCATTTGCTCCGCCCGGATTTGGTCGTTATCAGCGGCGACCTGACCCAGCGCGCCCGACCGGAGCAGTATAAAGCGGCGCGAGCGCTGATCGATCGGCTGCCGATTCCGCAGATCATCGTGCCGGGGAACCACGACGTGCCGCTCTACGATTTACTCCGCCGGCTGCGCGATCCGTTCGGGCGGTTCAGGCAGTTCATCACCGTCGATGAGTATCCGGAATTTGAGAATGATGACGTGCATGTCGTAGGCATCAACACCGCCTGCCGAATCGCGCCGCGGTTGAGTGGGTTTTGGAAAGACGGCAAGGTTCGCGCGCGTCACCTGGAAAAACTCAAACAACTCTTCACGCCGGGTCGTGCCATCCTCCCACGCTCAGTAGTCCGGCAGGGTGATACGAGCGCCGAAGCGAGAAATGCGCCGTTAGCCGACGACCCTCCCTCCGGCCCCCTACCCGAGTACAAGGAGGAGGAGGCAGCGTTGCATCAAATGCGAATCCTCGTGGCCCATCATCCGTTCATCGAGCCGGGTGGAGGCCATTGTCACGGAATCATCCACGGCGCGCGTCATGCACTGCCGGTGCTTGAGCAACTCGGCATCGACTTGATCCTCGGCGGGCATGTGCACATGAGCTATCGCGGCGACGTGTGCTTGCAGCATCCGCAGGTGCGTCGACCGATACTGAATATCCTGGCCGGCAGCGCGATCAGCACGCGGCGGCGCGAGCAGTGCAACGCATACAACGTCTTGCGGATCACTCCCGGCAAAGAAACCACACTTCGCCGCCGGGCATTTGTTGACGGGCGATGGGTTGACGCCGGCGCGGCGATTGCCCTTTGTATTGGAGAATAAGACAAGCGTGGCGGCCATTGCTGACCGCCACGCTCTGATTACAAAAAAAAGCTGTTCTGCCGTGGTCGATTACTTACGACGACGCAGACCCAACATGCACGCGCCAAGCGCCAGCACGCCGGCGGTTGCGGGTTCGGGAACCGCGCTGAAGGTTGCCGGCCGCAGGATTGCATCCGGCGTGCCATCGGCACCGATCTGCGTGT
>Ga0163148_10000953_pt1 | contig 38649 bp, 40 predicted proteins | sample OliLakLV19MP7P2_FD_148606 | JGI IMG/M metagenome (GOLD analysis project Ga0163148, IMG submission 148606) | Freshwater microbial mat bacterial communities from Lake Vanda, McMurdo Dry Valleys, Antarctica- Oligotrophic Lake LV.19.MP7.P2 | ecosystem: Environmental > Aquatic > Freshwater > Lake >... | reverse complement strand
TTTTGTGTACAAAAGTTCTCAAACGTTGTCTTGAGAGTCACCATATCAGTAAACTGTTGTGTTATTGTTGTTTTTAGTGCTGTCTCTCTGCTCTTATAGTTTTTTTGATTCTTTTGCCCTTGAAAAGTGTTCCAAGCTCTATCTGCAGTTTGTATGGATTGTAATACGTTTTCTCTATAGGTAATAATTTGTTCTATTTCTGGAGGAATGGTCTCGTTTAGTATATCAGTAAACTCACTTTCAGTAAGTCGTTCGCCTTTTATGAGACATTTGTCCGATTGTTGTTGATCTCTACGTTCTAGAGAGTCTGCTTGGATTTCTGTTGCCATGGAGAGAAGAGAAAAGATTTAAAAAATGTATGTTGTTATATTCCCGCTGAAGTGAGTAATGCATCAGCTTCACTGGTGTCTGCATCGTCCACGGGAGCTGTTTCACTGATATGTTTTCTCTGTGTCTCGAAGCGGTGAGTAGCAATATGATGAACTGATTGTTTCATGCGCTTCCAGAGAATACTGAGTGTTGCTTCATCGTTGATTTGACTGATGAGATGAAAAAAACGAGTCACTTGGGTATCGTGTGGGTGAGTTGCATAATAGCTGGTAATATACTTGATGATTTTTTCCTTTGGTGAGATGGTCATGTTTTTTATAAAATGAATAAGGGTATGGAGATAATATGAAGAGGAGAGGTTGAAATCAATTTATGAGTACTTCATAAGCATTTATTCATTGACAAAGCGGCAAATCTTTAGAGAAAGTTATTCTCCTCGACTTTTTACTCGCAATAACTACAAGAGAACTACTTTGATTATTTATGTGGATGAAAAAGATACTTATACTTACCACGACATATCCGACGTTTCTTCCCGAAGATGGAACACCTCCTTTTGTTCATGAACTCACAAAAAGACTAGCTTCCTTGTGAGCTGAGATGATTGTCCTCGCTCCGAGGAGACCAGGAACTCAGAAATATGAAATTCAAGATGGAGTGACGGTTATTAGATATCCTTACTTTTTTTTCTCCTCACGAGAAAAAATCGCAGATGGAGCTATTTTACCAAATCTAAGAAAAAAAAGCTGGCTCTATGTACAGATACCATTTTTATGTCTGTGATGTTGTATTGCGTTGATTTCGGTCGTCAGGAAGTATACCCCACAGATAATTCATGCTCATTGGATTTTTATCAATGGGTTTATTGCTGCACTCTACAAAAAGTTCTTGAATAAAAATATAAAACTCATCATTACGTCACATGGAAGTGATTTACACTCACTAAACTGATGAGTAATAGATAAAATAAAAAAACGGTCGATCAATCAATCTGATGAAGTGACTGTCGTGAGTGAGTTTCTAAAAAAGAAACTTGATGAACTGATGTGAAAAGAGGTGGTAGCACAGATAATTCCTATGGGCGTCGATGAAGAACACTTTCACCCTAGAAAAATTGATATATCATTGAGAAAAAAGTATGGAATTACGGGAAAATATGTACTGTATGTAGGAAGATTGGTAGAGGAGAAGTGAGTAAAAGATCTTATTGATGCGATGGGTATTTTGGTTAAAAAACAGCCTGATTGCAAACTCCTGATCATTTGACATGGACCGTTAGAGGATGAATTGAAAATGCTGGTGAAGAATATGCATCTAACATGATCTATACTTTTTCTTGGTGCAGTCCCAAATTACGAGCTTCCAAGGTATTATGCAACAGCAGATCTTTTTGTGATGCCTAGTTATATAGAATCGTTTTGAATGACAATTATTGAGTCAAATATGTCAGGTACTCCTGTCATTTCATCATTGTATCTCCAAGAAATTTGATTATTAGATTGAGTAACAAATGGTAAATATATTGCTCTTTCTACATTAAGTGAACATATAGATGATTTTATTAGCATAGATCCTATAGACATACGTTCAAAGGTATTGAAGTACGCTCGGTGAGTGTCAGTACGTAAATTCTTGCCACTCTACGAAAAACAGGATATAGGAAAAGAGTCTTGCATATAAGAGGTATTCAATGTCACAAAAATATTATCCTCCGTAATAAATTCCATTCAATATGCTCTCTGAATTTTAGTGGAATTTACTATATTTACTATATTTACTCTTTATGTTTTATGTGCGAGGTAACGATAACACTCACGAGATATAAAGAACCAAATCGACTTCTTTTCGAGACACTTTCTTCATTGGCTTTACAGAAAAATATTTCTGCCAAAGTACTAATGCTTGATCAACAATCTGATGATGCAACCAAAAAATACTGTGAAACAAGAAGCAATAAGGACGTTCAGTTTGACTATATCGTGATAGATACCGTATGACTTTCCTATGCAAGAAATTATGCAATCAAGATGTGTGCAACAGACATACTGTTGTGTATAGACGCTGACGCAATAGCTGACGAAAACTGGGCATATGAACTAACAGAAGCGTTTGCTGTAGATGAGCGTATAGGTATCGTATGAGGGAAAATTCTTCCCAAATTTCATAAGACACCACCTTTTTTCCTTAAAGCAAACTTCATCTATGATATGTACTCTTTGTTGGATAATGGTGAAGAGAACTGACCTACATCCAAGATCGTATGAGCGAGTTATGGAATACATTTGTGAAGAATGTGATCAGAAGCATTTCTAGATCTTTCCTTATGAAGAAGGCCTTGAGTGCTTTTGTGATGAGAAGAAACAGACTTGTGTAAGAGAGCAAAAAGTAAATGATTGCTTATTTACTATTGCTGAAGGTCAATCATACTTCATCAGATACTTCCAGAAAGACTGACCTATATACGGATCATGAAAAGAGCCTATCGGTGATGATATAGTAGATATGTACAATGAGGAGTACCAACACCAAATAATACAAAAAGCACTATGTGGACGTATATTATCGGTCTCTTGATTCTGCCTGTGTATGGGACGTGATATATATCAGCTTGGCGGAGACAGGTGAGTGCTTACTGCTTGAAAAAGAATAAGTAAAAAGAAGATATGACTTTTAGTAATTACTCGCATGATCTCAAAGAAAAGTTTATTTCGATGTACTGCTTTCACTTCTGTACTGTGTATAGTCGCTGTTTTTTTTCTTAAAGCAACACTCGTCCATTATTGGTATCATCTGGATCCATGGGTTATTCAACCACTTGGTGAGCTATTGGAAAGTAACCTCGACTGGGAGACGAACGTCATGTTCCCCTGACTGTGATTGAGGTTATTTTATATATTTACCGTCTGTTTCAAGCTCTTGACCTGAGTTTCTTACTTTTTCATCACCAAGTACTGATTTATAGGAGTAGGTTTACTCTTTTTGTTTTCTTTGTATGTGCTTATCGTCTCCAGGTATAAACAGATAAAAAATGTCATGTTCCTCAGTCTTCTCTTTTTATTTTTACTCCTGCAAAACGATTTTTTCCTCAGAAGACTCTCGATGACGGTGAGAGAAAACTATACCCTTATAGCACTTGTTGGCTATCTTCTTGTCTATTATAAGGTTGGTTTCAACAAGCCCTTCCTCTCGTGAATATTTTCATGAGTTATTTATTGATCAAATCCAATAACCTCATTTATTTTACTTGGAGTAAATGGGCTGTATTGATTACATACGTTGATAAAAAAAGATATGAGTCGTTTTGTTGCTTGGATCAAGCAATTTTTACGGTGAATATGTATATGAATTTATTTTTTTATAGAGTTTATTAAAAGTCTTTTTTGGCAGTATCAGCATGTGGAAGAAGAAGTAGTATTGAAAAATCCTCATCCGTTTGACTTTTATTATATCACGTCCAAACATATCAATAGTCTCCTTCTGATTATTTTATTGTTTGCGTGCATTTATTTTTTTCTTTATTGAAAAAAACAGAAACGAGTCATGGTTCGTAGAGTAGAGGTGTTTCTATTTCTGGTACTTCTTGCTGTCTATGGGGCTTCATTTCTGCCTCAGGTCTGACTCTATCAAGACAGACTCATTATATATATCAGTATAGCGTCGTTTTTGTGTATCATTCCCTTCTTATCACAGATCAAAAATAAAATCCTCCTTCTCGCTTTAGGAGCTTTTATGATTATCAAAATATGATTCATTAGTAATTACCAGTATTATAGTCCATTTGACCTTACTGAACTTGATTTGCCAGCATATAAGGTGTTTACTGCTTATACATGAGATGTATTGGTATTTAAATTTGATGAATATGTACTTAGGCAAACTAACTCATTTATGAAGGTTAATTACTCACTTGTAGATGAGTTTGTGGCAATTGAAAAAGAAGAGCAGTTAGTTGATTTTCTAGCGAAGCACTCATTTATTCTTTTTCTTACGAAAGCAACGATGCGACAAGAAGAACAATTCTATGCATTGCCTGCAATAAAAATGTTGACCGATGCGTGAAGTATAACTACCTTGGAAGATGGTAATTTTATGTATGTACATACCAATTAGATTTTTTTTACTCTTCTTTACTGGATAGGAATTTCTAAATAATTCCTACCCAGCGAAATGATTTTTTGCAAAAAAATCTATTTTATGAAGAGAGTATACCGATTCTATTTTCTTGTAAATATTTTCTCGAGTATATGATGCTACAGTTGCCGAGATATCTTGTCTATTATGTTCTGGAAAGGTCTCTTTTATAAGCATAATTCACTGTAAGGTGCTTTCTGTATCGTCGTCGGTAAGTATTCAGTTTTCGGTGTCTTGAACAAAGAGTTTATTCCCATTTGTATTCGTAGCAAGTACAGGTAGCCCGTGTCAGAGGTATTCTACTGTTTTTAACGGTGGTTGATCCATAAAGTATGATGACTGAGGAATATATGCTATGCCATAATCAGCCTCGTAGAGATGTTTCGAAACCATATGATGAGGAACTTTGCCAATAAAAACAAAGTTCTTCATATCGTATCTACTTTTCAAATGAGTAACATATGTTTCATCTCATCATCATATGATCACGAGCTTATCTTCAGGACAGTGTGCAAAGTAGAAAGAGAATGCTTCTAGAAGGGTAGAGATTCATCTTCTTGGATAGATGCTTCCTATATAGATAAAAGTTTTATAGGCATTTATTTGTACATGGTTGGGCATTTTTTCAGGTAGGGTATATCATAGACTAATTTCATGGATTTTGCTTTTCTGTACCCAGAAAAAGTGTTGAAGTAAGTTCTTACTGACAATAATAGTATGATGTGCAGTGAGATGAGCTAGGTTGATCAAGACATAATTCATTACTTTTTTTATTCATTCTTTGAGTGGTCAGGTTCTGATATCAAATATAATCGTGCTGCGGGGAAAGAGAACACGGAGGAGGAGATGGCAAATCCATGCATTGAAGAAAGGATTGTATACATGAAATACAGAAATCTTTTTTATGAAAAAGAAACAGTAGAAAGGAATCCAAATACTGTATCGTACATCGTCAATAAGAGAGTTTTCTGAACATGAATGAAATCTATGGATGTGGGTGGTATCTTTTGTTTCATCTATTTTTTGTTTTCAGTTATTTTTTACCAAGATATGTGTTTCATGTTTTTTTGACGCTTGTTCAGCAATCTTTTCTAGATCTATTTTCCCTATCTGAGAGGGGAGATATGAGAGTCCTATATATGCTATGTGCATTATTTTGTTGCTTGGAGAACTAAATAATCTCAGATACGATTGTTTGTTTTTCTCACGAAGAGTGTATACATTATGCTTAGGTTGGTGAACCGTAAGTAATTTCTTCTTCCAGGAAAGATGTTTAAAAATAATCATGATAGATGTACTTCCGAGAAAAACGGACTAGTAAGAGTCACAAGTTCTTGTGGAGAATATTCTCTGATATGAAAGATGTTTTGAGGAGTAGGGAGTTGTTTTGGGAGAAAAAAATACTTTACCCTTGTCATCAATCTCCAGAGATTTGGCGTGGTAACAAAAAAAGTTCCTCATTTTTTGAGTACACGAGCAGCTTCTTTGACGTATGTTGTATCATCAGGAATGTGTTCTATATTTTCGATGGAGGTAATACTATCAAACGTATTATCTTCAAACGCTAACGCTGTCGCAGACATGACCATATACGTGATATTTGCTCATTGGTTATGTTCTTTTGCATAAGCGATGACGTCTGCATCTATATCGATAGCAAAAAAGTTTTTTTCAGGAGACGCTATTGCCATCTGTTTGGTTCAAAATCAGTAACCGCATCACAAATCGAGAATCTTTTCGCCTTGAAGAGCTTGTATAGCAAGTTGATATCTTTTCTTGTGGAGGTAGACGTCAAGTTTGTCATCGAAACTAGTATAGTCTATTCTTTCGACGTCTGGTATGTTCATGAGTACAGGGAAAGAAAACAAAGAAAGCTATAAAGGAGATAGGAGGCAACCGTTACTCGCGCAGCGGCAATATATCAGTAGGTAGGTATGTACAAGATATTCCCTAAAATATTTATACCCGCTGCAATTGCAAGAAAGACTGTATTAAGCTGATCTTTTTTGATACTTACCAGCACGGTATATCATCGATGTCCAATTGGTTCGAGAAAGCAATATAGCCAGAGTATTTTTAACACTCACAATATATCAGTATACTCTCAGAGGAGTGTTCATCAAAAGTGTTGCAGTAGATGAGTCGAAATAAGGAGTAAGACAATAAGCAGACTATTTCGTTTAACCACCTTTTTGAGTCAGATAAGAAATACTGAACGACTATTTTTTGTGGTGATACGTAATGTGGAAACAGGGAAAAGTGCATTAAAAAATGCTGAGGAAAAAAGTGTATAGAGAAAAGTAATTTTGTATGCAAATGCGTAGATTCCTAGTCACGAAAGCTGCCCATATGCTCATAGAATCACTTGGTCTGCACTTATGTAGATGTTGATTAAAAAACTACTTAACGCTAGAGGAAAACCATATTTTGCTACTGATCGCACAGTAAGGAGGTTTGTTTTTTTTCGAAACTGAGAAAAAATAAATGAAGGTAAATATATACAGGTAATAGTCAAATCAACTACTCATACGAAAAGAAGACTGTAAATGAATAGGGAAAGACTTTTTCGTATGAAAAGACTTGCTCATCAAATACACAGTAAGATAAATCAAGAGACTGCTTTAAAGAGCACTTCTTTTTCCATCAGTTCGTGGTAACGGTACGTACTTCTGAGATATGTGGTAGTATTGGCAAGAAGTAAGTAAAAAAAGTACGATAAAAGCATGACAAGAAATAAGGTGTCCGATGAAAGAAAAAAACTTGTCATCAGTAATCAAAAAAATGCTCCAGCACTAAGGAATATTTTGAGAAGCATACTGTTCTGTATGGTTTGTTGTTCAGAAAGAAATCATTGGTGTAGAGATCTTATAGATGTTTGAGTGAGGTTGAAATCAACAACAAGCAGAAGGATTCACGTGATGCTCGTGATATAGCTATAAATACCGAACTGTTCTTTACCGATAATAAATGCTAGCGAAAAGATAAGCACAGCTTGTATGAATTTATATAGTCAGTCTCCTAGTAACAACCAAAACGTATTTTTGACTACGGTTTGTTTTGGAGAGGTGTTGAGCAGAAGGAATTGTTTGATTTTCTGTATTGGATGCATGTATCTTACGAACTGTATAAACAGTTTTATCTATAGCAAAAACCGTGAGACATACAATACTGAATAGCGTATATCATGGATGAATAATATTTTTTTGCTTATCTTGCATTTCGCGATAATACTCCTAAGGTAAGGGACTTTTGGTGTAAAGAAATTTCTCTACACCACCTGTCTTCTCTACAGATCTTGTTTGATAAAATTTTATTTCTTCTTAATGATTTATATGTCTAGATACTCTTATGCTGACCTGATTGATCAGAGCTATGATTTCCCAAACGATATATTCTCTTTGGATAGTAAGTGACTTCAGTTTCATTGAATCTCATTGATTGCCTTATTGAAAAAATATGGCTCTCCCTTGAAGATTACCTATCTACCAAAAATAGCATCTCAAGTTACGAATACAAAACAGATGGTGCAAACTGCTATGAATAAATATAATTATAAGGGCGACTATACGTATGCATATTGTACAAAAAGTTCTCATTTTAGATTTGTTGTTCAGAAGGCAGTAGAAAGTGGTGCTCAACTAGAGATCTCTTCAGCATATGATACTGCATTGATTAGAAATTTATGGAGTGATGGAGTGATTACCAAAGATATTATGATCATCTGTAATGGTTACAAATCTGACCAGTATTTAGCAAGTGTGTTATGGCTTCGAGAGGAGTGATTTCACAACATGGTTATCGTTCTAGATAATCCAGAAGAGCTTGGGAGACTTTGTTCTCTTCCCTTTACGTGAGTTATTCCGATTTGAATTAGAGTAGCCACCGAAGAAGAACCGCAAAATGAGATGTATACATCTAGATTGGGTATGAGTTCAAAAGTAATTATGAAACTATATAAAGAAGGAATTAGAAAAGAAAAAAGGGTGAAATTGCAAATGGTTCATTTTTTTATTAATTCAAAGATAAAAGATACTCCCTATTATCGAAGTGAGTTATCAAGATTAGTAGACGTCTATTGTGATCTTGCGGAAGAGTGTTCTACGTTGAAACAGCTTGATATCGGTGGCGGGTTTCCTATCCAAAATGCTCTCGACTTTTCATACGATTACGCATATATGCTTGATCAGATTGTCTGGACAATTAAACACATTTGTGATGCTCAGGAGATACCAGTACCTCATTTAGTGACTGAGTTTTGATCGTATACGGTGTGAGAAAGTGGGGCTATTTTGTATAAGGTAATCGGTTTGAAAGAACAAAATGAAAAAGAGTTGTGGTATATGATCAATAGCAGTTTCATCACGACGTTACCAGATACGCGAGGAATTCAGCAGAAATTTCCTTTATTGGCATTAAACCATCGAAAGAAACCATATCAGAGTGTTAATCTATGATGAATAACCTGTGACAGCGATGATTATTACAACAAAGACACGAAAAATAATCAGATCATTTTGCCAAAAGTCTGACCAAAAGATCAATTATATATTTGATTTTTTCACACGTGAGCATATCAGGAGTCTATAGGTGGATCTGGATGAATTCAACACTGTCTTATCCCAGCTCCTAGACATATTCTTATAGATAGAAATGCGCAAGGAAAATTAGTAGAAAAAGAATTTGCTCCTGAACAAGATGCAACTGAGATGTTGAGAATACTGTGATATTGATAGCTCTATCAAAAGGAAAAGGAATGGTATTTTCAGCTGGTATTTTCTCCTTACTTAGCTACGTTTCTTATGTTTTATTTTTTTTGTGAGTATGTCTCGTATTTTGGTAAGTGGTTCTATAGCAACTGATGTAATCATGAATTTTCACGACAAGTTTGGTTCGTATATACTACCTGAACAAGTAAATGCGTTGAGTGTGAATTTCAATATAGATCATCTCGTTCGTCATCCATGAGGTGCAGGGCACAATATTGCGTATAATCTAGCGCTTCTTGGTGAAGAACCAATGCTGGTAGGAGCAGCGTGATACGATTTTCTTCCTCCGACGACGATGGTCGATCGTATTGATTATAGCGGAACATTGTTTGTAGAAAGTATGCCAAGTGCAGTGGCTCATATCATTACCGATGATGCAAACAATCAAATTACCGCATTTTATCCATGAGCTATTCTTGCATCGACGACACAGGATCTTCCTGAGGGTGATTTTTGACGAGCAATCATCTCGCCAAATCATCCCGTCACGATGCTCAGACATCTAGAACAAGCAGTAAATAGAGGTATGATAACGTTTTTCGATCCAGGACAGCCACTAAGTGCATTTTCAGCTGAACAGCTCAGAGGAGTGATGCAAATGGGCGTATATTTACTAGTAAATACCTATGAAAAAGAGCTCTTTATGAAAATCGCAGGAGTGTCGTTTGACGATATGGTCGCATCATTTGCGTGAGTGTTGGTAACGGAAGGAGAAAATGGCTCTTCGTTATATCTGCCTGGTGAGATAATCCATGTGGATGCATTTTCGGTAGATGAAATTGTCGACCCGACGTGATGTGGTGATGCATATAGAGGAGGGCTGTTGCGAGGTCTTCATCATGGACTTGTACGACAAGATGCTATGCTTATCGGATCATATTTAGGTTCATTATGTGTGCAGAGCGAAGGAACGATGGAGCATGGGGTGTAAAATTTATTCTTGATAAACAAAGTATATATTAGTGATTTCTCCGTGATTGAAGTTGACGAGATAGAGAGCACTAAGATTGATGCTTGTCCATTCTCGTGGACACATATTTGCCATAAGAGATCTTTTTTCACCGCAATCATAAGCAGATCGATCGTTGATTGATATATCGGTTTCTTGGTGATCATCAGTGTATGCAGGAACACTAATTTTCGCATCCTTCCTCAGATGATATACTCTTTTGGTAAGTGACTTATTTTCTAGAGGCATATTGTTTGCTGGGGAATTTTCTAATGATTCTATTACCGAAAGAAAATCAACAGTAATCGTTGGTGTTTCATTATTGAGAAAAACTTTTCAGAAACGAACTGGGATGGAAGTTGCATCTGAAAGGATTTCCAATTGACAACGTTTTTTTGCTGAATTGGTTTTTTCTTGGAGTTTTTTTATTGCAGGGATAAGTAAATGATTTTTTGTCATACCTGTATCTATAAGATATTGACGTAACTTATTTCATCATTTTATGAGTTGTATTTGTTCTTCTTGGGTGAATTCAATACCAGTACACAACTTATAGGGGCGTGGAGAAAATGTTGATGCATGTACTTGCTTAGTAGACAGGTATGATTGCATAAAAAATACAAATATAATCAAGATCAAGTAATAAAATCATTGTTTCATGTTCTGTTAGCATAAGAAATAAGTAAATATTACTATCTTTTTGGATATAGTATGCAATACAAAAAACTTGTTACAAAAAAAATTCCTTGTTTCTCTCTGAAAGAAAGATATACATCATATATTTGCCATCGTCTGATGGTTTTTTTATTCACATAAGTATAATGACAAGTTACAAAGTAAAAGATATGTCGCTCGCAGCTCGAGGACGTAGAGAGATCGAACTTGCTGAAGCAGAAATGCCGGGATTGATGGCTCTGAGAAAAGAACATGGAGCTAGTAAGCCACTTGCAGGCGCACGTATTGCAGGATGTTTGCATATGACGATACAGACTGCTGTATTGATTGAAACATTGATAGCTCTCGGAGCAGAAGTGCAGTGGAGTAGTTGTAATATCTTCTCGACGCAAGATCACGCGGCAGCAGCTATTGCAGCAGCTGGTATTCCTGTTTTTGCCTGGAAAGGGATGAATGAGATGGAATTTGATCGATGTATAGAACAGACCCTTTGGTTTGGTGAAAATAAAGAACCGCTAAATATGATTCTTGATGATGGGGGTGATTTGACTAATATGGTTCTCGATCGTTTTCCACAGCTGGTCGAAGCTATTCGTGGTATCTCTGAAGAGACGACGACAGGAGTACTTCGCTTGTATGATCGTATGAAGGCAGGAAAACTTCCTCTTCCAGCAATCAATATCAACGACAGTGTCACCAAATCAAAATTTGATAATAAGTACGGGTGTCGTGAGTCATGCGTTGATGCGATTCGTCGTGCGACCGATTTGATGCTTGCGTGAAAAGTAGCTATCGTGGCAGGGTATGGTGACGTAGGAAAATGATCAGCAGCGAGTCTGAGTAGTTCTGGTGTGCGTGTGATCGTGACGGAAATAGATCCTATCTGTGCACTACAAGCTGCTATGGAAGGATATGAAGTAAAACCTATGGACAAAGCAGTAGAAGAAGCGGATATTATTGTTACTGCGACAGGTAATAAAAATATTATCGTTGGGCGTCATTTCGAGAAGATGAAAGATAAGACAGTGGTTTGTAATATCGGACATTTTGATAATGAAATCGATATGGCATGGTTAAATACCACCTATGGATCGACAAAAGTAGAAATAAAACCTCAAGTAGATAAATATACCGTAAAGAGTGGTCATGATGTTATTATTCTTGCAGAAGGACGTTTGGTAAATCTTGGGTGTGCAACAGGTCATCCATCATTTGTAATGAGTAATTCGTTTACGAATCAGACGCTTGCTCAGCTAGAACTACGACAAAGAGGAGATCAATATGAAAACAAAGTATATACGCTCCCGAAATATCTCGATGAAATGGTTGCGAGATTACATCTTGCACATGTTGGTGTAGAATTGGAGACACTGAGTGATGATCAGGCTTTATATATTGGCGTGCCAAAACAATGACCATACAAAGCAGAAGCATATAGATACTAATTTTTTTTGTTTCACCTATACAAAAAAACACGATACTCTCGTGTTTTTTTGTATAGGATTTACTTATCTCATGAATTATCGATCATTTCTTTTTTTCAGCTAGATCGGGATGTTGATTTTTCGCGAGACCATTGGGTTTTTTGAAGTCCATAGTTGTCTCATTTGAGATCATAGTTAGGATCGAAAGGAATATAGTTGCCTTGTGGCGCACTTTCATGAATTGGTTTTATATATGATTGTGTAGTGAATGACGTTGTATTACTCTCTGTTACGGTACTTCCTGGCGTGAAAAATATAGTTCGTACTCATAAGAGTAGTGCACCAAAGAGTCAAAACGATAATACTCGTAGTGCAGTTTTTGTCATCAGATGATATAAATTAAGTAAAGTATGATTCGGCAACTAAATTATAATCATAGAAACAACATATGTCAATACTAAAATGAAAAGTAATGGTTTATATCTATCATAGATAGTTTAGAATTGCTTGTATCTGTGCTGTATATAACTAGATTTACTTTAGTAATTTGACTTTTTTACGTCCAATAGGCATATATGAGTACTTTCAAGCATCATATACAACATTGGTGAATAATCATCTTTGGTATTATTTTGGTTAATGGACTACTATTTTTTGGTGTGCGCTACTTATCAAGGCCACAGCTTTCAGATGGAGAAAAAATGCGACAAGAAAGTAATTATAAAGAAATAATCTGATCGACATGAGCAACATCATTACGAACAGCTCCTGCATATGTAAAACTGTGAGACATACAGTCAGCGCGTGAGGCATTTTTTATTTGATCATACGAAGGAGTTCCTGCTCGACGAGATATGATAAGAAAGTCTTTCCTCTTATGGTCAAAAGATGATATAGTCTGAGCCCAAGAAGTGCTTGAAAATACAACACATCCTGATCCAATTATTAGATCGCTTTTTCTCGTACTAAGAGCTCATTATTACTGCTTACAAAGAAAACGAGATGAATGTGAGATACTTGCACAGGATAGCGTTACTCTTGATCCATTATCATCTTTTGGTCTACAGTTACAGTGAGCTGTCGATCATGCCAAAAGGAAATTCACTTCGGCTGAAAAGTTTTTTGATAGGGCTCAGAAATGAGATGGATTCTGTGTAGATACGATGTGTCTCTATGCACGCGGTACTACCCATTTTTATAATGCGCAATACTCGTGAGCTATTACTGATCTTTCATCATTGATAGATGATAAATCATATGGATTTGATACTAAATTATTTTTGTGAAGAACGTATTACAATCAGAAGATATTTGACAAAGCCACTGAATGGTTTCAGGCAAGTCGTGAGAGTGCTTGATGAGTACCACGAACGAGTGACTTATGGTTAGCAAGAGTTGCTACAGAGCAATGAGATATTGAAAAATCGTTACGTATCTATCATGATGCCTACCTATCTGGAGATTACGGAGTAGAATTGGTGACAGATTATTTATTTTTAGCATATTTTACCGATGATGTCGAACTAGTAAAAACATTGACCTTGCAGTTAGAACGTATGATAGGTGATTCTCCATGGAACTATTTACTGGTCGTAAGAGTCCTTAAGGATACAAATCAACTTGATCTTGCGAGAGGCTTTCTTGAAAAATGACGTCTTTTCATTGATACAATAGAGGATGTGGGAGAGCAAGAAAGATATACTACTGATTTCTTACGTGAAGAGCATAACATAACTGTTAAAGAAATATATCAAACGTTAAATACCTGACAGTCGATCGATGAATTGCTTCTTGTTTTAGATACGCTCTCTGTAGATGCTTCGCAAAATGCATTTCTACGCTGATTACAGTCAGTTATTAATGAGTGAGTTGACACGACAGGTAGTTGATTCTATCTCATACCACAAATTGCTTCTCACGATATTCCTTTTATTCGTTTCTGGTATGTTCTTTTTCGTAGGGATACAAAACGTGCTTTGCAGATAGTTACTGAGATGAATATGTACGCCAAAAATAACATTCAACTACTTCGAATGAAATGGGCAGTTACCCAACGTTTAGGTGAAGAGCAGTTAGCAGCTAGATACCTATACCAACTCAAGGAAGCATGAGTATTCACAGAAAGTAATACAACTTTTACTCTTCGTGAGCTTCGAAAAGAAGCATTTCGTGCATTTTCTCCACGAATGAAATGGATGTCTCCCAATCTTTCTTTGGATTTTTGGTGGATTTCTGTTTCTGGAGAAAACGACGTTTTATTGGACGTAAAGGCTGAATTCTAATGGAATCTTCTATAATAGTGGTATTTCTCTTGATCTATTCTGTTTTCCACATATGCATTCATTTTCTCTCGGAAGTAGGTTATGTATGATTCTAGCACTATCTAGTTTGTTTTGGGGGACCATAGAGCAAATAGTATGGGTGCAACGGCTTTGAGTAATTATGTTGTGGAGTGGTGCTATACTCTTTTTACGTCATCAAACGACTAATTTGCAGAAAGCACAGATTCGTTCTTACTGAATTGTTCTTTGTATAGTATTTTTATACAGTGCTTTTTTATTCACACTGAAGGCAGGAAATCTACTCCTTTTCATTATTGTTTTGAGTTGTATTATTTCGTTTTTACGGTCTATTTGTCCATTTAATCAACAGAGTTTATTTTTTTGATCGTATAAAATACAAAAAAACGAGAGAATATACTGATCTTCTTTGCTTATAGGATGCTGAATATTGTATCTTTTACTCTCTGTGTCGTGAGAGCAAGCATATTTTTATGCGCTTACGGGTGCATTTCTTGTTTTTATTATCAATATGTACCTTTTTTGATTCAAATACAATGATTTTAAACACAATCTGTTTGGATGGTTACTTTTTTTGTGACGAATATTTTCATGATTATATTTTTTGATAACCAGTTTCTTTTTTAGATAAATTTATTTTTAAAAAGTTAATTTCTAGCGGTTTAAATAGATAGATGCACTAAAATTTGCATTTTTTTTGAAATACCTGTATAATTTTTGCAATGAGTGTTTTATATCTATATTTCTCATGAAATATATGTCACTATCGATTGTTGCGATTATACTAGCATCCACTATATTACAGCCTGTAACTTTTGCGGCATATGGATGATGATGATCTTCAGTATCCACATCAAATAAATTCCTGTCTAGAGATGTTTGTCCGGCTGGTGATTCATCGTCAAGTTATTACGATGGAACGTGTAGTTCTCCATCTCTTGAACCAGAAAATCAAATAGTATTTTCTACTCAGGAGTACAGGCCCGCTAAAGAACAAGTGACTGGTATCTTGTCTCCCGAAGATGAATTAGATACATGGATTGTAGAAAGAAAAATTGCATTAGAAAAGGCTCTTGATAAGAATGAACAAAAAGTTTTGAATATGCCAATAAGATATCGTATGGTGCAGAAAGAAGTCGACACCATTATGAGTCGTTGGGGTGATTTGGATGAAACAGTAAGACATATCAAGTCAGTAAAATTAATTAACAAGATTGATCTTATCATAACGTCAAAAAAACTATCTCCAAAATTGCTTACTATAATAAAGTATATTCAAGATAAAGCAGTGCTCATGACCTCATTTACTGCATCATCAACGTAATCAACATACGAACTGATAAAAAAAACTCGCTTCACCTACGAAGCGAGTTTTTTTATTACAAACTTAAAAGAAGATATATTGTTAATCGAAACTATTTTGCTAGAATACAGGTGTTTTTCATCACTTATCACTATGTCACAACTCTGTATTACTGATCGACAAGAAAATTGATCTGAATGTCTACTCACTGATCAAAAAATTATTCATCAAGTTACCCGTGTCTTGAGAATGAAGAAAGGAGATATACTTTTTCTTCAGGATTTCTGATGAACAAGAAGATGCAAAGTGATCATTCATCAGCTCAGTAAAGAACAAATTCATGCACATATTATTGAAGAAACAAATAATCAGGCTCACGATCTTAAGAAGGAGGTGAGTATTGTTTTGGCTATGCCAAATAAATTTGAGAAACTTGAACTGATTGTCCAAAAACTTTCAGAGATTGGTATCGATCGTCTCGTATGTCGACCAAGTCGTAGATCATTACTCAAAGATATTCCTGAAAAGAAACTAGTAAGATTGGAGACTATCGCGCGTGAAGCAACAGAGCAGTCATGGTGACGAAAAATTCCACAGATTATTTTTTCTCGTTCGCTTCCAGAGTTTTCTTCTGCTGAAATCATTCTTTTTGACTATCACGAACGTTTACAAGAGGCTTTTCCGATATACTCTTTTATGAAATATAAAAGATCTCTCCCAGAAGCTCATATTGTTGGTATTATTTGACCTGAAGGATGATTTGAGGAAAAAGAAATTCTTGACCGAAAGTTAGCTATAAATTGACAGGTGACTTTAGGTAATCATGTATTGAGAATGGAAACAGCTGCAATATTAGCAGGGTGGTGGATGAAGTCTTTATAAAGACTCTTTAGATATATTTTTCACCTGCCTCTTTAAGGTTACTTCATTTCATTTACTTCTGTCAACTATACTGGGCAGTTTTCTTGTTCTGTCAATCGCATTGTGTCTATAAATCACCTCAGAGCTTGATTTTTTGATCCATTTTCACAACAATTGAATCACTCTATTTTTAATCAATTTTTTCATATGGAAAACAACAATCAAAATGTTTTAAGTATTCTTACTTTCGTTGGTGTTATTGCTATTCTCCTTCTTGGTGTTAGTGGTAAATTTGCTTGAGGAAGTTCACTTACAAAAGCTGATATTGCTGATGCAGTAAAAGCTAATACACCTACTGCTGTAGCTCCAGCTGCACAGCCACAACCAGCTGCGCAACCACAACCAGCTCCAGCTCCAGAGGTGACAAAAGTAGATCTTGGAGAGCTCAAAGCTTTTTATGATACAGTAGTCATTGATGGAGATAAAAATGCAGGAGTTACTATTATTGAATTTTCTGATGTAGAATGTCCTTTCTGTCAGAGACATGAAAATAATGGTACTATAGCAACAGTGGTTACGAAATATGCTGGTAAGGTAAACTCAGCATTTGCTCATTTCCCTCTCAGCTTCCATGCAAACGCACAAAAGGCTGGTGAAGCTATCGAATGTGCTGGAAAATTATGAGGTGATGAAAAATTCAAAAGTTACAAGAAGGCAATCTTTGCTAAAGGTGGACAGCCAACATTAGCAGTTCTTGAAGAAGTAGCTGTAGCAGAATGACTTGATGCTACACAGATGATGACTTGTGTGAATGGTGGTGAATTTGCTCAGAAAGTTAACGATCAGATGGCTTTCGGTAGAAAACTTGGTGTTACAGGAACGCCTGGTAACGTTGTGATGAACAATGAAACAGGTGAATTCGTAAAAGTTTCTGGAGCAGTTCCAGTAGACGCATTTACTCCAGCTATTGAACAATTTGTTAAATAGTCTTATACATTTTTCTTAATTAATAGAAAACCACTCTCGAAAGAGGGTGGTTTTTTTTGTCAACTTATCTATACCAAAAGCATGCAACCAAAAGATAAAAAACAACAAATAAGAAAAAGTATGCAAGGTATCATTGCTTGATTATCTCGTGAAGAAAAAATAAAGCAGTCATCCATTATCAGTAGTGAGCTTCAATGCATGGTGCGTGAAAAAAACATAAGCACTCTAGCAGCTTTCGTCCCCTTTTCTTCTGAGCCAGATATTGTCCCTTTTATGCAATGGTGTTTGCATGCGTGAGTAACTATTTGCCTTCCTCATGTTGAAAAAAGATTTGTTATTATTGATTCGCTGGAAGAGAGTGCTTCTTTTTCTCAGTGAATGATATCATCGGATTCTTTAGAGATGATAGAGTTTACTCAGATTGATATGATGCTCGTTCCATGAGTAGCGTTTACCCTTGATGGAAAAAGAATCGGAAGAGGATTGTGATGGTATGATAGAGTTATTTCGTTATATAGAAAAAAAAATCCTCTTTCTCTGGTAGTGTGTGTTTGTTTTTCTGAACAACTTGTTTCTGATCTTCCTTTGGAGAAACACGATCAGTTGGTTGATGAGTTGATTTATGTTTAATTACTCAAAGTCACTCAAAATCACTTGTACTTTACCCAAGAAATACCTATACAGAACAAATCATTATTATGAAAAATCTGAAAAACTTTCGTTTGGGATCAAAATCGTAGCACTAACGTATTGTAATTATTTCTATGCTTTCGTAAGAATTAACTAGGTAGAATCTTCTTAAAGTATTTTGTATTTTCTTTCACATATGCCACCAAAAAAAACAACAACAAAAAGCACTTCTTCAAGTCGTTCTTGATCGTCAAGAAAGACTTTCTCGAGAAACGTAAGTGCTCCCACGATAGATACAACACAAAAGAATCTGCTTATTGTGGAATCTCCAGCAAAAGCAAAAACAATAAAAAAGTACTTGTGAGCATGATATGAAGTTGTAGCCAGTATGGGTCATGTGGCAGACCTTCCTAGTAAATGAATGGGAGTAGATATTGCAAATTGATTTACGCCGACGTATGAAGTCGACCCAGGAAAAAAAGCGGTGATAGGCGCATTGAAAAAAGCAGCCAAAACGATGAAGGTATGGCTTGCTACGGATGAAGATCGTGAATGAGAGGCTATTGCCTGGCATCTTGCTCGTGAATTGTGACTTGATCTCCAGACAACGCCGAGGATTGTCTTTCACGAAATCACGCAGACCGCACTAGAAAAAGCTATAAAAAATCCTAGATCACTTGATCTTGCTTTGATTGATGCACAACAGGCGAGAAGAGTACTTGACCGTTTGGTCTGATATGAACTCAGTCCAGTATTGTGGAAAAAAATCAAGACAGGTCTTTCTGCAGGACGCGTACAATCAGTTGCCGTAAAACTTGTGGTAGATCGTGAACGCGAAATAATGGCGCATAGTGCAGAAAATAAATTCGCTCTCGAAGGACAGTTTATTACTGAGCAGAAAGAACAGTTTCGCGCCGTATATACAACGTCTATTCCTACGAAAGACCAAGCATCATCACTCCTTACTTCTCGATCTGGAAAACAATTTTTTGTCTCTGACGTTACCAAAAAACCATGAAAGAAAAATCCTAGCGCTCCTTTTACTACTTCTACCTTACAACAAGAAGCGAGTAGAAGATTAGGGTATTCGGTGAGTAAAACGATGCAACTCGCTCAGCGTCTTTATGAATCAGGACATATTACGTATATGAGAACTGATAGTAACAACCTTTCTGGACATGCGATTGCCCAGCTTGGCAAAGTGATCACGGATCGTTTTTGAAAAGAATATCATCAAGTAAGGACATTTACGACCAAATCAGCTTCTGCGCAAGAGGCTCACGAAGCGATTAGACCAACTCATCCAGAAAAAGAACGAGCAGGTGATGACGATCAGCAGAAAAAGATGTATCATCTGATCTGGCAAAAAACTCTTGCATCACAAATGAGTCCTGCTCAGATCGAAAAAACTGAGATTTTGCTCACCCCAAAAGATTTGCCAAAAGATCTCTTTATAGCAAAAGGTGAAGTAGTGCTTTTTCCAGGTTTTCTGAGTGTTTACGGAGTCAGTATAGATGAAGATGAATGATGATCTGAAATGTGATGAGAAAATCAACAGTTGCCAGCAGTGAAACCGTGAGCATTGCTTGGGTATGATACTATTTCAGCAACTGAGTCACTGACAAAACCAGCAGCAAGATTTACTGAAGCGATGTTGGTGAAGACAATGGAAGAGAATGGTATATGACGTCCATCGACCTATGCACCGACCATCAGTACGATACAACAAAGAGGGTATGTCGACCGCGGCGACTCTGATGGACAAAAAATGCAACTACGAGAACTGACGCTCAAAAAATTATCAGTTACTGAAAAACAGCTAGAAAAGTTTGTCGGGTGATATAAGTGAAGACTCGTACCGACTGATATGGGTATGGTCGTTACTGATTTCTTGACCGAACATTTTCCTTCAATAATAGATGAACACTTTACTGCTCAGGTAGAGAAAGAATTTGATCACATTGCTGACAAACAACTGCAACGACAGACGATGATGAAGAAATTTTATGAACCATTTCACAAGACCGTTGTCGATGTTACTCAGCATGCCGAGAGAGCAAGTGGAGAACGTGTATTATGAACAGATCCCAAGACATGAAAAGTGGTAAAAGTGAGAATAGGAAGGTTTTGACCACTGGTTCAGATAGGAGAATCAGATGATGATGACAAAAAATTTGCTTCGATACCTCCTGGGTATCATATAGAAACAATTACTTTGGAAGAAGCGTTTGAAGCATTTCTTCTGCCACGTACACTTGGTGAGTGGGAGGAAAAAGAGGTAAAAGCAAATGCAGGACGTTTTGGTCCCTATGTCCAGTGGTGATCAACGTTTGCGTCATTGCCAAAATGAACCGATCCTATGGAGGTAACCTATGATGAAGCAGTATTATTGCTAGAAGCAAAAAGACAAAAAGATCTAGAAAACACGGTATGAACGTTTGAAATTGACGGTAAAGATGCGGTAGTTAAAAAAGGTCGTCGAGGATACTTTGCGAGTTATAAGAGAAAAAAATATGCTCTACCAAAAGGTATCGAGGTAACCAAGATTGATCAAGCACTTATTGAAATGATTGTTAGTGCTGATGGAGGAGCAAAAAAGCCGACAAAAAAAGCAACGAAGAAACCTGTTGCGAAAAAGAAAAAATCTATTACGAAAAAGAAACCGACCGTGGCGAAGAAGGCAAAAAAAGTAACAACAAAGAAAAAAGCAACCTAATACGCTTTCCATACTTCCTGATCTACTTCCTCCATAAACATCGTATGGAGTTTTTCAGTAATCATTTCTTTGTGGAGGAGTTCATCGATGACGAGCTCTTCGGTTTTTGCTAATCATTTATTTAAGAGGGCACTTTCCACACAGATAGCAGTATGTTCATCTGTTTGTTCTAGAGACTGTATTTGATGAAGAGCACGATCGTGAAATGATTGATAACGTTCTACGATATCACTACTTCGACTGTCTTCATATCAGAAGTCTATATTTTGGAGTTGGCGCATACCGGTGATTACTTTTGATGCGAGAACGACTCTCGTTCTATTGAGGATAAATTCGTCATGGGTACAGTGGTCGGTATGTTGGAGTCTTCACATAAGCCATAAGATAGGATCTCGCGTTGTTTTTAGATCAACGAGCGGTTTATTGAATCCTCTAATTTGTTCTTCATTACTTTTTACTCTTGTTGCTTGAAGTTCTATCTTGGTAAGTTGATAGTGGTAGAGATTTTCAGGTATCTCATTGTAACGAAACATTTCTTTGAGATATTGTTTTTCGATACCAAGTGCATGGAGAGTGAGTGCTTTTTTGAGCAGAATTTCAGGCCCTGCTTGTTGTTGTAAGAAGATTTGGAGTTGTATGATGGCTTCAGCTATTTTGTCGTTGTATTTTTTGTTCAAGATTTCAAAACTTTTTGCTGACATGGTATATCATAGATTCATTTGATGGAGTTTTTCAAGTATTTTATGATAGACAAGAATTTGTGACTCATATTTTTCAAACTCTTCGAGATCGTAGAGCTTATCTATATTCATGTGTTTGATGATTGATTTTATACTAAGTCACTGAAAGAGAAGCGAAACAAGAATCGAGCTAATGATAAGAAGGACAATAAGTTCTTTTGGTGAACTACTGAGTGTCCATCAGGGAAAAGAGAGCGTGTTGGGGATGAGAAATGCTAGGACGAGAGCAAGTGCTCATCTGAGTCATGATCGTCAAATCAAGAACTGCCACTGACGAGATATGGGTTTGCTCAGAAAAAAGTTGAGTGGAGTGATCGTACTGAAGACGCTAACCATCCTTGCAATCACGACCAAGCCAGTGATTACTCATATGATAATCAAGACATCTTGTTTTGGGAATCAGATAGTCTGTACCATCATTCACATCAGTAAGAACACAAGCGAGTTACAGACAAACGAAAAGAATCCTCGGAACTTTTCCATATAGCCTTCGACTTTTGGACTGATTTTTGTTTTTCAGAAATTCCCAAGGATAATAGCAGCATATGAGGTGGCAATGATTCATGAGATATGGATCGTCATTCCGCCGAAATGGTTCTGTGAAATTCGTTCTGCAAGAAGAAAAGTAAGATGAGCTAAGATCATCGTAAGGGCTATCTCTGTATGTTCGTTGTTTTTTACCGTTCTGATCAGATAGGAGAATCAAACACCAATCAGTACTCATAAAACAATTCCTCCTATGATCATTTCAACGAAGCTAATGAGTCATCGAACTCCTGAGGAAAAGTCGAAGGGATGTCTGATCGCTTCAAGAAGGACGAGAAATAATGCTAAAGCAGTTCAGTCATTGAACAGACTTTCTCCTTCAAGCATCAGACGAAGTCTTTTAGGAAGTCACATTTCTTTTGCTATAGACAATATCGCAACCGGATCTGTTGATGAAATAACGATTCAGAAAAGCAGCATGACTTGGAGCGGAATATCTATTCACATCTTTTGCAAGAGTCGTTGTCCTCATCGTGCGATTATTGCAGTCGAAATAAGTAATCAAAATGTAGCAAGTGATCGAATCGGTAGATAATCTTTTTTGAGTGCATAGTATTTCATATTGTATCCAGACTCAAAGATGAGTATGGGAAGAAAAACGAAAAAGAGGAGGTCAGGAGTAAGATGGAGACTAATTTGCCATCCTGCAGGAAGATACGCGTTTGTAAGACCGATACATAATCCTACAGCAAAGAGACATACAGTATAAGGTAACTTGAAACGTATTGATCGCATATGAATTCAAGCTGCTATGATAAGTAATAATAGTGTACTTCCTACTATATACATACGACGAGGGATGAGTAAATGAAAAACACTGTAGCCTTGTGAAGGGAAACTGCAAGCAAAGTTTTTACTTCTTTGCATTTTGTTTTGTTTTATAAGAAGAGTGTTTTATTTATCCACTTCGTGGACGAGCCAACTTCGTGGACAAGTGAAACATTTTCACAGAGTGTAAGTTTTTTGTTTACCCACTTCGTGGACAAGTGAAACATTTTCTAATGAAAATGTTTTGCAAATAGACTAGAAATCAGTAGCATCTATCCGTTTTAGGTGCTATATATTGTTATGAATTTAGATTTTGACCCAAAGAAAAACTACTACGATATACTAGGCATTGCTGAAGATGCAGATGCAGATGAAATCAAAAAAGTCTATCGTAAGCTAGCTATGAAATACCATCCTGATAGAAATAGAGACAATCCTGAGGCTGAGGAAAAGTTTAAAGAGGTGAACGAAGCAAATGAAGTATTGAGTGATGCTCAGAAGCGTCAGCAGTATGATTCCTTTCGTAAATGATGATATGGAGCGGGTGGGTTTGGTTGATGAGGCTTTGGTGGGTTTGGTTGATGAGGAGCACAAGTAGATATCGGTGGCTTCGGTGATTTGTGAGATTTGCTTGGTTGATTTTTCTGATGATGATTTGGTGGATGATGATGAGCTCGTGGACCACAAAAGTGAGATGATTTATTGTTGCAATTGACCGTTAGTTTCGAAGATGCGTATCATGGCATAGAAAAAGAGATCGCGTACCAACACCTTGTTCCTGCAGCATGAGTGACGACAAAATCATGCGAGACGTGCGGATGACGTGGGGTAGTGATGCAACAGGCTCGTACGGTGTTCTGAGTGATGCAAACACAGGCAGCCTGTCCTGAATGTCAGTGAGCTGGTCAAGAATACTACAAAGATGGAGTAAAAATAGCAGGGTGATGACTAGAACAACAATCCACCAACCTGAAAGTAAATATTCCTGCAGGTATCAAGACTGAATCGAAGATTAGATATGCAGGAAAAGGAAATGCAGGAATGTTATGATGACCAGCAGGAGATTTGTATATTAGAATACTGGTAAAACAGTCTGAGAAACGAAGAAGAGATGGAGACAATATGCTCTATGATGCTGATGTGAGCGTTTATGATTCGGTGCTCGGGGGAGAGATGATTATTACACATCCGGATGGTGACGTGACGATAAAAATTCCCAAATGATTACAAGTAGGTGAACATATTAGAGCCTCTGGAAAGTGATTTGGCGAGAAAAGTACCCGATGAGGTCGTAAAGGTGATCTCATTGTCATCCCAAAGATTAAAATACCGAAAAAACTCAGCAAAGAACAGGAAAAGTTGTGGAAGGAATTGCAGAAATGAGTGTAACGCTTTTTACTAAAAGAGTGATTTGTAAATAAATAAGAGAATAGATAAGATTATGTATTTATGGCTATATCTTTAAAACAGGTGAGAAGTTGCTGAAGATATATCGGCAGCAAAAAGGAGAATTTTTTGAAAGTAAATAATACGACGAGCACAGATATATTTAGCACCTTAAGTGTTTCGGAAATATTTACTGAACTTTTTAGTAAAGAATATTTTACTGATGTAAGAAATAATTTTCACTTGAAACTACGTTTAGATAAAAATTCCATCCCATATGGGGTTAATATTAATCTCGATGAAGTAAAAAGATTTCGAAATACAGATTTTGGTAAAGATATTTGTAGAGTATGTACGAGTCAGTATGATACAAGTGGAGGAGTGTTTGTTAATTTCCTTTTAAATTTGAATAGTACAATGTGAAGTAATACCTTTTCTGATAAAGATATAGATATTACAGAATATGTATTAACTGAAGCGCAGAGTAAATAAGAATCACTGTTATGACGCTGAATCTCTTTTTGAGAAAGACTTACGCCAAAATTAAATAAGGGGTATCTTCGCAATAAAATTCAAGAACTTTGTGATCAATCCGATATAGGAATGAAACTTGATGATGAATGAAAAATATATATTTGTGATTCTTGAAAAATAAAAAACTTAATTCCTATGTTCCATAATCTTTCGTCAGATTTGTTTGAACATATCCCCGAAAACGATTATATAGATTTGCTTTATAAAACGTATCAGAGATTTTTAGCAGATTTGCTAAATGATAAAGAGAATAGTGAAGTTCAACAACTTTTAATCTATGAAAATAAAGAATGACTAAAAAAATATTTGCATTCTAGATATTTTTGATAAATTTTACAAAATGTCTATTTTATAGAATTCTTTTGTTTTTTTACTCAACATCCCTAGAGTAAGGGTATTTTTTGCCTTATTTCTTATTTATGGATTCATCAGCACTTACCGAGAAGATATTGACGCTCCGAAAAGAAACGGATGCTTTTCAGCAATCTATCAATTCAAGATCTGAAAAGCTGTCATATACGTTCTACGACGGACCTCCTTTTACGTCTGGAGATCCGCATTATGGACACCTTTTGCAGTCGATCGTCAAAGATATGGTGCCTCGTCGGATGACGATGCGCGGGTATCGTGTCAATCGTAAATGGGGATGGGATTGTCATGGAATTCCAGCAGAAAACTTTGTCAACAAAAAACTTGGTATCACCTCGAAGAAACAAGTCGAAGAAGAGTTTGGGTTGCAAAATTATATCGAAGCATGTAGGTCAATGGTCAATCAGGTAAATGATAATCGAAAATGGACGGTCGATCGTATCTGACGCTGGGTGGATATGGAAAATGCGTACTTTACGATGGATAATGACTATATGGAATCAGTTATTTGTCTTTTTTCTGATCTCTATCATCGCAACCTCATCTATAAGTGATTCAAAGTACTATGATACTCACGAGCTTTGTGAACTGCATTATCAAATAGCGAAATAGCAGAAGGATACGAAATGAGACAAGATCCAGCAGTGACCGTGAAGTTTCCTTTGAAGAATAATACTGATATTATTGGAACAAACTTTCTTACGACGCATGATGACGGAGCAGTGGAAGTGGTAGTCTGAGTCTTGAAAGATGAACAAGGACGTGTGTTGATGATATTCAAAAATAGAGATAATGTGCGATACTTTCCGTGAGGAAAAATTGAGCATGGAGAAAATCCTGCAGATGCATTGAAGAGAGAAATCTTGGAAGAGTTATGAGTCGAAGTAACTAGTGAGGTGTTTCTGTGACATGCAAAGACCGTTCATCGTTCCAAAATATATAGACTGCACTATTTTCAGATTACGGTAGATGGAGTTCCGAGTATTCAACAACCTCAGTATCATGGTATGATGGAATGGGTACAAAAAGTTCCTTCAGAGAATGACCTTGGGTATGTCTTGAAATTTGCTGATCTAATCATTGCAGATGCAAAACAACTTCGTCATGACTTTGCAGATATTCATATGCTTGAAGATGATCTTATTGGTCAAGAAGGAATATGAGATACATCTGTATCCATCCTTCCTTGGACGACAACCCCTTGGACTTTGCCGGCAAACATGTTTGCAGCGGTGCACCGTGATATTTGGTATATACAGGTTTTTGATAAAACAACCAAAGAATATTATATTTTAGCAGAACAATGTCTGCCAAAATATTATAAATCAGCTGATGAGTACGTCGAAGTCACTATGATGAAGTGAGGAGAATTACTTGATATCTTATATACGCCACTGTTTGATTACTATCATGTATCCACAGATATTGAAGACGTCTACAAGAAACAAGTACATAAAATTCTTCATGCAGATTTTGTGACGACAGATAGCGGTACGGGAATCGTTCACGAAGCTCCTGCGTTTGGTGCTGACGATTACGAACTGATTGCTGGTGTACTAGGAAAAGATAATGCGCAGGCATGGTTGTTTGATCCCGTGAATGAGCACGGAGAGTTCACGACTGATGCGCCAGATTTTGCAGGACAAAACGTGATAGAAGCTAATAGTAGTATTATCAAAGAACTCAAATCTCGTTGATTATTGGTCAGACAAGAGACGATCAACCACTCGTATCCTCATTGTCCACGTACGAAAACGCCGTTGATCTACAAAGCAATCGAATCTTGGTTTGTAAAAGAAGAAGAATTGAAAGCATTGACCGTTCCTGCTGCTGAGCAGATCCATTTCGTTCCAGAAAATGTTAAGCAAAGATTTATCAATGGACTCCAGTCTGCTCCAGATCGAAATATCTCGAGAACTCGTTTCTGGTGAGCACCTTTGCCAGTATGGGAATGTGGTGATTGTGAATCGGTAGATGTAGTATGAAGTATTGCTGAAATAGAAACGAAAAGCGGACAAAAAGTAAACGATCTGCATAGACCCTATATCGATCAGATCACCTTTCCTTGTGCGTGTGGAGGAGTCAAACATAGAATTCCAGAAGTTTTGGATTGTTGGTTTGAATCAGGGAGTATGCCGTACGGACAAGACCATTTTATGAAGCAAGAGAATGATCTAACCAACTTCAACTGTGCAAATTTTATCGCTGAATGACTTGACCAGACGAGAGGATGGTTTCGTGCGCTCCATGTACTAGGTCATGCCTATCATCAACAAAATGTCTTCCAGAATGTTGTTGTGACAGGAATGATTCTTGCGGAAGATGGCAAAAAGATGTCAAAGAGTTTACAAAACTATCCAGATCCTAAGATCCTTATCAATCAGTATGGAGCAGATGCGCTCAGATTGTATCTGCTGAGTTCTCCTGTCGTGAGATCAGAGCCACTCAGATTTTCTGAAAAAGGCGTCGAGCAGATGCTGAAAGATGTCATCATCCCTTTGCAAAATGTGTTTAATTTCTTCAAGATGTACGCAGAAGCTGACCAGTGGAAAGATAATTGAACGCAGGTGCGATTTATGAGACACGCGTTGAAACAACAAAAGTGAAATGATACATGAGATGATGGAGAAACGCTCGGTGATTTACAACTACCACTGAGTGAATCAGGTTTTGCTCAGCTTACTTCTCCAGATTTTATTGAACAAGTCGTGCGTATCGATCCTGAGGTGATTATCTGTTCAGATTTTTTGAGAGCACAGCAAACAGCGAAGTGAGTACAAAACGTACTACGTGAGTATCTGAACAAAGAAATAGAGGTAGAAATTACACCAGATCGATGATTTGGTGCGAGACCAGATAAAGCATTTGATGCAGTGAATACGCATGATGAAAGTGAATATACTCATGACGCAAAAGAAATATCTGTAGCATATCAAGAACTCCTACAAAAACACGCAGGAAAACGTATCTTGATCGTTTCTCATAAACGTAGATTCCGTTACTTATGGCAGTGGTTGTTTGATATACAGGAAGATATGCATAATCTAGATGCAACGAAGAAGTATATGATTCAATTTGAACAACCTGTATCACTTCCCCTCACGCAAGTAAATAATGAATTGGACCAATGGGTGTTGGCTGAATTACATCGTACTGCCGTTTCGGTGAGCGATGCCTTAAGTCATTACAATATCGATGAAGCAACGATTCAATTGATGAGCTTTATAGATAATCTAACAAATCGGTACCTGAGAAGGAGTAGAAGAAGATTTTGGACGGAAGAGATGAACGAAGACAAACAACAAGCATACCTCACGTTATATACGGTATTACGTACGTATCTGCAGCTTTGCGCACCGTTTATTCCTTTCGTGACGGAACAATTGCGACAAGAACTTGGTGCATTTACTTCAGCTTCGCAGACACATCCGTCTATTCACCTTCAGTCACGACCTGTAGGATCATCGTTATATATCAATCAAGATCTTATCTCTGAGATTGAAACCGTGAGAAAAATAATCAAGTGAGCTCTCTATCTGAGAGCAAAACATCAAGTGAAAGTAAAACAACCCTTACCGAGTTTGTCGTTTAGAGTGTAGCATAATACTTTATAATTTGACGTATCATTGATCTTTATATATAGTATATATGTTTTATTCTATATATTGTGGTTTGAAAAAAAAATCATTTAATAAGCTGGAATCTGAAAAAGAAACTGTTTCTTTTCTTTACTCATGGAATAAAAGATTATTTAGAATACAGCTTGCTCAGTCTAAGTTAAGTAATTACTTATTGCGTCAAAACTGTTTTTTAGCGTTGCAGAAATTTGTTGGTAGTTTAAAAAATGAGTTTTGTCAGGTGACTAAACAGTGAATACAGACTGCTCGATGAAAGAAGTTCGAATTGGATAATTTTCATATTCGTTGGGAAGATGCTGTAGAAGAGGTATCATGATCACTTATAGAAGTTCTTAAACAAGAAGTAAGAAAACCAGAAGATTTTAAAGAAATGAAAAGAAAAAAGTTACAGCAAAAAGTATTAGTAGCTGGTGAAGTAAGACTTATTTTAGAGTGATCTGATAAAATCGATACTTTAAATGAAATTCAGGTAAAAGATTTTTTATTATATATTAAGTCTTTGAAAAAAATAGCTTCTAAGGAATCTGTTGTCCTATTAAAAGAGATTGAATTAAAGTTAAAAAATGCTTCTCAAGTTCGTATTAAAAGGAGTGTATTAATATTGTTTTTGGTAATTTCACAACATCAATTTTGATGAAAGTAGACCTATTTCTATTTTCGCAACAAACTTACACACAATAAAATAAGGACAGCAAGTGATCAGCTCATGAATCGAATTGATCTTTTTGCGTCCTGTTCTTGGTGAGGAGAAAATCAGAAAAATAAGCATAAGACAACTCAAATCGAAATAATACTAGCGATATTGGTGGTGAAGAGGATTGCGCTTCCATTAGCGATACTCCAGTCTCATAAAGCAATACCAATACCGATCACACATAAAGGAGGAAGTAGTGATGCGGCGATAGCTACTCATGCGACTGATAAGGACGCAACAGTCCGAGAATACAGATCACTGGTGAAAGAAAAACCATGACTCGATATTTGCTTGTAGAAACACTATGTGTCATCAAACTTGTAGTAAGGTCGTACTTCTCATTATCTGATAAAGGATACCTTGCAAGATGTTGGAAGAAAAGCACCGCTGGTGAGGTTTCTTCTTGTTCTGGTTGCTGTATTTCTAGGAATTCATATGATACTGATTTAGTGGTTTCAATTGTTGGAGAGATACCCTTGTTACTAACAGGGGGACTAAAAAGACACACTAATTCCTCTCGGAGGAACGAAAAATTCCTTGCAAAAAATCTCTATTTCACTACCTATTCTTTAGAATATAAAAATACTTTTAATGATTCTTAGTATAATGGCAAATCTTAAACACATTAAAGCAAAGATAAAATCAGTCGGTAATTTGAAAAAAATCACGAGAGCTCTCGAGGTCGTATCTACCGTAAAACTTCAGAAGGTAAAGCATCAAGCTGAATGATTGAAGCAGTTCTTGGTCTATGTATTGAAGATTCTTGGAGCGTTGGGAAATAAAGAAGAACTTTTTGTTCAAGAAGCTACTGCAACGACTGCAACGAGATCCGCGATGATTATTATTACTTCAGAGAGAGGGTTGTGTGGGTGATTAAATACAAAACTTCTCAGACAAACTATACAATGAGTAGATCTAGCAACGACAGATTTTTTTATCGTCGGGAAAAAATGACTTGAGTTTTGTAAAAGAGTAGGAGCTACGATTGTAGGACATATCAATATTTCAGATAAATTAGCACAGAAAGAACTCTTACCCTTATTTTCATTTTTTGATCAGGCAATTGAGCAATGAGAGTATACATCGGTATCATTGGCGTTCAACTATTTCAAAAACAGTATCATGCAGATTCCTACGACGATACAATTGTTTCCTCTTACCTTAGAACAAATCAGTGCATTTTTTGAAGGCATCGACGTAAAAGTAGATGTGGATGCAGGCACAGGAAACAAAGATCTACTCATTGAACCTTCTTTGGATGAAGTGAGAACTGAAGTAAGAAGACAGATTAGAAATTACGTCATCATGTCAGCGCTTGTACAAAACAAAACAGGTGAACATGCAGCACGTATGATTGCTATGAAAAATGCTAAGGACAATGCAACCGGATTCGTAAAATCATTAACCCTAAAATTTAACAAAGAACGTCAGGCAGCAATTACCAAAGAAATCTCAGAGATCGTTAGTGCAAAAATTGCTATCGAAGGATAATTTTTATCTGTCACCATATCGTGAATACTCATCCATTTGCCAAGAGAGTACTTATCTATGGTGATTCTTTTACGTACTGACGAATGACGTGACAATGAAGATATGCTTCTAACAAGAGGTTTACCTGATCTATGCAAGATATACTTTGATTAGATTATGAGATCATAGAAGAAGGTCTGAGAGGAAGAACAGTAGCATGAGAAAATTCGTTTTTCCCTCATAGAGATTGATTGGACCAGTTTGATTGAATTTTAGGCAGTCATCTACCAGTAGATGTGCTTATCTTTTTCTTGTGAACGAACGACTGTAACGCCTGATTTGATAAAACTCCAGAGGATTTTCAAAAAAGTTACGAAAAATATGCAAGATCAATCACTCAGCGAGTTGATTTTTTCTGAATTCAACCTCCAAAAGTGATCTTGGTAAGTCCTCCTGTAGTGAAAGAACAGTCATTGCCAGATATGTTTAAACCATTTTTTGTCTGAGCGACAGCAAAGGCAGAGCAGTTGAGGAATATATATGAATCGATCGCTTTACATCATGGATGGTGATTTTTTGACGCAGAACTTGTGGTATCAGCTTCAGATATCGATGGTATTCATATAGATGAGCAAGGACATCAAACGCTTGCAAAACATCTTACAACCTATATGCTGAGTATGTCTTTAAAATAACTATTATAATATGTTTTGACTTATTTTCTGGATTTTCATCGTAGGTTTTCTTCTTTTCCGTACACCACAAAACCGTCAAAAAATAAACTACTTCCTTCAACAACATCCTGAACTCAGAGAATATACCCGTCCACCGTTGCTCTATGTGCTTATTTTTGTGGTTGTTCTCTTATATCTATTTTGATGAGCGTTTCTGGTAATTTTGTGATGAATTATTTTTTTTATCTTATATAGCAATTCTCAGTGAAAGAAAGTGATGCAAGCATGAAAAAAAGTACTTGAAAAGATGGTAACAGGATTGATAAAAAAATCTTCTCAGCCGAAAGCTACTCAAGCAACCGTTATCAATGCTTCATCAACTTGATCAACATCAACATCTACCAAAACTCCTTTTACCCCTTCTTCTCCGATGGAACTCTCTGTATTAAAGAAATCGTTTTACCGAATCATTGCGTGACTTGTTCTGCTTTTCGTTTTCTCTCAGTGACTGCCTCGATATACTGTTTCGCCGGGAGAGATCGTGTTGATCACGAGACTTGGTAAACTTCAAGATAATTTTGCTACTGAATGATTGAATTTCAAAGTACCTCTTATAGACAAGGTGATCCGTGTAAATATTCAAACACAAAAAGTAGAGGCAACAGCCAACGCAGCAAGTAAAGATCTGCAAAACATCTCGGCAACTATCGCTGTGAACGGTAATGTCCAAGCAAGTTTTGCAAAAGAACTCTACAGGAATCTAGGAGATGCATCACTCGTTGCAGACAAGATCATCAATCCATCGATTCAAGAATCGGTGAAAGCAGCGACAGCAAAATATACCGCAGAAGAACTTATCACAAAGAGAACAGCAGTAAGTCAGGATATCAGAGTACTTTTAGTAGAAAAACTTGAAAGATGGGGTATTGTCGTTACTGATGTAAACATCGTTAACTTTCAATTTTCCGCAGATTTCGACGCAGCGATCGAAAACAAGGTAAAAGCAGAGCAGGAAGCGCTTGCAGAAAAAAATAAACTCGAATCAGTAAAATTTCAAGCACAACAAAGTATCGAAAGAGCAAAAGCTGAAGCTGAATCGATCAGGATACAAGCTGAAGCCATCAAGAGTCAGTGATGACAAGAGTACGTGAATTTGAAATGGATCGAAAAGTGGGATGGAAAACTTCCACAAACAAGCTTATGACAGAGTAATGGTTTGATTCTAAATTTGAAACAGTAGAGACTACTTCTGATTTTTTTCTTTCCGTTATGGAAGTAAATGATATACTAGCAGCATATAGTCGTGATCCTGTCGGTTTTGTGCCGATGGAGGAGTGGACGACCAGTTACAGACAAGAAAACAATGTCTGTGGAGATTTTGTCGTTGTCTATGTGAAGATAGATGCAGAACAGAAAATTACTAACTTTTCGTATCAGGGAGATCCAGCGATGCATACGCTTGCTGCTGCATCTTTACTGACTGAGTATATCACAGGAGAATCTGTAGAGACGGTCCTGAGTCGATGATATGCACAGATGCAAGAACGATGATTTACGGTAAGCACGAGAAGACAAAGATCTGCTGTTACCGCATTACTGGCAACGAGAAATGCCCTTCATCACCGATGAAATGATGGAGTAATCGATACCTATGAGGATATGTTTTCATAGAAGCTAGAAAAATATCTTTACTCAAAACTCTATAAAACCTACGTATCTTTTTCTATCCGTTCATCCCACAGTTCTCCTGCAGGTGTTTCATCTTCAGTAATGATAGCAACATCGTCTATTGGTGCGTAGACAGCGATGATTTTTTGGTGAGAAGTTTGTTCAGCATCTATTGCTTTTATTTGTTTTTGGCGATTTTTCTTTTTTGGAGAAGGGGAAAGGTCGCTTGTTTCGTAGAGTCCGTCTTGCTCTACATAAAAACGTGATGTGCGTTTTTTGGTTTTGGTCATGCGATTTCGATAAGTTAAATATATCTAAGTGTAAGCTTTCTGTAGCAAAAAGTAAAAAAATAGATATATATCGGTACCAATAACTCTTGCGAAAATAGAATTTTGTGATATCTTTTGTGTGTAGAACCTCTAGATTTGTTAAAAAAACTTTTTATATATCATTGTATATGCTTTCAGTAAGCCATTTGTCAGTCAATATAGCAGAAAAAAACGTTCTTCAAGGTGTCTCACTCGAGATAGAGCCTGGGAAAAATGTGTGTCTTCTCGGTAAAAACGGTTCTGGTAAATCATCTCTAGCGCTCACGATCATGGGTCATCCTGACTATGAAATCACTGAGGGAGACATCACTATAGATGGCAAGAGTATTGTCGAATGGTCTCCAGATCGTAGAGCTCGTGCGTGAATTTTTCTTGCGTTTCAGTCGATTCCAGAAATCAAGTGAGTGAAGCTGTTTGAATTTCTCCGCACGATATACAATGCGAGATTTGAAAAGAAAGAGACGTTTGTTAGTTTCAAGAAAATCATCTTGCCATACTTGGAAGAGTTACATATAGATAAGGAGTTTCTCCGAAGAGAAGTAAATGTAGGGTTTAGTGGTGGAGAAAGACGCAAGATCGAAATTTTACAACTCAAGCTGTTACAACCACGTTATGTCTTTCTCGATGAGGTAGATAGTGGACTAGATGTAGATGCATTTCGTGCGGTAGCAGCATTGTTGCGTGACGTAGCTGACGCTCAGACGAGTTTCGTGATCATAACGCACTATTTCACGATATTGGACTATTTGCCGGTAGATACCGTAGTTGTCCTTCAGGACGGGAAGATTGTCGAGGAGTGAGGACAAGAAATCGTTGAAAGAGTAAAAAATCAATGATTTTGAACTGAAAAATAGTAGTGTATATAGTAAATCGGACATAAACTTAGACTAATTCAAAATTCTTTTACTATGTTTCTATCTTTTTTTATTCTCCATGGATTTGCAAAGAAATATCACCTTTATGAAAAAGTTTTTCACTAATCCAAAGAGAAATGCTTCGATCTGGCCTACGAGTAATAATTCTGCAGAACTTCTCTGTTCTTCTATCGATCGATCGAAGGTGAAAAATATCTTAGAACTTGGTCCAGGTACATGACCAGTGACGAAGTATATCATACAGTCATCACAAAACTGAGCAGACTATTACGGTATTGAGTATGATATCGACTTCATCTCTCTTCTTGAGAATAGATTTCCAGCACAGCGTGGACAGTTTCTCCAGGGAAATGTAAAAGACTTGACTGCAATCATGAGCAAAAATAGTATTCCGACTCCTGATCTTATTATTTCTACCTTGCCAAATAGTGTCTTCGAGCAATATCCTCATCTTGTGGGTGAACTAGCAGTGTTTCTAGAACAATGAACGGTATTTCGTGCGATTACCTATGCGCCAGATTTGTTTATAGACGTCTATCAACATATTCACCCGAAAGTACTGGGACATACTTGGAAAAATATCCCACCGTTATATGTGCTTTGAGTAAATTAAATTTCCTATGACAAAACTCCAAGAGCAGTTGATTTCTATCGTCAAGGAGGTGCCAGAATGATTTCTGGTCTCGTATGGTGTAGTAGCGAAAGAACTAATGAAACGCAGCGAGAGAACCATTACCGCCAAACTCATCGGTCGACAACTCAGTGGGATGCCAGAACATGATTGGTCGCAGTTGCCTTGGTGGAGAGTAGTGAATAAGCAGTGATATGTGAGTAGTCTCAAGTTGTGAGTGAAATGACTCAAACAGATAGTTTTGCTTGAAAAAGAGTGATACACCGTTACTAACGGATATATACAAGAACCAGAATGGTGGGGATTTGATGGAAGATAAGATTTTTTCCCGTAGGTATACGGGATAAGCGTAATCTTCAATCAAAGTTTCTAATTGAGTGAAGATTACTTTTTACTTTTTTGTTTCTCATGCATACAGAAGAAGTGTTTCAAAAGATACTAGTCTCGATTTCAGAAGAAATCGAATTACGTATCGAAGAAGATCGTAGTGAAGGTTTTGACGCTGTATTGAAGAGTTTGTTTAAGAAAAGTGATCAACAAAAAGCAGTACGCAACTTTTCTGAAGCACAAAAAGAAGCATTGTTGCGTCTGACGCATGCGTTACTGGTTATTGGTGAATACGGTGATGAACTCGAAAAACAGACACCTGATCAAGATATAGATGCAGTGGTTGATGAATTGTATGACTATTGTTATGCACAGTTGATACTGCCTCCAGAAATGATTCTGGAACCTGTCGCGGAAATTGTAGAAACACTTTATGCTGAATAGATTCTTTCGTTCTCTACATATTGTTTTACTTCTTTTATCTAGATGAATAAATGTATAATCATCCATGGAGGAGAGGCATTTGATTCTGAAGAGCAGTATTATGCATTTCTCGAGGCTTGGGAAATCGATCCGATAAAACCATGACGTAAAAAACGAAGAGATCGAATAGCTCATGCACTCAGTCATGAGTGGCAAGTATTTCTACCACACATGCCAAGTTCGCAACACGCGACCTACAAAGCACGAAAGATTTGGTTTGAAAAGTATCTTCCGTATCTTGGTGGAGAGAAAATAGTGTTGATAGGTAACTCGTTGGGTGGCTGGTTTTTGTCTAAACGACTAAGTGAAAATAGATTTCCCAAGAAAATAGATCAACTACACCTCGTGGCTGCTTGTATCTCTAATGAGTGAGTAGAAGACGAGTGAGCTGCTGATTTTGATTTCGATCATACGCAGTTGTTTCATCTAGAACAACAATGTGAAGAAATATACTTGTATCATTCACGCGATGATGAAGTCGTTCCGTACGCACAAGCTCTTTTACTTCATTCATATCTTCCCAAAGCAACGTTACTGACGTTCGAAACAAGAAATCACTTTTTTCAGCCAGCTTTGCCTGAGTTACTTGAAAATATGAAGGTATATACGAAGTAACTATAATCTGTGATACCTCACATTGGAGGTCACAAAACGTGACTTCCATTTTTTTGCTAAAAAAAATGTAAAACAGTTTTTTCATACATTTTTCATAACAAAATGCTTGTAGTGAGCATTTTTTGGTATAGTATGTGTAGAGAATATCATTCTCTATATAGAAAGAATTTTAGCCGATGAAGATAATGAGTAAAATATGATACGTGTATATGATGACTGATAAGCAAGGGAAACTTTTTGTATGAGCAACTATTGATTTACAAAAAAGAGTTTGGCTCCATAAAAATGCACTATATACACTCACGCGCAAGAAAAGACAACTTGCTCATCTCGTCTATGTGGAGAGATATGGATCGATAGTAGATGCGTTGGTAAGAAAGACGAAGCTCGCTGTCGAGAGAAGAAAAAAAAAGCTTGCGCTCATTGCCTCACAAAATCCTCTGGGTTGTGATCTTTCATCTGAATGGGTAGAGTGCATGGATGAATTTTAGCTTTTCCTGTTTTGGATGGATGAGTATTGATATGTGTATATCATGACGAATAAAAAGTCCGGTGCTCTCTATGTGTGAGTCACCTCAGATCTACACAAAAGAATATGGCAACATAAGAGCTGAACTTACAAATGATGTACAAAAAGGTATGTACTTCACTATCTCGTCTATATCGAACAGTATCAGGCGATTACGGATGCGATCGCTAGAGAAAAGCAACTCAAAGCTGGAAGAAGAAAGATGAAGATTGAATTGATCGAAACGGTAAACCCTGATTGGAAGGATTTGGCAGAAGAATGGTATTAAGGAAGATTTATTCTTCCCTGAGTGTATAGGTAGTAGTTCCATCTTCATTTACTGTTCGCTGTCGTATATCTGGTAGATTTGTTACTAGTATTTCGTCATAGAGTAACATTGAGTTATTTGAAAGTGGGCTATATCTCTCTTATCAGTGAAAAATGAAAATATAATCAGTAGAAGTATTATATGAAAACATCAAATCCAATGGAAGAATATATGAAGAAATGACTTCCTCACTTAAACTGGGATTCGTATACCTTAGTAGGCGTATTAGAATGACCTAATCTAGGAAGGTATTGAAACATCTATGATGATAGGATGACTATCATAATTGAAGAACACACAGAACTTCCAGAATGAGAAGTTAATAAATCGCTTTGGTATAGTCATTGATATGTGGAAACTTCTCATGAAGATCGACCGTTAAGAACAAATGCTGTGACGGTAATTGAGAGAAGAAAGAGATGGAAACATAAAGAATCAGGGAAGGTGTACACTTCAAAGATTATCGGATATAAAGAATCAGTAGGCACAGAAAGAGCTGAGGATCAGTTATCTTTTTTATCGTTCTATGGGTTTCTTTAGTGCGTTAAACTGCACTGCCATAGTTTTTGTGATCGAGAGAGAGCCATCTTTTGATGAAAAACAGTTTCACAGCGGTGTTTTTTGTAAAATTTCTTTTTGCAACATTTTTTCTTCTTGACGAATGATGCCTAGTTCTTCACTAAGCTGTTCTTGTTTGTTTTTATTACCAAAGTTTTCAATCATCTGGAGAAAAAAGTAATCTACCTAGAAAGTATAGGTATTTCTAAGAAAGCTGTCAAATAAACGCTTTGGAAAATAAATATCAAAATAGTGAAATTGATGTAGTACTTGTAATTATCGAATAGATATATTTGTGTTGGAGGGGATAGATCAAGAAAGTATAAACCTCCGACTAGATAAATACAGTGAAATCTGTATAAATAATTTAATTCTTTTATTAATTTTAAATTAATGAAGCTGTTTCTTTCGTCAGCATTGTATACTATGAAAGATG
>Ga0163148_10000952_pt1 | contig 38663 bp, 41 predicted proteins | sample OliLakLV19MP7P2_FD_148606 | JGI IMG/M metagenome (GOLD analysis project Ga0163148, IMG submission 148606) | Freshwater microbial mat bacterial communities from Lake Vanda, McMurdo Dry Valleys, Antarctica- Oligotrophic Lake LV.19.MP7.P2 | ecosystem: Environmental > Aquatic > Freshwater > Lake >... | reverse complement strand
CCACGAACGGTTTCGAGTACCTCGCAGACGATCCGGGCCCGATTCTCTGCCGAGCCGCCGTAGGCATCGCGGCGGTGGTTCAACGCCGGCGACAGGAACGAACCGAGCAGGTAGTCGGTCGCGGTCTGCACCTCGAGGCAATCGAGCCCGGCGGCGCGACAGCGTGCCGCTGCGGTGCCATAGGCCGCTACGATTTCGCGAATCTCTGCGATCGTCAGCGCTCGCGGTACTTCGCCGGCCATGTTCGGAATCGGCGAGGGCGCCACAGACCAGGGGCCGCGCAGCGCGCCATCCTTGTGACCGCCATGCCAGAGTGTGATCGCAAGTTTCGATCCCGCGGCGTGCACGGCGTCGGCGAGCCGTCGCAGGCTGGGGACACACTCGTCCTGGTCGAGTCGAATCACCAGGCTGCGGCTGAAAGTCGAGGCGTGGATGGGCGCGGATTCCATGCCGATCATCGCGGCGCCACCGCGCGCACGTTCCAGCAGGTACTCGTGGTAGCGCTCGCTGACGCCAGGTCCGCCAGCCCCAAGACCCATACCGTGCGCCGACATGATCGCGCGGTGGGGCAGGGTCACCGGTCCGATCTTTATCGGTGCGAACAGGTGCGGGTAGGGCGTGTTCATGCAGCGACTCAGTTCCAGGACGGTTTGGTGACGCTGATCGCGCGGTGGGGCAGGGTCACCGGTCCGATCTTTATCGGTGCGAACAGGTGCGGGTAGGGCGTGTTCATGCAGCGACTCAGTTCCAGGAGGGTTTGGTGACGCCCAGCAGCGCGATCAGCAGCACCGCGAGCCACAGCGTCAGGGCGAGCCGCGTCGCTGAGTTCGAGGCGGTGGTGATCCGCGCGTTGCCGGCATCGGCGCTTGTCGCGTCGTTCAGCTGCGCAAAGCCCGCGGCCCAGTCGCCGATCACGCGGCGCAGCAGCAGTCCGAGGACCACCGCGACGCCAAACAGCAGGAACTTGCCGGCGAGCCAGAAGGGCAGTGGCGCCACGACCGCGAGGCCAATGAACGTAGCCGCGACGCTCACCCGTAGCGCCACGTCGATTCGAGTCAGCATCGCCAGCCGAGCGCTTTTGGCCGCCAGCGCCAGGTACGTAGCCGCGACGCTCACCCGTAGCGCCACGTCGATTCGAGTCAGCATCGCCAGCCGAGCGCTTTTGGCCGCCAGCGCCAGGTACCAGGCGAGCGCGAGCCACGCCAACGCGGTGATCCAGAGCGCGCCAAGGGCGCCGGGGCTCAAAGCCACGATGCCGAGCCCGCTTGCAAGCATGACGCCGACCGGGATCATCAGAATCAGTGCGGTCCGCGGCCCGAGATCGATCTGCAGCGTCAGGCGCAGGAACCTCAGCCGCTCTGCGGTGGGCAGATCGGAGCGCGTCACGTAGCGCGATGCCAGGAACACGCCGAGGTCGGCGCCGAGCCAGTACACGAATAGCACAATGTGGACGTACTGCCACAGCGAATAGCCACTGATCATGGATTCAGTATGATCGGAGCATGCAAACCCGCCAACTGAAAGTCGAGCCCGCCACAGCTGCCAACGTCGCACCCTTCGGAGTGCTGCTTGGCGTCAGGGCGGACTCGCCACCGCGCCATTCCGCGTTCTATGGCGATTCCGTCGAACTGTGGGCGCCTGGACAGTTTCAATCCGATGCGGACACCTGTCTGTCGCTGGCGCGGGTGCACCCGCGCGCCAACGACGTGATCTGGATGGAGCGTCATTTCAAGCACACGCAGGCGTTCATTCCACTCGGCGGCGCGCCCTTCGTGGTGGTACTCGGTGCGCCGACTGAGACGCATACGCCAGATCCCGACTCGGTCAAAGCGTTGCGCTTCGATGGCCGCGCGGGCTTCATGATGCATATCGGCACCTGGCACGAATTCCCGTTTGCGATCGACGCTGCCACCGACATGATCGTCGTGCTACGCAATGAGACCAACCGCGATCTCGAGGTCCGGGAGAACAACGAGGCCGTTGGCGGCGACCTGGAGAAGCGCAACATGCGCACGCGGCTTGGTCGCGGCTTGGTCTCAGTTTCAGTTTCAGCTTCAGCTAGCGTCGGATTCCATCGGCAGGTCAGTCGGGCCCCATTCGCTCATCGATGCGTCATAGATGCTGACTTGCCCGCGACCCAGCAGATGCAGCGCAAACGCGTTGGTCGTCGCGGAAATGCCGCCACCACAGTAGTTGATGACGGGTTTGCCATCGAGCAGGCCGGCGGCATCAAGACGCCGATGCAACTCGCCAGCCGAAAGAAACTGCTGCGTATCCGGATCCAGCAGATCCTTGGCGAACAGGTGCACGCTGCCCGCAATCCGTCCCGGCCGACCGTAAGGCGCGACTTTGCCCGCGAAAACCTCTGCCGACAGCGCGTTGACCACATGCGAGGTGCCCGTCTGGACCGCGGCCAGCACCGCGGCCTGATCGACGAAGATCCCGCGACGCGGCCCGGCTTCGAATTGCGCAGGCGGATATCGGCACGCTGCGTCGCTGACGGGGCGACCTTCAGCGCGCCAGCGGTCGAAGCCGCCGTCGAGCACGCGCACGGCATCGAAACCAAATTCGCGCAACATGAAGAACACCCGCGTTGCCCACCAGGTTGGGCCCGAGTTGTAGAGCACGACGTGGCTGCCGGGGCCTACTCCGTAGGCGGACATGCGTTGCACGAACTGGTCAGCGGGCGGCAGCATGAACCGCAGCCGGTGCGCCGGATCCGACAGTTCGTCGGCGACGTCGATAAAGCCTGCGCCCGGAATATGCTGTGCCGCATAGGCCTTGCGGCCCGATTCGATCTTGTAGCCGCCAGGTTTAGGGCTCATCAGCACGCTGGTGTCAAAGATGCGCAGATCCGCTTGATCGAGCTCGGCCTGCAGTCCGGCGGTCGAGATCAGGGCTGGCGGTGCTGTGGAGCGTTCGGTCATCAGGCTACCTTGCGGGACATCGCGCGAGTTTCTAGACTGCATCGGACAGGGACGAATCACAACGAAAGGAATCCTGCATGACCACGATCGTCGTACTCTTCAATCTGAAGGCGGGTGTCAGCGTCGCTGACTACGAAAAATTCGCTCGCGAACTCGATATCCCCGAGGTCAATCGCCTGCAGTCTGTCGACAGTTTCGAGGTACTGAAGGCCCAGGGTCTGCTGGGCGGCGGCGAGGCGCCCTACCAGTACATCGAGTTGCTGCGCGTCAACAGCATGGAAAAGCTCGGCCAGGACACGCAGTCCAGCGTCATGCAGGGCGTGGTCAGCACGTTTCGCGCAATGGCGGACTCGCCGCAGTTTATCGTCACTGAATCCCTGTGACTGAGACGGCGGGCGCCACGGCCCGCGCCCAAAGTGGCTTCGGATTTTACGGCTGGTGGGCGATCGTGCCCGCCGTTTTCCTTATTCTCCTTGTCACCAATGCCCTGACGGTTGGGGGCATCGCTGCGTTTGACCCGAGCTTCATCAGCCAGTTGGGTGTTGCGCGTGCGGATATCAAGCTCGGCGATGCGATCCAGCTTGGCGTCACGGCCTTCGTGACGATCGGCAGCGGCTGGCTCGCGGATCGTTTCGGCGTGCGAATTGTCATGGCGACGGGCGCGGCGGCACTGGCCTGGGCGTTTTTCAGCCTGGCGCATGTCGAGACGCTCAATGACTACTACTGGTCGAGATTCTGGATGGGGGTGGGCCTCTCGGGAGCGGGCCTGGCGATCTGCGTGGTGGCCGTGTCGCGCTGGTTCCTGCTGCGGCGAGGCCTTGCACTCGGCATCGTGCTGGCAGGCACCAGCCTCGGCAACGCAATTTTTCCGCGCCTTTTCACCGAGCTGATCGAGCGCGACGGCTGGCAGTCGGCAGCGCGTGTCGGTGGCTGGCTGCTGATTGCCTTGCTGCTGGTGATCGCTTTCGTCGTCAAGGAATGGCCGGATCGATTGGGGCTGAAACCCTACGGCGCTGATCTTGCAGCGCCCGGCAGCGACGCGCAGCAGATTGCCGGCCCGGAGCTGAGCTATGCGCAGATTCTGGGCCGCCGCGAATTCTGGCTGATCGGAATTGCCGCATTTGCAACGTTCTATACGATCCTTGGCTACTCGAACAACATGATCCTGCACATGCAGAATCTGGGCGTGCAGCCCAAAGAAGGTTCGCTGTTGCTGGTTCCGTTGTTCCTGGGCGGTCTGGTCGGCAAGCTTGCAGCGGGCTGGCTGACCGACAGCTTCGGACGCAAGCCCGTCTGGCTGGTGTGTCTCGGACTCATGTTGGGCGGCTCGGTGCTGTTTGCGACGCTTTCAGCGGAACTCGCGATCGTGGCGGCGTCGCTGATGGGCCTGGGGTGGGGCGCGAACTACACGCTGTTGCAGGCGGTGCTCGCCGACGTATTCGGCACGCGCTCGCTGGGGCGCGTGATGGGGGCGATTACCGTGCTCGACGCCAGCGGCGGCGCGCTCGGACCCTACGTGACCGCCCGCTTTGCCGATGCATCGGGCAATTATCAGAGCGGCTTTCTGCTGATCACCGGGTTGCTGCTCGTGGCCTTTGTCTGCGCGTCGCTGCTCACCGTCGCGACGCCGGATCTGATCGCCAAACGAGCCAAGCAGGCTGCAGGCTGATGCTGCGCTATGTGCTGCGCCGCCTCGGCGGCGTGATTCCGACGCTGTTCATCATCATCACGCTGTCGTTCTTCGTGATACGGCTTGCACCGGGCGGGCCGTTCGACGAAGAACAGGCGCTGCCGCCCGAGATCAAGGCCAACCTCGAGGCAGCCTACGGGCTCGACCAGCCGCTGTACGTCCAGTACGGCCGCTACCTCGCCGCGCTCGTGCAGGGCGACTTCGGCCCCTCATTCAAGTTCAAGGATTTCAGTGTCACGGAGTTGATCGCGCAGGGCCTGCCGATCAGCCTCGCGCTCGGGTTCTCGGCGATTCTGCTGTCGCTACTGATCGGAATACCGCTCGGTACGCTGGCCGCGCTGCGCCAGAACACCCCCACCGACTACAGCCTGATGGGTATCGCGGTGCTCGGGATTGCGCTGCCGAGTTTCGTGACCGGACCGCTGTTCGCACTGGTGTTCGGGCTGTACCTGCGCTGGCTCCCCGTGGCGGGTTGGGAGACCGGCGAGCTGCGCTACCTGGTGCTGCCGGTGATTACGCTGGCACTTCCCGTCATCGCCTACATCACGCGCCTGACTCGCGGCAGCCTGCTGGAAGTCCTCGGTAGCAACTTCGTGCGCACGGCCCGCGCCAAGGGTCTGTCGGAATACAAGGTGATCTTGCGCCATGCGCTCAGGCCGGCGCTGCTGCCCGTGGTCAGTTACCTGGGGCCCGCGACCGCTTTCGTCGTGACGGGATCACTGGTCGTCGAGACGGTGTTTGGCCTGCCGGGCAGCGGCCGATATCTGGTGCAGGGCGCGATCAACCGTGACTACACGCTGGTGATGGGCATGATCGTGGTTTATGGCTCCCTGACGCTGACCTGCAACCTGATCGCCGACGTGCTCTACGGCTGGCTCGACCCCCGGGTGCGTTATGACTGAAGCAACGACCGTCACCGAAACGGCCGACGCCGCTGCGCAGAGCGTCGCCTCGCGAGGCTTCTGGGGCGACGCCTGGCGCCGGCTGCGACGCAATCGCGCCTCGATGGTGGCCGGTACCCTGATCATCCTGATCACGCTGATTGCCTTTATCGGTCCATCGTTCTCGCCGCATGATTTCGATGCGATTGACTGGGACAACATGGCCGTGCCGCTGGGCGGACCGAACGATCACTGGCTCGGCACGGATCGACTGGGGCGCGATCTGTTCGTGCGGACCTTGAACGGTGTACAGATCTCGCTGCAGATCGGGCTGCTCGCGACACTGGTCAGCCTGATTATCGGGGTGGCATGGGGGGCCACTGCCGGCTACGTCGGCGGCCGCATCGACAACACGATGATGCGCGTCGTCGACATCATGTACTCGCTGCCGTACATCTTCATCGTGATCATCCTCTCGACGCTGTTCGACCGCGGCAATATCTTCGTACTGTTTCTTGCGATCGGCGCAGTGGGCTGGTTGACGATGGCGCGGATCGTGCGTGGCCAGACGCTGTCGCTGAAGCGCAAGGAGTTCATCGAAGCGGCGCTGGCAAGCGGCGTCGGTACGCCGAGCATTCTGTTCAGGCACATTGTCCCGAATGTGATCGGGCCGGTCATCATCTACGCGACGCTGACGATTCCGCAGATGATCCTGTTCGAGAGCTTTCTGTCGTTCCTGGGGCTCGGTGTGCAGGAGCCGCAGGCGAGCCTCGGCAGCCTGATCAACGAGGGCGCCCAGGAAATGGAATCGGCGCTGTGGATGCTGATGGTGCCGGCAAGCTTCCTCGTGACGCTGCTGGTCTGTTTCAACTTCCTGGGCGATGGTCTGCGCGATGCGCTCGACCCGCGGGACCGCTGACGTGAGCGCTGCCGCAATCCTCGAGATCGAGCACCTGAACGTGCAGTTCGCGACGCCGGACGGCGCGTTGCCGGCCGTCAACGAGTTCTCGCTGACCGTCCACGCCGGCGAATGCATCGGCATCGTCGGCGAGTCGGGTGCGGGCAAGAGCCAGTCGTTCCTCGCCGTAATGGGGTTGCTCGCCTCGAATGCGACGGTCAGCGGCTCTGCGCGGCTCGAGGGCCTGGAGCTGCTGTCAGCGGCTCTGCGCGGCTCGAGGGCCTGGAGCTGCTGCAGCGTCCGGCTGAAGAGCTGAACGAGGTCCGTGGCGCGAAGATCGCGATGATCTTCCAGGATCCGATGACTTCCCTGACTCCGCACATCAAGGTCGGCGATCAGATCGCCGAGTCGATCATCGAGCATCGGGGCGTGTCGCGCCGCGAAGCGCGTCAGCGGGCGCTGCAGCTGTTGCAGCGCGTGCACGTCAACGATGCCGAGAAGCGTCTCGAGCAGTACCCGCATGAGCTGTCGGGCGGTATGCGGCAGCGCGTGATGATTGCCGTCGCACTCGCCTGTGACCCGGTCATGTTGATCGCAGACGAGCCGACCACGGCTCTCGATGTCACGATCCAGGCGCAGATCCTCGGCCTTCTGGCTGAGCTCAAGCGCGAGCAGGGCACGGCCATGGTGCTCGTGACCCACGATATGGGGGTCGTTGCGGGAGTTGCCGATCGCGTGGCCGTCATGTACGGCGGTCGCATTGTCGAACTCGGTTCGGTCCGAACGGTCTTGAAGCAGCCCTTGCATCCCTACACCGAAGCGCTGCTGCGCTCGATGCCTCGCGTCGATGAGCCTGCAGACAAGCCGCTGGTCACGATCGCCGGACAACCCCCCAATCCGCGGCGTCTGCCCTCGGGTTGCAGCTTTCATCCGCGCTGCAACTTTTCGAGTGATGTCTGCCGCAGCGACCGGCCGCCGCTGGTGGCAGCGCGGGGCGGCGGGTTCGTGGCCTGCCATCATCCGCGTCCGGAGCCCACGCCATGAGCGAGACCCTGCTGTCGTTGCGCCAGCTGCGCGTCTGGTTTCCGATTGGCGATCGGCTGTTTGCCAGAAAGAAAATGCTCCGGGCGGTCGAGGGCATCGACCTCGATGTGCTGACGGGCGAAGCGCTGGGCGTCGTCGGTGAGTCTGGCTGCGGCAAATCCACACTCGCGCGAGCCGTACTGCAACTCGTCAGACCCACGTCCGGCACGGTCGTCTGGATGGGCAAGCCGCTGCAGAGCCTGTCGACACGCGCCATCCGGCCGCTGCGCCGCGATTTGCAGATCGTGTTCCAGGATCCGCTGGCAAGCCTGAACCCACGCATGACGGTCGGCGACATTGTCTCGGAGCCGCTGCGGGTGCATCGACCGGAACTGTCGGCCGCGCAGCGTCGTGAGCTGGTCGGCGAGATCCTGCGTCGTGTCGGTCTGTCCGAAGAGATGATCAACCGCTACGCGCATGAGTTCAGCGGCGGACAGTGCCAGCGTATCGGCATTGCTCGCGCCATGGTGCTGCGACCGAAGCTGCTGATCTGCGACGAGCCGGTCAGCGCGCTCGACGTCTCCATTCAGGCGCAGATCGTCAACCTGCTGAAGGATCTGCAGCGTGACTTTGGCATGACGATCCTGTTCGTGAGCCACAACCTCGCCGTCGTGCGGCGCCTGTGTGATCGCGTGCTGGTGTTGTATCTCGGTCGGGCGATGGAACTGGCGACCACCGATGAGCTGTACTCGCGACCGCTGCATCCGTACACGCGCGGCTTGCTGGCGGCCGTGCCGGTGCCCGACCCCGATATCCAGCCCGCGCGCCTCGGTACTGCACTCGAAGGCGAGCTGCCGTCACCACTGAATCCGCCGTCGGGATGCGTGTTCCGAACGCGCTGTCCGCATGCGATCGAGCGCTGCGCGGTCGAGATTCCGGAGCTCGAAGCCGTGCAAGGCGGCCGCAAGATTGCCTGTCATCGCTGGCGCGAACTGGCGGAGCCAAAGCGCCCATGAAGCGCCCATGAAGCGGCCATGAAGCGGCCATGATGCGGCTAGAAGGCAAGGTCGCGCTGGTCACCGGGGCCGGTCGGCGCAAGGGTCTTGGCGAGGCGATCTGTCATCGGCTGGCGCACGAAGGAGCGCTTATCGTTGTGACGGATCTGGGCGTCGCGGCGGCGAACATGCCAGCGGATCGGATCGGCACGGCGGCCGAGCTGGAGCAGATTGCGTCAGAAGTTGCCGTGAGCGGACCGGGCGCGATCGCCGTGGCGCTCGATGTGCGCGATGAGGCGCAGGTCGAAGCCGCCGTTGCAAAAACGCTCGGTGCTTATGGCCGGCTCGATATCCTGGTCAACAATGCAGGGATTGGCTATCTGATGGAACCTTTGCTGGAGATGCCCAAAGAGCGCTGGCAGGCCGTGCTCGACGTGAATCTGATGGGTGCCTTCCTGTGCACCAAGCATGCGGCGCGCGCGATGATCGCCGGCAGGGCGGGTGGCCGCATCGTCAACATCGCCAGCCAGGCGGCAAAGTCCGGCGCCTGGCACCTGGGCGCGTATTCGGCATCGAAGCACGGCATGATCGGACTGACCCGCACCGCAGCGATTGAACTCGGAGTCCACAAGATTACCGTCAATGCAATCTGCCCGAACCATGTCACGACCGGTCTCGGCAGCGTTCAGAACGAGTACCGATCCAGGGTTCGCGGTCAGTCCGTCGACGAATACCTGAGCGAGATGCGATCGCGTATTCCGTTGGGCAGGGTGGGCCTGACCGAGGACACCGCCAAGGCTTGCGCTTTTCTGTGCTCCGATGAGGCGGCTTACATTACCGCCGAGGCGATCAACGTTTCCGGCGGCGCGGAGATGCACTGATGGCGGTACGAGGCAAGGCAAAGGCGAAGCGCAAGACGCCAACCACCCGCGCTGCGCCGTTGCGGCGTTTGCCGCGTGCAGCGAAAGGCAAGCGCGCGCAATTTTTCGATGACCCTGCTGTGGATCAGTTGTTCGCGATCGTTACGGCGCTAACCGGTGAGATCAGCGTGCTCAGCGAGCGGTTGGCGAGCGTCGAGCGCCTGCTGGTTGCAGCAGGCACGTTGCCGGACGGTGCCGTTGAGGCGTTCGAGCCCGAGGGACAGGAAGCGCAGCGACGCACTGAAGCGCGCGAGTCACTGATCGAGCGCGTTTTTCAAGTGTTGGAAACAAACATCAGTCGCTAGGCCGTCGGGCGTTATAGCCGACAAGTGCGTTTGCATCGGCGCCCGAATTGTTCTATTTTGATGACGAGTTGGGAAAGGCTGGCCAACCCATAAAAACGCTTTGGTTACTCGGAAAGTCCTGCGGGACGAATAAACTGGGAGATGCATGCATGCGGCGACAGGTTCAGTACGGCACAGCTCTGACGGGCTTGCTCGCGGTTGTAGTATCGGCGCCACTTAGTGCCCAGGACGCGTCAACGGCCCAGGCCACCGCGCCGGTGGGACTGCAGGAAATCGTTGTGACCGCACGTAAGACCGAAGAGCGGCTGATCGACGCTCCTCTGTCCATCACAGCGTTCAGCGCTGCGGACATCGAAGAGAAGGGCTTCAAGACGCTCGAGGACGTGGCTCGAAGCGCGCCTGGCGTGCAGTACTCCAACCAGGGCGGTCAGACGCCAGGTCGGTTCGCGTCTGCGATCCGTTTCCGTGGCATGAACGTGAACTCGGACAGTCCGTCCTTGCAACTCGGTGCGCTGTTTGTAGACGGTGTCTACGCGCTCGGTGGAACGCAGTCCATTCCCTACGACGACGTCGAGCGCATCGAGGTCATCAAGGGTCCGCAGGCGGCGCTCTACGGGCGCGGTACCTTTGGCGGCGCAATCAACTACATCACGCGCACGCCTTCGCTGACGGAATACTCGGGCAGCATCAATGCGCTGGGCGCCAATTACGGTGAGCAGGACATCTCTGCCAATTTTGAAGGACCGTTGCTCAGCGACACGGTCGCGTTCAGGATTGGTGGCCGGTATTACTCTCGCGGCGCCATCTTCCGCGCCTCCGATGGTGGCGGGCTTGGCGAGGAATCCAGCAAGTCCGCGCAGCTGACGCTGTATGCAAAGCCGGCAGACTCGGTCAGCCTGCGATTCCGAGCGTTCTACAACGAAGACGAGGATGGTCCTGCGGCTGGAGGTCTGATCCCGGGCATTCGCAATGACAGCTGCACCGGTCAGCAGATCGCGACCCAGGACCCTTTGGTTCCGATCGCCTCGCCGATGAACTACATCTGCGGCCTGGTGCCCGCACAGGGCGATGCGATCTCGGCGACTTTTGATCGGCAGATCATCAACACCGTGACCAGCCTGCGTCCACCCCAGGCAATCGCGAATGGCACGCCGAACTTCATTCTCGACAATGTCGTCAACTCTCCAGCGCCAACCGTCAACGGACGACCGATCGTGCTGGACGTGCCGGCCATTGATCGGATGGGGCTCGTACGGAACGTCGTACGTCTGTCGTTTGAGGCGGATTTCGACCTGCCGGCGGACTACACGCTCTCGTTCCAGACCGGCTACAACGAACTCGGTGCCAACTGGGTTCGTTCATTCGGTCTGAGCGCATTGGGTCGATGGTTCTCGCGTGATCCACAGGACTCGACCGACAAGAGCTACGAGTTGCGGCTGACGTCTCCGACAGACGGGCGATTCAGCTGGTTGGTCGGCGCGAACTACTACGAGCAGCAGTTCATCCAGTCAGGATCGGGTGGCGACACGGCTTGGCTGTGCGCCAATTTTGGCCTGGGCACACCCGGCGCACCCTGTTCTGGCGTGAGCGTGATCTTCCGGAACACGCTTTTGCAGAACAGCGACGAGGTCGAAACGACAGGACTCTTTGCTTCTTTGAACTATGACATCACTGAAACGTTTACCGGCAGTCTGGAGGGGCGCTACCAGCGGGACATCTCGCGCAGCGGCGTGCTGCTCGCAAATCCGACCGAAATCGAGCAGAAGGAGTTCTTGCCGCGCGCGATCCTGCGCTGGCAGCCGACCGATGAAACGAACGTCTATGCCAGCTTTTCGAAAGGCATTCTGCCCGGCATCGTCAATGCCCAGATCTCGAGTGCAACGCCTCGTGAACTCGCCCAGTATGAAGTGCAAGCTCCCGGGCAGGCCTTCGCAACGGTTTCTGGCGACGAGCTCGACATGTATGAACTCGGCTGGAAACAGCAGTGGCTCGACCGCCGGGCTGCAACGAACATCGCGGCGTATTACGGCGAGTGGGCGTTCCAGAAAGGACGCAGCGTTGCGCTGATCCAGGAAGACTGCGGCAGCCCATCGCACCCCGTGAGTGCCGGTGGTTGCCCCAACGGGGCCAACGGTTTGCCGGCAATCAATGCCGATGGCTCACCGTTCCGCAACTCACGTAACTTCAATATCCCGGGAACGTCGAAATTGTGGGGTCTGGAGTTCGAAGGCGCATTGCTGATCACCGAGCGCTGGGATTCCAAACTCACGCTGACCTACGCGAAGTCGGAGTACGACGACTTCCAGTTCAATTTTGTCGCCCCGATCGCCGGTTTCTCTCAGCAGAAGGGCAATTCCAACGCGCGCTTCCCTGAATGGTCGGGCAGCCTCGCGAGCGGCTACAGCGCGCCGTTCAAGGAGAGCGGTTGGGATTGGTTCGTCAACGGAGATATCAGCTACTTTGGTAAGACGAACGTTGACGAAAGCAACCTTGCCCAGTGCGATGCCTACACCCTCGCAAATGCACGCCTCGGTGCGGAGAAAGATGGTGTTCGCATCGAGGGCTTTGTCCGCAACGTATTCGACGACGACAGCTGGACGGCCTGCGCACGTTGGACAGACTTCGACTTCGCTCCGGGTCTCGGTTCGCTGACCAGGTTCCAGGGCGTGGCGGTGTCTCCGCAGGTGCCGCGGCAGTACGGCATCCGCGCGTCGATCAAGTTCTAGCATCTGCTGAATCGACCGGAACAGACGCCGCCCCTTGAGCGGGGCGGCGTTTTCCTTTGCACGATCGGTCACGGCGCGGCACGATGGCGTGATGAAGCTGCTCTACACACCGATTCATGGCTACGTGCATACCGTCGAAGCGGTCATCAACTACGCCGACCTTCGTGACCGAATCGAACCAGTCGCGATCAAGCCCTTCGGCGACAGTGCGACGCAGCTGACGGACGTCAATCCTCTCGGCAAGGTTCCGACGCTGCAATTGGATTCAGGCGAGTACCTGGCCGGCGGGCCGGTGATCTACGAGTACCTCGACTCCCTCCACAAGCGGCGCCGTCTTTATCCTACGCGCGCACCGCGGCGCTGGCGGACGCTGCGCCAGTGCTGGATGGCGGACGGGCTGTTCGACACGTTCGTGCTGATCATCATCGAATCATGGGAACCTGCGGCGCAGCAGCGCCAAGCGTATGTCGCGCGCTGTTGGGGCAAAGTGGAATCCATCCTGAACCAGCTCGAGCGCGACGCCGCCACGTTCGAACGGACCGATATTGCGCAATTGCGCGCGGTAGGGGCCTTGCAGTTCCTGGAGCTGAAGCTGGCGCAGATCCGCGAGTCCGTGCCGTCGCTCGCGACCGTCGAAGGACCGACCATTGGCCGGCCAGCGCTGGCCGGATGGTTTGCGCGAGCGGCCCGCGACCCGATCTTTCACCGACCGCTCGTAAGTCTGGAGTAAGCCATGCCGATTCCGCACCGTCGCATCCGCGGCAAGATCCACTACAGCAGCGACAAGCCTGGGCGCGAGGGCGCGGAGCGCGGGCGCGAGTACTTCACGATCAGCGTTCACGGCGACGGCCGCCGCACGCTACGGGCGTACACCGAGATCGATGACGCACCCAATGTGATGCGCGATGTCACGCTGAGTCTGGGGAGCGACTGGAGCCCGACGGATTGCTTCGTCCGGCTGTCGGTGGGCGACGCCTTCACAGGATCGAGTTGGTTCCGGTTCACGGACACCGAAGCCAGCTGCGAGGGATTTACCGCCGCAGAAGGGCGGATCTCACAACGCTTTGCGCTGCAGGCGCCAGTGCCGGCGTTTGGCACGCACCCGATCCAGGGCGACGCGTTTCTGATGAACATGGTCGACACGGCAGCGGGACCCAGCCATAAGGTCTACCAGAACGTCTTGATGTGCTCACTGGACCACCGCGGCGCTACGGGCCCGATGATCATGCCGCATCCTCTGGGCGTGCCGATCAGCTTTATCGGCAAGGAGCGCATCACGGTGAAGGCCGGTACATTCGATGCGCTGCACTTCAGGATTTCCGAGACGAAGGACGATAATGCAGAAACCCGTAACGAGCCGGGCAAGCATCCGCCTTACGACCTGTGGTGCACGGCAGATGGCGACTACGTCATGCTGCTCGCGTACGTCACCGGCTACATGATGACCCGCTACGAGTTGACGGAGTACGAGCAGATCGATGCCCGCGACTAGGCGCACCACGGCACTGACCACGCTGCTGCTTGCCGTAGCGACCCTCAGCGCGGTGCCCTATGCCGCAGCGGAGAGCGCGCTGCGCCGCTCCAGCATTGGTGAGCCGCAGACGCTCGACCCGCAGCTGTGGACGTTCGGCCAGGACGGCAACCTCGCCCAGGATCTGTTCCAGGGGTTGACCACGGTCGATGCCGCGGCGCGTACGGTGCCGGGTGCTGCGAGGAGCTGGGTCATTTCTGCCGACGGCAAGAGCTATCGATTCTCGCTGTATCCGGATCTGCGCTGGTCTGACGGCGCCGCGCTGACCAGCGCCGATTTCCTGTACTCGTTTCGGCGCCTGTTCGATCCGCGCTCGGCCGCGCCTGGCGCTTCGCTGCTCTACGTCATTCGCAACGGGCGCGAGGTCAACACCGGCCAGATGCCCGTCGAAAAGCTCGGCGTCAGTGCGCCCGATGCGTTGACGATCGTGATCGAGCTGGAGCACCCGGCGCCGTATCTGCTCGACCTGCTGGTGCATCGGGCGTTTCCGGTGCCGCGCCACGTGCTCGAGAAGCATGGCCGCGACTGGACCAAGCCCGGCAACCTCGTTTCGAATGGCGCTTTCGTGCTCGCGGAGTGGCGACCCAACAGTCACGTCAAGCTCGCCCGAAACGCCCGGTTCCGCGACGCCGCGACGGTGCGGCTCGATGCGGTTTATCACCTCCCGATCGAGGACCCGAAGGCGGCCCTGACGCGCTACAAGGCCGGCGAACTCGACATCGCGGTTTCTCTTCCATCGGAGCAGATCGCGGAGCTGCGACGGGAATTCGGCAGCCAGCTGCGGCTAGTGCAGCAAGTCGGCCTCGAGTACTACGCGTTCAATGTGCAGCGGGCGCCTTTCAATGACCCGCGCGTCCGGCAAGCACTTGCGATGGCGATTGATCGGGATTTGCTATCCAGCCGCATCCTGCTGGCCGGAGAACCGGCGGCCTATTGCCTGGTGCCACCCGGAGTCGAGAACTATCGCAAGGTCGACTGCGCCGACTATGCACGCCAGGCACCAGCGGCCCGACTCAACGAAGCGCGACGCCTGCTTGCGGCTGCCGGCTACTCGCCGTCAAAGCCATTGGCGGTCCGGCTGCGCTACAACAACAACGATACGCAGAGGAAAATCGCACTGGTCGTCGCCGCCATGTGGCAGCCGCTCGGGGTCCGCACCGAGCTGATCACCGCGGACCTGCGCGCGCACCAGATTGCGATCCGCGAAGGGGATTTCGATGTCGCCCGCGCTTCGTGGTATGCGGAGGATCTGGATGCGATTTCCTTCCTGCGCCTGCTCGACAGCCGCGCGCCGAGCCTGAACATCTCTGGTTATCGTGAACCGCGTTTCGAGGCCCTGCTGGACCAGGCCGACGCCTCGGCTGATCTCGTCGCCCGTGCCGGCAGTATGGCTGCGGCAGAAAAGCTTGCGATGGGCGAGCAGCCGATCGCACCGCTTTACTACTACGTCAGCCGGCGTCTGATCTCGCCGCGCGTGCAGGGCTGGGTCGACAACCCGCGCGGGGTGCACATCAATCGCTATCTGTCGATCAAGGCGCGCTAAGCGCATCGTCGAGCACGACTTCGATCCATTCGCCCGCGGGCCCGATCAGCATGCCGGCGCGGCGGCCGTCATATGGCGCGTCCGTGCGGGCCGTTGGTCCGACCGCCCACGGCAGGGCATCGACATCCAGATCCTTTGCGGCAAAGCTGACGATCGCCATGCCTGGTGGCAGATCGCCGTTGCGGACCGGGCGTGCCGTGGCTTGCGGCGGATACTGATCCAGCTCAATCAGAAAACCCGGGGAAATCGCGACCAGCGCGAGCTGGGTCAGGTGATCGGCCGGCAGACCATAGGCGTCCTGCAGCACGTTGACGGTCGTGTCATAGGGTGGCGTCACTGTGGTCTTCAAAACGTCGCCATAGAAGCTGCGCATGGCGCTCATGTCTGCGCCTCCGAGAACCACGATGAACGTCCGGTCGACCTCAGACACCGCCGGCGTCTTGATCATCGTGCCGCCCTCGGGCGGAATCCGCGTGAAGTAGTTCAGCTCGCCGGCGGGTCCGATCGCCTGCATCGCCCGTACCGTCGAGCTTGATGACAGCGGGCGAGGCGGACCGATGACTCTGAATGGGGAATCCGCGGCCGCGAAGCGGGCCGCCAGCGCATCTGGATCCTTGACCAGAATCTCGTTGGCATTCCAGCCGTGGGTCTTGAGGGCCGCATAGCCCGGTGTCACAGCGCTCTGCACGATACGCAGGTAGGTCGGCGCACCGCTTGCCGGTTGCAGCAGCACAAACTCGCGGCCCTCGGTCAGTGGCGCGCCCCAGCTGCTCGCCAGGGTTTGCGAGACCAGGCCGCGATCCACGACCTTGTACCCAAGCCAGGTGGTGTACGCGGTTTCGGTCGCGCCCAGATCTGGCGCACTGAGCGTCACGGCGATGATTGCGGTCAGCATCTTCAAGTCTCCTCAAGCGATCAGGTGCCGGTAAGATGAAGTCCAGATTACCGCATCCTGTGCGCCAGACGTGGAGTGAAGATTGATCGACCTTTATTACTGGCCCACGCCAAATGGCCACAAGATTCCGATCATGCTCGAGGAGACGGGCCTCGAGTATCGCGTCCGTCCGGTCAACATGCTGCGCGGCGAGCAGTTCAGACCGGCATTCCTGAAGATCAACCCGAACAACAAGATTCCGGCGATCGTCGATCGCGACGGCCCGGGCCGTCGACCACTTGCCTTGTTCGAGTCCGGCGCCATCCTGCAGTACCTGGCAGAAAAATCCGGCAAGCTCTTGCCCCGTGACGTGCGCAGACGCTACGAAGTTCTGCAATGGTTGACCTTCCAGGTCGCCAATGTCGGGCCGATGTTCGGTCAATGCGGGCACTTTCTGGGCTATGCACCCAAGCGGATTCCTTACGCGATCAAGCGCTATCGCAACGAGACTCTCCGGTTGTACGGAGTCATGGATCGGCGTCTGGCGCGCGTCGAATTCCTGGGCGGGCGCTATTCGATCGCCGACATTGCGACCTGGCCCTGGGTCCATGTGCGCTGGCTGCACAAGATCGACCTCGACGAGTTTCCCAACGTGCGCCGTTGGTATGACGTGATTGGGCGCCGGCCGGCGGTGAAGCGCGGCGTCGCCTTGCTGGAGGATCAGATGAAGATTGGCAACCCGGATCGCGAAGCGCGCAAGGCGTTGTTCGGCAGCAGGCAGATCACCCGCCGGCGGGCGTCATGAGATCCCGGCACTGCGGGAGTAGGCACCTCCGACGCAGCGGCCTTCGCCTGCTGGTGGCGCTTGTGCTGGCGTCGACGGCCGTCGCCACTCATGCGGCGGAACGTGTCGTGCATCGGGCCGGCACTGATGACGCCACCACACTCGACCCACAGAAGGTCGGTTTTCCTGGCGAGACGACGATCATGTCGGATCTGTTCGTCGGGCTGACGACGCTCGACGAGAAGGCGAAGGTGATTCCAGGATCGGCGGAGTCCTGGACGATCAGTCCCGATGGCCTGCGTTATACCTTCCTGCTGCGCAAGGATTTGCGCTGGTCGGATGGCAGTGCGTTGACGGTTGCCGACTTCGACTATTCGCTGCGTCGCGCACTGAATCCTGCCACGGCCTTCCCGTATGCAGGGCGGCTATACATGATCCGCAATGCACGCGCGATCGCCTCGGGCCAGAAACCACTGGCGGAGCTTGGGGTGCGGATCGTGGACGCGCGCCGGATCGAGATTTCGCTGGAACACCCGGCTCCTTACCTGCTCGAGGTGCTCGCGAGTTTTGCGATGCCGGTTCCGAAGGCTCGGGTCGAAAAGTTCGGTGCCGACTGGATACGGGGCGGCAATCTCGCCGTCAATGGCCCGTTCATGCTCGCGGAATGGCGACCGAATGCTTTCATCAGGCTGAGCAAGAACCCGAACTTTTACGATGCAGCGAATGTGAAGGCCGACGCCGTCGTGCACTACCCGGTCGCGCAGCCCATGACAGCGATGCGTCGCTTCAAAGCCGGTGAGATCGATTTCGTGCTGACCGTGCCGCCGGACCAGATCGATTGGGCACGGAAGGAGTTTGGCAGCCAGCTGCGGATCGGGCAGGGCCTGGGGGTCGAGGCCGTGGCCTTCAACACCGAGCGCGGCGTCACCAAGGATCCGCGCGTGCGCCGCGCACTGTCGATGGCCATCGATCGCGTGGCGCTGGCGCGCAACGTGCTCGGCGATCCGAAGCTCGCAGCGTTCAGCTATGTCTCGCCGGGCGTGTCGAACTACCCGATAGCGGTGCAGGCGGACTTCGCGAGCTGGCCGATGGAGCGCCGCCGTTCCGAGGCGCGTCGCCTGTTGCAGGAGGCCGGCTTCGGTCCGGGCAAACCCCTGACCCTGGGGCTCGCTTTTCCCGCCAACGACATCAATCGACGGATTGCCGTGGTCGTGGATGCCATGTGGCGCGGCGTCGGCGTGCGTGCCGAGCTGCAGGGCAAGGAGCAACGGGCGTTGTCTGCCGACGTGGCCCGCGGCAACTTCGATGCCGTGCGTGTGCTGTGGCTCGCGGGGCATAGCGATGCCCTGGCGTTCCTCGAAAGACTCGAAGGCGCCTCGGCCGGCTCGACGATGAATCCGTCGCGCTATGTGAATGCTGCCTACGATGCCAAGTTGACAGCAGCGACACGTGAGCCGGATCTGGCCCGCAGGGCTGCACTGCTGCGTGAAGCGGAAACCATCGCCCTGGCCGACATGCCGGTTGCGCCGATCTACTTTTTCGTCGGCCGCAGACTGGTCTCCTCACGGCTCACAGGGTGGTCAGAGAACGCACGGGGCATTCATGTCTCTCGCTTCATGAGCGTTCCTGCGCGATGATGCCCTTGTTGTAGCGGCGCGACCGCTTGGGTATAAGTGTTTTGAAACCCGGCAACCGGGGTGAGGGGAGTCATCGATGAAACTGATCCATCACAAGCGCACGCGAGAAGTCGAAGCCTGGCTCAAGAAAGAAGCCGCTGAGCAGAAAACGCGCTACCGCAAGATCGTCAAGGAACAGGACGATCTCACGCCCAAGCGTGACAAATGGATCGCAGCTTTCCTGCACCGCATCCAAACCCGAGGCTTCCACGTTCATAGCGACCAGATGCGCAAGATCCGGCCGGAGGAAGTGCCCACCAAGCCGCGTCGTAAATTCAAGGTCGTATTCTGAGGGGGTCAAGTCATGCCACGTCCACATATCGAACCGTTTGTCGACCGAACCGTCCCTTTCAAGAAGTTCAACCTGCCCGGTTTCCCGAAGGGCATGCAGTACAAGATGCTCTCGCTGGACAACGATACCGGCGCCTGCTCGATGACCGTGCTGTTCGAGCCGGGTTACCAGCAGCCTCCCGGCATGAGTTACTCCGAGTACGAGATGTTCGTGATGTCGGGGTCGATTACGGTCGGTGAGAAGACCTGGACGGCGGGCAGCTATTTCTTTGTCCCCGCAGGCGTTGCGCTCGAGGCGATGTCGTCACCACGCGGTGCGACGGGGCTGCTGTTTTTCAACTACGGCGAACCGTCGTTCGTCGAGTCCGACTCTGACCATGCCAAGGCAGAACGAACCGATTTCAAGATCGTCAATGCCTACGAAAACCTGCAGTGGTCCTCGACCAATTTCTATCCGGCGACGGCGCCGGGTTGCATGGTCAAGGTGCTGCATTTCGACCAGCGCACGCAGGCATTCACGTTCCTGTACTGCATGACGCCGAACTTCTGGCAGGACAACATTTCCTACCACGACTGTGCGGAAGAGGCGTACCACATCTGGGGCACGTCATGGATGATGCAATTCGGCGACCTGCCGACTGGCGGGTACTTCTATCGCCCGCCGTACATCAACCATGGTGCGTTCGGCTGCAAACTCGGCACGCTCGCAATCGGAAGAACTGACAGCCAGCTCTACAATCACTTTCACTTCAACCCGTGGACTAACATCGAAGAGAACCGTGAGCGCGCAGCCAGCCGCATCCAGCAATGGAAGCCTGAGCTATACCAATGGATCAACATGCAGGGCCACAATCACCCGGTTGATTTCGAGTATGACCACGGCCATGCGCACGGCGATCACGGCCATCATCACGGCGACGGACTGGTCGAGCACGCGCACAAGAAGAAGCGCCGCAAGACGCGCTGAGCGACTGCGGCGCGGCGGGTTGACGCTTCTGGCTGGCCCTACTTGATGGCGCCGAAGATGAACCAGCTGGCGCCGTTGCCATGTTGCGGCGCTGGCCGTTTGCCGAGCACCACCTCCGCAAACTCCTCGTTCGGCACTGTGCCGTAGTTCGGGATCCGCGTCGCAAAGTAGGTCTGCGCCGGGAAACCCGCGCGCAGTGTCTCGGCGCGAAAATCCAGTGCACGGAAACCGGCATAGTGCGGTTCGTTGTTGTAGTACGCGTCCCAGTCCAGGAAGAAGTTGTAGTAGGGGTCGACCTCGCTCGCGGGGGGCAGCTCCATGTGCACCATGACGCCGCCGGGGCGCAGTACGCGATAGGCTTCCTTGAGAATCCGCCGATTGGTCATCTTGGATTGCTCGTGCAGAAAAAAGCTCGAGACGACCAGGTCAAAGCTCTGATCCTCAAACTGCAGCCGCTGGGCATCCTGCTGCCAGAAATGCGCGTTGTAGCCGAGCGCTCGTGCGCGGGCGTGGCCGAAGCGCAGCACGGGCGCAGCGACATCGATTCCGTGCCCCTCGGCGTCCGGGAAAGCATCCAGATAGGGCAGCAGCTGGCTACCAGCCGTGCAGCCGAGGTCGAGCAGCTGCCGGGGCCGGAAGCCAGGTAACTTGATCTTCAGCGCTTCGGAGATCGAACGCGCCACGCCGCCGCCGTTGTGGCGTAGCCGCAGCCCGCCGCCGAACACCGCTGTGCCGTGCCAGTAGACGGCGCCCACCGCGACATCGTCCGGCTGATATTCAGTGTGAAAACAGCCTGGCATCAGGTGGATGTCCATCGCCGTCACATCGCGTGGAATTGGCAGGGACGGGTCCAGTGTCAGGGAGCCGGGCCCGTCCGCTTCAGCCGCCTGCCGCGCCAGCGACACCAGCGGCTCGAGGTCCCGTTCGACCTGCGGGATGACGGACCACCAGGTCATCTCCTGTGCGGCATAGCGAACCGCGCTCCAGGCGCGAAAGTAGGGCTGCTTGAGCATCGCGCGGCGGACTTCCAGACCGGTGCGCGGCGCATGGCCGTGCTCCCGCCGAAAAGCGGGTTCGACTTCGGCGCCGTAGCCTTCGCGCATCCGCGCTGCCATGTCGACCATGACGCGTTTGCGCAAGGTCGAGACAAAGCGCTGGCGCGCCCGCTCATCGTGGGTCGGTCGAATAATGTTTTCGATGTTGGTCAGCATGGCCAGGTCCCTTTGGTCAACACCCCACTAATCTAGCACGGGCGCCCAGTTCATCTGGCCAGTTGTGCACGGGGTTTCGGGGCGAGCTATTCTGTCGAATCGCGCAACCAGGGCCAAGCGAACATGACCGCCGAGACGATGATCCGCACCAGTGACAGCCTGCGAAACGTCCGCTACGAGATCCGCGGTCGGCTCGCACGCCGCGCACTCGAACTGTCACGCCAGGGCTACGAGATCATTTCGCTGAACATCGGCAATCCTGCGCTGTTCGGATTCCGGACACCCGAGACGATGCGTTTGGCCATGATCGAGAACTTCTCGGACAGCGAGGGCTACTGCCATCAGAAGGGGATCTTTCCGGCGCGCGAAGCGGTCGTCATGCAGCAGCAGGCGCGAGGCGTCACGGGAGTCAGTGCGGAGGACGTCTTCATCGGTAACGGCGTCAGCGAACTGATTGACCTGTCGCTGCGAGCGCTGCTCAACGACGGCGATGAAGTGCTCGTGCCGAGTCCCGACTATCCCCTCTGGAGCGCCGCGGTGAACCTGAACCGCGGGCATGCCGTTCACTATCCGTGCCGCCCCGAGAACGGCTTCGTGCCCGATCCGGCCGAGATCGAGGCGCTGATCACGCCGCGAACCCGCGCGATCGTCGTCATCAACCCGAACAATCCGACCGGCGCGGTCTACCCGCGTGCCGTACTGGAGCGGATCGCCCGTCTCGCCGAACAGCAGTCGCTGGTGGTGCTCTGCGATGAGATCTACGACCAGATTCTCTACGACGGCGCGCAGTTCGTCCCGATGGCAACGCTGGTGCATGACACCCTGTGCGTGACCATGTCGGGTCTGTCGAAGGTTTATCGGGCCTGCGGTTACCGTGTCGGCTGGGCGGTGCTGTCGGGCAAGCTTTCGATTGCGCAGGATTTCGTCGACGCCCTGGAATTGCTTGCGTCGCTGCGCTTGTGCGCGAATGTGCCGGGGCAATGGGCAGTGCAGACGGCCATTGGCGGCTACCAGAGTATTCGGGAGCTCATTCAGCCAGGCGGTCGGCTCTACGAGTCACGGCAGGCGATTCTGGACGCCGTTGATCGCAGCGACATGCTGACACTGCAGAAGCCGACCGGCGCGATGTACGCGTTCATCGGTGTCGATACCGAGCAGTTACCGGAGTTCGACGATCAGGCGTTTGCGCTGAACCTGCTTGAGAAACATCGCGTGCTGGTGGCTCCGGGGGTCAGCTTCAACGTCGCGTACCGAAATCATTTTCGTGTTACCAATCTGCCAGATGCAGCGACCCTGAGTACTGTCTTTGAACGTATCGATACTGCGCTCAATGACTATCGCCAGACGGTGTCGCGACCGAAGCAAGCGCGCGTCGTCGCGGTGTGAATGTAGAGCCTGATCCGGTTTTCGAGGCGCTCGAGCGGCGCCACACGCTCATCCTGCCGTCCACCCAGCGATGCACGGCGGTCTCTCTCATCGTGGCCCGCAAGCGTCTGCAGCTGGGCGATCGCGTCTGGCAAACGCCGAAGGTCCTGACACCGGTTGGCTTTGCCAACCAACTGCTGGCCGCGGCCCGTGTAGCGGGCCAGGACATTCCGCGCTCGCTGACAGGCGCACAGGAATGGCGGCTGTGGGTCGAGGTCACGCAAGGACTGATTGCGGAGTCGGCGAGCGCCTTGCTGGCGCCGCAAACGCTGGCGCGATCGTTGCAGCGTGCTGCTTTGCACGTCGCTGCACAGGGTATTCCTCCAGCGGAGCTTGCGGGTTTCTTCTCTGACGAGACGCATTGGCTCGTCCGCGCAATGAGCGCCGTCGAGCAGCATGCGCAGGCGTCGGGAGCGCTGCCATCGCACCGCGTTTTCTCTGCTCTGGCGTCGGTCCCACCACCGGTGCAACCTGTGCTGTTCGCCGGCTTTGAGCCGCAACTCGCACCCGCCTGGCGGCGCCTTGTGGTTGCCTGGCAAAAGGCAGGCGCCCCCGTTTCTGTTGACGACAGCGTTGCCGCCAGTTCGGGCGCGCGCAGCGCCAAACTGGTCGCGGCCGCCGACCCGGAGTGCGAACTGCGGGCTGCAGCACACTGGTGTCAGCAACAGTTGCAGCAGCATGCAGCCGCACGGCTGTTGATTGTCGTGCCGGACCTGGCTGTGCGACGTTCGCTGGTGCAACGCGTGCTGCTCGAGTTTCTGGACCCGGCGGCGCTCGCGCGCGGCGATCGGGAATCGGACCTGGTCACCTGCGAGGGCGGAACCAGTCTCGCCCAGTATCCGCAGATTGCCCTGGCTATTTCCTGCCTCGGCTGGTTGACGCAAAGCGCACCGCTGCACGAAGTGCTCAACCTGCTGTTGATCGAGGCGGGCGTTTCGGACCCGGACGGATACGCGCGGCTCGAGGTCCGGTTGCGTGCTCGGTTGCCGGATCCGTGTACGCCGCGGAATCTGCTGGATGCGCTGCTCTCTTTCGATGGGGCGAAGCTGCGCGCTGTGGGCAGGCTCTCTGCATGCACGTCCGCCGCGATCAATGCCTTGCAGTCGGAGCCCCACTCGACGCTGTTCGATTGGGCATCGCGGATGACTGCCGCCCTCGACGCGTTCGATTTCTGGAACATGAGTCCGCGCGATAGCGCGGCGCAGCAGACGCGTGCTCGCTGGCAGGAGCTGCTGGAGGACTTCGCCGAAGCGGACGCGGCTGGCAGTCACTACGATGCGCAGGCCGCTTGCGCGCTGCTGCAGAGTCTGGCCCAGCAGGCGAGCTTTGCGCCGGCTTCGGATGACGTCGCCATTACTGTGACCGATTATCTCGATGATCCGATTGCGCACTACGACGGCATCTGGGTGACCGGCTGCAGCGCCAGCTCTTTGCCAGCAGTACCGCGCCCGGATCCGTTTATTCCGTGGCAACTGCAGCGTCGCTACCAGCTGCCAGGCATCCACGCGGATGCGTGTCTGGCCGAGGCGCGGCAACGTCTGGCGGCGTGGGCGGCACGGAGCGACGCGCTGCGGCTGTCCTTCGCGCAGAGGGTCGACGCGGCGCCGGCGAGTCCCAGCCCGCTGTTGCATGACCTGCCGATGGAACTTGTCGCGGAGCAGGTGTCGCCGGTCGAATCGCCCGAAACAAACCTGGAAGCTTTCGTGGATCCGCGCGGCGCGCAATGGGATACGCGCCGGCCACTGCCGCGGGGCAGCAGAGCGATTGAACTGAGCCTGCAGTGTCCGTTTCGCGCCTTTGCGGAACTGCGTCTTGGCGCCACTGCGCTTGAGCCGCCCCGTGCCGGCATCGATCCACGTGAGCGTGGAAGGCTGCTGCATGCTGCGCTCGACCTGCTGTGGCAGGGTGGTTCCGAGCGACAGCGGTTGTTGCTGCACGGCACCGAGATCGATGTGCAACGGGAGATTGCAGCAGCGGTCGACAAGGCATCGAGCGGCCAGCGGGCTTCAGTTCGCGCAACCGATCCTGCGATGCAGCGCCTGTGGCAGCGCGAGCGACGGCGGGCGCAGCGGTTACTGTGGAAGGCGCTGTCGACCGAGCGTGAACGCGCGCCTTTTCAGGTCACGCATCGGGAACAGGCTACTTCGGCAATACTCGCCGGCGCCACGGTCAATCTGCGCGTCGATCGAATTGATCAGCTTGCGACCGGTGAATGGCTGATCATCGACTACAAGACCGGCAAACGGCACGCGATCAACTGGTTCGAGCCGAGGACCAACGCGGCGCAGCTGCTCGTTTACCTGACTGCAGTCGGGCAATGGCCCGAAGCCAAGGTCCGCGGCCTGGCGAATTTCCACCTGACGACCGAAGGCGCGACGTTTGCCAGCGCGTCGACACGCGCTGACGCGTTTCCCGGTCGCGTCCAGTTCGTTGACGACTGGGCGGGGCAGGCGAGTCGTTGGCGCCAGCTGGTCGCCGACGCTGCGGCGCAGTTCGTCAGCGGTGACGCGCGCGTCGACCCTGTGCAGGGCGCCTGCGAGCATTGCGATCTGCCGCTGCTGTGTCGTCGCAGCCAGTTTGTCGGCGTCGTCGACGCGGATGCAGAGGATGCATTGGGGCGCGATGATGAATGATCCGCCAATCGAAGCTGCCGATGTGCAGGCGCGCGAGCTCGCACTGGATCCAGCCCGTTCCATGCTGCTGCAGGCGCCAGCGGGCTCCGGCAAGACCACCGTGCTGACACAGCGTTTCCTGCGGCTGCTGGCCGAAGTCGACGAACCGGAACAGATCCTTGCGATCACGTTCACGCGCAAAGCGGCTGCGGAAATGCTGACACGTGTCGTCGAGGCCCTTGCCTGGGAGGCAGCGCCCGGCAAGGCAGACCAACAGCGCAGCTATGAGCTCGCGCAACGCGCTATTGCGCGCTCGCAAGAGCGCGGCTGGAATCTGCCGCAGAGTCCGTCGCGCCTGCGAATCCAGACCATCGACGGGCTCTGCCACCGGCTGGCCGCCTCGCTTCCCGTCGGTTCGCGCGCAGGAAGTGCGCTGCAGATCGACGAACGCCCCGATGACACCTACTCGGTTGCGGCGCGACGCACGTTGCAGGACGCCGAGCGCGATCCGACTCTGCAGCCCTACGCAGAGCTGTTGTTCACCCGGCTCGGGAACGACTGGAACCGCCTCGAGAGGCTGCTGGCCGAGATGCTGCCGAGAGGCTGCTGGCCGAGATGCTGCGTTCGCGGAACCATTGGTTACGGCATCTCGCCGCAGATCAATTCGCACAACTTCGGGCGCGCGTCGAGACCACGCTGGGTGAGCTCGCCGCTGAGGCGCTGGCGCGCGTCGACAGCCAGGTCGGCGCAGACTGTCTGCGCGAGGGCGCGCGCCTCGAGCGTGTTGCCGCTGAGTGTCTGGGCCAGACCGCTCGGCCGCGGATCGACGCAGCCGAACCGGGACTCGAAGCACGGCTCGCGGCATGGCAAAGTTTTGCAGGCATGGTATTGACCGCTGCGAATTCCAGCAAGCGTGCGCTGCGCAGGAAAGTCGACAAGAACCAGGGCTTCCCGCCAAAGTCAGCCGGCAAGGCAGCGATGCTCGAGTTGCTCGCCGCCCTGGCAGAGCGCCCCGATGCCGAGGACGCGTTGCTCGGGGTTGCCGCTACGCCATCGACGCGGCTCTATCCGGACGACGTCGCCGCGCTCGATGCGCTGGCGCCTTTGCTGCAGTTCGCAGCGGCGCAGCTGGGCGTCGAATTTGCCGCGCGCGGCATCGTCGACTATCCGGCGGTCAGCGCTGCCGCACGCCAGGCTCTGGTCGAAGATGGCTATCCGACCGAGCTCGCGTTGCACCAGGGGGCGCGTCTGCGGCATGTGCTGGTCGATGAGTTTCAGGACACCTCGATCGAGCAGTTCGAGCTGTTGGAAAATCTGGTTCGCGGCTGGGATGGCGACACACAGAAGTCGCTGTTCCTGGTGGGCGATCCGATGCAATCGATCTATCAGTTCCGCGAGGCCGACGTCAGCCTGTTTGGCCGCGCGCAACAGCAGGGAGTCGGTGGAGTTCAGCTCGAATTCCTGGCACTGGCCCGCAACTTCCGCTCTGATGCCAGCGTCAGGCCCGCAACTTCCGCTCTGATGCCAGCGTCATTGCCTGGTGCAATGGCAGTTTTCCGGGCGTGTTTCCCGCGGCGGGCTATCCGCGCGAGGGGAGCGTGCCGTTCTCGGCCAGCGTTGCCGCGCGTGGCAGCGCCGGGAGTCTGAGCGCCGGTGTGTTTTGGCATCGCTTTGCGGAACCGACTCCGAACGATGAAGCGCAGCAGATCGTGCAGATCGTGCAGCAAGCGCGGGCACAGAAGCCGGACGCATCGATAGCGGTTTTGCTGACCTCGCGAACCCACGCGGCACCGATTGTCGAGGCGCTGTGGGCGGCCGAACTGGCGGTGGACGGCGTCGAGCTGGTGCGGCTCGACGAAGTCAGTGCCGTGCAGGACCTGCTGGCGCTGGCGCGGGCGCTGCTCCATGCCGAGGACCGTATTGCCTGGTGGGCGCTGCTGCGCGGTCCCTGTTGCGGACTGACTCTCGATGAGCTCGAGCATCTGGCCGCTCTCGCCGTCGATGATTCCCTTGTCGTGGCGATGCGTCGGCACGCCGCGCAGGCGGATGTGCGAGCCGATACGCGCCAGCGGCTGGCGCGCGTCATCGCGGCCATGGAAGCCGGCGAGCCGCACCGTGCAGTGCGCAGCTTTGCGCAGCGCGTCGAGGCCGCCTGGCAGATGCTCGGCGGTCCTGCAAGCTGCCGCAGCGATGGCGACCGCAGCAATGCCCGCAGATTCCTGGTCGCGCTGGATTCCCTGCCGCCGAACCCGCTGCAGTTGACCAGCGAGACGATTGCAGGACTGGTTGAAGGGCTTTACGCCGCCTCGACGCCGGGCCCGCTGGCCGTGCAGGTGATGACGGTCCACAAGGCCAAGGGTCTGGAATTCGACTGCGTGATTCTGCCGAGTCTGCACCGCGGGCTGCAGTCCGATCGGGAGTCGTTGCTGCGCTGGGCGGAATGGCCGCGGCCAGACGCAGATCCGGCGCTGCTGATCGCGCCGGTTGGAGATGATTGGAGCTCACAGCATGCGCCACTGGCCGAGTGGTTGCGTGCATTGCGGCGACGCCGCAGTGAGTGCGAGCGCGCACGGCTCGCGTACGTCGCAGCGACCCGTGCGCGGCAGCAGCTGCACCTGCTGGCTGCCGATCCGCCCACGCGGGTCAATGGCAGTGCGCCGCAACCGCGGGCAGGTTCCCTGCTGGCAACGCTCTGGCCAGCCGTGCAGCCGCAGTGGTGGCAACTGCCGATGGCCACCCGTGGCATCGCGGCGCCGGCAATTGATCCGCTGCCAGCGGGAACTGAGGGGCAGCGGTGGTGGCGACTGCCGGCGGACTGGACCTTGACGCTGCCGTCGGCCGTCGTCGCTGCGCCTGTGCAGCGTGTGTCGCGCGTGCTGGCCCGCGAGCGGCCGGACTACCAGTGGGTCCGACCCGTGGGGCGCTATATCGGCACCGTTGTCCATTCAGAATTGCAGCGCATTGCCGAGTCGCGCTGCCTGCCGAACGCGGCTGAGGCGAGCAGTCGGCGCGCACGCATCGTCATGCAGCTCAGGGCTGCGGGCGTTGCGGACACTGATCTGGGCTGGGCCGCCGAACGTGTGGAGCTGGCCCTCGGCCGCACGGCACAGGATCCCCGCGCTCGCTGGCTACTGCTCGAGCCGCATCGGGACGCCGCCAGTGAGTTGGCCTTGACGGGCATCGTCGACGGCAGGCTGACGCAGATCGTCGTTGATCGCACGTTCGTCGATGCCGGAGGGACGCGCTGGCTGGTCGACTTCAAGACCAGCTCGCACGAAGGTACGGGCCTTGAGGATTTCCTGGCGAACGAGGCCGAGCGATACCGGCCACAACTGCAGCGCTATGCACGCGTCAGCAGTGGTCTCGGGCCGGAACCGGTGCGCGCCGCACTGTACTTTCCGCTGTTGAGCCGCTGGGTCGAAGTCCTTTAGAAGCTGGCTTCCTGCGAGAAGCCGCGTCGCCCCGCGGCATCCGGGCTGCCGAGAAACGCGATCTGACGGACCAGCGCTTCGCTGGCAGAGGGTCTGGCCGCGACCGTCCCCTGCAGCAGGTAACCGGGTGCCGGCGTCAGGCGCAGACTGCCCTGAACCTCGAGCGGCCCACCGAGATCTCGAACCGCACCCGGGATGGAACCGTCCGGTTCAGCGGGAGCGCTGAACTCGATTCGATAACTACCGAGCGGCGCACGGTTGTTGAGTTGTGCGAGATCACGGGCCTCGAGCCAACCGGTGACGCGAACAACGCCGAGCCCAGCGTGTACCGCAGGTCGGCGTCGACGAGGCGGATCTCGCCACCGAGGCCGAGCGACACGATGCCGCTGAACTGCAGCACACTACGATTTGTGTCGACCTGCGCCTGCAGCCGTCCGCGCAATAGTGAGCCTGCGTGCAAATGCCAGCGCGCGGTGCCGAGATTGATCCATGGCAATCGCAGCGCTGCACAGCTGCCTCTCCAGAGCGTGCCCAGCGGCTGATCGCAGGCAATACCTGCAGGCAGCTGGCCGATGATCCACTGCAGCGGCAGGCGGGCGATCAAAGTCAGCAGAAAGCCGAGCGCAGCGGCGACAAGAGGCCATCGAAAAGACATGAATCAGCGCGCTGCGCCGGGCCCCGCAGCTGAGCGCAGCGACAGTGAGGCATTCACCATGCCGGTTTCGGCTGCCGGCTCGACGCTGGCGGCGGCGATCGTAATGCCGTGCTGCTGGCCAAGACGTGCGACCAGCGTGATCAACGCATCGAACGAGGCAGCGTTGAAACGGATCCGCAGCGACCCGTCTGGCGCACTTTCCGAGGCGCCGAGCGCTGCCGCCAGACCCGCTTCGCGTGCGGCTCGATCGACCAGTACAACGAGCGGTTCATTGCTGCTACTGGCGCGAACAGGGCCGGCAGCGAGAATCTGCGCGGAGCCGGCCTGGGCGAACTCCAGGTCCCGTTGTTGTTGATCGAGGCTGCTGCGCGCGGCATCCACGGAGCGCTGCAGTTGCCACACGAGACCCACGACGAGGATCGCTGCGGCGAGTACTGCGCCAACGGTCAGCACGCGATGATCGCGTTGCGACAGATTGCCGTACCAGGCGGGCAGATCAAGCTTCACGTGCTCGCTCCGCTCGCCAGCACGCGGATTCGACCTTCGTAAGCGGTTGCGGTTGCCGATCCGCCTTGCAGCTGCGCTTCCCAGCCCGCGGCGCGCAGGCTGGCGCTGATGCTCTCGAGACCACTGGCATTGTCGGCCTTGACGCGCATTTCGAGCGCACCGTCCTGATAGGAAAGCGTCTGGATCCTGGCACCGGGCGTGGCGGCAAGTGCCTGCGCCAGTGCGGCCAACGCCGGCAACAGTTCACCGCCAGCGGCATCGCCGCCGCGGGCACGCTGTAACGCCTCGGCGAGCCTGGCTCGCCCGGCACTGAGGTTGTCGCTGGTGCCAGGCCCGAAAGTGGCGTTGAGGACTTCGGCATACTGACCGGCCACGCGCTGACGCTCGGCTTGCAATCTGGATAGCTCCCAAAGCCCGGATCCAACCGTCAGCAGCAACGCCGCCGCGGCCAGTCCGGCAGCCCAACGCCATCGCTGCCATGCTCCGGTTCCAGTTCGCCGAAGTTCGAATTCGCCCTGCAGCAGGTTCACGGCGTGCGCGCTTCCAACCGCCTGCGCGAGCAGCGGCAAGGCCCCCTGTGGCAGCAACTGGATGCGCAGACTTGCCAGGCGTTGATGCCAGGCTTCCGCTGCCTCACCGAAGCGGCTCCAGCCTGACTCGGTCGCGTACAGCAGGACCGCATGCTCGCCATCCGTGGCAGCGCTGCCTTCAATCAGCAGCTCCATTGCGGTATCCAGCGAATCGACCGGTATCGATGCAATCGTGCCGTCGCGCAACCGTGCGTGCAAAGTGCGCTCGTCGAGCAGTGCGACGATCTGGCCCACATTCGCCGGCAGCAGCGTCGCCTCCGAGTAGACGGCATCCGGCTCCAGACCCGCCTCCCGCAGTGCCGTCAGCCAGCGCGTGAACAACGCTCGATCGACGACATTGACGGCGGTCCGCCCCCCGGCACCACGCGCGCCGATGGCAAAATGCAAGGCCTCTACATCATCGGCCAGCTGGTCTTCAACGGCGAACGGCACGGCCTGCAGTAGCTTCGCACCAGCTCTCGCGGGCAATTCGACGCATAGCGACATCACTTCGGTCGCCGGGACGATGACGGCCAGGCGACGCTCGCGAGCCAGCGAGACGACCGCTTGCAGTGTGGTCTCGGCGGGCAGCGACAAGGCCTGCCCATCGCTGCGCAGGTGCATCCACGTCACCGGGGAGTGCGCGCCAAGTTCAGCCGTGGGCGCCAAGTTCAGCCGTGGGCGCGACTTCGAGCTTGATGATCAACCAGTCGGCCATGTGTTCTTGAGCGTGTATTGTTGATCAGGGAGTGAAGCTGCGGGCGATGACGCGGACCCGCGCAGGACCACCGGCGCCGCTCTCGTAGCCCAGCAGACTGTACAAGGCGAACTGTGCACTGCCAACCGTCGTCACACTGCGCAATGAGAAGTACGTCGAAGTCTCGCCAAAGCTGAACGCCTGTTGCAATCTGGCGAACAGCTGCGGATCCGTGAAACTCGCCTGAAACACGCTGCTGCGCGGAAAGCAGCCTCCTTCGCGATTGCGCGCCAGCGCTTCGGGGGCCTGGCTCCATTGTCGCTGATCGGCGAGCGCGTCGAGCAGCACTGCCGAAGCCGTGCACAGGTTGATCGCGCTGCCGCGCGGGAGTGCCGTCACGTAGGGCAGCAGTTTGCGGTAGCGTTCGGCGCCGAATCCGCGCAGCGCCAATAGCTCGCTGGCCGACGTGATGGCGCGATTCGGTGCCCGATAACCTGGAGTCTCGCTGCTGTAGCTCGCATCCTCCGCGCCAGCGGGTTCAGGCTGGCCGTCTACGTCCAGCCAGTCGACCATTCGCGCAGCCCACTCAGGCTCCAGATCCAGGTTCCGGAGCAGGCGCTCGAAAACGGCCATGGCGTCTTCCTGCTTGACGCCGTCCGCATCGACGAGATGGTTGAGGTTGAAGCGTCCGTCGAGATCGCCGAGTTGCGCGGCCAACACCACTCCTGGCAGTACCTCGAGCGGACCAATCGGTCGCGCCCACAGCTGGCCGCCATGAATGACGCCGCTGCCGTCGCGCAGCTGCTCGGTGACCGCGAATGCCGCCAGGGCTTCAGCGCCACCGCCCACCAACAAGGCCTGGTCGAGTGCATTGCCGCCTTCTGCGCGCCGCGCCATCATCCCCGTATCGAAGGCGATCGCTGCGGCAACGATGGTCGCCAGCGCCACCATGATGATCGCTGTCAGCAACACGACCCCACGCTGGCGCTTCATCCGGCGACCTCGATGACCCGTCGTACGCTGCCGATATCGGTGACCTCGAGCGTCAGCTCCACGGCGATCGGTCGCTGTCGCAGGCGCCGCGCCGGCGGCCCAGACACCAGTGGCGACGGCCATTGGTCGAGCCACTGGCGGCTCGCGTCCATGTAGCGCAAGCGCGCTGCCGTGACACCACGCAGCAGCACCCGCCTGCGCGGCGTCACGGCCTGGGTCCGATCGAGCACCGGCCATACGAGGCGCACCAGATCCGTGCCGTCGAGCAGGTACTCGATGCGTTGCAGTTCCGGGCGCTGCAGGCCAGCGAAATTGGACACTCCGCCGCGCGTGAAGGAGACCAGCGAAGTGGTGCGCGGATCCGCGAGCAGCGCCGGTTCGTCCGCCGTGCCGAGCGCGTCGCGCACGGGTCGTGGCGCGACCTGCACAAAGTCCTGGACGAAGGTTCGCATGCCGCGCTGCAGGTCACCGAGTCGTTGCTGCTGAATGCGAACCCGATCCCGGCTCTCGAGCGATTGAGTGATCGCGCCATATCCAATCGCAAACATCAGCGCCGCAACGAACAGCGCAATCAGCAACTCGACGAGCGTGAAGCCGCGCGTACCGGGAAGCCTCGCGCTCACGTTGCTCCGTCTGCTGGTTCGTCGGAGGGGGTCGAATCATCAGAGGCCCGAGACTCTGCAGGTGCCGGTTCCCAGTCGGGCAGGGCCCCGTTCGGAGCCGCGAGCGCCGCGCCGAGCACGCCGCTGACTGTCGCGGTCCAGTCTCCGCCTGCTTCCGGCTCATCAACTGCGGCGGTCTCGAGCGGTCGGACGCTGACGTCGATCCGGCGCACGCCGGGCAGCTCGGTTGCCGCAATGATCTGTTGCCACTGCCAGCGACTGCCGGCGTATTCGACGTCACCCGTGGTGCGCCCATCGCTGGGCGGCGCCGTGGCGAGGCGCGTCTCAACAATCCGGTTGCCGGCGATCCATTGCGCGAACGTCTTGTCGCGCAGGTAAGTTGTGCTGCGTGCCGCGGAGTTCAACGCGGCCAGCAGGGCCGCGCAGCCGGCCGCAACGATGACCAGTGCGACGAGCACTTCGATCAGCGTGAAACCGCGTGAGCGCGCACGACTCACGGAGTCTGCTCCTGCAGCTCGCCGGTCGCGACACGGCCTTCGTCATCGGTCTCCACCAGAATCGACGAGCTCGTACCGGTGCGGCGGATCGTGACCGCAAAGGGCGTCAGCTCACCGGAGGCGCCGATCACGATCTGGGGCGTCGGTGCGAGCTTCGTCGCCGTCTCTGCTACGACGATTCGCCGGCCTTCGAGACTCACTTCGAATGCCAGTCCATCCGGCAGGCGGCGCGGGCGCAGCTCATCGTCACGGATCTCGAGCCACTGCGCAGTGACCGGATCGAACGACAGGAAGGAATACTGATCTGCAAGAAAGCTCAGCCCCAAGTCGCGACTCTGCAGCTCCGCCTGTTCGCCAGCGTACTCGATCAGCGCTGCCAGACGGTCGGCCGCGGTTTCCAGCGCGCGGTCGCGCCCGGCAACGCCAATGGCGAGCACCGCGCCGCCGATCATGACGCCGATGATGACCAGCACGACGAGCATCTCGACCAGAGTGAAGCCCGTTGCGCGGCCACGAATCATGGCGTTTCCTCAAGAGTCGCGATCCTAGTTATCGAGATTCCAGTTGCCGATGTTGTCGCGGTCGGTCTCTTCGGTACCTTCGTCGCCATCCGGTCCGACGGAATAGAGGTCATACTCCCGGCCGCGCGATCCCGGATAGGCATAGCGGTAATCGCTGCCCCAGGGATCCTTGGAGATGCGCGACAGATAGCCACCGGCCTTCCAGTTACGCACGCTCGGGTCGTCCGGCTTCTGCACCAGCGCAACGAGACCCTGCTGGCCGGTGGGGTAGCGCGCGGTATCGAGTCGGTACATGGACAGCGCAGTTTCGAGCATCTGGATGTCACCGCGAACCTTTGTGATCCGTGCCTCGTCGACACGCCCCATGACCTGCGGCACGATAAAGGCCGCCAGCAGCCCGATGATGACCACCACCACCATGATCTCGATCAGAGTAAAGCCCCGTTGAGGCAGACCCATTTGCAGCGATCGCTTTGTCTTCATGGCCGTGGATACTAACAAATCAACATGACGGCCCGGATGTCGCCAGCTCGCGACCTTGCCACCTCGCTCAACCTGAACGGGGCCCATGCCGTTGGCCTTGCCGTGCTGCTGGCGCTGGTCGGGCTGCCGACCCTGATCGGCGGCGAGACCGCATTCGCAGCGGGACGGTACGATCGGATCGCGATCGCCGACGGCGAGTGGTGGCGCCTGCTGAGCGGCCACTTTGTGCATTTCGATCGGCTGCATGCGGCTGCGAACCTCGCCGGCACCGTGCTGGTCTGGGCGCTGGTCGGTGGACGCCTGCGTGTCTTGCAGTGGCAGATGCTGCTGCTGCCCATGGCAGGCGGCATCAGCGCCGCACTCTGGTGGGGCTCGCCGATGATCACATGGTATGTCGGCGCGTCGGGTCTGTTGCACGGCCTGTTGGCCTGTGGATTGCTGATCGGCGCCTTCGCTCACGATCGCCTGGCCTGGCTCGCGCTGGCGATCATGGCGGGAAAGCTTGGCGTCGAGCAGCTGCGCGGCGCCATGCCGTTTGCCGAAACACTGCCGGTGGTCACTGCGGCGCATCTTTATGGAGCCCTGTTGGGCCTGGTCGCCGGGCTTGCGTGGGTGCTGCGTGCGCATCGCTATAATCCCGGCCCGCGCTAGTGTCCCGAAGCTCGAGGTCTTGATGCAGTTGGTGTTTGTTTTTCCCGGCCAGGGTTCGCAGTCGGTCGGCATGCTGGCCGACCTGCATCGCCGCCATGCGGAGGTGCGCGACTGCTTCATCGAGGCGTCGGAACAGCTGGGTTTCGATCTGTGGGAGCTGGTCGACCAGGGTCCTGCGGAGCGTCTAAACGAGACCGAACACACTCAGCCCGCTTTGCTGTGCGCGTCGGTGGCGGTCTGGCGCACCTGGCTGAGTCTGGGCGGTCGACGGCCGGATGTCGTGGCCGGCCACAGCCTCGGCGAGTTTTCCGCGCTGGTTGCTGCGGGTGCGCTGGCCTTCGGCGATGCGATTCAACTGGTGCGGGATCGGGGCCGATTCATGCAGGAAGCCGTGCCGGTGGGGCAGGGTGCGATGGCAGCGATCATGGGTCTGGAAGACAGTCTGATTGATCAGGTCTGCGCCCTGGGGGTCGTCGGCGGTGGCGCAGGTTCGGTCTGCGAAGCCGTGAACTTCAATTCTCCGGGCCAGGTGGTCATTGCGGGCACGGCAGCGGCGGTCAGCGCCGCGGCAGAGTCGGCGCGACAGCATGGTGCCAAGCGCGCGGTCATGCTGCCGGTCAGTGCGCCGTTCCACAGTTCGCTGATGCACGGCGCCGCCGAGCGTTTCGCTACTCCAATGGGCAAACTTCCGATTGCTGTGCCCAGCCTGCGCTTCGTCAGTTCCGTGGACTCGAACGCTTACTCGGACCCGGAGGCGATCCGTGCGCTGCTGGTCCGTCAGCTGGCGAGTCCGGTCCACTGGACGAAAACCGTGCGCATGCTGAGTCTGGAGCAGCCGACGATGTTCGTTGAATGCGGTCCGGGTAAAGTGCTGACGGGGCTGAACCGGCGCGCCGAGAAGCGCACTGATTGCGCGTATCTGGCGATCGAGGATGGCCCGAGTGTCGAGGCAGCGCTGGGCGCGGCCGCCGCCTCCTGTGTGGGACGATAGGGGATTTCTTGAATGAACCAGGCAGACGTAGCACTCGTGACTGGCGCCTCGCGCGGCATCGGCCGCGCCATTGCCGAGCGGCTCGCGGCCGACGGTTTGATGGTGCTCGGCACGGCGACCACGGCTGGTGGCGCGACCGAGATCACACAAAGACTGGCAACGGCCGCTGCGCCGGGTCGCGGCATGGTGTTGGACGTTGCCTCGGCGGAATCGATTGATGCATTGCTTTCGGACCTGCAGCAGCAGGGCCTGGCGCCGCTCGTGCTGGTCAACAATGCGGCGATCACTCGCGACACCTTGCTGCTGCGCATGAAAATCGAGGATTGGGAGCAGGTGCTGACCACCAATCTGACATCCGTGTTTCGATTGTCCAAGGCACTGCTGCGACCGATGCTGAAGGAACGACGCGGCCGCATCATCAACCTGACTTCGATTGTCGCTGTGACCGGCAATGCCGGGCAGGCGAACTACGCTGCAGCGAAGGCCGGCATGCTTGGCTTCACGAAGTCGCTCGCCAAGGAAGTTGCCGGCCGCAACATCACAGTCAATGCGGTGGCGCCTGGTTTCATCGACACAGACATGACGCGGGCATTGGACGATGCGCAGCGCAGCACGTTGACGGCGCAGATTCCGGCCGGCCGGCTGGGATCGCCAGGGGATATCGCCGCTGCGGTCGCGTTCCTGGTATCGGATCACGCCGCCTATATCACCGGGCAGACCCTGCACGTGAATGGCGGAATGTACATGTGCTGATAGGGCCTATTTCTATCTGAAACAATGGCTTACCGTCTAAAAACGGCTCGATTTCGACAGTGGCAGCGATGCCACTGTTCCCCTACAATACCGCCCCCGCAGTGCCTTGGACTGCAGGCACACCTGGTCTCCAAGAGGACATAACAGCGATGAGCACGGTCGAACAGCAGGTCAAGGCCATAGTTGCAGAGCAATTGGGCGTCAAGCCTGAGCAGGTCACGAACGAAGCGTCGTTCGTCGACGATCTCGGCGCAGATTCCCTCGATACGGTCGAGCTGGTCATGGCACTCGAAGAAGAATTCGAGACCGAGATTCCCGATGAAGACGCCGAAAAGATCACCACCGTCCAGCAAGCGGTCGATTACATCAACGAACGCCGCAAGGCCTGACATTCACAGTCCCGGGCATTCAGCCCCCATGTTGAGCCTCGACGCGCCCTCGCCGGAGCGCGCTCCTTGAGCAAGCGACGCGTGGTCGTGACGGGCTTGGGGATCGTCTCGCCGGTCGGCAGCAGCATCGCGAGTGCCTGGGAAGCCGTTCTCGCGGGGCAAAGCGGCATCGGCCCCATCACACGCTTCGATGTCTCGGCGTTTGCGACCCGGATCGCCGGTGCCGTGAAGGACTTCGAGCTGGCCGAATACCTGCCACCGAAGGAGGCGCGCCGTATGGACGAGTTCATGCATTACGGCGTGGCTGCAGGCGTGCAGGCGTTCAACGATGCCGGGCTCGATTCTGCCGCGCTCGATCTGGAGCGCTGCGGCCTGGCGACCGGTGCGGGTATAGGTGGACTCGCGACGATCGAAGCTCAATACGGCGCATATCTGGCCAGCAACAGCCCGCGAAAAATCTCGCCGTTCTTCATTCCCTCGTCGATCATCAACATGATCTCGGGTCACCTTTCGATCCGTTTCGGGCTGAAAGGCCCGAACCTCGGCGTGGTCACGGCTTGCACGACCTCGACGCATGCAATCGGGATCGGCATGCGAACGATCCAGTATGGCGATGCCGACCTGATGATCACCGGTGGCGCCGAGATGTCCACCACGCATTGCGGTATTGGTGGCTTCAGCCAGGCCAAGGCGCTTTCGCAGCGCAATGATGAGCCGGAACGGGCCTCGCGTCCCTGGGATCGGGACCGTGACGGGTTCGTGGCCAGCGATGGCGGGGGCATGGTGGTTCTCGAGGAACTCGAGCACGCCAGGCGGCGCGGCGCGCCCATCTACGCTGAGCTGATCGGTTTCGGGATGAGCGGCGATGCCTACCACATCACCGCGCCACCAGAGGATGGCGAAGGCGCACGGCTTGCGATGCGCAATGCGCTGCGCGACGCGGCGATCAACCCGGACGCGGTCGATTACCTGAACGCCCATGCCACCTCGACGCAGCTCGGCGATCTCGCCGAAACCATCGCGATCAATCTTGACGCGCCAAGCGAGGGCTGCGACCTGGATTACGTGCCCCACACCGCGCGCCAGATGAAGATCGACGTTGCCGTCAGCAACTCGTTCGGTTTTGGCGGCACCAACGGCACGCTGGTGTTTCGCCGCTTCGACGGCTGATTGGCCGCGGCGCTCTCTGTGCAGCCGATCGAGGCCAGCCCTGCGGCGCTGCGCCAGCTGGCTTTCCGCTGGCCCGATCGTTACCCCGTTCTGTACGACAGCGCCATTGCGGACCAGGGTGATCCGTGGACGGTCGTTACCGCGCTGCCTGCCGGCCATCTGGCTCTTGGCCGCGACGGGCGGCTGGTTACAAGCGAATCCGATTTGTCTGCCTTGGGAGCATTTCTGCCGGCACTCGAGCGTTGGTGGCAGCGCGACGCGACGCCGGTGCCAGAGCTTGCTGCGATGCCATGGAGGGGAGGCTTTTCGGTCTTTCTGGGCTATGAGCTCGGCGCAGAGATCGAGCCGCGATTGCAGTCGATGCCCCGCTCGTCAGAGCCGTGGCTGGCGTGGGCGATCCGGGTGCAGGCCGCCGTCGTGCATCAGCATCGCACCGGCCGCAGTTGGTGGCTGG
>Ga0163148_10000948_pt1 | contig 38705 bp, 30 predicted proteins | sample OliLakLV19MP7P2_FD_148606 | JGI IMG/M metagenome (GOLD analysis project Ga0163148, IMG submission 148606) | Freshwater microbial mat bacterial communities from Lake Vanda, McMurdo Dry Valleys, Antarctica- Oligotrophic Lake LV.19.MP7.P2 | ecosystem: Environmental > Aquatic > Freshwater > Lake >... | reverse complement strand
CTCGCCTTTCCGAACAGGTCATACGTCGCGTCCCAGGTTACCTGACCGGTCTTCTTAATCAGCTTCTGGGGCGTGCCTAGATGATCACCCAATACGTAGTGATAGGTGTTGCCCTCCTTAAGTGCTAGTGGCGGTCCAACCGCCGTAACAGTACCGTTTAGATACTGCACCGTCACAAGTCGCGAGGACTCAACTATACCACTTGTGGCGTTATGAATTAATTGAAAGGCGAGAACACCATAGTTCGGTGATGCAGCAATGCCATCGATATCAACCTGGGTTGTGCCAAGCTTTAAAATACCCCGGTCGCGCATACACCGCCCATCGGGCAGGTAGGTGAACATCTCAGATTGCGAACAGAGATCCCCGGAACACAGTGTTGATTGCCCAATAGATCGAACTGCAAAGAAGGCGTGATTTATGAAATCAGTGATAGGAATGCCCTGGTGATCGACGATGCCACCATTTTCCTGAATTATGTCGGTGTTGGTGTAGGTGCAGAGGGAATGCAGATCGATGTAGGCACCAGTGCCGGTGGCTTTGATAATATTATAGCCCGGCGAGATCTCGGTTACGGAAGAGAGATCGATGTGGCCATTAGTTTGAGCCTCGAACCAGAGCCGTGCTGCAGAGTTCATTTGGGAGAGGGAAAGGAAGAGGAACTTGCCGTTGTTGGAGGTGGTGAATTTGGCCCAATCGTCACCAGCGCCACTAGTTATCGCCGTAACAGCACTCAGATCTACAGTGCCGTTATCAATGGCTTCAAAGTAGTGATAGTACACACCACCACCGCCGTAGTTGAAGCCAGCCTGCATCGTTACCACTGATGATAGGTCAAGCAATGACCCAGCATCTTTGACAGATATTACCGTGAGATTTCCAAGGAGCCCGGTGGTGTCATAGCTAGTCGCTGCGACTCGATCAAACACAGCCCCGTTAGTTAAGAAAAATCTCGCATTGGTGATATCCGTCAGCATGCCGCTGTTAAACTGACCAGATCCTTGCAACGTGAGTGTTGAGTTCGTGAAACTTGTAAGCTGTGGGGCATTCAGGATGGCACCCGGTTTAACCGTTATGCTTGAGCCGACGACGTTTGTTAGCAACGGAAAGCTAATCGTTTGACCGGCTGCAGTAACCTCAAAGATATTGCCATTCAAACTCGTGACATTTGAGAACGCATACGATGCATCATCAAAGTCAAACCAGATCCGTGACGCAATTGATGCCAAGCTCGTGAAGATAAACTCGCCGCCATTCGTAGTAGTAAATTTGGCCCAATCGTCACCAGCACCACTTGTTAGCTCCGTTACTGAGCTCAGATCCACAGTGCCGTTATCTAGGGCTTCAAAATAATGGTAGTACACTCCACCACCGCCGTAGTCGAAGCCAGCTTTCATCGTTACCACTGATGATAGATCAAGCAAGGAACCAGCGTCCTTTACAGAAATTACGGTGAGATTTCCAGTGATCCCCGACGTATCATACCCCTCCACCGTCGGCAGAAAAACCTTTCCCCCGCCCGTAATCAAAAACCGGCCGTTATCAATATTGGCTGGCCCTGTCGCTGTAAATTCCGCACTTGCACCGGTCGCTATTAACTGCGCCCCACCGTTTAAATTAAAACTTCCCGAGATCGTTGATTGACTCGTAATCTTGAACGTTCCGTCGGTAATATTTAGCGCATCAGTCGCAGTCAGAGATTTAATTGTGATATTACCTGAATTTACAGTCACCGTGACTTGGGAGCTGGGACGATCAATGATGACGTCGTCGTTGGGGCCGGGAACTGTGCCGCTGCTCCAGTTTTCAGGTGTCGACCAGTTGCCGCTAGAATCTGAGAGCCAGCTCACATCGGCTGCGTAAGCAGGTGCAATAACTGGCGTAAGAAATTGCGAGGCAAATAGAGAGATGATTGTAAGTGTTAAAAATAGGGCACGGATGGGGACACGGCTTGGGACACGGATGGCCCGTGAAGATCGGCTTTCGTCCTGGCGCTGCGCTAGGATCCTTGGACAGTCGCCAATATTATTCAGCCGCATAGATTTCACGAACATCAGACCTAATCTTAATCCCCAGGTGCTCGCTTCCGATCAAGAGCTACCAAGCGGGCAGCTACCGTGCAGGTCCCGCCTTTGCATTCTTTCAAATACCGGCAAAACAGAGTTCTTTCTTTTAACCTAAGTTCGGCAGTTGAATCGTCGCGAGAAGAGCGAGATGGCTGATTATATTGACGTTCTTCGACGAAATTGGAACGGAACCCTAGCACCGCTAGGGTGAGTACCAATTTCTAGAAAACGGCAATAGAATCAGTCAGATCGCTCTTTGTAGCAGATTCAACTGCCGAATTTAGGTTTAACTGTGCTCACCCTAATTGCCCTGGGCACAATAACCACGGCGACCGTACTACACTTCCCCTCCCAAACAAACACTACCAACGAAACACAGACTTCCAGCCCAAATCCCATTGGCGCTCCGGTCCGCGCCGATGCTACGGCAACTCCACAAGAATATCCAAGAACTAATTTTGGATGCCCAAACCGCCTGTTTATTGGGAGCATCAGAGCTCAGGGGTTGGCTTAATCATCCTAAGTTCGGCAGTTGAATCGTAGCGAGAAGAGCGAGATGGTTGACTATATTGGCGTTCTTCGACGAAATTGGAACGGAGCCCTAGCACCGCTAGGGTGAGTACCAATTTCTAGAAAACGACAATAGAATCAATCAGATCGTTCTTCGTAGCAGATTCAACTGCCGAACTTAGGATCATGGTAGTGATTCGGGTGGAATGCCCGGCGGCACCGAGCGGGCGGTAATAATCGATACCCGCTCTGCTACGGCATTCTCCCAGGTCTCTATTCCCTCGGCGCTAAATCTAGCGATCTATTCCCTCAAAACTAAAACCTATCTCAAGGATAAACGGCTACTGCTGATTGGTGAGCCGTACGAAGTAATGGTGTTAAACCTAGAATCCGCAGTTGAATCTTCTACGGAGGCCGATCTGCCTGATCTTTTTGACGTTTTCTAGAAATTGGTACTCACCCTAGCGGTGCTAGGGTTTGCGTTCCAATTTCGTCGAAAACCTCAAAAATATCAGACACCTCGACCTCCTCGCTACGATTCAACTGCGGAATCTAGGTTAAATCGAGCGTGTCAGGAGCTAAAACAACGCGGGTTCGCATCCGTACAGCTATTGGTAGGGGGTCTTGATAGTTGGCGCTCTGTGGGGCTGCCGCTTCAGGGAAAAGATAGTCAGAAATTCGCAACGCGGATAATCACTCCGGCAAGTTTTTATGGTGAGAGTCAGTACCGCCCCTGGATAATTGTCGACTCCGCTACGACCAAGGGCGAAGTACTCCCCTGCTCTGAGCAATCAATAGTGATTCCCTTTGGTGGCGATGTGGCTGGGTATCTCTCGAAAATAAAATCAGCCCTGCAAGGTCGCCTTGATGATGACCAATCAGCCTTTGGTGCAATTTTTCTGGACACGCACACCCCCCGAAAGAGACAGCCAGTTGCTTTCACAGGCGCTGATCGCTGCGCAGATTCCCCGCACATTTATCGTAGAGTCCGGTGCTGCTGGTCTAAACCGCTACCTATAGCGATTATCAAAAGTCGGTGCCAATAAAATTGGCAAGCCTTTTGAAATTAATCGCTATAGGTTGCTGTTTTGATTCGCTTTCGCGAATCTATAGCGGTTTGCAAAAGCTGTTATATCGCTCGCGACTTTTGCAAACCGCTATACGCCATCAAGCCGAGTCGCTAAAGGACCAGCCGAGTAATGAATTAAAGGTGTTTCAGTGTCGGGCGTTGCCGGGAGGGTAGGAAAGTTCTCAGGGAACTTGCTGAGGGAACTTGCTGAGGAACTTGCTGAGGGCTATTAATGCGCGCGCGACTTTTTGAAAATCCCACGGCAATAAAAATCGCCGCAAGAAAGTCTCCCCGTAACCGTTCACGGGGGTGGGTAATTTTATACACTTAAGGTGAACTGTTTCATTGTTAAATATTTCAAGACCTTTTTATCCTTTCCTGTCGCCCCTAAACGGGGCATTTTTTGTGAACGGTTACTAGTTGTCCCGCCGGGGGCCGCCCTCCGGCGGATAAAAGCGCACCCAATCTGTTAATTTGCGAACTTTTTGCACCCCCCGTGAACGCTTACGGCTCCCCTCTCTCACGGCGATCTTTATTAGCTTAATAAGTCAGATAGCGATCCGACCTATTACCTACAACAATCCCGCCAACGACTCCAACGAGGTCTGTCCGATACGGTACGGCGCTGATGAATGTTCATCATCATTCTCAGAATCCTCATCAACCTTTAGCTGACGGTTCTGATAGGTCGCAACGCCGGATCCAGCTGGAATCAAGCGTCCCATGATCACGTTCTCCTTGAGACCGCGTAGGGTATCGATCCGTCCCGATACTGCTGCTTCTGTAAGAACCTTAGTGGTCTCCTGGAAGCTAGCGGCAGAGATAAACGAATCGGTCGAGAGTGAAGCCTTGGTTATTCCAAGCAACAACGGCTCATAGGTCGCCGGTGCACCACCCTCGGAGGCGACACGTTGATTCTCACGAACAACACGATAACGCTCGACGTTATCACCAGGTAGGAATGCCGAATCACCGCAATCTGCGATCTTCACGCGCTTCAACATCTGTCGAACGATCACTTCAATGTGTTTGTCGTTAATCGGCACGCCCTGCAAGCGATAGATCTCCTGCACTTCGTTGACCAGGTAGCTCGATAGGCTATTAACACCGTCGATGCGCAAAATATCATGTGGATTGACTGCTCCATCGGTCAACGCCTCGCCGGCCTTGACGCGATCGCCTTTCTGTACAGCTACGTGCTTGGTCTTGGCGACCAGATACTCACGCGTCTCACCGGCATCCGGAACAACGAGCACTTTGCGCTTACCACGTTGATCTTCACCGAAGTCAACAATACCGTCGACATCTGCTACGATCGCTGGATCCTTTGGCTTGCGGGCCTCAAAGAGCTCAACCACTCGTGGTAGACCGCCGGTAATATCCTTAGTCTTTGTGGTGGCACGTTCGCGCTTAGCGATTACGTCACCGGCATCGACATCTGAATTATGCTCAACAGTGATACGAACACCAACTGGCAGGTTGTAGGTACGAGTCTCACCATGCTCACCGTGGACAACAACACGCGGACGCAGATCAGAGCTCTTATCCTTAGACTGCACAATTTCGCGCTCTACGAAACCGGTGCGCTCGTCGGCACGCTCTTCAATCGTGTATTCGCTAATGTCGAGCCATTCAACACGACCAGCAACATCGCTTAAGATTGGAATCGTAAATGGATCCCACTCTGCGACTAGCTGACCAGGTTTAACAGTTGCGCCATCAGCGACCTTCAATCGTGCGCCGTATACCAACTGGCGACGTTCACGCTCGCGGCCATCTTGCGGATCGAATATTACAACTTCAGTCTTGCGGCTCATCACCACGAAACTTCCATCACGGCGCTTGGCCAACTTCGAGTTCTCAAGTTTGACAACACCGGCATAGCGGGTTTCCAGAGAAGTTTGCTCAGCGCGACCAAGAGCGGCTCCACCGACGTGGAATGTACGCATCGTTAGCTGCGTTCCAGGCTCACCGATCGACTGCGCGGCGATTACACCCACCGCTTCACCGATATTAACCAGGTGACCACGAGCAAGATCGCGACCGTAGCAAAGCACACATACGCCGCGCTCAGCTTCGCAAGTTAGCACCGAGCGGATTACCACCCGATCCAGCCCTGAGGCTGAAATCGCTGCGGCCTTCTCCTCAGTAATCTCTGCGTTACGCGAAACTAGCACCTCGCCAGTAATCGGATCACGTACATCCTCTGCCGCTACGCGACCAAGAATTCGGTTTGAGAGTGACTCGATCTCCTCACCCCCCTCAACCAATGCGGTGGTCTCAATGCCCTCTGCCGAACCACAGTCTAGATCACTTACGATACTATCCTGGGCAACGTCTACAAGACGACGCGTCAGGTAACCGGAATTAGCGGTTTTTAGCGCTGTATCCGCTAGACCCTTACGGGCACCGTGCGTTGATACGAAGTACTGCAATACTGTGAGTCCTTCACGTAGGTTGGCCTTAATCGGCTGTTCGATAATCGAACCGTCCGGCTTCGCCATCAAACCCCTCATTCCAGCCAGCTGACGAATCTGTTGACTCGATCCACGGGCTCCCGAGTCAGCCATAATGAAGATCGGGTTGAAAGAAGGTCCACGCCGTGTTTCACCTGTCGGGCTCTTAAACTCACTTGATGAGATGTTCTGCATCATGTCAGCGGCAACGCGGTCACCAACGTCTGACCAGATATCGAGCACCTTGTTATAGCGCTCTCCAGAGGTAATCAGTCCTTCCTGATACTGTCCATCTATCTCAGCTACTTTAGCATCCGCATCTCCAAGCAGCTTGATCTTGGACTCTGGAATCGCCATGTCGTTAATACCGATTGAGATACCAGCTAGTGTTGCGAACTGATAACCAACGTCCTTCAACTTATCAGTTAACAAAACGGTTGCCTTATTTCCAGCAATACGGAAGCACTCATCAATTAGACCTGAGATCTCTTTCTTCTTCATTAAGCGGTTGAAGTTCTCGAAGGGCAATACTTGTGGGCAAAGATGCGCCAACAATACACGACCCACGGTGGTCTCAACCTTACGACGCTCCTTACCCTTGCCTACTCGGGCAAAGATGCGCGCCTGTAGATGAACCTCTTGTGACTGCCAAGCTAGCCATACCTCGTCAAAGTTCGAGAACGACTTTCCCTCACCTAACGCAAATGGTCGCTCACGAGTCATATAATAGAGACCCAGAACGATATCCTGCGATGGCACAATGATCGGCTTGCCGTGCGCGGGGCTGAGGATGTTATTAGTTGACATCATCAACACGCGAGCCTCGACCTGAGCCTCAACCGAGAGCGGTACGTGAACCGCCATCTGGTCACCGTCGAAGTCGGCGTTAAACGCCGTACAGACAAGCGGATGCAGCTGGATCGCCTTGCCCTCGATCAACAACGGTTCAAAAGCCTGAATTCCAAGACGGTGAAGTGTTGGAGCACGGTTTAACATCACCGGATGCTCACGAATAACTTCGTCTAGGATATCCCAAACAACTGGTTTCTCCTTCTCAACCATCTTCTTGGCACTCTTGATCGTCGTGACATAGCCACGCTCCTCAAGCTTGTTGTAGATAAACGGCTTAAACAATTCTAGTGCCATCTTCTTCGGCAGACCACACTGATGCAGCCGTAGCTCGGGTCCTACAACGATAACGGAACGACCGGAGTAGTCTACGCGCTTACCAAGTAGGTTCTGACGGAAACGTCCACCCTTGCCCTTTAACATATCGCTGAGAGACTTTAAGGGGCGCTTGTTCGGTCCAGTTATGGTACGGCCACGACGACCGTTGTCGAACAAGGCATCTACTGACTCCTGCAACATGCGCTTTTCATTACGGATAATAATGTCGGGCGCATTAAGCTCAATCAGCCGACGCAAACGGTTATTACGATTAATTACGCGACGGTATAGGTCATTTAGATCGCTAGTGGCGAAACGTCCACCGTCCAATGGAACAAGGGGGCGCAGGTCGGGTGGAATAACTGGAACAACGGTCAATACCATCCATTCTGGACGAGCTCCGCTGGAACGAAATGATGTCAGAACCTTGAGGCGCTTAATTAACTTTTTGCGCTTAGCTTCAGACGTCACGTCCTTAAGCTCGGCTCGCAGCTCAACGATCAGCTTCTCGACCTCAATCTTTTTGAGCATCTCGATAATTGTGTCGGCACCCATGCCTGCCTTGAAGCGTGAGCCGAGTGACTCGCGCGACGTACGGTATTCCTTTTCAGTCAGAAGATCGCCTGTTGAAAGTTCAGTGTCCCCAGCATCTGTGATGATATAGCTCTCGAAATAGAGAACCTTTTCAAGATCACGTAGCGTTACATCAAGTACAGACCCGATACGGCTCGGTAAGCTCTTTAGAAACCAGATATGCGCTACTGGACAGGCCAACTCAATGTGACCCATACGCTCGCGACGTACCTTGGATTGAATTACCTCGACGCCACACTTTTCACATACAACACCACGGTGACGTAGGCGCTTATACTTGCCACAGATACACTCGTAGTCCTTAACTGGACCAAAGATCTTGGCACAGAAAAGACCATCCCGCTCAGGCTTCAGGGTACGGTAATTGATCGTTTCTGGCTTGGTAACCTCGCCATGCGACCAGCTGCGAATCTTCTCCGGACTCGCTAATGAGATCTTAAGAGCGTTGAACTTAACGGGATTCTTAGGCTTCTCAAATAAACTAAATAGATCGTCCATTGCTGCCTTTATTTACCTAATGATTCAGTGAAAACTCAAAAATTTCAGAAAAATACGCTAAGACTAAACTGACCCTGCCAAACCGGGGCTTTCAGAATCTAGCGGAAGCAATCCGTCAAGGTCATCCTCTGACTTCTCCTCAACAAGCTCCACATCCAGTGCCAACGACTGCAGCTCCTTCATCATTACGTTGAAGGACTCTGGCAGACCGGGCTCCAATACATGCTCGCCCTTAACGATCGACTCATACATGCGGGTACGGCCGGCAACGTCATCGGATTTAACCGTCAGGAACTCCTGCAAGCTGTAGGCGGCTCCGTACGCTTCAAGCGCCCAGACCTCCATTTCGCCAAGTCTCTGACCGCCGAACTGCGCCTTACCACCAAGTGGCTGTTGCGTAACAAGCGAGTATGGACCGATTGAACGCGCGTGAATCTTGTCGTCGACTAAGTGATCTAGCTTCAGAACATACATCACGCCAACGGTTGTCTTTTCGGCAAATGCCTCCCCAGTTCGACCGTCGTAAAGCTGCATCTGACCAGAGGTATCCAACTCTCCAAGTTTCATTAGATCACGGATATCCTGCTCCCCTGCGGCATCAAATACCGGTGAAGCAACATGGATCCCCTGCATCTCGCGAAGCGCAAGGCGAACTACATCATCATCATTCAACTTCGCAATTAGCTTCTTTGTGTCCTCATCGTGTAAGGCAACGCTCAACATCGCGCGAAGCTCTGTGACTACCTGCTTACGCAGATCAGCAGAAACTCCCGGTCGGGCCGCTCCACTCCGCGGATCAATAATTGAATCCAGGGTCTCGCGAATGCGTTGGCCAATCCTCCAAGACGCCATACCTAGATGGGTCTCAAGGATCTGACCTACGTTCATACGTGACGGCACGCCCAGCGGATTTAGTACCACATCAACTGTGGAACCATCGGCCATGTGGGGCATATCCTCTTCGGCCACTACACGTGACAGAACGCCCTTATTGCCATGGCGACCGGCCAATTTATCACCAACCTGCAGCTTGCGCTTGCTGGCGATAAAAACCTTAACCATCTTGATCACTCCAGGGGCGAGCTCATCACCCTCTTTGAGGCGTTTAATCTTCTCAGCCAATACTGCGCGCTTGTTATTGATTAACTGTCCAGATCTAACAACGATGCGGTTCAAGACCTCCTGAACTGACTCATCGCCAATCTGTACGTCACGTAAGTACTCAAATGGAATTGAGTCAATCAACTCCGCCGTTATCTCCGTGCCCTTGGCGATTAACTGTGCACGCTTGTCGTCCACTAGTCGCGCTGTGGTTGTCTTACCAACCAGTAGCTCACGAATCTCGCTAACGGCGGCATCGCGCAGAATCTTTACCTCATCGCGATTGTCCTGCTCCAAGCGCGCAATCTCACGCTTCTCTATCGCCAGTGTACGCTCATCCTTATCAGTTCCCTTGCGTGAGAAAACCTGGGCTGAGATTACGGTACCCTCGACACCGGGAGGTAACTTCATGCTTGAATCACGAACCTCGCCAGCCTTCTCACCGAAGATCGCTCGCAATAGCTTCTCCTCGGGACTTAGCTGCGTTTCACTCTTTGGAGTGATCTTACCCACGAGAATGTCACCTGGTTTTACCTCGGCTCCGATGCGAACGATCCCTGACTCATCAAGGTTCTTGAGCGCTTCCTCGCCGATATTTGGGATATCACGGGTAATCTCCTCTTTGCCGAGCTTAGTATCCCGAGCAATACACTCCATCTCCTGTATGTGGATCGAGCTGAAGATATCCTGCTTAACCAACCGTTCGTTAATCAGAATTGAGTCCTCAAAGTTGTAGCCATTCCATGGCATAAATGCCACGAGACAGTTCTGACCGAGAGCCAATTCGGCCATCTCAGTACTTGGGCCGTCTGCAATCATCTCACCGGCATCAACGCGCTCGCCTGCGCGCACGATTGGGCGTTGATTTATGCAGGTGTCGTGATTTGAACGACGGTATTTGATCAGGTTGTAGATATCTACGCCTGTATCCAGGGTATCATCAGATGTCTTATCGGACTTAACGACTATTCGATCAGCATCAACTGACATTACTCGTCCGCTACGCTTTGCAATGATCGTTGCACCGGAATCGCGCGCTACAATGCGCTCCATACCGGTTCCAACAAGTGGAGCCTGAGCGCACATACACGGCACAGCCTGACGTTGCATGTTCGAACCCATCAGGGCGCGATTTGCGTCGTCGTTCTCAAGGAACGGGATCAGTGCCGCCGCAACGCTAACGATCTGGCGTGGACTGACGTCCATCTTGCTGACCGCATCAGCTTGAGCCAAGACGTACTCACCATTTTTACGTGAAGGTACAGTTGGATCCGAGAAGCCACCCTTGCTGTCCAATTTAGCGCTAGCCTGAGCGATCGTCTCACGCTCCTCTTCTAACGCCGAAAGGAAAACAATATCATCGGTAACTCGGTGATTATTATCAACTACGCGATAAGGGGTTTCAAGAAAACCAAACTCATTCACGCGCGCATAGATCGCCAACGAAGAGATCAGACCGATATTCGGACCCTCTGGGGTCTCAATCGGACAGATTCGACCATAGTGAGTTGAGTTAACGTCACGCACCTCAAAACCAGCGCGATCGCGGGTCAGTCCACCTGGTCCAAGGGCCGATAAACGACGCTTGTGGGTAATCTCTGAAAGCGGGTTGTGCTGATCCATGAACTGCGACAGCTGCGAAGAACCGAAGAATTCCTTAACCACAGCGGCAACTGGCTTGTAGTTGATCAGATCCTGCGGCACCAATGTATCGATATCCTGCATCCCCATGCGCTCCTTCACGGCGCGCTCCATACGGACAAGGCCAATGCGATACTGATTCTCGACAAGTTCGCCAACGGCACGAACGCGACGATTTCCAAGATGGTCGATATCATCAACTGAATAACGCACAGGATCGGTCGAATTGCGCAGCTCTAACAGATAGCGCACGGATTCCTTAATATCCTCCACCGAGAGCACGCCTTGATCTAGCGGAGGTGCTTCGCGCCCCTGCGAGATGTAGAGCTTGTGGTTAATCTTGTAACGACCGATGTCGGATAGATCGTAACGCTCAGGGTTGAAGAATAGATTCTTGAACATCGCGCTAGCGGTCTCTGGGCGTGGTGGATCACCAGGACGCAACCGTCGATAGATCTCAATAAGACTATCGGTTGTTGGTTTGCCAACTAGTCGTGGATATAGCTCATCACGTGGTGGTGACATCTTATCTGAGACTAGGGTCTTCCAGAGAGCATCACCGATATGGTGCTCATCGAGGTACAACACGTCGACAGAATCAATCTTTAGTGCACGAAGTTGAGAGATCGATCCCTCATCAACTACATCACCCTTAGAGTTGACCTTATCCGCCGTTAGCTCCTCGCCAGCCGCAATAACAACACGAACTTTTGAGCACAGATCAAGAGCATGCTTCTCATCCAGCGCGTCGATCTGGGTACCAATTCGCTCCTTCAGGCTGTCGAATCCGATAACAACTGTTCCGGCTGTTAGTAATTTTTCGCCACTCTTTGGATGCTTCAGATCGGCATCTGCTATGAAGATCGATTCCGCTGCGATCATGCCAGGCACTGACTCTGGATCGATCTCAACTGAGTCGGTTCCAGCCTCCTTCATGCGACGAACGATAGCGCGGTTGAACTTTGCACCCTGCTTAGCTAGGACCTTAGCCCCAGTCTTAATCTCCCGGAAGGCCTTCTCGCCTTCGAGCTGATCGGCCTTGAAGTCCTTGGTAACAAGGCCACGCTTTCCGAAGTGAACGCGGTCAGTTTTATAATAGGTCTTTAAGATCTCGTCAGAGCTCATTCCAAGCGCACGCAACAGCACCGAGGCATTCAATTTGCGACGACGATCGATTCGAACATGCAGGATGTCCTTAACGTCAAACTCAAAATCGATCCATGAACCGCGATACGGGATAACACGCGCAGAATATAGCAATTTGCCAGATACGTGACTCTTACCATCGTCATGATCAAAGAACACACCTGGCGAACGGTGTAGCTGACTTACGATCACTCGCTCAGTACCATTCACCATAAAGGTGCCACGCTCGGTCATCAGCGGGATCTCACCAAAGTAGACTACGTCCTCCTTCAATGCCGATAGATTCCGGGCGCCAGTTTCGGCGTCAACATCCCAAAGAACTAGCTGAATCGTAACCCGCAACGGCGCAGCCCAGGTCATGCCGCGATCGCGACACTCGTCAACATCATACTTAGGGGTTCCAAGGGTGTACGATACGTACTCCAGTGATGCGGTGTTGTTATAATCCTTAACTGGGAATACCGATTTGAAAACCTTCTGTAGGCCAAACTCCTCGCGCTTGTTCGGCTCGACATTCGCCTGTAGGAAACGCTCGTATGACTGTTTCTGGATCGCGATTAAATTTGGGGTCTCGGCGACCTCGCGAATTTTAGAGTATGCACGACGGAGACGAAGGTTTGTCTTAATCTTGGATGTCATAGTGCGATTTGATTACTCGTTATCTGTGTTGACTATCGATCAGTTGACTATCGATCAGTTGACTATCGATCAGTTGACTATTGAATCAATTCTAAACCGATCCAATGAGATCGGTCCCTTACAGAACTGACTCATTCAAAGGATTTATATTGGGTATCTTCTTCAACGATCAATTCTAGATTAAAGCGAATGCAGGGTTGCGATGATTGCAAGAGATGCAGAGGATCAGCACCTGATGGATCACAATGATTCACCAGGTACCGATACCTCAAGCCACCATTTGAGAGCCCCTTATAATCAATCAAAATACATCAACTGGAAAGCTGACACATTCAAGTGATCATTGTAGAGGACTACTTGAGGCTGGCCTTTGCGCCGATCTCTTCAAGCTTCTTCTTACCAGCGTCGGCATCAGCCTTGGACAAGCCCTCTTTAACAGCCTTAGGAGCTGCGTCGACTAGGTCCTTGGCCTCTTTCAAGCCCAACCCTGTCAACTCACGGACAACCTTAATCGCCTTAACGCGATCAGCGCCGGCATCGTCAAGATGCAATGTGAATTCGGTCTGCTCTTCAGCTGCAGCTGCACCAGCTGCGGCTCCACCAGCCGCCATCATCGCAACTGGAGCGGCAGCGCTGACACCAAGCTTGGTCTCAAGACGCTTTACTAAATTTGCCGCATCCATGAGCGACATGTTGACGATAAAGTCTTCAACCTGTTCTATAGAAACACTCATTGCCCTACTCCTTTTTCAATAAAATCAAAAACATTAAATTTTAGCTTCAACTACCCCTTCTTTTCAAGGTTACTACGATGACCTTCAAGCACCTGAACCGTTTGAGTCCCTGGGGTGTTCATTAACCGTAGTAATTGGGTAGCTGGCGTATTTATCAATGCCAACAACTTGGCCAGAGTCTCTTCGCGACCCGGCATCTTGGATAGCTCGTCGACGCCCTGTGCGCTTAAGAATCGTCCCTCAAACCATCCTCCACGAATCTGGAGATTTTGGTTGGCCTTGGCAAAATCAGCCATTACCTTTGCCGGACCGATCGGATCAACGTCGGAAAACACCACCATTGTAGTTCCGGTGACCAAGCCGAGGAATTTATTGACCTCGCTCTCTTCGGCCTTAGCACACGCCTTCTTCACGGAGATCTTAGCTAAGGTGTTTTTAACAACACGCGCACGCGCACCCTTTTCACTGAGTTTCATCCTTAGTCCCGTCACCTTCGAGACGGTCAGACCGCGATAATCGGCACAAAAAGCTACCTGAGCCTTTGTGAATGCCTTTGCAAGCTCATCAATCTGTATCTGCTTTTCTTGTCGATTCATAAATATCTCTTGAAACAGCTCTTAACCTTTATCTAGAATATCTGCTTTCTACTTAAACCATTTGAACTAGGCCTTAAATGGCGCTGGATCAACCTTCACAGCAGGCCCCATCGTTAATGACATGGCGATCGACTGTAGGTAGACACCTTTGCTTGAAGACGGCTTGGCTTTATTCAGGGCGCTGATCAAGGTCGTTACATTCTCCTTAATTTTATCGGCACCAAATGAAGCCTTACCCGCTGCTGCATGAATGATTCCGGCCTTATCCAGGCGGTATTCAGCACGACCGGCCTTAATTGAACGCACTGTCGCTGCCACATCATTAGTAACAGTACCAACCTTGGGCGAGGGCATTAGTCCACGGGGTCCAAGCAACTTCCCCACCTTACCAACCTGGCCCATCATGTCGGGTGTAGCAACAACGCTATCAAAATCCATGAAACCGCCCTTAATCTTCTCTGCAAGGTCATCGGCTCCAACAATATCGGCACCGGCATCCTGTGCCTCCTTGGCCTTGTCACCCTTAGCAAAAACGGCGACCCGAACTACCTTACCCAATCCATGGGGTAGTGGAACGCTGCCACGCACACTCTGCTCAGCTTTTCTAGCATCAACCCCTAGATTTATCGCAACATCAACGGTCTCATCAAACTTAGTTGATTTAGTCTCAACTAAGAGCTTACAGCCCGCATCAAGCGAATAAAGGGTAGTCGCTTCAACCTTGGCATTCTGCGTGCGCATACGCTTGCTCTTGCCATCTTTTCTATTGATTTTTCGCACTGCTGCCATAAGTCCAATCCGTTCAAACGATATCTAGCTATTTCTTCAAGTCCGAAATCAGGTCCGAAACAAAATTTCGGATTAAAAATTAATCCTTAACGTCGACACCCATACTCCGAGCACTGCCCATTACTATCCGGGAAGCAGCCTCTTCGTCGTAGCAATTCAACTCCTTCATCTTGAGCTTGGCGATCTGTAAGATCTGCGCCTTTGTAATGACTCCGACCTTGTCCTTATTTGGAACTGCCGAACCCTTCTCAATTTTAATCGCCTTCTTAATCAGATAAGCCACCGGGGGCGTACGTGTCTCAAAGGTAAACGAACGATCCTTGAAAACCGTAATTACAACTGGGGTTACCTCACCGGCCTGCTTCTGTGTTCGAGCATTAAACTGCTTACAGAACTCCATTATATTCACGCCGTGTTGACCCAAAACTGGGCCGATCGGTGGAGCTGGATTCGCCTGACCGGCTGGAATCTGCAGCTTGATTGTGGTCATTACTTCTTTTGCCATAGTCCAAATCCCTTAGTCCGAATCTCACAAAAACGAAAAAACAAAACTCAGAAAATTAACACTTCTCGACCTGTACGAAATCCAATTCCACAGGAGTCGCGCGACCAAATATACTTATCAACACGCGAACCTTGCCCTTATCTGGCTTAACCTCTTCGATCGTTCCATTAAATTCAGCGAAAGGCCCATCAACAACCTTAATTGTTTCACCCTGCTCAAAGCTCTTACGAGAACGGGGGGATACCGCCCCTTCCTCCACCTGCGAGATGATCCTTTGAACCTCCTCTTCGCTAAGTGGGACAGGTGAAGTTGCATCTCCTAGAAAACCCGAGACCTTCGGGGTCTCCTTAACCATGTGCCATGTGTCCTCGTTCAACACCATCTGAACAAGGATGTAGCCAGGGAAGAATTTGCGATTCGAGGTCTTCTTCTGTCCTCGGACTAACTCAACAACGGTTTCCTGCGGCACTCGAACATCACCGAAGAGATCCGCCATGTTAAACAAACGAACACGCTCCTCAAGTGATTGCTTGGCCTTCGATTCGAAGCCCGAATAGACCTGGACCACATACCAACTTAATGTACGGCCCTTGCTTGCTGAATCATTCTCAGGTGTCGCTGCAGCGACTTCCTGCGCCATCTCTTCCTGCGCCCCCGAAGAAGCGGCTTCATCGCCCGCAAGCTTCACTTCAGCGCCTACGCCCGATACTTCCGCGCCTGATACATCTGTATCTTTCACGTCTGTATTTAAAACGCCTGTATTTATAGCGTCCGTATTTATAGCGTCCGTATTTATAGCGTCCGTATTTATAGCGTCCGTATTTATAGCGTCAGAGTCTGTCACCGAAGCATCCGTATTCAAAAATTGCGCATCTATCCTAAAAATCAGCTCTTATTTAAAAAAGCCGTCATCACGCCATTGAAAAGCAGGTCAACTAAAAACAGACACATCGCCATAAAGACGACCATCACGATCGTTACTAGTGTCGCTTGAATTGTTTCCTGTCTCGATGGGGTCGAGATCTTTCTTAATTCCTCAATACTATCGCTCAAAAAATTACCGTCGAATCGACCGACCTGATCCTTCGAGCTAGAGCTCGCCTTTGAATCAGCTGACTTTGAATCCATCTTACTCTTGGAACCAGTCGCTCCCTTAGAACTAGCCGTTCCTTTAGATCCAGCCGAACCCTTAGATCCGGACTGCAGTACTCCTTCGGAACGAACCGCCATACAAAAACTCGCTAGCGACTAGACAGCCAACACCAATCAATTAACCACTGCCTCGCCCTACCTGCCTCGCCCTACGAACCACACATCCGAGGCGATCCTCGGTGTTTGAAAGTCCGAAACGAACTAAAAGCCAGAAACCAGTCAATAGAAAAAATAGGTTGCGAGGCTAGCAAAAATCGTTCGCAACTGCAAATGAGTGGGGTAAAAAAGTTGTCAAGTGGCGTCCAAGCCCCCCTGATGGGTCACTATATAGCCTTGAAAGCACCGGATTTAGGGGGGTTACCCAACCGAAGAGGTGTGCACGCCCGGAGAGAATCGAACTCCCAACCTACGGATTTGGAATCCGTTGCTCTACCAGTTGAGCTACGGGCGTATAGAACAGGTCAAGATTACAAGATTAACAGCCAATTACCAGAAAGCCCACTATGGAACTCGAATCCATGACCTCTTCCTTACCAAGGAAGTGCTCTACCAGCTGAGCTAAGTGGGCTTAAACCTAAATTCCGCAGTTGAATCTACTATGATTCAACTGCGGAATTTAGGTTAAAGCTACCCAATGCGAACCGGCGCGCATTATTCCTGGGTAGCAAAGAATTGTAAACAGGGGGCGGTTGTAAACAGATTGGGGCGAGACGAGGGCTGAGAATTACTGTTCCCTCCCGATTTCCCCTCCCCAACTTTCCGAGAAATTCGAATGTAAATCCTAATGTAACTGGTCAGCACTTAAAAAATGTAAGCGTTCACGGGGATACAAAAATCGTCGCAAATTTACAGATTGGGTGCCTTTTTATTCGCCGAAGGCGCCCCCGGAGGGACAACAAGTAACTGGTCAAAAACTGACTGCCCCGACCAGGGGCTGACAAGAAAGATCCGAAAGTTCAAAAAGGCGTAAACATCCAGGATAATCACCAAATTAGGTTAATTCGTTAAAACATGCTGACCAGTTACATCCTAATTGGAAATAAATCTCTAGCCGACAAATTCATCAATAAAAATCATGTAATATGTCATGAAACAGAACACTAAATTGCGCAAAGTTGGGGTGGAGAAATTCGTGGGGACTCCACCCGAGGGGTAGAATCTGGTGGATTCTGTTGTTATGCCGCTTCGTGCTATAATTCGCTCATGTCAAAAGTGATCCATTGCGACCCTGATATCCTAAGCGGAATTCCAGTATTTGTTGGCACTCGAGTGCCAGTCAAAAATCTTTTTGACTACCTGGAAGCTGGTGATTCGATTGATGAATTTGTTGACGACTTTCCGTCGGTTTCGCAGACTCAAGTGCGCGAACTTCTCAAAGACCTTCAAATGCAGGTAACAAAGGATCGTAACGCAGCATGAGGATCTTAATTGATGAGTGTTTACCACGAAAGCTAAGGCTTTTGTTGATTGGTCACGAAGCTATTACCGTTACTCAAGCTGGATGGTCTGGGATAAAAAATGGAAAACTACTCGCGCTAGCTCAAGAGGGATTTGATGTCTTTCTTACCATAGACCAGAATCTCGCCGCACAACAAAATCTCCCAAATTTCAATATTGCTGTAGTTGTGCTTGATTCTCACTCCAGCGAGATTGAACAACTCGTATTTCTAATTCCAAAATTGTTGGCGCTGCTTTCGAAGCCAATCAGCGGTTTACATCGGGTCGTGGCATAACCGCTATATAAGGCCATCGTACGGGTATGTCTCCAGAACACAACATTTTACTTTAGCTCACGTTGAACCTAAGAAGAGCAGTAGAAACGTAGCGAGAAGGATGAGATGGTTGATTATACGAGATTTTTCGACGAAAAAGGCTCGCAACCTTACTCACCAGTACGGTGAGAACCTTTTTCTAGAAAAATCTTGTAGAATCAATCAGATCAGCCTTCGTAGTAGTTTCTAATGCTCTTTTTAGGTTGAACGGGTAGGCTATCTGTTTGAGCTCCCCTATCCAATATGATTGATCCTCCCGCACATCTCTTCCAACCCAACAACCTCTCGAGTCCGCGTCCTACTTATCTCGATCAGGTCGAGCCTGGGTTGGAGAATACTGTCGATGAAGTACTGAAGATCTATTATGCCGATGAAATTGGCACTTCATTTTCAGTTTCTCAGCTCGAGTCGCCGCACAGTTTGTCAACTAATTTTGTAGTTAGGACTGCGAGTCATCGACTGTTCCTAAAGTCACGCCCTGTTGGTGATGGAGTGCCGAATCTTGGGCGCGAAGTTACGCTCTTAGCATTACTGCAAAATCGTAAATTATCGGTTCCACGAGTAGTACCTAATAAAAATGCGCTGGGATTGACTTCACATGCCGATCGCGAGTGGGTTTTGCAGAATTTTATCGATGGCAGCTATTTCTCAGGCAATCAGCCGGAATTTGCAAGCTGTGCGATTGCCTTTGCGGAGCTAACTCAATCCCTCGTAGTTGTGCAGCCATACCTCAACCAAATGCATGCCTGTTGGGGAGGTGCACGCTTCTTAGATCATTTAGAAGAGCTTCTGAAACTTTCGGAAAGCAGGACTGCTGACCTACTACCCGTGATTGGTCCGTCTGTTTCTAAAGCTCTACAGATAGCCAAACAGGAGCAGCAAACCTTACATACAATTGTCGCGCCAGTGCATATCGACTTTCATCCACACAACCTATTGACTGACGGCACACACCTGTTAGCTATCTTAGATTTTGAGGATGTCATAATTGCACCTCTCTTGGTGGCCTGTGGCTTTAACGCCTATAAACTGCTGCGCCAAAGCTGCACCGACAAAGCGCGACTTAGTAAGGAGCTAACCAGCCACCAGCTGCGTGATGACTGGATCAGTGCCTGGAATCCGTTGCATCCCACGGCCGTGACTGGGCCGCAGCTACTGACAGCAGGTGCGCGTTACCGAGTACTTTGGCTGATCTATTTTATCCTTGAGAGAGCGCTAGTGCATGGAGATTCTCAGCACATCTACGAACTCGAAAAACATCTTTTCGCCCTTGAAGAGATTGAGATCTTATTTGGATAGTTCATTCATTTAGTGGTTTGCAGAAGTCGCGAGTGATATAGGAGTTTTCCCCCCATTTTCTCGCAGACAACTTGCTAAACACGATCACTTGCTAAACCCCATCAGTGGCTGTCCAGATCTCCAAACTAGCCACTATAGCGATTATCAAAAGTCGGTGCCAATAAGATTGGCAAGCCTTTTGAACTTAATCGCTATAGGTTGTTGTTTTGATTCGCTTTCGCGAATCTCTAGCGGTTTGCAAAAGCTATTATATCGCTCGCGACTTTTGCAAACCACTATAAAATCGAAATTAAGCCGTCCGTCGGACTCGAACCCACGACCTGCGGTTTACAAAACCGCTGCTCTACCAACTGAGCTAGGACGGCGTAACAAAGTATACGCAGGTTAAGGTAACAGACGGGGGAAATAGTTTCAATGTTGGTCTGCGGGAGGTCGGGTAACACAGCCAGGGCCAAATCAATCCTTCAGAACCACCACCTTCCCGTTCTCAATCTTCTGGATCTGAAAATCGATCCCTTGGACGGCGCCATTCTGGTCAAAATAGAAGTCGGGAATAAATTCACCCTTAAACTTGGTTGTCGCTAGAAACTGGGTCGGATCTCTACCGCTCTGAATTGCTGCGTCTAGGACCTGAAAAGCTTCAAAACTTGTGGGAACAACTGGAAAGCCGGATTGCGGCTCGCCATATCTCTTTCTGAACTCCGCCAGCAGCTCCTTTCCGGTTGTGGTCATCAGGTCATCTAAGGCTGGAAGGTTACAAAAGATAATACCATCCAGGGTTTCTCCAAGTGCCTGCTGTGCGACAGCCGAAGCAGGAACATACGCCGCGTAGCGTGCACCGGAATATTTGAGAGCTTGTAACTGCTGAACCACGGTGATAAAGGAGGAATCGGAGTTCGCATTGATAAAAATCGCGTCAGTGCCCTTCGCTAAGGTACTCAATAGTACAGTACGCAGGTCCGATTCGCCGTGTGTAAATGCCACGCTGGTAATCTCAAGGGCGCTGTCGGCATTTTTGTTGGCCTTCAGCATCGTGCGCTCCATCATCACAGGGTATTCATTCTGTTCAGTAAGTACTAAGAGTTTCTTGTGGCGTTTAGATATGAACTGAAAAAGCAGTTGCGCGCCGACAGCATCCGAGGGAAAAAGTCGGAATATATGCTTACCAAGATCCAGTACATCGCCACTTGTGGCTGACGAGGTAACTACAACCACCCCTGCCTTATCATAGAGTGCCGCAACTACTAGAAGTGCCTGGTTGCACGCAAAACCAAGGGCATAGCGCACCTTCTCTACCCCGATCAGGCGCTGCGCCGCCGCAACTGCACCTTTGCCGGTACACATGTCATCCTCAAAGATCAGCTCGTACCTTCCGTTGCCAAACTTATCGTTCATCAGTGTCAGAGCGTTCTTGATATCTATGCCGAACGAAGCTGCATCCCCGGTAAGGCTTGTTGGAACGCCGATCTTGATCTTCTGCTGGGCCATCTCCTGAGCCACCGCAACGCTAGATACTAATAGACCGGAAATTAGAAGGAGACCGGTAAGTTTTGTTATAATTCTTTTCATACGAATATACCTATTTTAACGCCACCCTTCGAACATACAACATAACAACGAAAACCGCATTAATCAGCACCAACGAGTAGGGCATAAGAATGTTTTCTCTAACTAGCTGATTTTACTCAAAACGAGCAATTTTGCGATCTGAATAATTTCAATAAGTTATGCCGAACATTTTTTCGCCCTAACCAACGAGGCTGGATAGAGTACCGTGATCACCGAGTAGTTCTGCAACGCTAGGATGGAAAGTCCAAACTTTACTGAACTTAGAGTATAGGTAACCGCGGTTTCCTCGTGCGGTTTGAAATAGGATTTTCGAAACGTTGGTAGAAATCCAACAATATCGATAACGGTTATTAGAATAACTGACCAGAACGGGGAGTTGGTAAAGATCCAGAGAGGAATCGCACTCAGCGAGAATATTAAGCAGAGCCAGTCCCCTCTGGTTATATTCTTTTCGCCGCGAAAAACTGCGAGAGCGAAGATAAAAAAACAGACTGCCGCAGTCAAACCGGTAACCCATGCTCCTGCGCCGGCACCATCACTAACTTGGCCAGCATATCCAATTGCGGTGAGAACACCCCAGATTAACCACGAAAACGCATGGGGTTTGGTCTTGCCCCTAAAGATATCACGAAAGTATGGGACATAGCCCACCAGCGCTAAGACAGTGGCGCTGCCACCAAGGAGTACTTTAATAGTATCTGGCATGGTAACTGGTCAGCACTTAAAAAATGTAAGCGTTCACGGAGGTGCAAAAATCGTCGCAAATTTACAGATTGGGTGCCTTTTTATTCGCCGAAGGCGCCCCCGGAGGGACAACAAGTAACTGGTCAAAAACTGACTGCCCCGACCAGGGGCTGACAAGAAAGATCTGAAAGTTAAAAAAGGCGTAAACATCCAGGATAATCACCAAATTAGGTTAATTCGTTAAAACATGCTGACCAGTTACCGGGCATGATCATATCTTCCAGTCAGGAACGCTACGGACTTCAGGAGCCAAAGTCCAGGGCGACGGTGTTGCAGGGGAAAGCCCCCTTAGGATCACCTAGTCCGAAATTAATCTCAGTCCAGCAAAATAATCCGCAACTTTAAGACGGAATCTCCGAAACCAGCGGAGCGAACGCTCATTGGTTGAGTAAGTAATTTGGAGATAGAGATATGAATAATCACGGATTTACCCTATTAGAGCTCCTAGTTGCACTCGGGATCTCAAGTGTTCTGGCTGCGATCGCTATTCCTCAGTATCAGCAGTATCGCCAGCGCGCCTTTGATGCACGAGCGCTATCTGACCTGCAAAACATCGCCTTGGCTGAAGAGGCTTACTTTATCGACAATGAAGCGTATCTGTCCTGTTCTGATGATATCTGCTTGGCATTGCCGGGTATCGCCGCGATCTCCAGTTGGGTTTCAGTATCGATTAGCGCCGCGGAGAGTTCGTTTACCGGTAACTCATCGAACAGCAAGGGATCCGGAAAGATATACCAGTGGGATTCGGCCGCGGGCGGATTGCTGAACTAAACGCAGCGTGACGGTGTATTTGATGCCGAGAACTGGCGCTGTGGATCAAAATTGATCGCGCTTAAAAAAGATTGCCAGTCAAATCCCCAGGGGTCAGTCTTGCGCTCGGGCGCGATATCGCTGTGGCCGTAAAAGTTAATGAGCGGGTAGCTCTGAATAAGACTGCGAGTGAGCGCAATTAGTGCACTCAGCTGTGGTTCAGTGTACCCGGAGTTATGATCTGCGATTAGCTCAATCCCAATACTAAACTGCGAGACCCCTTCGCGACCATCTTCGGTCCGCGGCATCTTGCTCTTGCCAGAGTGGAAGGCGCGAAGATCGGGCGGGACAAGTTCATGAACCGTACCTCTGCGATCAATTAAATAGTGCGCTGTGAACCCGTAGAATTCGAAGACCTCGCAGATTGCGGTTGGATCAAACTGTGTCAGAGCAGCCTTGCCATGGCGTGTGGCGATTAGTGTGTGCATCGCTGCATACTCAAGCGCGGCGATACGATCGCGCTTGACGGCGATCTGTGCGGGGTCGGTCAAGGCTTGTAACTCTGCTCGCTCCGCTACCCAACGCTGCGCCAATTCACGCGCGCGGGCCTCGGTTAGATCGGTTACTAGAGTTGGATCAAGAGGCGCGATAATTGACGGGCTTACATAGCAGGAATGAATAATTAGCGTGTCGATCGCCTGGCCCTCTTTAAGCTCGCGATCACTAAAGCAAACCCCAACGCGGGGAAAATCATCTTTGGGGAGATGTTTGTGGTAAATTTTTATTTCGGCGGGGTTTAGCATTGGGGAGAATACGAAGTTAGAGGCGCCGAGAAAAGTCCTTGCAAGGGCCAAAAAATTGCTCTTGGTGATAAGCGGACCTGGAGGTCCGCGGTCCCGGGAGGTCCGGTCCCGGAGGCCAAATCAAAAATAACGACGAGTCATGGCAAAAGATGGCCGAATAAAATCCCGGGGGCCCAGGGGCGCGAGCCCCTGGGCGTCATGCGAATCTTGGCCCTCCTTCGCTCGTGAGCGAGCTACGGCGGGGAGCCTCCGCCAAGTTCGCCAACCCGCAATCCGCAAAATCCCGTTTAATGGCCAGATTTTGACATGAATCTAGGCATTTTTGATTGGCCGACTGAGGGTGTACTAGACAGTACCCCGCAAGGAGGCCAAATCAAAAATAACGACGAGTCATGGCAAAAGATGGCCATTAAACTGGTGGAGACTGGATTCGAACCAGTGAAGGCGTACGCCAGCAGATTTACAGTCTGCCCCCTTTAGCCACTCGGGAACCCCACCGCATTAACTAATTACAGAGAAAAAAATGGAGCGGGAGACGAGGCTCGAACTCGCGACCCTCAGCTTGGAAGGCTGATGCTCTAGCCAACTGAGCTACTCCCGCACCTTCCGGAACTTTGCAATAAATGCAGATTTCCAGACGGGTAGACCTACCAGATAGTTGGATTTCAATCAATTGGGGGTAAGTATTGCGCCAGATGGAGTGTAAGTGGCCTGTAAGTGCCTTAATACTTGCTTCGCCGCTGCTCTCTAGTCCTTTTATGTTACATTCAAGGAGTAATAAGCCATAACCCACTCTGAGAGTTGAAAGTTTTCATAGACGCATGGCTGCATACGCAAGGTTGTAAGGTTGCTTATGATAGCTGATTCGAGAGACGGCAAGGGAAAAGGCGACGATTGCCAAGGAGCGAGATTGAAAGTGGGGTCGGGCCCCGTCGCGTCACTTACGGATCAAGTTCAGGCGAAGCTTGATCCTTTTTTCTTTCCGGATATCCGGGGACCTCTGAACCGAGCGCTACCCAGCACCGAGCCGAGTTCTTCTCGAGCTAGTGTATCTTTAAATGAGAACGCGAGCCTCGCTCAGCCAAACCCAATAAGCCGAGAGACCCTCGGGCGGATATATAACTGGGCACAGTCAATTGGGGGCGTTCTCTCAATAGGCCGCATCAGCACTGGCCTCCTCGAAAGTTTAATTCCGCTTGGCGCATTTTATCTCGGGGCTAAGCTTGTTCCCCTGGCCATTGAAGTTAATAGAACCGGGGAGGGATTAGCCAGCTTCAATTTGTGTTTTGGTGCTCTGATTGCTGTTGGAGTGGCTCAAGTAGTGATCCGGGGGGGCAGAAATATTCTTGATACCAGGTTGAATGCCAAACTCAATCGTAATTTACATGAAGAGCTACTTTATAACGGAATAAGTCTCTCGCAAAAGCAGCTTGAGGACCCACTCATCCAGAACCGTATAACAAAGCTTCGCGAAAATGTAGGACGTCTACATGAGAGCGTTACTTCCGTGTTTGGCATTCTAAATGACAGTGCAACGATGTTGGTTACGACGATAGCACTTGTTCCACTCGCACCGCCGATTGCCGGCGCACTGTTGTTAGCTGGAGTATGGAAATCGATGCAGGCTATTACAGGTGGCAAGGAGAGTTCAAAAGTTGAGGACCTAAAGGCTGAGCCGCGAAGACGTATGTGGTACACCTCATGGCCGCTAAGAGATCCGCTAGGGCTTGCGGCGCTAAAATCGACACTTCGGGCCCACTGGCTGGCCAGCAAGAATATCGAAGAGATGAAAGCCCTTGATGATACAGATATTTACCTTCAGGATCGCAGCACCATCCGCAGCTCCATGAGTGGAGTAGTTACAGGTCTGGCCGCGACCGGCGCTGTCGGTTACGGACTTTATTCCTATATTGCAGGCTCAATGAGCCTAGAGGTGGGAATACTTCTAGGTACCACAGCAGGGCTTTTTGCTCAGAGAATGAGCAGTCTTTCCCAATCGATATCCTCTTTCTTAACTAGTAGCTTCTTTGTCGCAGAGGCCTGTGCACTCCGCAAGGCAAGCGAAAGATCAAAACCAACTGAGTTTGAACCCCCGGCCGCAGAGATTACTAGGTGGGATATAGCACCGAGTGTTAAATTCCATAATGTATCTGTGAGAGTTCCAAAACCTAACGGCGGTGGTGGCACAAAGAGTATATTGGAGGGGATAAATTTCGAGATTCGTTCTGGCGAGTGCATTGCGATTGTGGGACCGACTGGTGCAGGAAAGACGACGCTTGTTAAAGCCCTACTAGGAGGATGTGATATTGCAGTTGGTGAAGTTCTGATTGATGAGAGTGACCGTGAGTCTATTCCTTTAGCCGATCGAAGAGCGAATACGTCCTACCTTCCACAAATGTTCTGGGTCTTCTCTGGGTACTCTGTAGCAGAGAATATTGCCATAGGGAATCCAGTATGGGAGCCAGAGGCTGGCATACAAGGTGCTGCTAGGGATTCAGGATTGGCAGATATAATGACAAAGAACGGGTTTAATTTTAGCACTTTAGTCGGGCCTGAGTTTCGTAACGGCAGGCTGTTTTCCGGCGGAGAGAACCAATTAATCGCTCTCGCTACAGCGTTAGCTAAGCAGGGCAAGCTAATAGTGCTCGATGAACCAACATCACGATTAGATACAGATACTGCCGAGAAGGTTCTGGATCATATTCGCAAACTATCTGGCGCTACGAGAATTGTAATCACCCATGACATGGGTCTAGCCAAGCAGTGTCAGAGAATTATTGTAATGAGCAAAGCAAATGGAGGTGACGAGGAAAGTCCCGGTAGTGTTGAGGCGGTAGGAACTCACGCTGAGCTGTTGATGTCTTCACCTACCTATCGGAATTTCTTTGAGACTCAGAAGAGGCGATTTGAGGAAGAGCTGAGCGAGGTACGCCAGGCATTAGGGGAAGTGTAGTGAAGCTCGCGCGGTTGGAAGCTAACGCTACTATTTATAAAAATTTGCGAGTTCTTTGAGAAAGAAGTGGGGAACATGATTGGGAACCAGACTGCGTACCAGGGTAGTTTTCCCGGCCTGACGCGGCCCGGTTATGAGAATTAATTTGGAATTCAGGTCATTCTGCATATTTTTTTCAATGTAACGTCGCATGGTTAGGAAAATACCACATCAATGTGGAGAAAGTCGCGAACTACTCTGGGGCCTACGGAACAAACACAGCTCTAATCTGCTCAATCCCCCACTCCAGATCCGCGCGCGAGATCGTTAATGCGGGTGCGAAGCGAATCGTCTGTGAGCGGGTATCTTTAGCCAAGACGTGGTGAGTCTTAAGTTTCTTGCAGATATCTTTAGCTGCTCCAAACTGTGGCTTAATATCAACACCAATCATTAGACCCCGTCCACGAATCGCTGCCACATACGGCGAATTCATCGCGCGCAACGCTTCGATAAATACCTTGCCAAGATCACGTGCCCAGAGATGCGGACGTTCCGTACGAATATAGGCGATTACATCGCGCGCGATTGCACATGCAAGAGGGTTGCCGCCAAAGGTACTTCCGTGTGAGCCGGGATCAAAAACTCCCAGGACATCACGACTGCCGATAACCGCGGAGATCGGAATGATCCCCGCTCCTAGAGATTTACCCAGTGTATATAGATCAGGCTTGACCCCTTCATGATTGCAGGCAAAGACCTCTCCTGTTCTACACAATCCTGTTTGGATCTCATCTGCTATCATTAGTACTCGATTCTGGTCACAGAGCCGCCTTACAGATTTTAGAAACCCATCAGGCGGAATCAATACTCCCGCCTCACCCTGAATCGGTTCTAACAACACTGCGACCGTATTCTTGGTTATTGCTGCCTCCAGCGCCTCAGCATCTCCGAAGGGAACGATACGAAATCCCGGGGTAAACGGACCAAATCCTCGGCGTTGTTCCTCAGAGCTACTAAAACTTATTACTGAGATCGTACGTCCAGCGAAATTATTTCTAAAACAGATCACTTCAGCCTGATCGGCAGGAACACCTTTCCTATCATATCCCCAGCGTCTTGCGGCCTTGAGCGCGGTCTCGACCGCCTCAGCACCCGAGTTCATCGCCAACACCATCTCCATTCCACAAAACTCTGCAAGCTCCCGACAGAACGGGCCGAACTGATCGTTGTAAAAAGCCCTGCTCGAAAGTGTAATGCGATCAAGTTGCTGATGCGCAGTCTGCAGAAATCGTGGATTTGAGTGTCCAAAGTTTAGCGCGCTATAGGCCGAAAGAAGATCAAGGTAGCGCTCGCCCTCAACAGAATAAACCCAGGCTCCTTCGGAGCGCGCAATAACAACATCCAACGGTGCATAGTTATGCGCGCCGTAGGCTTCCGAAAGTTCGATATGTTCTCGAGATGAAGTCATCCCCTATAGTATCGGCCGAGTAATCTAAAAACAGAAGTGCTGGATATATAGCGGTTTGCAAAAGTCGCGAGCGATATAATAGCTTTTGCAAACCGCTATAGGCGGATCGCTGGGGCTAGTTCCCCCTTTAAAGCGTGAATTGAGCTGCGAAAAGAATCCGCTGGTCGCTCAGGATTGAACTGTGGAGTCTTATCTAAGATTTTAACGTTCTCCCTCAAGATCAGATCGAATAAGTCACGCCCCCACTTGCTTATAAAGTGATTAAAAAATCGCTCCTCTCGTAAACGCTGTTCCTCCTTCGTTTCGCCTCCAGCCCACGAGGAGCGCCCTTGAAAATGTAGGATAAAAGAGCCGAGTGCGATCTGAATTTCGCTGCCTGCAAGGTATGCTCGAAGACCGTAGTCGTAGTCCTCGCCACCACCATTGCCATACTCTTCATCGAACTTTCCGACCCGTTCAAGGACCGCAAAAGGTAGCCGAATGCAGAAAAATGGTACGTTCAAAACCGGAGCATATCCCGTAACTCCTCTCCGGTGACACTCGGCGATGGCTTCAAAGCAGGCCTCATTGCCGACATAGTCCTTAAGCTCCATTATCCCCGAAAGCGCAAAAACATGGCTGACATGTGAGTTCTTAGGGATTACGGTTGAGATCGCGTACTGCACGTCACGATTGCAGAGTGGCGAGACTATTGCGTGCTCACCCATCAACAGCGGAGTGAGCCACTCCCTAGTGAACACAAGATCGTTGTTCATGAAGATCAGATCAGAGCTGGTCGCGAGAGCACGGGCGATTAGTTGATTTGCATTGGCAGAGAAACCCTTCGGAGCTGAATTTTTAAGCAGCTCGATGCGCTCGGCGAAGGCTGAACGAGCCGGCGAGCTGTGCAACGCTGGGCTAAACTCAAAGTCTGAATCATTATCGATCAGACAGAAGGTGTCTTCGTTTCGCAAATTCGTCCAACGCGCAAAGCTCTCAAGAGCGATCTCAGTATAGGAATGAGACCGACTCGTAGTCACCATTCCAAAGATGATCGGGCGATTAGTCATAGGTGATCAGACCGGAAACGAGTGTGATCGGCAAACGGCTATAGAACACCAAACATTGCTAGAACTTCGCATACCCCGGATACCTTGGGAATGGAATAACATCGCGAATATTCTGCATGCCCGTGACATACATCAGGAGCCTTTCAAAGCCCAAACCAAATCCAGCATGCGGGACGGTTCCGAACTTGCGTAGTTCCAGGTACCACCAGTAATTCTGCTCCGGAAGGCCCATCTCACGAATGCGCGCCAACAGCACATCGTGGCGCTCCTCGCGCTGCGATCCGCCAATAATCTCACCGAGGCGCGGTGCTAGCACGTCCATAGCGCGAACCGTTTTTTGATCCTCATTTACCCGCATATAGAAGGCCTTTATCGCCTTCGGATAGTTCATTACAACTACGGGGCCCTTAATATACTCATCCGTCAAGAAGCGCTCATGTTCAGACTGAAGGTCGATTCCCCACTTAACGGGGAACTCAAATTTCTTGTTACACTTTTCAAGAATTGATATTGCATCGGTATAGTCCAAGGTCTCAAACTTTGCAGTCGCAACCTGGCGCAATGTATCCATAGTGCCCTTCTCAACCCATTCGCGCTCATGCAGGAAGTGCAGCTCCTCCTCGCAATTCACTAATAGATCGCTGATTACATAACGCACAAAATCTTCAGCCAGAGCGCGATTATCATTTAGATCAAAAAACGCCATCTCTGGTTCAATCATCCAGAATTCAGATAGATGCCGCGCTGTATTTGAGTTCTCAGCGCGAAAGGTTGGACCAAAGGTATAGATCTTACTGAGCGCTGTCGCGGCGATCTCGCCCTCGAGCTGTCCCGAAACCGTTAGACTAGCCTCGGCCTTAAAGAAATCCTGCTGGAAATCAACATGTTTACCCCCGCCCTCTGTGGTCAGCGGAATATTTTGCAGATCCAGGGTAGTCACCCGAAACATCTCTCCCGCGCCCTCCGCATCCGATGCAGTAATAATCGGAGTCTGCATATAGATGAACCCGCGATCCTGAAAAAACTGATGCACAGCAAACGCCGCTCGCGAACGCACCCGCCAGACAGCGCCAATCGTGTTTGAGCGTGGGCGCAGGTGCAGGATCTCACGCAGGAATTCTAGGGTATGGCCCTTCTTTTGGAGTGGATAGGTCTCTGGGTCAGCCTCACCGATTAGCTCAAACTCCTTGACCTGAAATTCGAAACGTTGGCCCTTAGCTGGTGATGTTACCAGCTCACCACGCACGGTAATTGAAGCGCCAGTTGATACCTGGGCCGCCACGGCGGCATAACTGGTGAGGTCGGGCGCGATTACTAACTGAAGTCCCTTAACCGCCGTACCATCATTCAATTCAATAAAACAGACATTCTTTGATTGTCGATGGGTGCGCACCCAGCCCGAAAATGTATGCGTACCAAGGGATACCTTGTCGGCATGAATGTCGCGAATTGAGAAGGTGTTCATAATAGGCACCCAAAATTAGGTAAAACAGTGGATGGGAGTGTCTAGGAACGAACTCAAGCGGTCAAGTTGCCCTAATGCTATAGCGCCGAGCTTGATATGCGCAGCAAAGCACTATATCCTACCCCTCTATTCTGACCCTATCGGGGCGTAGCTCAGCCTGGCTAGAGCACTAGTTTTGGGAACTAGGGGTCGGAGGTTCAAATCCTCTCGCCCCGATTTGCAGTGTTTCCCCCTATTTGAACTTGGCTGCGCCAAGATCCAAATTAGGGTGGTGTTTCCCCCTATTTGAACTTGGCTGCGCCAAGATCCAAATTAGGGTGGTGTTTCCCCCTATTTGAACTTGGCTGCGCCAAGATCCAAATTAGGGTGATGTTTCCCCCTATTTTTTTCCCCCTGTTTCCTATTCATCTCTGGATTACCCCTGGCCTTCGGAAAATAGGTGACGTTGCTCAGGATTTCCCCTCTTGTTGTACTGTGCAGCAACGTGGATCATGTCGGCCTAACTCTATGATAAAAAAACGTAAAAGCTCGACCGCCAAAAAGATCCTCGCGGTCTGTTTGGCCCTGATTCTGGGCGAAGGGGCTTATCTACTCTTTTTTAGCTCCGGTGATGCGCCAAAGTCTGTTAAGGCCGCAATTTCAAAGGCTGTAGACGATAAAGGCCTAGTTGGATCAAAGGCTGAGCTCGCTAAACTCCAGGCCGCCTTGATGAGTTATAGAACTCAGAAAGGAAAGTTTCCCGCCTCTCTGAAGGAGATGATTCCCGACTACATCGATAAGATTCCCCTTGATCCAGACACCCGTGATCCGATTGCCTACAAACTTGAGGATGGGAAACCGATCGTAGGGGTACCTAAGTCAGATTCAGGTCAAGGCGGGGGCGCAGATTCAATTACAACGGGCGAGCAGAAGGCGCTTATAGCCACATTGGCAGACGATCCCACGAATCGTGATTATGTTTACTCCGCGGAAGGCAAGCGGGACCCCTTTTTACCATTTGATTTTCTACCGCGGTTGAGGCCGGGTGCTACGGTATTGGAGCAGTACACCTTCGACCAACTCAAAGTTACTGCGATCTTAGGAAGTGCTGATCAGCCAGCCGCAATGATAGAGGATGCTTCAGGCAAAGGTTATACCGTGCGCAAGGGCACTAAGATCGGACCAAATGGTGGCGAAATTGCTGAGATACTTCCTGATAAAGTGGTCGTATTGGAGACTGAGGAAGATTTTACAGGACAACGGAAGGATCGCACGGTAGAGATGCTCTTGCGTCAAGGTGAGCGATGACGCAATTTCTCAGCTAAACAGTACTAAACGAAACTAAACAACACTAAACAACACTAAACGACACTAAACGACACTCCCCCAGAATAGTGATACTTCGGGGCAACTTCAATTGGTGTGCCGATAGCACCGCATTCTAAGCACACAAAGCGCTTATAATCTTCCGCTAGCAGATCCCCAATGCTGCGTGATTTCTCAACCCAGGGATTCCAGACTACCGCATCTGGTAGGTTCCATTTTTCAATTCTGATATTGGCGACATCGGGGGTTCTGTGAATCGTTAGTGTGTTTGGCGCAGCGAGATATACACGATCTATCTCCGAACTAATTGTTAGCCTTTCGGCATTCTCGACTGACTGCTGCCTTGCTTTAAGGTTATCAAGATAGTTCAGACCGGCCAAACCCTCGATCGCAACCGAATCAATCGCGGGTACAGCGAAATAGGTATGCAAAGCAGCTTGAAAAGAAAATTTAGTTGTTCCGGTGTTCACACAGGTTAATGTTATCTCAAGCACATCTGAGAGAAATATCTCAATATCCAACTGAAAATCGTGCGGCCAGATACGCTTTGTTGCGTTATCCGATTCGAGACGCAGAGTAATCGATGGTCGATCCTCAACGATCTGAGTATCCACAACTTGCCATAAGGTGTTGCGCGCAAAGCCGTGGGTTTGGATCGCCCCCAAGACCGAATTGCCGGGACCAAACTGCGGAAAGATCACTGGCACTCCACCGCGAATCGCCTTATCAGCGGCGAACTGGGCACTTGAGCTACAGAATAGCTGCTCTCTGCCATTCGGGGTCTGCCATGAGGTTATGTGACCGCCGTGTAGGTAGACCTCGGCGCGACTGCCTAATTGAGATCTAACTATTGCCTTTGGAAAACCGCCCTCCCCACTTGCAAACTCCACCCATTTATTGCCGAAGTCAGTATTAAGAAGGGTCAGTGGATCCATGGAACTGAAGTACTAAAGTTCTGACATTGAGACAAGGCGCCTATTGATCCTGCGTTAGGACTGCGGCCTATTGGCCCCGCGGACAGGTCGACTAGGGTCACAGTATTTTATTAAGCGCTCCAAGCTGCGAAAGTTCACCGCCTCCGCAATATGACACTCCTCAATCTCGGGAGCCGCCTCTAAATCGGCTAACGTTCTCGCGACTCGCAGGATTCTAATAAACCCCCGACCACTAATTTCAAGGCGCTTCGCTGCTGATTTTAATAATTCAATGGAGCGCTTTGTAGGTCGCAACGTTGGTCCCAATCCCTCACCCGCCAAGTGCGCATTACAACAACCTTGGCGCTCAATCTGTAGCGCTCGAGCTGCATGTACAACCTTGACGACCTCAGAATCAGGGGTGTTAACAGCTCCAGAGGCCCCGGAGGCACAAGAGGACTGCGCCGCCGCGGCCATCACATCGAGTGGCACGGCTTCAAGATCAATATGTAGATCGATGCGGTCGAGGATCGGTCCGGAAAGTTTTCGTAGATAGCTCTGCACAGCCGGTAGCGAACATTCACATCGCCGCGCACCTGCGGATGCGCGGTTTCCAAGCCTGCCACACGGGCAGGGATTCATCGCCGCAATTAACTGCAAACGCGCCGGCAACATTAGGCTTCCACGCGCGCGGCTAATCAGAACCTGGCCACTTTCAAGTGGAGCGCGTAGACCTTCAAGTGCGGAGCGTCGAAACTCAGGAAACTCATCTAGAAATAGAACACCGTGGTGTGCGAGCGTAATCTCACCCGGCTTTGGAACCGATCCGCCGCCGATCAACCCGGCGTCAGAGACCGTGTGGTGCGGCGCGCGAAAGGGGCGTAGCCCCGCAAAGAGTCCCTCTAGCTCCAATCCTGCAACACTATGAATTTTGACAGCCTCAAGCCGCTCGCTTGGAGTTAAGGGCGGTAGAATTGCTGGCATCCGCGCAGCCAACATACTCTTTCCACACCCCGGTGGACCGATCATTAAAAGGTTGTGGCCCCCTGCTGCGGCTACTAGCAAGGCGCGTTTTGCTGCCTGCTGTCCCCAAACTTCGCTTAATCGCGGTACGCTAACAGTACGCGTGTTGATTCTTTCGCCACTCGGCGCAGTCAGTTCACCATCACCACGCAGATACTCTACAACCTGCGCTAGGTTATCGGCTCCAAGAACACCAATGCCGGGCATGAGAGCTGCCTCTTCGATGTTTGCTTGTGGCACGACGACCACTCGCGCCTGTCGTTCAAGCGCAACTGCCGTGTGCGCAAGTACTCCACGCACAGATTTAATTGAACCATCAAGTGCAAGCTCTCCATAAAAATTTGTTTCGGTAACTGATGCGCGGGGAATTTTTTGTAAGGCAATCAAGATTCCTAGTGCCATTGCCAGGTCAAAACTCGATCCCTCCTTCTTCAGCTCCGCTGGTGCCAAACTAATCAGTACACGACCCGTGAAACTAAATCCGCTATTGCGCAGCGCCGTGATTACTCGGTCGCGTGCTTCGCGTACCGCTGCATCGCCCATACCGATAATGCAATGCCGAATAGCCTCATCCTCGCTGCTCTTGTAAACTTCGACCTCTACTTCAATTGGCGTAGCAGTTAGTCCGGAAACTGAGCTGGTATGAATTCGTGCGAGCATTGGATTACTTGGTCGTAGACATCTTGGCTCCCTATAGCGATTATCAAAAGTCGGTGCCAATAGAATTGGCAAGCCATTTGAAATTAATCGCTATAGTTCGTTGATCTGATTCGCTTCCAGCGAATCTATAGCGGTTTGCAAAAGCTCTTATATCGCTTGCGACTTTTGCAAACCGCTATGTATTCGGAGTTTAGTCGAGAAAGTTGCGGATTATTTTCTGATTTGGCGGCGTCCCGCAAAAGCTGCTGGCTTGATTAGTGCATTGGTTAGCGCATTGGTCCCGTGGGAAGATCTTAAGTGCTAGATTGACGGGTCGAAGATTAGAGATTATCGGCTTAAACCCTTGAAATAATAGGGAGTAAGCAGCAAACAACAACGGCAAAATTTTCCTGAGCGAAGGTCATGGCTGACGGTCCCGCTGGCGAAATCTGGCAAACTATTCCTCCAGAAGAGAAGCTGGAGATGATGTCTCGAGCTCACGCCTCGGGCACATTTGCCTGCTTAATCGCGATAGTGATCTGCACTACCGTCGCTGTATCACTTAAGTTGAACTGGATCCTTTGGACCTCGCTTTTAGCCTGCCCCTTCATCTTCCAGTTCTCTGCTGGCAAAACCTGGCGCGATCTTCGGCCGCGCACGATGTTGGAGTATATGGCCGCAAGATCTGCTGCGCGGCGTTATGCATTTTCACATCAAGCGAAGAACCTTGGACTTCAGTTGATGTTCCGCGGAGTACTGACCCAGAAGTTTACAGCCGACCAGGCACAACAGGAATTAGAAGCAGCGGTCGAAAATAACAAAACCGCCGCGGTGTGGGTAGCGCTCTTCAATGATGCAGTGGTGATGATGTCCGAACATCCCGGGGGAGCCAAGGCGCATTTTGTGCACGTCCTAAATGATAAGCTTCAGGTTGAGAGTGTGAATCCCCCGGAAGACGGTGGGGATCGTGGCGCATCACATCAGGTAATTATTGAGTCCCTCGATAAGCGCGGAATAGGGACAGCTACAGCTTGGAGTTTAACCAGTCGTTACCCTGCAGCTTTAGTAGTGTTTGATAGCAAACTACGTGCGCTTATGGAGCGCGAGAAGGTCGCTGCAGCTAAGGCGCTTGAGGATCTGGAGGCGCAGGAGCTAGCGAACTAGTCCCCTACTATCGATGTAACCGACCTGCAGTTAGCGGTCTTGTGGCGATCGTGGGATCAGCCTAAGCTCTCGGATGGTGTAGATATTTGGGATGCCTTTGGGCAGAAATGCCCTGCACTTTGTTTCTAATCAATTCTCATAATGAAGATTCGATTAACTCTAACTCACCCCAGATTATTAGTTACACATATACTAGCCACTATACTAGCTACGCTGCTCCCAACTCTTCCACTAAGCTCACACGCCCAATCTGGAGCGAGTAACTCCTCCACAAGTTCACTTAGCTCGGATCCAGCGGTACTTGGGGGAACAGAAACTAGCCAAGCACAGGTGCAGGTAGTGGACCGTGAGGCTTCCGGCGGGGTGTCGTCTGAACCAAGCACAGATTCAATGCCAGCAATCGCTCCGCCCACGCCCGAGCCGGTGAACACTATCACGTCTCAGGTAGTATCCGAAACAAAGCCTCAAACAACGCTAGCCCCGTCGAAACCAGCTACCGCGCCAAAGAAGATCCAAAGCAGCAGAAAATCAAAGTCTGAGTTATCTTTTGGGCCGATTCGTGTTGAGCGAAGGAGTAATTCCAAGACGAAAGCCGAGCTAGTTGTTTCCTTTCCGGCTGGCTCAGTCTTTAGCTCCGCTCATCTCGCCGCTCCAGAACGTACCGTCTTTGACGTGAAGGGAATGAGCCTGAAGGGTTCACGCAAGGTTGCGATCAGCGATACTGATTTATTAAGTTCGATCCGTTTTGGTGCTCATGAGGATATGGTGCGGGTGGTGTTTGATCTCTCGGCTACCGGCATTACTTCACACCAACTGGGAGAAGTTCAGAGCCTTGGGGATCGGGACTCAGTTCTCATTACGATAATCGGTTCGGGGTCACCTCCAGCACCGGTAATTACTACCGAGCTCGTTCCGACAGTCTCCCCCACTGCTGCGCCGGATTCAGACACGGGACTGGGGATTGCCGCACTGGCAGTTCGTGTGCTCGATGCTAGTCGGATCTTGGCTACACCATCACCGACTCCCCTATCTGCGGCACCATTAGGCTCAACGGGGGCTGTAGTACCTGTCCCATTGGCACAAAACTCGACCCAATCAATCGAACCGCCAGGGAGCCAAATGATCGTTTCGTTGACCTTCGATCATCTGCAATTGGAGAGTCCCCAAAACTCAAAATTACCGCAGACGGCTGCACCAGTCGTGCGCGTAGCCCTTGCTCAACGTCCTCAATTTAAACTAAGTCGTCGTGATGATCGCTCATATCGCTTGGTGATCAACGATTGTTATATGGGCGCCAAGGAGCAGCAATTGCCACAGTTTCCGCCTGCGGATTTCGAGGGACTAACGATCCTGCGCGCCGAACAGGTTGGAACAGCTGTTGAGGTGATCATCGGAACGGAGCGTGGCGTAAAGCTAGCTTCAGTTAGTAAGAACAACGACATCTTAATTCGAGCGGTGCTGCCTTAACCCTCGGTTTTATCTCTAATTCCGCGCGTTAACCACTCCTTGGCTGAATGGCCATGAGAAGTAAGACTTGCTACAGGCACCGAATTGAGAGTTCTTAGCGCCTCGTCCAGCTCCCCAATCTGCACCAGCGCAGCAGCCAGATCCTCTTTAGCCTGAATACCTATATCGGGATCAGTGACAAGATCTCTCAGAATATCGCAGGCGCTGCGCCCCTCACCAAGTGCCAGATAGGTTTGACCAAGTAGTAGCTGCGCCCGGCAGGTCACTGATTTCGATAGATTCGGTAACACTGTAACCGCTTGAGCTGATGCAAAGGCAAGCTGAAAATCTCGCAAAGTTAGTGCGCGCTCCCCAAGATAAAGATGCCCCGCACCCCAGCACGGATTTCTGCGTAGTGCTTGGCGTAACCAAGCTGTCGATTGGGAATGATCAGAATCCTCACCAGCGGACTGAATTCTCAAATTGGTAATAGTATCCCGTGAATGAATCTGTGATTGGCGACGCCAGCTTTCAAGGTGTCGAAATATCCACCAACGCAGATCGCACAGAGCTGAATTCAATCCAAGGATACCCCGTCTATACACGAGGGAGCTATCTCTCGGGCAAGCCACTAGTCCGTGGATCGCTCATCTGTGAGGGCATTGAAAACTGCGCTCCACGCAGTTCGCGCAGGGTCTGACCAAGCTCCTGTTCGGCAGTAGAATTCGTCAGCCGATCGTCGACCGCCTTAAGAAAGAAGCACATTGCGACGGCAAGGAGCCCAACAACGATAAACCAACGTACCGCGTCACGCTGTTCACACTCACTAACCTGTAATCCACTCTTGCATTCCATTTTTTGCGCTCCAAAAGGCCAAACTCAAAAGCCAAACTCTCCGTTCTATCTAGCAGAATCAGCTTTGGGTGAGAAGAGACCAGAATAGGCTACTGCTAAACCATCTGATTTCAAGCTAAATTGCTCCGATATGATGTTATCAAATGAAGATATTAAGCGTGTTATAGAGGCCGGGCAGCTGACGATTAGTCCTCTTGATCCCAAGTCGATCAAGGCCTCGGGCCTTACGATGCACTTGGGAGATCTGCTGCTAAAGCCACTTCCCGGCAAAGTAGTCGATGTTAAAAATGGGGTCGCCCCCGACTACGATGAGATTACAATTGCGGATGATAAGCCCTATACATTAATGCCCAGTGAGTTCGTCCTTGGGCACACCTACGAAACAGTGACCGTTGGTGCATCACTGGGGTTTTTTATCGAAGGCCGCAGCACTCTGGCAAGGGTCGGCTTAACGATCGTTCAAACAGCGATGTTGGTCTACCCAGGTCACAGTAATCGCGCCATTACTCTGGAGCTAGCCAATCACGGACCAAATCCGATCCTGCTCTACCCCCGCATGAAAATCGCCCGCGTCGCGCTATTTGAACTCAGAACCGCAAGTAGCGAGCGTTACGATGATGCCGGCAAGTACCGTGACCAAGGGGTTGTGGGGCGGCCGATCTTTAAGGATGAGATATTGAAGCGGTAGCGATTATATCGCGCGGAAATTTTGCAAACTACTAAAAAAATCGGTTCCTCACCAATAAGTGTGGGTGAACTTTGGCTCAGGTAGTTTTCCAAGTTGGTGAAATAAGGCGATTTCCATAGCGTTAAAGGTTCTAAATCCCCATCCCCCCCCTTTTTTT
>Ga0163148_10000942_pt1 | contig 38818 bp, 33 predicted proteins | sample OliLakLV19MP7P2_FD_148606 | JGI IMG/M metagenome (GOLD analysis project Ga0163148, IMG submission 148606) | Freshwater microbial mat bacterial communities from Lake Vanda, McMurdo Dry Valleys, Antarctica- Oligotrophic Lake LV.19.MP7.P2 | ecosystem: Environmental > Aquatic > Freshwater > Lake >... | reverse complement strand
GGGTAAATTTGCAGGAATTTGTTAACTATTTTCGTTGTTTTCATTTCAAGTCCCGTCTCCCTTTCTTGTCGCCCCTAAACGGGGCATTTTTTTTGAACGGTTAAACATATGGTCAGACACTCGCTAGCTCGCGTCAGCAATTTCGGGCCTATTGCGCTGCGCGCGGATGCCCGCCCATCCGGGGGCCGTTTCCAGCGGATAAAAATGCACCCAGATTATTAGTTTGCGATGATTCTTGTACCCCCCGTGAACGGTTACCGTGGTAAAATTAATCGTAACCGGTAACCGATCAGACCCTCTGCGTACCTCAGCGTCTCTGTGGTTAAAATGCGCCCTAAGCAATTTCGTAAAGTTTAGTTTTTACCACAGAGGACCCGCCTTCGTTAGAACTTCGGCGTGGCAAGCTGCAGGGGTACGCAGAGGGTGACCAACTATGCCCGTGAACGGTTACGGTAACCGTTCACGGGGGGTGAAATTTGATGGAATTTCCATAGGTTATAATGCATAGAAAATATCGCAAGATCGAGATACTTTCTTTACATCCCTTGAACGGGGATGACCTGTTTTCTGAACGGTTATGGATTAGAGGTCAGACGCTCGCTGGTTCGCGTCAGCGATTGGGGCTTGAAGTGCTCCGCACGAAAGCCCCGCCCACAATTTGCTTCGCAAATTCGCCCCTTAATAGGGGCGATAGATACTAGTTTGGCGGTTGGCAATGTTTCTTGCCTATAGCGGTTTGCAAAAGTAGCGAACGATTTAATTGCTTTTCAAATCGCAGTAGACGGCGCACTTTTTGTGAACGGCTACCTCAACACCATTCGCTCCTGCTGATACAACTCTGAGAAATCAATCTTGGCTAGCCACTCAGCCGCATTCACCATTCTGGTTCCAAAGGATGACTCGCGTGGTTTGTCTAGCATAGCAACCAATTGAATCGCCCCAGCGCTAAATTTCTTCAAGGCTTCTGAAAAAGCTTTGAATCCAGGGGCAAAGCTATCGTCCGAAGCTTTAACCTCAATCGCTAAAAAGATCTTTTTTGAATCTGAAACCGCAAAATCAAGCTCGTGACCCATGCGATCGCGCAGGTAGTGCAATTTAAGCTTGGACCCGATGCGATCATTTTGGAAATCGATCTCTTTCAATAGTGCGCACGCCACTGCATTTTCAAGTCGGGCTCCAATATCACCCTGCACCCGTGCGGTGTCAAAGAAATAGTACTTTGGGGCCTTGAGAAGCGAGCGAGCGATATTTTTGCTCCAAGGTGTAACGCGAAAGATTACGAATAGATTCTCTAGCAAGGTTATCCAACGCTTGATAGTAATGGGCGAACGCGACAGATCCTCAGCAAGGGATTCATATGAAACAACCTGCCCAACTCGCTGGGATAAAAGCTCGATCAAGGTCTCGATCGCTAGGATATCAGAAACCCGCTCAAGGTCGATTAGATCCTGCCTTAGGATAATATCAAGGTGCGATTTGGCCCAGCGCGGATAGTACTCGGATTTGGCATAATACGGTTCTGGAAAACCACTCTGATTAAGAATGCGTTCAAGTGCTTCCTTGGGCGCCACGGTTCCACTCAGTTCTTTAGGGCAGAGCGGGTGCAGCTTCCAGTACAGATAGCGACCGGCCAGCGAATCACCGACCTTCTTGACCAGGTCAAGGCGCGCTGAACCGGTGACAAGCAACCTCGGTCTTACTCCTTGGTCATCAAAAATCCCCTTTAAATAGCTCTTCCACTTATTAAGCTTATGCAGCTCATCAAAAACTACAAGTGCACTATCCTTTGGCCAATTGCGACTCTGGATGGTCTGACGGTCTGAAACTACGTCATAGTTCAGGTAGTAGGTACCAGCTAGAAGTGACCTGCTGAGAGTTGTTTTCCCGACCTGTCGCGGACCACCCAATAGGACGATCTTTTTGTCTATATCTTCAAGGAGATATGGGACTAGGTAACGGATCGCGTAACCGTTCACGGGGGAATGTAAATTTGAGATCATTCTGCGGTATGTATGTTTGGCTTCATCCTGACTAATCTATACTCTATTATCGAATAGTCAAGACTTTTCGATAAGACACTGTTGATTTGTCATATCTCGATGGGGCCGTTCGTCAGCGGAGGAAGATATGTGAGCGAACAGTTGCCGCTAGGTCTCTAACGTATCGATATCACTCGTAATATCGCTATTTACTGTACGGGGTCGTCTCGCACTTGCTCGGGGCCCCGACTCCCCTTCAGGTCTTATACCAGCCGCAAGCCCTTCGCTCTCCCCACTCTCCGTATAATACGAATAGTAGTAACGGTTGTAATAGTAGTAGTCGCCAGAGGTTACATCGACATCGTTTAAAATCGTTCCGAGTACCCGCGCGCCTACCGCAGAGAGGCGATGACGCGCGTCCTTGGCAACCTTCTTAGGAGTTGAGGCTCCACGAATAACTAGCACTACGCCGTCAACGTAGCGCGAAAGAATTACTGAATCCGTCACTGGTAGTATCGGTGGGGAGTCGATCAATACGTAGTCATACTCGGCAGCTAGCGCATCAATTATCCCGGCCATCTCAAGTGAGCCCAACAGCTCCGCTGGATTAGGTGGAATACGCCCAGCCGGAATGATCGTAATCCGCTTGACTAGATTACGAATCGAGACCTGATCGATCGTAGCCTGGCCAGTCACCACCTCGACCAATCCTGGCAGCTCGCGCTGCAAACCGAAATGCTTGTGAACACTCGGGCGGCGAAGGTCGGCGTCAACCAATACTACTCGTCCACCTGCACTTGCCAAACTTGCGGCTAAATTAACTGTAGAGGTTGTCTTACCCTCGGATGACTGTGCCGATGAGATCAGGATCGTTCGGGGCGGTTGACCAGCCTGAGACAATAAAATTCCGGTACGAATAGTCCGATAGGCTTCAGAAGCGAGGCTCTTCGGATTGTTCACAAACATGATCGGCGACGATGAAGAGGGCGCAATTGCTGGGGATAATTCAGTCGCACCCTCTGACGCGGGCAACTGAGGTGCGGATGAATCTCCGATCTGCACCTCAAGCTCACCCTGCACTGCGGTCCCTCGAACAATAGGATCGTCATCTCCTGCCTGCTGCCGGTTAGGCGCGGGGGCATCAAGAGCAAACGATGGAACAACACCCAGATTCGGGATCTGCAACAACCTCACAGACTCCTCCGGTGTACGAATCGTATCGTCCATATAATTAAGTAGAAACGCGAGGATCGTTCCCAGCCCGAGACCAGCAAAGAGACCTGCTAAGACCCAGAGCTTTTTACGAGGATAGCTAGCATTTGAGGGCACAACCGCCTGATCAACGATTGAAATATTTGATGCGTTACTCTCAACTGCTAGTGAGGTCTCCTTCATCTGCTTTAGCACACTTTGCAGCAGATCGCGTGAACTGGTTAGTTCACGATTAAGTACATTGAACTGCACCTGGCGCTTTGAGAGCTCGAAGGTTCGACTTTTCTGTTGCTCAAGCTCCTCCTGAAGATTCTTCTCCTCCTGTTGGGACGCTAGAAACTTCGCTTTCAATCCAGACGAGATCTGTTTACGTTGATCCTCAATCGATCGCTTCAAGTTGGCGATCTGCGCCTGGAGCTGCTGAACCTTTGGGTAGCTGGATGTAAACTTCGCCGCAAGCTGCCCATACTCTGCCTGTAATCTCGCCAGGTCACCCCGCATACTCTGAGTAGAGCTGTCATCATATCCGGCGGCCGCCTCACTTAAGCTACGTTCCGCTTCGCGGTAAATATTTTCAGCCTCAATACGACGCGCCGTTGCGTCGGTTAATAGTCGATTTAACTGCGACATCTTCTGGGCAGTGATATTCTCATCCTGGTTTACGGCAACAATTGAATTGGCTTCGGCGTAGTCAGCCATCTCGCGCTCAAGATCTGCTACCTTCTCGCGCAGCTCCTCGGATTGTGATTTCAAAAATGCCAGTCCACGGGCCTGCTGCTCAACTCGCGCATTCCGCACCCAATCGATATACGAGCTCACATGCCGGTTTGCAATTGCAGCCGCGAGATTCGCGCTCTCGGCCGTGGCTCCAATCTCTACAAGTGAAGTACGGCGAATTGGGCGAACTTCAATCAATTTAAGATATCTTTCAATCTGCGAAATCGAACTCTTATAACCCTCACCACTGCTATCAGCGGCACTAAGCGTTTCGGAGTTCGAACCGCCACCCCAAAGACGTGAAATGAGACTTCCTGATCCCTTACTAAATAATCCATCCTTGATTGTGTTATCTTCTAAAACACGATCGGCGAGGGAATAGCTCTTTATCTCCTCAATCTGGGTCTCGAAATAGTTCGATTCCTTACTCTTTGACTGCAACATATCCTCGATCCTGGTTGCAGAGAGAACCGGATCGTAGGTACTAATTCGAATCTTACTTGCCGTACGATAGCGTGGCGTCGCAGTGAACGCAGCGACAAGTGCCGCAATCGTGCAGACAACTACCGTAGTTACAATTATGTAGCGATACTTATAGGCAACTCGCAGATATTCACGTAGCTGGACATCGGAGCCAAACAGTCCCCCACTTGTGTTTCCAGAGGGAACTCCAGACTCTCCCGGCATCCCCGTATTACCGTGCCCATTGCTATATCCAGCTACACCGTATCCCGGAACGCCATACCCTGGAATACTAGGCAAATTAGTTGGAAGTGGCCTCACCGGCCCAGGAGGTACTCCGCCACTCATGGCACCTCACTTTGGGAACTACAGTCGGTCAAACTATGGGGCGACACTGTAGTTACCACCAATTCCAAAATTAATTATCCTTGATAGTCCGTCAAAGGTATCCTGGGTCAAACGTCGACTAGTGTCTGAAGGAACCCGCACTATATCTCCGTTTCGCAACAACACGTCCTTCTCTTCGCCCGTAGCAAGCTTAGTGAGATCTAACACCAGATGTACTTTGCGGCCATCTATCTCACGGATAACTTCAACCTCATCAACTTTGGCGCCATAGGTAATGCCCCCCGAGCTTGCTAGTGCAGACAACAGAGTCATGCGCCGTGTAAGATCAACTGAGCCAATTCGCTGCACCTCACCCTCAACCATTAGCTTTCCTGCTTCCGGAAGAATAATCATATCTCCACCACGTACAGGTACCTCTAACGGAATCGCCCCCGCTGTACCCAACACCTGGTCTAACGGTATCTCAATAGCCGCACCCCTCAATACCGCGGCACTCTGAGTTCCAAGAGCCAATCGAGCTCGGGACTCAATGTCATTGTCAGCGCCGATACCCGTTATCTCCGACGGAACAAAATTGAGCTGATTACCAGCCTTGTCAGATAGCCCACCAGCCTCGCTGATCAATTCTGATATGCTATTAGCACCCTTCTTAAGAGAATAGTTACCTGGCGTACGCACTGCTCCTAACACGGCCACCTTCTGACTCCCATAATGACTAACGAAAACCGAAACCTGTGGTCGCTTCACAAACTCTGCTAAACGATGCGAAATCGCGTCAACGACTTCGCCTTCATTTAATCCAACCACCTTCACAGCACCGATCAGAGGGAGTGAAACAAAACCTGACTGCCGCACCTTTGCAGTTACATTTAGCTCAGGTACATCAAAAACGTTGATCTCAAGTTCATCGGCGGGGCCGATTCTGTAGTTTGCATCCTGCATATCAGAACCGGATCGCCGTTTAATTAAGGCTACAACCCTAGTTTGATTAGATTCCTGATCCCTAAAAAAGGATTCCCGATCTGCTACAATAGTAGGGATCGGGGTTCCCTGGCTGTCGGCGTTCTCTATTATCTGCGAGCGCGGATAGGAGAAGCTCCGCTGGGCGCACCCGGCTGTAAAACCTCCAACCATAACGCATGTAGCGACCCCTAATAATCGCACCAAACACAATCGACATGAAATCGGCATTGATCATACTCCTACACAGATGGCCTATATGGTATTTTTGCCAAGGGATATAGGCAATATCAAAAGGAATAGCGGCCCTACTCCCCCTAGCGCTGCGGATAGGCAACTCCACGCAGATTAAGTTGTGGTAGGCACGAAAACTGCAGATCATGGCGTTTAATCACTGTAAATCCCTGGCATTCAGCGATCGCCAAGGTTTCATCCCTGCTTGCAAGCGCGACTACCTCAGCTCCAGCGCCGACAAAGAGATCTATGCCGCCACTACGCAAAGTGGCCAATGCCGCACTATCACTGGGAAATGCTCGCAAAATTAGAGCTGCAGGACTTGAGGCTGGGGCAAGGGACGAACTAACTTTAGTCAGGCGAATCTCGCGTGAGCCGCGCACATCATCAATCATATAGTCGCCAGGGCCTACGATATTGGCTGCATATCCAAAATCTGCCCCGAATCCCTTAAGCGCTGTCCCTGAGAAGATCGGGCACTGTGCAAGTTGATTCGAAAACTCGTGCACTATTGGCAAGGAGTCTGCCCTGCTCACGGGAAGATTGAGGGTAAAATCAACCCACTCTTCAGCATGCCTGCCGTTATGAGGATCCACACGCCTATGGGAGATCGATTCTACATGCGGGAGCTGCCCTAGAGCGCGACAGCGCTCAACCGAGGCAACGACATCGATCCCGTCAACGGCCTGGCCGTTAGAGTGCTGCGCACTACTCAAGACACGAAATGCCCAACGCTTGTAATCGGCGCTGACTTCCAGCTTGTCAGCCAATCGCATATGAATTGCATGATCTGGCTCACTAGCGGAGGATCCAGTTTTGTTTGAGTTTTCTACTAATGCGGTCGAAACCGCACGCTGGATCACGAGCGCTCCGGCATCACTCGCATTTAGCGCATTCCGTTCCAGGGGATAATCTCGAACCCCTATCGATAGTACGAATTCTGCGGGACTGGGAGCCGCGTGAACGACTTGGCCGGTGGAGGTGAAACACAGAATCGCTAGAATAAAAACGGTCGCTTTCATTGCGCCACCTCCCTTTGAACCATTTTGGTCGTTGGATCTGCACCGGACGAAGCTGGTCCATATACCCGTAACATAGATTGAAGTTCGCCCTGGAAACGGCGCTGTCTGGCGGCGCTCGCATAATTAACTTTCCAGTAACGATAGCTCTGTTTCGCAACCGGAATCGAAAGCAGCGCGCTCATACCGAGTGTTGACTTGAGTATCTCTGTAGCGGGTTTAACGACCTCCCAGCTCTGATTATCGGCGCTACCAAAGATCTCAATTGTGGCCGGGCTGAGCTCTCGTAAGCTGCCGTATCCAACTAATTCAATCAGTGAGACCGATGCTTCTGGTGGAAGGTAAAATCCGACCGTACGATAAAACTCATCAAACCAGAGATTCTGACTAACCTCCCAATTCACCAGTGGACTTTTGTTTGCACGAGTGTCGGAAGCGAGCGTAGTCTTTAGAACAGCGATCGATTCTAGTCCCGCCCGTCTCGTTATAGTAGCCCGCGTTTCAGGCGCCAGGTTGAGTGCAACCCGTTCCTCATCGAGCAGCCGGAGGAGCTCGCGATCAACTGCCCCACGAACTTGATCACCCAAAATTAGAGCTGAATCATGAAGCGCAAGGGTAGATAGTGAAACTAGGCGATCTGAATGCACGAACGCGGTTATCTCCGCGGCTTCAAGCTCCTTACGACTTGCCTCAATTGCATTCAACTGTAACCGCGAAAGCGCTTGGCGAATTGAACCTTCGTCACTGTTACCTAACACCTCAACGGCGCGCTGTTCTCGGCGTTGCTGTTCAACCAATAGCTGACTCCAGATTGCAACCTGCGGAAAGCGCGCTGGTATAAGTCGAAGTACGTCGTTGCCGGTTTGTATCTGGCTCAACATCGCCGATTCATGAGCAGTAACTCGCCCAACCTGAGTATTCAGAACAGAATTAAATAAAGCCAATGCTTGGTCCCTATCCCCACCCCTCGCCGCCATTAATCCAGCTGCAAAGAGAATTCGCGGATTACTTGGCTCAGCAGTAATTGCAAGTGCAACCGCGTCGCGGTAATCAGTATTCTCACGCATAGTGCTATCTTGCCCCTCACACTGCGTATCCCCAAGCAGTTGGCGCAGGTTGACCCAATTAATTAATTGGCTGCTTGCGAATGGAGATTTATGCAGCGCCACTTCATAGAGCTCAAGACTGCGGCACATGTAGCGGATGCGCTCAGCTAACTCAGTTTGGATTTCAGCGGCTTCAAGTACTAGTTGAGCGGCCAGGGCGGTCTGTTGCGAGGTACTGGAGGAGAATCTTGAGTATAACTCGTGTGAGGTGCTGGGCTGAATTAGGTTCTGCAGGGCTATCTTGCGCTGTTCTTGAATTCTATCATCTGTGGGATTTTTACCAGCGGCGCTACCATTCTGGAGCTCTGGCGTGCTCTCTTCCGCGATCAGGGCCAAAAGCTCATCGCTCCGCGTCGCTGCCTGCAACGACGCGACACCCTGACTAAACGCCAAGGCACCTAGTCCGAACCAAAATAGTGCGAATAGTTTAGCCAATGATCTGAAACCGATTTTGTAATCAGACTTACCGGCGCCACTTTAGCAATGCCCCGGCCCTACGAGCAATCAACATTCCCAGGACAGTCCCAGTTAACAGCGACAAAGGCGATCCCAGCCCTGTTTGCAGCGCGAACAGTAGCAACCGGGTCCAATATCATCGTACGCCCAGCTTCTATAACCAGTGCGCCCAGCTCACCCTTGGCCAGAGCCGCTATCGTTAACGGCCCAACAGTTGGCAGGTCAATGCGTTGGTCCTGCTGTGGCTTACATACCTTTACCAGTACCGCACCCCGACCATTAAGACTAACTGCACGTTCAATTAGGGCATCGGTTCCCTCAACGGCCTCAAGCGCTAGTACTACCGTCCGCGCGGCGATTGCTCCTTGGCCGATATCAAGCGCACCGATTGCTTTAGCGGCACGCCAAGCGAGCTGCGCGTTGAATAGCTCTTCCGATGTTAGGTCTCGATCTCCTAGGACTCCAGCTTCTGGAACGCTCTCGGGCAGAAGCTCCATCGGGGCGATCACCTCAAAACCATCGCGCTCGAACTCACGCAGGAGCGCCGATAACACCGCGTCATCGGCGCGAGTAAAAGTATTCGCTAACGCTCGCACCCCGCGCCAATCGGGACGAAAATTTTTAATTAGATTTCGCTTATTAATACCGCCTAAAACAACCACTTGGTGCACACTGTGGCGGCGAAAGAATTTAATGACCTTCGATACCGCGCCGACACTCACCCAGGTCAACTCATCAGCCAACTCAACTAGTGCTGGATCAAATTCACCGCGGTGCGCGGCGATAATTACGCGCCGCCCCTGCGCCCGCGCAACGCGCGCTGCCTCAACCGGGAAGCCTCCATTACCAGCTAGAATTCCGAGTGGGCCGGAATTGCGTGCGACAGTAGTGTCAGCCATAGAGGCACCGGGCAGAGATTCTTGGTCCACGTTAATCATCACTACTGCTACGCCCTACTCGGGCAACTCCACGTTGCGAACTGGCAACGAAATCAAGAAATAATGCAGCTGCTTTTAACTCCGGATAGATCTCTCGCAGCTTCTCAATCCGAACCGCCGTTGTTAGCCCCTTGAACTCACCAAAGCCAGCAAGCAGACGTCGATAAACTTCGCGCACTGCGGCGATATCTTCCGCAGAATACCCACGGCGCTGCATTCCGACCTTATTCAGACCGACCAGTACCGCACGGTCTCCCTGCGCCATAGTAAATGGCGGTATATCCTTCGAGACCATTGAGCCGGCGCCAATAAAAGAGCCATCACCAAGACAGGCAAACTGGTGAATACCTGCTAAGCCACCGATCGTTACAAAATTTCCGACGGTTACATGCCCAGATAGTGCCACTGAATTTGCTAGGATATTGCTATCGCCAATTACGCAATCGTGGCCGACGTGGGCATTTGCCATAAAAAGATTGCCACTGCCAATTGTGGTTTGCATCCCACCACCTTCAGTTCCAGGTTGAAGGGTGGTGAATTCGCGAATGGTGTTGCGATCTCCGATCGTCAAGGTGCTCGGCTCACCGTGAAACTTCAGGTCTTGTGGCGCAGCACCTACCGAGGCGAACTGAAAGACCTGGCACTCCGATCCAAACGTAGTATTGCCTTCAATTACTACGTGCGGACCGATTCGAGTATTGGTCCCTATGGCGACATTCGGTCCGATAACGGAGTACGGCCCGATTACGCATCCGCCTGCCAACTTTGCGCCTCGGGCTATTACAGCAGTAGGATGCACGACACAGGACGAAAACTCCCGCTGTGCGTCAACAGCTGTAACTCGCTCCCACTCGGTCTGCAGAACTCCGGTCATGCGTGCTTAAATTCATGCCTAAATTATTATGGTTGCGATGCTAATCGGCCTCGGCGGCACTTAAGGTACCGCTGGTAACTAGCTTTCCATCAATAGTTACGGTGCCCTCCATAATCCAGATCGGCCGTCTCTTCCTGACCGACTTCATCTCAATTCGCAACGTGTCACCCGGAACAACTTGGCGCTTCCATTTAAAATCGGTGGCACCGACCAGAAAAACCGTCTTGCCTCGAATAACGCCACCCGTAGAGCGCATCGCTAGCACCGCTGCTGTCTGTGCCATGGCCTCCATTACCAACACACCAGGCATTACTGGACGGCCTGGAAAGTGTCCCTGAAAAAATGGCTCATTACCAGAAACATTTTTAATCCCCACTACCCGTGAGTTGTTCTCAAACTCTACGATCCGATCGATCATCAGAAACGGATAACGATGCGGTAACCAATTAATAATATCGGTATACTCCATTACCGTGAAGTTCTCCTCACCTCCAGCAGCTGCGTTACAGCGCGAACTGTTAAGCTGCGAACTGTTAAGCTGCGAACTGTTAAGCTGCGAACTGTTAAGCTGCGAATCGTTCCCCTGCAAATCATCCTCATCTACCATCGCTAAATTCTTTTTGTTCACCTCAGATTGCTCCTCCGAATGGGTTAACCGGCTACCTTTTTATCATCTAGCTGTTTAATGATTCGCGGCGTCAAGTCGAAATCCGGCTTCACGAAGAGAACCAATCTATCATCCTTCTCAATTACAAATCGCATCCCCTCACGCTCAGCTATCTTGCGCACGGCAACACGAATCTCATCAACAACGCGTCCGATCTCTGCCTGATTCTTGCGCCCCAACTCCTCGTTTGCATCACTAATTTGGCGCTCAAAATCTCGCTCGCGACGCTCAAGCTGGATCATCCGCTGCTCGCGCGCCTCGGCCGACAACAGCGCGCCCTGTTTCTGCATATCCTGGCGCGCCTGATCAATCTCAACCTTCAGCACCTTGAGCTTGGCTTCACGCTTCTGCGATTCATCCTGAATATTACTGCGCGCGGCCTTGCCAATAATCGAAGAATTAATGATCTGCTGCATATCCACAACCCAGACTGAATTGCCGTGGCTGGGCCCATCGGCGCTATCATCATCAGCTGCATGCACCGTTGCTTGAGTAAGACTAATTGTTGCAAGGAGCACGATTACGGCACCGCGCAGAGCAGCACGAGGTAGAGAGGCCTTAATCAAGGTGCTGCAGGTAATCATAAGCCGATTCTTAATCATTTGGGGTTACTCGAAGCAAAACGTAACTAGTCAGTAGGCGATGCAGAATCAGTAAGCAACAACCACCCCTCAGGGGTCGATTTGCCCGCCTTCGCCAAGGCTTCGGCGGGGCAAGCTGCAAATCGGTGGGCGGGGCTTTCGTGCGAAGCACTTTAAGCCCCAATCGCTGACGCGAGCCAGCGAGTGTCTGTCCTCTAACAAGTAACTGGTCACAAAGAAGCCTGCCCCGATCAGGGGCTGACAAGAAAGGATCCGAGGCAAGCGAATCATGATTTGTCATTATAAAATGCACGAAACAGTCAAAATAAGAAAAACACCCGGTGACCAGTTACAGCAAAACTAACTCAGCGTGTCCTCAGGAGATTAGTCAAAACCATTAAAAAATTCAAATTGGGTGCTAGGGTCGAGCTGCGAGCGTGACACCAGCGCCAGTTTTCGGTATATATCCCACTCCGCACTGCATTAATGTGCCGAAATGGCGGAATTGGTAGACGCGCCGGACTCAAAATCCGGTACTCGCAAGGGTGTGTGGGTTCGATTCCCTCTTTCGGCAATTTGTTCCCGATCCAAACTTGGCTGCGCCAAGATTTCGATTAACGGCCAGGGGCAATGCCCCTGGACCCATATCTCCCCGATCCAAACTTGGCTGCGCCAAGATTCGGATTAACGGCCAGGGGCAATGCCCCTGGACCCATATCTCCCCGATCCAAACTTGGCTGCGCCAAGATTCGGATTAACGGCCAGGGGCTGTGCCCCTGGACCCGGGGTGCTCCGGCTGTTACTCTCCGATCCAAACTTGGCCGGATGCCTTACCAGAAAACAGAATCTCTCCCTAACTAGAGCAATGAAGAAAACCCTCTTACAAACCCTCTTACTCTGTGCCTCCTTTCTAGTCCTTAGTGGCTGCTCATACATTTCTGAAATAGTATCGGATACAGAATCAACAACGGATTCTCTACCCGCCCCCAGAACAATTGAGCTCTTTCTCAGCCGGGCATCGCTGACCAGTACTGACTTTGAGCAATACAAACTAAGCAATAGTTCAGTCTATTTTGAATGCGGCGAGATCCGTCGTGGTCGATTCCTACCGCGCCAACAGGAGTTTATTGAGGTTGCGCCTGAACTACAAAACGAGATCTTTGCTGCTGCGAATACTACCCTCGACCACCGGACTAAGAATAAGTATGAGCTGGACCCACCGGGGAAGAATAAGAATCTAGCCGACCCAGGAATCTTTACCCTAACTATCGTTCCTGCATCTGGAGAGCCTGTTCTTTTACCAACTTCACTTGATTCAATTACCGAGCGCGGACGTGAGCTTGAACGCAACATGGAGCGTTTGGCAAAACTAATGAGAAAATCAGCTGGCAATAATGTTTGCGGCAGTCCAAGTTTTTATGGGTTGCAGCCGCTGAACTAGACTATAGCGATTTGCAAAAGTCCCGAGCGAAATAAATCCCTTTTGCAAATCGCTATAGATTCGCGAAAGCGAATCAAAACAACAACCTATAGCAATTAAATTCAAAAGGCTTGCCAATTTTATTGGCACCGACTTTCGATAATCGCTATAGCACTGTGATTTACTAGAATCGGGGATGCCATATCGATTCTGTTATGACGTTTGAAGCATTGGACTCGCAGTCCGCAGATTGCGCCAGGATTACATACTGAGAATCACGGTATCGTTCAATCCAACCTTGATTAGTAAGTGGACTCAGTTCGCTGTCGGCTCTATGCAGAATCGTATCTGGAGCGACCTGCAAAAGTGAGTGAGATTGAGTGGAACTGCTTAAATTAAGGGCGTCAGTTACAAGCGCAAGAGTCGAATCCGGATAGACCTCTTCATAGCGCCCATCAATGGAGATCAGAAATTTTGGGTAGAGCCGCCATAGCGCAAAGCTCCCGTTATTAAAATCTACTAATAGCCGTTTGGGCTCGTTCGCTGTCGCACAGCTTTTCCAAAGCCATTCCAACGCTCGAACTGGATAGCCTGTGTAGCTCAAACTAAATGGCGAGATCAATCGAATCGCTATGATTATCGTCAGAATCGGTATTGCACCGACGGCTGCTATCGCTGCGGCTCGTGCAATAGGAACCCTCAAGGTACCCAACTTTGAAATCAACGCCTCGCAACCTGAAGCCATTATCGGGACTCCGAAGGTAGCCGCAATAAAAAGGAAGATCGCCCCCAGGCGCTCGTGGCGATAGGCCTGATAGGCACTCAGGACCAACAGCACGCAGCTGATCGGATCAACTGAGCGCCGCTGTTTAAAAATTCCAATTAGGATCAGGATAATAAAGACGTTTGTAACTAAGGCCTTATGTGAAAAGACCGCTAGCGGCGCCCACTCCGTAATCGAAGTTCGCTCCATCGAGGTAGCATGCAGGATGTATTCCCAGTAGTTGACCAATCCATAGGGATTAATTCCGGTGGCAATGAAAGCTAATAGTAGCGTTACAATCCACGGAGTACTGCGCGCCACACCGTGACCAACCCCCCCCTGCAAAACTGCTCGAACGAGAAAAGTCCCAGTTACCGCTGCAAGAAGTCCCAATCCCACGACGAAACCACCGTGAGCATTGGCCCATGGCACCATCGTAACGGGAAGTAGCACTAACATCCAACGCGACCCTCCGCGCAATACTCGCGCAAAGATCCAAAGCCAGAGTGCCAGAAAGAGGTAGGTAAAGACCTGGGCCCTGATAATGCTTGACCAGAGGTAGCGCGAATCTAGCAGCGCTAGTAGCAACCACACTGGACTAAGTCTTGAAGCGTGATTTTTAGTGCCCTGCCAACTAACCTGAGCTAAGGCTAGGAACCAGGCAGTCAGAAAAATAAAAGCGAGAGCTGCAAACATCAATGCTCGATCGGATCCGAGCTGCGTTAGATGATAAAAGAAGAGCCCCGCTAGCCATTCATGATCGATCCAGCGTTCAAGCTTTGGGGTAAAGGCAAACGGGTCGTAGATCGGAACAGATCCAGACTCGACGATCAATCGTCCAACGGCAACGCGCGCAAAGAGGTCAGGATCGGCGTTGGGGGTCTCAGCAAGGCTAAGCGCCAAGAGTAAAGTCCCCAGTAAGGCGAAGATCGCTGGAGAGGCAGCGAAACAGGTGCGAAGATGGTCGGCGATTGAGTCAATCTTGGACATAGCGATAAAATCCCTGGATGGCGCGAACCTTCAATGGTTAGTTATGATCTTGAATTAACTCTATGCTAAAACTTGCCCCTATCTTTCTTGCATTGCTCCTAGCCGGTTGCAGCATTACCTTGCGCTCTCAGGATTCCCTGATAAATAGACTTGCGGGCCGTGGACCTGTCGCGCTTAGCACTGAGAATCCTTACCTGGCAGCGAATTTATTGCTAGCCAAAGAGATGGAACGAAGCGCCGATCTACGCGGATTTATCCAATTTCGCGGAGCCCCAAGTGCCTTGGCGGTAGAATCCTCTTTTATCGGCCCATTGACTATCGCTCTGTTCTATCCCAATAAGAACCAGGTCTATACCTTAGAGACTCTAGAGAATACCTGGTATATCTCTGAGCCAGCAAAGATTGATTCTGAGTCAGCGCGAATCGTCAATTCAATTACCAGTGGCATGCGCGGCGAAGCAGTTTTGCTGAGTGGTGCTGAGTTGGCCGAGAGCACCGGAATGCCGTTACCAACGCAACTGCCTCCTGGAGAAACCGGTTTGGCAGTTAAGAGAAAGGGCTCGATCCCCGGCGTTGTACCTGGCGCGTTTACCTCCCCGCAAACTGATTCACCACAGCTAAACCCTCAACAAAATTCAGAGCAGCCAGGGATTGAGGACCCACCAAAGCCTCCACTTGACACACCGTTGCCGATGCCAGTGCATACGCCAAGGGCCCAAAGCCGCAGCACTAAGGAGCAAAAGATATTGAATGCTCCCACATCTGACTCCGAGCACAGTTTTCTAGTAGCACTTGCTGCAAAGGCGCCGGACGTAATGGCCGAGATCTCACCTAAGGGCGATCTGGTACATTACGTCACATTACCCGCGGAGACCCTGGAGGCGATTACACGTTGGTATACCTTCGACGCTGCCAACACCGCACGCATTCGCAGAATCAACCAACTGCCAGCAACCGGATTAGCACAGGGCGACCAGGTCGTTATTCCAGCTTATCTTATTAAGAATAAAAAAAGGCTTGATGAGGGTAGTTTGAGGCAGCTTCTGCAGTAGTTCGAGCTGGACTATAGGAGACCCTACGCCGCCCCCTTCAACCTCGCCAGATCCGAATCCACCATCATTGTGATCATCTGCTCAAAGGTAACCTGCGGTTCCCAGCCCATTATGCGTTTGGCTTTGCTGGCATCCCCGACTAACAGGTCAACCTCTGCAGGGCGCATGAATTCTTGATCTACCTTCACAAACTTCTGCCAATCTAGCCCGGCATGCTTAAAAGCTGTCTCTAATAAATAGCGAACAGTATAGGTCTTACCAGTCGCGATTATATAATCATCAGGTGTTGACTGCTGCAACATCATCCACATTGCGCGAACGTAATCACCGGCAAACCCCCAATCGCGTTTCGCATCGAGATTACCCATCCTAAGCTCCGTCGCAAGTCCAAGCTTAATTCGCGCAACACCATCAGTAACTTTACGCGTAACAAACTCTAGACCACGGCGCGGGGATTCGTGATTGAATAAAATTCCTGAGACGGCGAACAGATCATAACTCTCGCGATAATTAACTGTAATGTAGTGCCCGTAGGACTTGGCAACACCATAAGGCGAGCGCGGGTAAAATGGGGTCTCTTCATTTTGCGGTGTCTCACGTACCTTGCCGTACATCTCTGAGCTAGATGCCTGGTAGAACTTTATACTCTTATCGACAAAGCGAATCGCCTCTAACATTCGGGTTACACCGATCGCTGTAAACTCGGATGTTAGCACCGGCTGGGCCCAACTTGTTGGCACAAAGCTCTGGGCTGCCAAATTGTATACCTCGTTCGGCTTAGCCTTCTGAATCACTGAGGTCAATGAATACTGATCCAGTAGATCTCCCTGAATCAGTTCTACCGAACTAACCAAGTGATTGATCCGCTCAAAACGTTCAACGGAGGAACGTCGCACCATGCCGTATACCTTGTATCCCTTCTCTAGCAGGAACTCCGCCAGATATGATCCGTCCTGCCCAGTGATACCAGTGATTAGTGCGCTTTTAGTTGCCATACATTCCAAAATCAAAATACTTCAAGAAAGTCTATACTAGCTGCGTACGCCCCCGACGTTTCAATTCCTCAACTATTGCGCGTACATCCTGAACCCGACTCCGCGGACATACTAATAGCGCGTCCGGTGAATCAATTACAACCAGGTCCTCTGCGCCAAGCACCGCCGTAAAGCGCTTCTCGGAATTCACAACGCAGTTCACTGAGTCAATGATTAGGGTGTCGCCATGCTGCAGATTTCCGTCCGCATCCTTCTCGAAATGTTGGGCCCAGGCATCCCAAGATCCGATATCATTCCAACCAAACGATTCAGATGCAACTACGGCACAGTTGCGGGCGTGTTCCAAAATACCGAAATCGATCGAGATATTCTCTAGCGTTGGAAAGATCTCAGCCAGCACAGCATCATGATTCGGAGTTCCAATGGACTCAGCGATCTTCATCAAGCCAAGATGCAGCTCGGGCATCTCGTCGCGTATCGTCGCCAAGATCGTGGCTGCACGCCAGATAAACATACCGCTATTCCAGTAGAAATTCCCCGATTCAAAATACTGCTGCGCGCGCTCAAGATTGGGCTTTTCAAAAAATCGATTTACGGTAAATCCGGAATGGGCTAGTCGCGCGCCACGTCGGATGTAGCCATAACCGGTATTGGCATAAGTTGGCTCAACGCCGATTGTAACCAAAAGATCCTCGGCATCTGCCAACGCCACAGCATTGTTAAGGGTCGTTACGAGCTTGGCTTCATCGGCTACGGAATGGTCCGCAGGTAGCACGATCATGATGGCATCCGGATCCTCAGCGAGTAGATGCACGGCTGCAAGTCCGATCGAGGGCGCCGTGTTGCGCCCGGTCGGCTCACAGATCAGACGCGCCCCTGGAACGTGCTCAAGAATAAGATCCTTGTACATCGAATTCGTAACAACCCAGGGTTGGCTCTTCACACAGAAGGACTTAACGCGACGCGCAGTACACGCAATTAAGCTCTCACCCGAATCTGAAATCGATAGAAACTGTTTTGGCCGGGATTGGCGACTAATCGGCCAGAATCGGGTTCCCTGCCCACCAGCGAGGATTACTACATGTGTGTTTCTATTCATCGAGAGGTCTCATAAATCGGTTTGAAGCAGATTTGAATGCGGAATCTAGGATGAATAAACAATGGCTACTCCCTGTGCCCAAGCTCTGCCAAATGGTTCCGCAGCCCATCCTGCCATGAGATCGGCGCGCGGCCCAATACCGATGTTAACTTGCTACAATCGAACACCGAATAACGTGGTCGCGGGGCCGGACGCGCAAACTCTGCGGCAGTTGTTGTCTCAAGCCTAACGCGTGCGGCATTCGGCACACTGGGCTTGATGCTCTCAAGTATGGCCGCAGCAAAATCGAACCACGAAACTCCTCCGCTACCACTAGCATGGATTATTCCACCACAGTCAATACGCGTCAGATCCAGGAGGGCTTCAGCTAACCATCCCGCCCAGGTCGGCGACATCCATTGATCAGTAACAACCTTAACAACTTCACGCTCACTAAAAAGTTTGATCATTGTATGAACAAAATTCTCGCCGTGGCGCCCGTGTAGCGAGGATGTTCGCACAACCAGGCCACGTTCTCCGAGCTCCTCATGCAGAGCCAATTCCCCCGCCAACTTTGATTCGCCGTACACTCCTTGCGGGCCGGTTTGATCACTCTCCTTCAGCGGGACGGAACCGTCACCAGAGAAAACATAGTCAGTTGATACATGGATCGCGCGACAGCCAACCTTGCTCGCTGCGCGCGCGACGTTTCTGGTTCCATCAAGGTTAATTGCAAAGGCCAGGTCGCGCTCAACTTCAGCTTTATCAACTGCTGTATAAGCAGCACAGTTTATAATTACGTCAGGTTTACTGTGGTCAGCTAGAAAGATGACCTGCTCATAGTTGTTAATATCAAGCTCAGTAACGATCGGCGCTACTACTTCGAAATTAAGATCGAGGGCTCGGGCTCGAACCTCCCAACCTAACTGACCCGCTCCGCCGAATAGAAGAATCTTCATGGCGTACGTCCCGCGTAATTCAATTCGTAAAATTTCATATAATCGCCAGATTTAATATTTCGCCACCACGATTCATTTGCCAGATACCACTGAACGGTGCGCTCAATTCCCTGACGGAAAGGCGTTCGCGGCTTCCATCCAAGTTCGGAATTAATCTTGGAGAAGTCAATTGCGTAGCGCCGATCGTGCCCAGGTCGATCGACCACGTATTTCACCAAGGTCTCAGGTTTCCCAAGAAGCTTTAGAATTGTCGAGGTAACCTCTTTGTTGGGGATCTCCGCTTCAGCGGACCCCCCAATATTATATACCTCTCCCGGACGTCCGCGCTCAGCAACGGCCAGCAATGCTTCACAGTGATCGGTCACGTACAACCAACTACGCACATTCATTCCATCACCATAAAGTGGTAGAGGTTTGTCCTCAAGAGCATTGGTAATAAAGAGCGGGATCAACTTCTCGGGGAAATGGTATGGGCCATAGTTATTGGTACAACGGGTCACCAAGCTCTCAAAACCGTGGGTCTTGTGGAAGGCCAGAACCATCAGATCCGACGACGCCTTCGAAGCCGAATAGGGACTACTTGGATCAAGTGGGGTGGTCTCTACAAAGCGACCTGTGGGACCAAGCGAGCCGTAAACTTCATCGGTCGATATGTGCACGAAGCGCTTGACTCCAGCGTTTCGCGCCGCATCAAGTAAAACTTGGGTTCCGACCACATTGGTTTGGGCGAAGGCCAGTGCGCCATGGATTGAACGATCAACGTGGCTCTCTGCCGCTAGGTGGAAAACTAGATCAAAGTTCTGAGAATTAAATAGCGCAGCGATCCCCTCAACGTTGCAGATATCCTCACGCACGAACTTAACAGCATCGCTCTGCAAAAGCTCGGCAATATTGGCCAAGTTGCCTGCGTATGTCAGCAGATCAAGCGCCACGATACTCCACTGCGGGCGTTCATCACGAAGATAGTGGACAAGGTTACTTCCGATAAATCCCGCGGCACCGGTGACTAGCACTTTCATATTCGACCTCCAGATAGGCAAGATTGTAGCTTTGGCGCTTGCAGATGACATAACGCCTACAGTCTACTGGCTACATTTTATTAGCACCAAACTGAGCCACTAAATTAGTCGCTCTGTGCAACGAAGTAAAGGTTCCGGCGTCAGTCCACCAACCTTCAATAAACTCATATCGAAGTTCGCCCATTTCAATATAACGATTGTTGGCGTCTGTAATCTCAAGCTCTCCACGCGCCGAACGATTCAATTTGCGGATAAACTCGAATACCCGCGCGTCATACATATAGTAACCGGTAACGGCGAAGTTAGTTGGCGGATTACTCGGCTTCTCCAAGATTCTAACGATCTTTCCATCACTAATCTCTGCCACGCCAAAACGCTGCGCGTCATCGACCTCCTTAAGCAGCACCATCGCACCGCGCTCACCGCGCCTACGAAACTCCGCTGCGGCATGATTAATGTTATTCTCAATAATATTATCGCCAAGAATCACACACACCGAGTCGCCGTCAATAAAGTGTTCACATAACGCCAACGCCTCTGCGATTCCACCCTCGCCCTCCTGGTAGGTATAGTTTAGGTGTTTTAGGCCGAAGTTTTTGCCGTTTCCCAAAAGTTTGAGAAAGTCGCCAGCGAATTCACCACCAGTTACGATCATTAACTCCGTCATTCCAGCATTAATTAATGTCTGGATCGGATAATAGATCATCGGACGGTCAAAGACCGGCATCAGATGCTTGTTGGTAACGAGGGTACACGGCCTTAATCTCGATCCAAGACCACCGGCTAGAACAACTCCCTTCATGGAACTCCCCCTAATTTCTTATAATCTGGTAACCGTTCACCTGGGTGTTAAATTATTTGCCATGTTCTGCAAATTTACGATTATTTTATGTTTCAAGAGCTTATTGTCCTTTCTTGTCGCCCCTAAACGGGGCATTTTTTGTGAACGGTTAAACATATGGTCAGACACTCGCTAGCTCGCGTCAGCAATTTCGGGCCTATTGCGCTGCGCGCGGATGCCCGCCCATCCGGGGGCCGCTTCCAGCGGATAAAAATGCACCCTTTCTGTTAATTTACGTCGATTCTTGCACCCAGGTGAACGCTTACATAATCTGTTCTAAATTGGACTAACCCACCGTAAACGCTAATATAATAGTCCCGCATTCATTGGTCCTATTGGTCCATCCTATTGGTCCATCCTATTGGTCCATCCTATTGGTCCATCCTATTGGTCCATAGTCCGTCCCCAGACGCCTGAAGAGATATCGCCTAGGCCGTTAAATGTAAAGCTCATGAATACAGTTTGATTATCTGGGTTAATTTCATCGGCATAACCGATGTCTAAATGCCAACAATCCCTTCCAGTGCCGGGTTTGCCACCAAAGATCCTGAGGGCTACCTTATTCTCTACAAACTGACTCTCAACATCGTCATAAATAGTGTAATAAGCTGTGCGCAAACGCTCAGTTAGTACAATTTCAAGGCCACTCTCAAGCTGATTTATACTTGTATCATTGGCTGACTGATCGAAGACGTAGGAATATCGGGTTCGCAAGGAATCCCCCCGGTCTGAATAGATCGATCCTCCTAATCCCCAAGATGCCGGTCTGCGCGGATCCATGTCGTAATCGCTGTCGAGATCTAGCGCAAAATAGTCCGTTGGAATCAATCGCAAACGAGATGATATCGCCGAGAACGCGTCAGGCTCTCCAAGCTCTGTACGTTCCTCATCGTCCAGCCGATCAACAGCATAATCAAAAGACTGTGCGATGGTCAGGGTTGCAAGGTCACGGATCTGCCCGTTCCTAATTACCTCTCCGCCACTTCCAATTCCTGCTCCAGTTCCAAAATCTGGCAGACTCGCGTTGGCATCAAGCACCGGGAGATCTTCAATCCTTGGGGTTAGCTCCTGAATCGGATCTGAGCTCCCGCCCTCGGGTAGAAATCTTCCCATTAGTCGCGTAGTGAACCCATACGTTACCAGACTCCGATTGCGAATTCGGTCCAGGTTGTCATAGAGCGGAAGATCGTTCTGCTGGGTTTTGGGAACAAAGTCATAGCGCACCATCGGTTCAATGGTGTGCTTCAACCGAGTCAGAATTAGCCCGTTATTTTTTACTCCGGTACTAGTTAGCTCAGTAAGCCAGTTACCATCATCCAATCCGTAAACCCGCTCAACGGCAGAGGACATACCATATCCAAAATTATAGACCGCACGGTTCTCGGAATCATCGAGATCGGTTCCGGTCTGTGGATCGAAGGTCTCGTCCATATTGTAGCGGGTGTAATGCATTCCCGTATTAAATGCAGCATTAAGTTTGCTGCCAAGATGAAATGGCAGCGCTAGGTTTGGATTAACATCGCCACGCGTACCATCGTATCCAGTTTGGCGCGCAAAATTTACAAATTGTCCTCCACCACTCGCGACGATCTTGGCGCCGTAAGGATTGAATCCGAAGGGACGAAAACTCTTCAACATCGCCACATTCACCTCTGGCTTGCGTTGCTGGACGGTACTATTGTCCTCGGAATATAACGCTTGATTCTGTTCTGCCATTACCTCGGCGGAACCAAAATCACTAATCTCGGTGCGCAATAGAGTTGTCGAAGTAGCAAATCGATCCGTGCCATCCCCGATCACTCCCTGATCGGAGATCTCCTTCAGAATAAATCGGTCACTCACATAATGAATATCCGAGATAAAGGTCAGGGGCACCTCAGCTCCAGGCGCAGATTGCCATTGATGATTATATGCTAGCGCGATTCGATTCTCGTCCCATGGAGTGGTATCACTACTCTGTTGTTTAAAGTTGCCATCCAAATTTAATCCACGCAGCGACGTTCCACGCGCACTTTCATCTGAGAACAGGAGCCTTCCATCGGCCTTGTTATAACGCGAGTACGCCCGCGATAGGTCCAGCCAAGCTCCTGCCCTAGTTTTTGTTTCAATAAATGGCACAAAGGTAAAATCCGTGCTCTCTCCAGCGGTGATAAAGATCGGCTGGGTATACATCGTCCCATTACGATCACTGTACCCCAAACTTGGAGCGAGAAGGCCACTCTGGCGCTCCTCCTTTACCGGGAATCCAATGTACGGGGAATAGAAAACCGGAATATCAAAAACCCGCAACGTGGCGTCATAGACATGCGCATAACCATCCCTAGTTATATCTGCTTGATCGGCCGTAATTCGCCAGGGGGCATCACTCTGGTCGTCCTCACTACACTCACACGTCGTCAATCCAACATCAAAAAGCTGATACTCAGTATCTGAAAGCTTCTTCAGGCGATCGGCAACCATAAGGTAATTCCCCTCATTAATCACTAAATTAGCATCGCCAAACTCACCGCGCTCGGAATCCATATTGAATTGGGCTGTCTTAGCGCTAATGGTCGCATCCTCTCCGGTAATTAAGATTCCACCGGTTAAATCCGCTTCCTGTGTCTCCGTATTTACCACCCCACTATCGGCCTGGGCTTGTATCCCGGACCTTGAGATCAGCACTCCGCCTTCAACCGCAACTTTCTGGGAATCCTTCAGGTATTCAAGCTTAGGGGCCCGGAGCTTAATATCGTCATTGGCGGGGCGCTCAGCCCTAGTCATCGCCTTGGTCGCGCCCTTCTTCAATTTGCGTTGGGCGCTCTGATCGTCCCGAAATAGCACTTTGGAATCTGGGACCAGAACCTGTGCTACTGCTGTTGTGGGAAGGACCAATCCAACGCCAAGGCAATAGGTAACCAGTGCGACCATGGAAAGCCAAAAAGAAGGAATTGGGTGCCTCTGATCTCTCATCAAATGAACATTAAACCGGTCGAGGGCAATCTTGGAATACCCTTCGTGAACTGAAACGGGCTCTGAACTTTGACCCGTTTTGGTCACAAGCTCATAATAAAACCCCTCTGATTGCCAAAGCCGCAAAGCTACGACGCCCTACTCCGGAATAAGCCGAAATTCCGACCATTCCTGGAACTTAAAGCGCGCAGCTGCGCGCTCTATATCTTGCCTAGACACCAAGTTCACAGCTTCAACCATCTCGCGTAGCGATTGTAGATCGTGGCGATAGATCCATTCGAGGCCTAACGCCATAAGGCGCCCCATCGGGAGCTCGCCGCTCATAACCAATCGCGAGGTTAATTTTACCTTAGCACGGGATAGGTCGGCGTCGTTGAAGGCCAATGGATCGCTAACTAGTCGTCGCAATGTCCCCGCGACTGAATCGAGCCGCTGCGGCTCTGTTGCAGCATAGGCAACCAATAGCCCGGTCCCATCACGCTCTTCGCTCTCCGCGCCAGCACTCTCGGCCGTCCCCTTGTCAACCAGCTCCCAGTACAGCCTTGAACCCGAAGAGTCCCCAAGCATTAGCATCACAAGCTCAAGCGCAAAGCGATCGGGATCCTCTGCCGAACACCCCTCAGCCATTAATAATACATGGGCCTGATTAATCCCCTTACGCTTATACTCGCGCGCAAGCGCCGGGCGAGTATATCCTGAGACAAGCCGCGCAACCTCTTCGGTGGGTAGATCAGCCGTCCAGCGTGTAGCATTTGACAAAAGTGTATCCCAGTCGAACTTACCGCTCGCTACCAGCACCATGTTGGGTGCCGAATAGCGTCGATCGTGATAGGCGCGCATCTGTTCGACAGCTAGGGCAGAGACTGACGCAACCGATCCTAGGACAGAATTGCCAGCTGGATGCCCCTGAAAATAGTCGCGCATTGATTGCTCGAAGAGAAAAAAATGGGGCCGATCCTGATAGAGAGCAATCTCTTCAAGGATAACCTTTTTCTCCATTGCAAACTCACCGGGAACGAGCGCTGGAATCAACATATCACTCAAGATCTCGTGAATTGTGGGTAGGTGCTCGGCTAGGACACCAGCGTAATAGACGGTGTTTTCTTCGGAGGTAAAGGCGTTAGCTTGAGCGCCAATATCTCCCATTTGCAAAGTTAAATCCTCAGAGGAGCGCTTGCGAGTTCCCTTAAAAACCATGTGCTCAAGGAAATGCGAAACACCTGACTCAACGCTGATCTCATCGCGCGCACCACTGCGCACAAAATATCCAACTGCAGCGCTCTTGGCGCCAGGAAAATACTCCCCTAATACCACCAGACCAGAGTCGAGAGTTGCCTTAAGCGTTTTTGAATTGCTTGTGCTACTGCTCATACAACCGCCTTAGGTCCCAAGCTCACTAACGAGAACGGTACACTTGGGAAACGTTCAACGTAGCGATCTATATCAGCTCGAGTTACAGCGTCTATGCCAGCCTTAATCTCCTCCAACGTGCGCACCCTTCCAGCAACCCACCAATCACCAGCATTCGACGAGGCCCGTGAACCGCTCGATTCTTCGGACATAATCAAACCCGTCAATAAATTTGCGCGCGCCCGATCAAGCTCTGCCTGGGTTACCGTACCACGAAGTCGGGGCAGCTCGGCGATCATTACTGCTAAAGTCTCAGCGGCGCGATCCGGTGTAGTGCCTGCATAAACTAAAACCGTTCCATAATCCTTGGTTCCCGAATGCCGCGCCGAAACTGAGTAGCACAGGCCACGCTTCTCGCGCACCTCAATAAACAACCGCCCAAACATGCCTCCCGACAAAACCCCTGTTGCTACCTTCGAAGTATAATAGTCAACATCGCCAAACTTGGCGGATGAATATGCGAGCGCAAGTTGAACCTGAGCTGACTCCGCGACAACATGAGACTGCCGATGCTCGGGCATCGGCCCCCAAACTGGCAATGTTCTCGCCGCACCGCGCCAATCAGAAAAATACCGCAGTGCCAGCTCGCGCGCCTGGGTTATCTCAATATTTCCGGCGAGCGAAAGGACGGAACCGCGCGGCACATAGCTGCCCTGCCATAACTCCCTAAGCTCTGCGACTGTGGTTGCAGCAATTCCATCACGCGATCCGTGGGACTGACGATTGTGCGGCGCTGGATAATAACTACCACTTAATTCGACCATTACCTGACGCGAAGGTTCATCAGGAATTGAATCAATATCTTGGATCAGAACGCTCTGAATCGGGGCGATTTCATCCTCAGGCAGGATCGGACGTTGAACCATCAATGATACCAGGCGCAGGGCCTCGCCTAAAAAATCGGATAGCAGAACTCCGCGGTAGCTAAAGCGATCATTGCCGGTGGACTCAGCGTGCCTAATACCACGCTCTTCAAATGCGTCGGAGAGCGCCCGCGAGTTTAGGTCGCCCGCACCACGACTGCTGAGCTCACTTAATATGATCGAGGCGCCTACGCGATCCTCACGATCAAGAACTACACCTCCTGGTATCTGCAGTTCATAAGCCACCGATTCCAAATTCTGCATCGGTTCAAGGATCAAGGTCAGGCCATTATCAAAGGTTTCAACGTGCGGCATCTGTTACTCCAATAGGCTCAACACCCTGCGATACGATCTGGGCCAAGGTTACATCGTTCGCTCCAAGGGGTCGCTCAAAGTACGCAAACGTTGCCCGCAGTTCGGCGGGATAATGTAGCCGTTCGCGACAGGAGGAACGCCCGGCACAGAGGGCGCGGTGAATGTCAGCGACAGTAATCGCGTCTGGGCTACGCAGTAAAGTTAACGGCTGATCTGCTGAGTCTCCGCGTACTACGATACGAGCACGCTCTAGCGCTGAAAGTGCAGGATTTAATACTACCGTGCTACACCCCAATCCCTCTGCCACTTCCAGATCGCTGGGCAGTCGCTGGCCCTTTAAAAACGCGCGCGTCACCATTACTAACGCCTGCACCGCTAATAGCAGAGCCCCGTCGCCAACTGAGAGCAGCGAGCGGTGCCACACAGCCTCACCAGTTCGCGGTAGGTACTGCGCCTGATATGAAGCCTCGGCTCCCAACAAAACGATCGACCATGCTAGGTAAAGCCAAAAAAGAAAGATCGGAATCGCCGCCAATGTTGAATAGATCTTGGCGTACGACGCAAAGTGTTCGATGTAAACAGCAAAGCCCCACTTGGCCAGACCAAATAATATCGCCGCTAGAAAGGCTCCGAATAGCGCGGATCGTAGCCGCACTACTGCCTTTGGTACCAACATATAGAGGGCGGCAAAGGCTAAAAAATCGATAAAATAAGGCACGGCCGCAAAATACAGCCCATCAAGTGTGCTAAGCCAGGAAGCGATCGCTGTGCCACCAGGTCCAAAATCGTCAAGATAGGGCTGCACACGGAAGCGGGTAAAATAGTATGCCGAAACCGCCAACACCGGACTAATGACCAAGATAGCGCTGAAGATCGCGATTCGATTTGCAATCGATCGTGCCTCATTGACCTGCCAGATCTCATTGAGGGTATATTCAATCGAATTAATAAGCAGGATTGAGGTGATCACAACGGTCGCAAACACTAATGCATTAAGGTTAGAGATCTGCTCACTAAAGGTCGTAAGGTAATGCAAGATAGTATCAGCAGCATCTAGGCTTGGCACGAACTGCTTGAAGATGAATGCACGAATCTCACCGATATGCTCACTCGAAGCCGCGAATGAGCCCAGCAGACCGAAAAGTAGCGCCATGAGTGGAACTAGCGAAAGAAGTGTAGTGTAGGCCAGCGAGGCTGCCTTGGAGAAACCGTTATCCCAATAAAAGCGATCACATGAGGAGATCAGCACCCGCACAAGCCAGTGCAGCCAAGAGAGACTGGCTTTGGCTGCCGCAACCGGTTGGGGCAGCAGGCTAGCTATGATCTCTGGGCTCTTAATCTCAGAGCTCCCGATCTCGGAATTCTTGTTAGTTTCTCTAGCTTCGTCGTTCATCAGGGACATTCTCGCCGTAGTGCGGCGAAGATCTCAAGCCACCTTTCGCAATATTCTAAAATTGATGAGTATTTGCCCATGCCCCACTTCTGCTACCGCTGTCAGCATGGCATAGCGCTCTCGGCTGACGGTCGCATCGGCAGGCGTGACCTGTGTGAGAAATGCAGCGCAGATCTGCATGCCTGTAAAAATTGCAAGTTCTATTCGACATCCGCCTATAACGAGTGCTCGGAACCAAGCGCTGACCGGGTAGTCGAGAAAGAGAGATCTAATTTTTGTGATTATTTTGTTTTTCGGGTCAGTAATGCTCCTGGCGAAGCTACTGTTGACCCGAAGGACGCCGCGCGCAAGCGATTAGATGACCTATTTAAGTAACTTGACGGCCATCAGTTTGACGGCCATCAGTTTGACGGCCATCACCTTCCGATTCGACCTCAACACCAGCAAGCGATTCCCCCTTGTCCTTGCTGTCCTCTTTGTCCGCCCTGTCCCCCTTGTCCTCTCTGTCCACTTGAGGCTCTTGGCCCGCCGACTTCACAGGTTGAGCAGCGCTCTCCCCAGCGACGCTTGCACAACGTTCGGCGATCCCTAATTTGTCCATCTTATATTTCAGAATTCGACGGCTGATTCCCAGCAACTCAGCAGCACGGGTCTGTACATAGTTGGTCTTGCGAAGTGCTTTGAGAATTATCTCGCTCTCAAACGCCCGCTCGGCATCATCAAATTTGGCGCCACTCTCAATCACCTGCGTTTTTAATGCGCCAGCCCCATTGTGTTCTCGAAGCTTACGTGGAAGGTCCTCAAGCTGCACCTCGTCTCGCGGGTTCAATGCAATCAAGCTCTCGAGCGTATTCTCTAACTCACGCACATTCCCTGGCCAGTGATACTCAATAAGCGCGGCTATCGCTGGCTCACTAATTGTCAAGTTACGGTTGGCATACTGCGTTGAAAAGCGCTTAAGAAACTCTGTGGTCAGATACGGAATATCCTCAAATCGGTCGCGCAACGGCGGAACGCCGATATTAATTACATTGATTCTATAAAAAAGATCCTGTCGAAATCGTCCCTCACGGATAAGATCTTCGAGCTGACGATTAGTGGCCGTTACGATCCGCACATCAACCTTGATCGGCTTGGAGCGACCCACGCGAAAGAACTCGTGCTCCTGTAGAAAACGCAACATCTTTACCTGGACCGCCAGACTGAGCTCTCCGATCTCATCCAAAAAGAGGGTCCCGCCATCGGCAAGCTCAAAGTGCCCAAGACGTTTCTCAACTGCGTGCGTAAAAGCACCCTTCTCGTGCCCAAAGAGCTCTGATTCGATCAGCGTTTCTGGAATTGCGGCGCAGTTAATAGCTACAAACGGACCCTTGGCGCGTGGACTAATGTCGTGAATTCGACGAGCGATCAACTCCTTGCCAGTGCCCGACTCTCCAGTAATAAGGACTGTAGTATCACGCACTGCAACCTGTTTGACCTTAGCATAGAGCTCCAGCATCGCCGGCGAACGACCCACAAGTGGTCCGAAATCACCCTCTGGCAGGGACTGACTTCGCGACACGAAGGAGTCTGCTTCGGGCTTTGCTCCGCCAGGACTAGATGAGACATGCTCCAAGGTACGAACTATCGCAGAGGTAAGCTCCTCGATATCGAACGGCTTATTAATATAGTCCCGCGCGCCTAGCTGCATCGCCTGAACAGCCGTCTTCACCGTAGAACTTCCAGTTAGCATAATTACAGGGGTGCAATGCCCACGTTCGGCCATCTGTCGCAGGGTATCCAACCCCCCCATCTCGGGCATAACGACATCTAGAAGCATAAGATCGGGCTTAACTGTCTCAAACATCGAGAGGGCGGCGTTGCCGTCTGCAGCCGTATGAACATCAAAATTAGATTTTAACAGGAGGCGCAGCGAGTCACGGATACTCTCCTCGTCGTCGACTATTAATACTGTGCGACGTGCTGCGGGTTCACTCATTATGACACCTTGAAATCATGGGGTCGTTGGTCCCAAGGTATCAGATGCCAATTAACCCACAGATGGTACAATTATTACCAGAGCGCTGTACTAAAACTGTTTAACCTTGATTCAACTGAATAATTTCATGGTGTTAGTTACGATCTTGAGGAGTCGAATAGTGCAAAAATGTACTCATTAAAAATGACTTCGCCCCCTTTTCGATCTCGGGTTAGGCGAGTAGCCTGTGCATTATGAAATGCAAGACAATATATCTAATCACCTCTGTACTATCCCTGATTGCCCTATCGACCTCGCTTCCGGTCTTAGCTGAATCAATTCAAAGCGATTCGCTACCACCCGCGGCCCCCGCTATTTCGGTCACCCTTATTTCACCAACCCTAACGGAACAGTACTTTGTTCAGGTGAAGGGGCCAGCCCTTACGGCCCTCATGAGCGGGGACCACCAAAAAGCGCTCGATCTAAGTCAATCGTTTCAAGCCACGATACCCGTGGGTAGAACGATCGCTCGCGAAGTTCATCCAGAACGCCGCGCAACTATCGCTGCTTTAGCAGCTCAACAGTTAGGAGAACACCAGGTTGCCATCGATATCCTTAAGGCGGCAATCGACCTTCGCGCCGCAGATCCCGACCTGCACTACTTGAATGGGTTAAGTCTGGCAGCGCTTCGCCAACTTGAAATTGCCCAGGATGAGATTCAACAGGCGATCTGGTTTAGCCGAAAATCCTCAGTCGGACAGACACTGATTACTCCAGGTCTAGCTCTCACTGCTTTAGGCACTCTGCAATCTGCGCGAGGATTAACAACTCAAGCCCAGCGCAACCTAGCCACAGCCATCGCCTTAGAGCCAGAACTATTTGCTGCCCGATTGGCGATTGCCGGTTCGCAGCTCGATTCTGGCGATCCGGCGAACGCTATCGTCAATGCGCGAGCGGCGGTAGCCCACGATAGTCAATCGCCACAGGCACAGCTGCTACTGGCAAGAGCACTTCTGGGGACCGCCAATCGCAGAGTTGATGCGTTGTTTACAACCTCTGCTACGGAATCAGCCAGTGCTGGGTGTCGTTCCGAGTTAATCGAAGCACGGGATATTACACGAGCCATGACGAACATGGAGGGGATTGCGCCAGAGTTAAAGAACCAAGCCTCAGCAATCTCCGTGCGGGCAATGTTGGGATGTCGAGATCTAGAGGGAGCAAAAGCGGAGCTTAAAAGCTTCGAGGCCCGCGCTCCAGGTAACCCCGATCTAGTAGCGCTACAACAGCAGCTTGCGCTGGAGAATAGCGAGCAGCCAGACACTACACATTCGGTACGCTAGAATCACTGTTAGTTTCCGGTTGTTATCATTTTAAGAAACTCCGGAACGATCGCGCGATTAAGATTACCCGTTGGATGACCGTCAGCTTGTCGATAATGAAGCCCGATAAATTTATCAATGGGGATCTGCTGCGTAGAAACTCCCGCTTGGGATAAGTAGTTATCATACTTCTGAAGCAGCTTGGGATCCCCGTCAAATAGAATCACTTCAAAATTTAGATTATCTGCCTGCGCTTCCTGCTGCATAGTCTGAATAAGCGCCAAGGTTATCTCTCGATCGTTTGGCGCTCGAATGTCATCGGTCAACTGTTCAACTAATAAGTTCGCCAACGCTGGCACCCGAAAGTGCCGACTAATCGCCCAGAAATCTCGCTGTAAAGTTGAAGCAATCTCTAGAGAGCCCGACGCAGCAATTGATGCGACGGGGACATATAATCGCTCCTTCAGCTCTGCCGAAGCTCGAAGCGTGTGCAATCCACGCTGAAAACGACCGCTACTTCTATCTTCGTCAAAGGAATTGAAGATATACCATACAGAACCATGCTTAAATTCTCCTGAGGCGATAACTCTGCGGAGCTTCAGAAGTGCGTGCACAGCACCATACCCACCGACACCAAAATTCTTAACTTGTAGCTCCGGATTCTGTTCCTGAATCAGCCAAGCCAAGGTCTCAGTATCATCAACTCCAAAGCCATCAACGAAGGAGTCTCCCAACAGGATCAGCGCCGCTTGCATCTCGGATGGGGCCTCCCTAGTAGTACTCATCCGTGAGCGATCTTTACTATAAGTTACATTAAATTCTCGTTGGTTATCGGTTAGTCTATATTTTCCCGGCTGGTTATCCCAACCCAGTTCGGGGTCAAGTTGAGAAGCAGTAGGAACTACCGGTCTCGACCACCCCGGTGGCAGATCGAGCAGAGCTAGACTTAACTCGGCAAGCACGATTCCGATCGAAAACAACACAATACGAAGGAGTATCTGCGGTGGCAGCGTGAGGCGGGTACTGCGATGAGGATAGTTTAGGTTAGGCAACTCCTGATCCAAAATAGATCTCTCGCAATAAGGGATTACCTCGAATCTCCGCGGTTGGTCCATCAAGCACCACGCGTCCGGAATCGATAACCACCATGCGGTTACAGAACTGTTGAATGAAAGCCAGATCGTGCTCAATTACCAGAACTGTTTTGCCAGAGGAGATCAGTCCTTGAAGCAACGTTGCAACTTCAATACGCATCTTTGGTGCAACGCCCGCGGTTGGCTCGTCCAACAATAGCACCTGGGAACCGAACGCCAAGGCGCGGGCGATCTCGAGTACTCTAAGTTGACCGCCCGAGAGTACGGATGCACGCTGATGGGCCTTGTCGCCAAGTCCGATCTCAGTCAGTTTGGCGTGGGCGGCTGTGCGAATCTGCTTGGAGCGATTATTCCATGGTAGCAGAGTTGTTAGCCATGAATAGCTGCTCTCCATTGCAACCTGCAGATTCTCAAGAACCGTCATATCACGAAAAATTCCACTATTCTGAAAAACGCGACCAAGTCCCAGCCGAGCGCGATGCTCACTGGTAAGCGCTGTCACATCCCTTCCGTTCAATGAAATTGAACCTGACTTCGGCGTGCTAAATCCGCTAAGGCAATTAAAGAGCGAGGTCTTACCACTGCCATTCGGTCCAATAATCCCAACACTCTCACCCACATGAACGTTCAGCGATAAGCCGTTAATAACCTTTAGGCCCTCGAACTCCCAGCACAGATCGCTTACTGTAATTGCTAATGGTCTTGACTCTTCACCTGCTAACATATGCGCTCCTTCGGAAATAACTGTCGCCGGCCTAGCCAAACAACGGCAAATAACATCAGGGCGTTCAATAACTGACGCACCTGCCCAAGTACCGAGCTTGCGATCGGCTCAAAACAGCTCGGCAACGGATCTAAGCAATACGGTACCTTTAGAAAACGTAGCGCCTCTGGAATAAGCACAACCACCAAAACGGCTCCTAGACAACCCCAAAATGAACCTGGGCGTCCGACTACTACCATTGTAAACAAGACGATCATCTCGGCTAACATAAACGATGAGGGATCGATGTAGCTAAGCAACATCGCAAACAGCACCCCGGCAATTCCAGCAGCACAGGATGACAGCGCAAAAGCGGCTGAAAGAACGGCGCGCCGATCGATTCCCATTGCAGCGGCAGAGGTTGGACGTTCTCCTACCGCACGCAATTGGCGAGCAAAACCGCTGCGAAAAACCAACCAAATTAAGATCTGTATGATCAATGAAACAGCCGCGCAGAGTATTAGAAAAAACACTTCGTTATTGGTATCATAGCCAAAAATCGTCGGTCGTGGAATTCCAGGAATTCCTAATACTCCGTTGGTGAAAGATCGCCAATTGATTAACAACGCACTGATTAGCGCTGCAAACGCCAAGGTTCCGATAGCGAAGTAATCACTCGTCAATCGTAGGCTGATCCAACCGAGGATCAACGAAAAGGTTCCGCAAACTCCGATACTGATTAACATCGGTATTACTATGCCACTGTTTGTGGGACTAGCCCAAAGCGCCATTGAATAAGCGCCCAAAGCAAAAGACGCCACGTGGGCCAGGTTGAGCGCACGCCCAAGACCAAGAATTACATTGAGGCTCTGGGCCAAGATTGCGTAGATACACAGGACGGTGGCGATGTGAATAAAATATGGCACTGCTCTACTCCGACCTCATCTTTCGACCAAGGAGCCCTTGAGGGCGAACTAGCAACATTATAAGAATTACCGAATAGGCAAAGGCGTCCTTATACCCCGCTGGCAAACTGTATTCTCCGATATCGATGCCGATGGCAAAGTTTTCGATAAATCCAAGTAGGTAACTTCCGAGCACGGCACCCCAAACGCTCCCCATTCCACCGAGAATGATAGCAGCAAATGCCTTAATCATGAATGCCTGCCCCATTGTCGGTTGAAGGTTTGTCTCTAGCCCAACCAAGATTCCGGCATAGGCGGTAATAAGATTTCCAACTAGCACGACGCCCCAAATTATCTTGTTTCTAGCTAAGCCTAGGCTCTGTGCGGCTAGCGGTGCTGAGGCCAGCGCTCGCACCGCCCGTCCAATACTTGTTGAACCAAGTATCAGGGCTACACCAACCAAAATCGCCAGCGCGCTAAAGATAATTATGATCTGTGTCTGGGTGATATAGGCCATAAAATCTCCGCCCAAAAGCTCAATGCTTTGGGATCCTCCGGTATTGGAGTGTCCTGGCCACCAACTGATATTGAGCGACCGCACATTCACCCCGAACGACATCGCCACGGTGGCTTCAAGCGCCATTGCCAGCGCTAGCGTACTAACAAATGGTAACAGCGGACTGTAACGAGCCAACGGCAGAACTACTATGTCAAGTAATATCCAGGTTACGACTATCATCGTGGCAATTACGAGCGCGATCTGTAAAATCGGCGCCAGTCCAGGTATCGCAATTGCCGCCAACATAGCGTAGGCGCCGACCATCATCAGGTGCCCGTGAGCAAAATTCAGCACTCCGAGGACGCGAAAGCCGAGCGCGAAGCCCGCTGCTGCTAATGCGTAAAGACTGCCGGTGATCAGGCTATTAATCAGAAGTTGCGGAAGTATCGCCACGCTTGCCCTTTACACCACGGCCCTTAAAAACACGAACCCTTAATTCCCAGAGCCTTAATTCCCAGAGCCCTAATTCCCAGAGCCCTAATTCACCGCCCTATTCAACACCAAATCGCTCGACATTACGATGTGCAGAATCGAGCTTTGGATCAAGTCGCACTGCCGTCTTAAACTCCCGCTGGGCCTCAGAGATCCGACCTGTACGTTGATAAAGCACCCCAAGATTATTGTGGGTAGTAGCATTCATAGCATCAATCTCCAGCGAACGCAGCAGCGCGGCCTCAGCTTCCTTGTACTTACCAAGCTGAAGATGGCCCCAGCCAAGCGCACTGAGAGCACGAGCATTCTTTGGATCGTTGCGAACTGCGCGCTCCAACACCTCACGCGCCAGGTCTTCCTGCTTCTTGTTAATCAGAACTAGCCCAAGGTTAATCATCGACGAAACGTCGGCCGGATCGAGCGCTATCGCCTTGCGAAAAGCATTCTCGGCCTTCTCCAGATCACCTTGGCGTTCGTATACAACACCCAAGGCCTGAAATGTTGGTGCGCTCTCTGACTTAATCTTAACTGCAGATTCCAGCACTCGCACAGCGTCGTCGACCCGACCGAGCTTGCGATAAGCAAGCCCCAGATAGAATAATGCCTCAAAATGATTTGCGTCGATCGAAACCACTCTTTCGTAATTTGCGATCGCTGTATTTGGGTCCTCGCGCTTGTCGGCAATCGCTGCCAAATTAAATAGCGTTAAAGGATTATTGGGATCGATCTTCAGCGCACGTTCAAGCGCCTCAACAGCTCGATCGATTGCACCATTTTTTTCAAGCACCACGCTCAGTCCCTGTAATGCTCGAACTGAAGAGGGCTTTATTTCAATAGCTTTTTCATACTCAGCCTGTGCCTCAGCAAAGTTCTCCCTCTCCAAGTAAAATCCGGCAAAGGCAATCCTAAAATTTGCGTCATCTCTTAGTTCGATCGCCTTGCGATATGAGCTAATGGCCTCTTCATCGCGCTTTGTACGCGCTAGGACGATCGCCAAATCAAGGTGGGCTTCCGGCATCTGTGGGCAGCGCGCAATGGCTTCACGATAGATGCGCTCCTCCTCGGGTGAGCCATCACCCAACAATACGCCCTGGCGCACAAGCTTTCCTGCAGCTGCACAATCCGACTTAATGGGCTCAGGCTGAATCGGTTCAGGACTAGGTTCAACCGTCTGAGCCTTTTCAGGTGTTGGAGTCTGTGGTGGTGTTTGCGCAAGAAGATTACTGCTCAGAGCTGACAAGTTGAGAATTGCGCACACAAAAAACGTCGTTATCGAACGGGAGATCGATTGCGTATTACTTTTGGGAACCGTCTTGGCAGCGCCACCAAGTTCAAACCTGTTTAGACGACGCGAAACTTCGCGAATGCGCTCTTCGCTACACACCAAGGCTAATCGCAGATAGCCAGCAAACTTCGTCCCAAAGGCCTGACCGGGCAAGCAATAAACACTACGTTCCTTTAGAATCCTTTCAGCCAACTCAAATGAATAGCCCCCCTCGGAGGCAACGGGCTCAGCCAATTCTAAGGTTGATACTCGCGTCCAGATCGATGACCCCGCTTGCGGAGCTTCACACTTCCATCCGAGATCATGAATCGCTGCGCTCATTAAACGAGCTCGGGCGCGATAGGTATCCCGTGCCGATTGTGCTAAATCGTCTTTGCTGCTCAGGGCTGCCGCAGCCGCAATCTGTAATGGCAAAAACACTCCATAGTCTCGAATTGATTTCAGGCGCGCAGCCAAAGCTATAATCTTGGGGTCTCCAACCAGTGCAGCAATTCGCCAGCCAGGGGCGCTGTAGGCCTTTGATATACTATAACTCTCCACGACTCCACCCTGCGTGCGACGATTTAGAATACTGGTCGCACTTAAAGAATTATACTCAAGTTCTCCGTATACGAAATCATTATAGACGACGGTTCCAACCTGTTGAGCCACGGTTAAAACCGTATCATAGAATTTTGAATCAACGGTTGTTCCGGTAGGATTATTGGGAAAATTTAATACTAGCAGCTGATGCCGACGGGCATTTAATGCGTCGGCAACAACGCTTGCCATACGATCAGTATCGCGAACGATATCAAAGTACTCTACTTGGCATCCGTGGAGCGTCAGGGCCGAAATAAATCCTGGATAGGTTGGAGCACCCACCAGCACCCGAAGTGGCGCAGCGCTTAAAACTGACCCGCGCATTAATCGTAGCAAAACCGATAAGGCATCCTTACTGCCCATCGTTGCACATACTTCATCTTCTGGATCTAAGGTAACCCCAAATGCTGAGCGATATCGATCGGCAAAGGCATTCCTCAGACGACGAACACCACGCGAGACAGCGTAACGATGATTTGATGGCTTAGCTGTAGCCTCCATCAATTTATCTAGCAGGAACCGCGGCGGCGCCAGGTCTGGATTGATCATTGACAGATCAATCAGATCGACGCCCCGATCGAGCTGGTGCCGTTTGATATCATGCAGCGAATGCAACGGATCGGGCGCAAACTCGATCATGACTAAAGTCCACGAACTCTGGGGGCTACGAGATTAAAGAAATACATCGCAATGGAATGCTTACCGTCAACCTGAATTTTGTCGGAGAGCATTGCAAGCTGTGGATTCAAATCTCCACTCGCAATGCGCATCAGATTCTCGTCGCTAATCTTTATACTACAATGATCAGGCAAAACGCTCCGAGTTTCTGAAGTAGTTGGGGCCGCACCTCCCGAGCCTCCGTCAGGAGGGGTAGCTACTGGTGAAGTCGCACCAATCGCTGGCCCGCTACGCCAATCAAACTGGAGACGACCTCCACTACGCTCAAGTTCGACTGTAATTCCACCGGCCAGATGCATCATTAATTTTGGTCCCGCCAGGCCAGCGCGCTTGCGCACATCTTCAGCTAGATCACGGGTGGCCTGCTCTGACACTGTGCCTTTACTTAACTGATCGGACCAATAGCCCGGAGCTCGGATTGCGGCGGAGGCAAAAGCGCGTTCCTCTGAGGAATCATCGTCGCCACTAGCATCCCGATCGTCAGTCGAGGAGATCGGGGCTCGCCCCCCAGTGTCCCGACCACTGGATTCTCGACTACCGGATCCTCTAGTACCGGATTCTCTAGTACCGGATTCTCTAGTACCGGATTCTCTAGTACCGGATTCTCTAGTACGCTGCCCACGACCAGAATTTTCACCTGGCTGTGGCTGATCTGCATCCCCCTTCTTAGCCTCCTCCGGCACTGCTATTATTCCAGCTTCCTGGGGCTCATTCTTTGAACTTTGGGATTCAGACGATTCGGTCATAGGATCAACTCGCTAAGCAAAGGGCGGCCAAATTAGATTAAGAAAGATGCCAACAAGATATATACTGGCGGCCAGATATAACTTGCCATCAAACTAAGGCAGCCTAATGTATCATCATCCAATAAAGTGCAGCAAACCCGTATCAGTGAGGTTAGATGTCCTACCAGAAAGCTACCCCTGCAGAACTAAAGAGTCGATTGGCCAATCGGCCCCTGGTGATCGGACTAACCGGCACAATCGGTAGTGGGAAAAGTAGCGTAGCCGCGATTTTGGGCCGTAGATCGTCAGTATATCTCGTCGATGCGGACAGCCTTGCTCGTCAGGTTGTAGCTCCTGAAACGCCCACATTGGCTCAGGTGGTCAGTTATTTCGGTGCCCCGATTCTCCAAAATGATGGGGCGCTAGATCGGAGAAAGTTAGGACAGATCGTTTTTGCAGATCCTGCCAAACGGAAGGGATTGGAGGCAATTCTACACCCGGCAATTCGCGAAGTTTGGCAAAGCACCTTAACCAAGCTTAAGCAGGAGATCCATGCCAGAGGCGAGGCCCAAGGGTCGTTGATAGTTTATGAAGTGCCCCTACTATTTGAGAGCAGCTATGATTACCCCGAGCTAGACGCGGTAGTCGTCGTGAGCGCCTCCCGTGAAGAGTGTCTACGGCGAATAGTAAGCCGGAATCGCATCTCAATGGCCGAGGCCGAAGCTCGCATGGACACCCAGATTCCAAGCCACCTAAAGGAGCGCAGCGCGGACTTTGTTCTAAATAACGACGGCGAACCCAATTCTCTCGCCCCACAGGTTGAAACACTCTACGCCACCCTGCTGCCACCCCAATAATATCAATCTGTTATTCCAACCTTCCAATCCCAATCCAAAGTACGCCCCATGTAGCCCCCCTACTTTACGCCCCATGTAGCCCCCCTACTTTATAAAATACTCCAAAGTAGCCCCCCTAT